>Ga0209002_10004377_pt1 | contig 11136 bp, 10 predicted proteins | sample Rifsed16ft2_FD_184010 | JGI IMG/M metagenome (GOLD analysis project Ga0209002, IMG submission 184010) | Soil microbial communities from Rifle, Colorado, USA - sediment 16ft 2 (version 2) | ecosystem: Environmental > Terrestrial > Deep subsurface > Rock core/Sediment | place: Rifle, Colorado...
GCGGGTACTCGATCTGGTTCTCCTCGCCCATGCCCGCGGTCCAGTCGAGGCCCTCGGCGTCGTAGGGGGCGACCCCGGCGATGGTCGCCGCGGCCATCACGCGCTCGGGAAGGAGCGCTGCGCACGCGAGGGCGTGCGGGCCGCCGCCCGACCAGCCGGCGGTCAGGGTTCTTTTTGAGGAACTCATCAATGGACTGGGACATGATCTCGTCCCAGAGGACCTGGGCCTGGTAAAAGAAATCAAAGCTCCTCTCCCCCCCGCCCCGGTGCCGGTTGAAGATTTCCTTGAGCCGCTCCCGGTATTCATCGTCGGAAAAATCCATGTTCGGCGGTATTTCCTTTTTTTCCTCATCCGAGAGCGAGTCCAGGCCCTTCTGCGCCACCTTCTCGACGATCTCCCTGCTGATATTCAGGGCGACGACCGGTATCTTTTGTTCCCTGCAGAAATCGATGATCGGTTTGTACAGGTTGTAATCAAAGCCCCATCGCTTGAAATACTCCGAGCTCTTCAGGAATTCACGCTCATCGATCGAGCCGGAGATGTAATCATCGAGCGCCTTCTGGAACGGCCGCTGGAACATCTCCATGCCCACGGCGATCTTCGGGTCCTTGCGGTGCAGGCCCTGGAGGACCTGGAGCTGGACGTTGTGGTGAGATACCCGGTCGTGATATTCCCCGACATACACGATCTTTTTCCCCGCCGCGCCTTCGATCACCTTCTTCAGCGTCTTGAGCGTGGAAAGGTCGACAACCTGCGGTTCTTCCCTCAGCTCCATGGTTATCCCCCTCTCGGACTCGACGGTCTTCTTCGAGATGTTCCTTCCCCTGTCGAAGGTCAGGGCGCTGTATTTTCCGTAATGGAATATCTTCCTGACCGCGTCAACGACCTCTTCGCGCGTTTTCGCATGGATGATGCAAACGACCTTCTGCGGATTCCAGGGGTTCTCCCTCATGATCACGGAAAAACCCGCGTCGGGCATATCAACGGCGCCGTACAGCCTTCCGATCAGCGGATTATCCTGCCCCAGGATAATAAGCGAGGCCGATTTCACATCGGAATTCTTCACGTCACCCGCTTCCCGTTCGACCCCTCCCCGCTGTTTGAACGCTTCGACGACGCCCGTATAAACATCCCTCCGGTTGACCGGCAGGACGATGATCGGTTTTTCGTCGCCGAGCAGACGGGCTATGACCGGCGGGACCTCCTCGCGCGTGAGCCTCCGCGCGATATCATAGTTCTCATCAAGGCTGATCTTTTCCGGGATCCGGTCCAGCAGGCCGTCGAAATTGTCCTTCTCCTTGTCGATCGTGAGCAGTTCCGTCTTGCTCCCGCCGTGCAGATAGGCATCCGTGGCCAAAAGCGAGAGGATGTAGGGTTTCGATGGCTGAACGACCGCGAATTTCACCTCATATTTGTCGCCGCTCTGCAGGAGATCCACATCCCCAAGACGCAGGGAAGGCATGCCTTTTTCCTCCACCCACTGTTTAAAGAACCATCGAAGGTCTTTCTTCGCGGCCTTTCCGCATTCCCGTTCAAAGTCGTCCCATGATGCCCGCTGGAACCGCTTTTCAGCGATCACATTCTTTAATGCCTGATAAAAACCATCCTCCCCCATCATATTCTTGAGCATATGGAACACCATGGCCCCTTTCCCGTAGCCGATGGCCTTTGACGCAAAGTCCGTCCGCTCCCGGAAAGCCCTGAGGGAGAGCTCGTTCTTCTCATTCACGTAGCTTTCGTAGTCGACCAGCATCTGTTTCCGGTATTCCCAGCCCCTGCCTTTCTGCTCTTCGTAGAGGTGGTCGGCAAGATACGTGGTCAGGCCCTCGGCCCAGTTGCCTTTCTCGAAATCGATGTACACGGAGTTCCCGAACCACTGATGGAGGATCTCATGACCCAGCGACGTCTCGACAATGAACGGCAGCTTTACCACGTCCTGACCCAGGAGGGTGAAGGTGGGCATGGAATAGCCCGTGGGCAGAAAGTTCTCGACGATCGAGAACCGTTTGTACGGATACGGTGTAAGAAGTTTCTCATACAGATCTATATATTTTCTGGCATGCTGAAGGTAGGTCTCCGCGAGTTTTTTGTCTTCGCGGAAAAAGTACGCTGAAAGCTCTATGCCGCGAACAGTGTCCTGAAGAACATCATATCGGTCAGTCGCAATGAGGTGTATCCCGTCAAGAGGATGGGGAAATAGAAAGGTGAATATAGTGTTCGTTCCTGCTTCGGTCTTCGTTATGCTTATGCTCTCCGCCTCTGACACTGCTTCGTAGCCGTGCGGGAGGGTCGCCGAAAGGGAATAAACCGAGAGGGCCTCCGGCTGAGGATACCATGCTCCGGTGAGGGAGATCCCGCGGCCATCAATGAGGTTCGGCGTGACGCCGTAATTCCGACCGTCGCCGGCCCCGGTGCTTTTGAAAACGCCTTCATAGGCGATCGCGAGAATGCCGCTCTCGGACGGCAGGACCGTCATGCTCCCGTCCTTTGCCGCGGTATCGATCCGCTTATCATTCAGGCTCACCTGAATGATCCTGAGCTCCCCTGTCGCGAGCCGCAGTTCCTGCTTTGCCTGGACCGGGACCTTCGCGACGCCCATGACCTTCGAGTTCGGAATGTCGAACGAAACTTCCAGATTATATGCAGGCGCGGCGGAAGCCTGTTGCCCCTCCGCCGGCATAGTGAACGAGAGGATGAGCATCGTTATTGCGATAAGAGACCGAATAGGCATGATTTGTCCTTTTCGAACCGGAATTGAGTGTGCCCATTTTAAGCGAAAAAAAAGGATAATGCAATATGAGAGAATATTTACAGGAGTTTCCCCCAAAAATGACATGGCCTCTTGTATGCAGACCCTGAGCGATAGACGCGCTTGAGCGTGCTCTTCGCAGTTTACGAAAGCCTGTTGATTTTCCAGACGACCGCCTGGGTGCCGTGAGTCCTCACGAACTTTTCTGCACGCGTGCACGGCAGCGCGAAGGGCCTGCATACAGACGTCCAAGAGAGAAAATTTAACGGGGGATCGGGAGAAGGGTGTAAAAGAAAAAAGCAGGCCCTGAATGAACAGGACCTGCTTAATAGGTTATAGGCTTAGAGCTTTACGACATTGGCCGCCTTGGGGCCTTTGGGCGAATCAACGATGTCGAACGATACTTCCTGGCCTTCAGACAGGGACTTGAAGCCGCTGTCCTGAATGTCGCCGAAGTGAACAAACACGTCTCCGCCGTCTTCACGGGAAATGAATCCAAAACCCTTGGAATCATTGAACCACTTCACGGTTCCTTTATTCATGGTGAACTACCTCCTTCTTGTGAAATTGAAGATGACGGAAATGGATAACAAAAAACCGCAAGGACGAAAAGTCTTTGCGGTCTCCCATACAAATAACTTCCGAAACTTCTGGAATGCATAATGCCATTCCCGGGCACGGAAGTCAAGCATTATTATTGCTCACAGCAAAATATTTTCTGGCCGCGGAGAGCCGTGGAAAACAGGTTTTGGGCGGTCCGGCCTCTAAACCTGCTCCAGGAAGATGCCGGCCTCGATCCGTCCCTCGGCCACATGCAGGGGAAACAGAAGCCCCTTGCCGCCTGTCGGCACGGGAATACCGTTTACGCCGTCGGTGAGGACCTCGGGCGGGGAGATCTCGATCTCTTTTCCCATCTGGGACGCCTTGGCCTCAATGTGCCCGCAGATGACATTCGCGAGTTCCATCACCGTGTCGTTCAACATGTCCTCCTGTTCCTTCGAGACATCATCTGTGTTGAGCATTGCCCTGGCGATCAGCGTCCGGACGTTGGTGGAGACCGAGAACAGATACCGTGCCTTCACCGACCCGGTCATCCCTATTGACACCACCGTGTCATTCGCGTCAAGATGCTGCGTCAGCACACACTGGCCCGGCCTCACCGTGAAGCCCGCCACCCGGGACAGCATCTTGTACGTAAGGTCGGCGGCCGCTTCCCAGAGAGCTGCATCCGGCACTCCCGCCGGGATCGCCACCTTGTCGATCACGTAGGGGGCCTGGTCCGCCTTGAAGGCCTCCAGGTATTTCGGCAGATCGTTCGCGTTGATGGCCCCCGTCTTGATCAAGGCCTCTCCGATGAACAGGTGCCCGGCCTTCTGCTTTGCCAGCACCTCTTTCAACTGGTCCGCGGTCAGAATGCCGAGCTTCACGCACATGTCGCCGAACGGCAGGTCCTCCGACCGCTGCGCGTCATGGACACGATCAATGTCGGCATCAGTGATGAGACCCATGGAGCGGGCCGTCTCGCCGAATTTGAGGTTTGTTGAATCCTGCGGGCCAACGGCCTTCAACAGGGCCTCCCGGGTAACGATGCCCTTCTCCAAAAGGAACTGACCGAAAAATTTAACCGGCATGTCCGATCTCCTCTTTAATAATGGTTCTCTGCTGTTCTTTCTACAATTCCCGCAGGACCTTCAGCACTTCATCCGGCTTGAAGGGCTTTGATATGACGTTCCGGGCGCCCAGCTTGAGCGCCTCGGTGAACTTGTCGCCCACTCCGCCCAGTGAGGTGATCATCACGACCCTGGCATTGCGGTCGATCGCCATGATGCTCCGCAGCGCGGTCGGCCCGTCCATCACCGGCATATTCATGTCCAGGCAGACGATATCAGGACGGTCCGTCTGGTACATTTTGATCGCCTCGACGCCGTTCCTGGCAGGCCCGATGACCTCGAACTCGCCCGTGCCGGCAATGATCTGACTGAGCTGGCGCCCCACAGATAAGCTGTCATCCACCACCAGAACCTTCTTCATAGCGCTCTATCCTCCATCCCTCTTCCCCCCATGATGCCGTGTAACGCAAACCAGTCCGCTATGGAGCCGGCAATATCCTGCCATCCCGGTTCGGCGGTGAGCCAATGGGCGTTGTTCTCAAATTCCTTGTACGTTACAAAGGGGGCGTACTTCTTCCCGATTTTCCGAGCACAGGTCGCCGGAGTGATCCTGTCTCCTGAACCGGCAACAACCAGAACAGGACACGTGAGCTTCGACGCATCAACACGCGCGGCCCTCTTGAGGTCCAGAAACCAGAAGCCGATCTCGAACATCACCCTGCCCGATTCACAGACCCATTTGTCGTAAACCGCTTCTCTTTCCTCAGCCGGCAACAGGCCGAGCTCCAAATACACTGCCTCATTGAACGTCGGGCGTACCGGCTTCTTCCACCAGCCCCACTGCCGGGCTATGCTCCATAAGTCCTTTGCCATTTTAGGCTGCGTGTAGGAAATACCTGCCGGTGCAGCAGGATTTAATAAAACAAGGGCTTTCGCCAATCCCCGGGACGCAAGAATTTGAGCAAGCAGCGCGCCCATCGAGTGCCCCATCAGAACAGGGGTTACGCCGCGTTTCCGTATTTCCCGTTCAAGGTCTTCCGCGTAATCAAGGAGACTGGTCGTGCCGAGCCGGGGGTCGGGGGGCTTCTTCGGATCCGTGTCGTGATAACGCAGCGCGGGGCATATGCACTGATACCCCTTTTGCTCAAAATAATTTTTGTAGTTCCCCCAGACCCAGCCGCCCCCCCACATCCCGTGGACCATCATTATGGTTTCGGCCATGATCTTCCAGCCTCATCGCGTTCACTGGTTTTCTCTTCGGTGTTTCGTCGGAAGCCGGGGGCCGGGTTCCTCGAGCGACAGAGCGAGTGGCTGACCTGAGCAGTTGCCTTATTTCAGCTTCCTGATCACCGCCTTCAGGATGTCGGCCCGCGTGAGGATCCCCAGGAGATTGTTCCTGTCATCGATCACGGTCAGCCGCCGGATCTTCCGGTCATCCATGATCCGCACTGCCTCGGCAATGCTCGCCTCGGGCCTGATGAAGATCGCCGGGTACGTCATGATGTCCCCCACCACATCCCCCATCCTGCGCCGCGGAAGCGGCTCTCCCAGCATGGATTTCAGCACGTCCTTGAACGTGTTCTCCCTCCCCAGCCCCAGCACCGAGAGGATGTCGGCCTGCGTAATGATGCCGACCACCCTGTTATGCCGGTCCATCACCGGAAGCCCGCTGATATTCCTCTCCGCCAGGGTGTCCGCGACCTTCAGGACGCGCTCATATTTCGACACGGTGATGACATCCCTGGTCATCACTTCCCGCACCTGCAGCTCTTCGCCCAGCGTCGACCGTATCAGCTTCTCACTGACTTCCTGCTTTTTCGTTTCCATATCACGCTCCTCGGACCCTCGGGGCCAGGTTTTGCCCTTCCTCGATGGTTATTTTCATCCGCTGATCCAATGATGTCACGCACTGTTTGCTGGGAGAGCACTTTGTCCTGCGAACGCCGGACCGGTGTACGAAAGCTTAGAAATCCGGGAACAGTTTAAGGGAGAGCTTCTTCCCGTTCGCCATGTCCGCCATGGCGGTGAGGATGCCCCCCTCGACATACTGAAGCGCGAAGTTCTGATATCCCCGCTCCACCAGCCGCTTGGCATCCGCCGGACAGCCGTCTTCGCACCCGACGATGCCCTTGACCATGAGCGGCAGGAGCCCCCGGATATCCGTGCCGTCCCGCCCGGTGCCCCGGGCCGCGAGAAACGCGTCTATCCTGGTGATGATATCATCGATGTCCGGGCGAAAAGGATCGGCGATAGTGATCGAGAGCGGATCGTTGTCCAAACGTACATCGAGTTCCATGCGTTCTCCTCTGTCCTCAGGGGATTATGATTGAAGATTAGTACAGATTTCAGGAAAATGCAAGGAGAAGTTGAGCTGCGGGGAATGCGCTCACTCCGGAATTCATCTCAGGACCATGAAACGACCTCTATGCATACTGCCCGGCGGCATATCCCGAGGCCCAGGCCCAGTGCAGATTGTATCCGCCGAGCTGTCCCGTTACGTCCATGACCTCGCCGATGAAATAGAGGCCGGGCGTCTTCCTCGACTCCATGGTCTTGGAAGAGAGCTCATCCGTATCCACCCCTCCTGCGGTCACCTCCGCGGTCTTGTATCCCTCGGTACCCTGGGGAATGATCTCCCACGCGCGCATTCCCCTGGCGATCTCTTTTAATTCTTTATCCGAATAGTGATCGATCGGCTTTGACCGGATCCTGTGATCACACCACGCCTGGGCGAACCGTTTGGGAAAATATCCCGCCAGCAGGTTCCGCATCTCCATCGTGCTCTGCCGCCTGGACTGGAAAACGTCGAGGATGTCCGTTTCAGGAAAGAGATCGATCTTCAGGGGCTCTTCGGACTCCCAGAAGAGCGATGCCTGGAGCGCCGCGGGCCCGCTCAACCCCCGGTGGGTGAACAGGATATTGCCGCGGAACCGCCCGGGGCCGCACGACACGGCCGCGTCAAGGGAGATGCCGGCAAGCTCCTGAAAGACTCTCCGGTCCCGCGCGTGAAAAACAAAGGGTACGAGCGCCGGCCGAAGAGCCGTGACGCTGAGCCCGAATTGCCTGGCCGTTTCGTGACCAAAGCCGCTTGCTCCGAGGCCGGGATAGGAAAGCCCTCCCGTGGCAATGACCAGCGAATCCGAACGGAACAGACCCTGGTCCGTTGTGATGCAGAAGCCCCCTGTTTTTCCGATGTCCGTAGCGCGGCATTTCAGCCGGGTCTCCACACCTGCCTGCTCACACTCCTTCCCGAGCAGGGCGATGATCTCGCGGGAGCTCTTGACGCAGAAGATCTGGCCCGCCTCTTTTTCGTAATACGCGACGCCGTGTTTCTCCGCGAGGGAAAGAATATGGCGCGGCGTGAAACGGGCAAGCGCGGATTTGCAGAAATGGTGATTTTGGGAGAGATAGTGGTCGGGGGTCACGTTCAGGTTCGTGAAATTGCTCCGTCCGCCGCCGGAGACGCGTATCTTGGAGCCGGTCCGCTCCGCGTGGTCCAGCACGAGCACTGACCGGCCTCGCTTTCCGCACTCGATGGCGCACAGAAGCCCCGCTGCGCCCGCGCCGATGATGATGACGTCCCATTTGTTGTTGCCGGAAATATTCACGGGGTCACGAATCATTTTTTACCGCGGAGGACGCGGAGAAGGATTTGTTCTTCTTCATCCCTGCCCGCTCATCCCCTTTTTCAAGAGGTCGAAGAGATGATCGAGCATCTCTTTCCTTTTTTCGAAGAGCAGCTTGTCATGCTTGTCGCCGGAGCGGGCGTCTTTCGGCATTGCCGTGTCGAGATGATAATCGGAAACGAGGGAAATAAGGGTCTTCTCGATCCTGCCGAACAGGTCCCGGTCCTCATCGATGCTCTTGTGCTGTTTGGATTTGACCTGGCGTATCAGGCCGTCGAGCTCGCCGCCGATCTTCTGCGCGTGATCGTGCAGCGCCTCGTACACCCGGGTGACGGCGTAGATGTCTTCCAGGACCTGCTGGGACAACTGCTTCGAGAGCTTCGCCACCTCATCTTGCAGCGATTCCACGTACTGTTTGGTGACCGGCCCGAGCTGGAGATACTCCCGCACCTGCTCCTTGAAGTGCGCCTTGATGTCTTCTATCATCTGGCCTGTTTTTTCGCCGCCGATCTGCAGGCCGACGAGGACCGTTATTGACGACTCGCAGAGCTTCCGTATCTTGAGGAGATTGTCCGTGATATAGACGGCAATGTGGTACAGTTCATCGCCGAGCATGGGCCAGTGCCCCTTGAGCGTTTCGAGGTCCTTGCTTCGCTGGTCGATCATGCCCCGGAGCCTCGCCATCCTGGTCTGATCGTCTTTGCTTTTGGGATTGAACCTCTTTATTTCTTCCTCAGCGGACTTGATAAAGACCAGGGGTTTCCTGAGATCGATCGTCATCAGCGCATGGCAGTGGTACTGGTATTGTTCAACAGCCGACTTGAGGGACGATGTGAAAAAATGGGAGTGAGAGAGCACGCCGAGAAGCATCTTTTCGTGAAAGTCCGTCTGCCCCATGCCCCGCTGCCGGTCCTTCTCGAACTCTTCGACGCGCGCCAGGTGCTGAAGATAGTTGGCGAGAGCATCGCCATGCCTTTCTTTTTTGCCTTCTTTCCGGGGGCTTTCGAGAAAGAGCCTCAGGTCTTCGATCGCAGGCTGCAGGGCCTCATGGGACTTGAACCGCAGGCCGAATATCGCTGTTTCCATAAAGAGGTAATTCCTTGAGTTTGGAAAGCTGTTTTTTCGCAGCGAAGAACTTCTTCAGTGACGTCTGTCATCGTTTGTCCGGCGCGATGCCCCTCGTGAGCTCCTCGCGGATGAACTGCCGGATGTGCTCCTGGTCCGCCGGCGCGATGCGGGAGAACTTGAGTCCCATGCCGGGTTCCTTGAATGGCCCGTCGTCGACCGAACAGCTGTACAGGACGACGGTTTCGATCTTTATGGACCTGCCTTTGATCTCGAGGTCCACCGGTACACGCGTATTCGCCGGCAGAGGATCGAGCGTACGAAAGAACATCCCGTACTCCGAGATCACCGTGGCATAGCCGTCGCTCCCGGCGCCCTGGCCTTCCAGTTTCGCTTTCAGGTTGGTGGCGATCCTGATGTTCCGGCGCGGACCCCTCTCGATGACCGACTCGACGGCCCGGTAGAGTTCCTCGACATCCACGGGTTTCCTGAGACAGGCGGCGAATTCCCCCTTGCGGGCCCGTTCTTCCAATGCCCGGTCAGGCGGAGACAGGAGGATGAGCGGGACGTCCGAAAAGCGGGGGTCCTTCTTGATCCGTGCAAGAAGGCCTGAACCGGTCGGGCCCGCTTCCGCGAGAATGCCGGAAGGCGGCGCTACGCACATGAACTCGATCGCCTCCTCCACGGTGCTGGCGGTACAGATGTTGTAGCTCAACCGCTGGAGCATCATGCTCATGGAAAAACGGTCGTCGACGTTGCTGCTCACCACAAGAACATACCGTCTCTTTCTCTCTTCACCGTTCATTTCCGCCACACGCTGTCCCTCCTTTGTCATCCGTTCCGGGGCATGGGGGTCAAGCCGGGCGGTGCCGATCATCGTTTTTTCGGCGCGATGTCCCCGGCAACCTCATCGTGAATGTACTGCTTTATGAACTCCTGGTCTTCCGGCGAGATCCTGACGAACTTGAGCCCCATACCCGGCTGCCCAGCCGGCCCCTGGCCAAGCTGCTGGCTGTAGAGAAGCTCCGCTTCCAGGGCGATCGTCCTGCCCTTGATGGTCATGGTCACCGAGAGCGTTGTTTTCGCCGGCGAGGTCTTGAGCGTGCGCACGTACATGCCCTGCTCGGACAGCATCGTGCCGCACTCGCCTGCATTGTAGTCCAGCGGCGCGTTATTCACGCTCAGCGGGATGCTCGTCTGGATGCGAATGCGCTCCCGCGGGTTGGGCTCGATCACCGCCTGGATAGTCCGATATAACTCGTCGGCCTGGATCGGCTTGGTGAGAAAATCGGCCGCTCCTGCCTCGAGGCACCGCTTCTTGGCGATCATGTCTCCGGACAGAGACAGAACGATGACGGGGAGAGAAGCAGTGCGAGGGTCCTGTCTGAACCGCTCGAACGAGCTCATGATGTTTGATTGTGAAGGGTTGAGTTCCGTGATGATGACCGCGGGAAGAGCGGCGGACAGCATGTCGAGGGCCTCCCCGGCGGTCTTGGCGCTGCAGACATGGTACCCCAACCGCTGGAGGAGTATGGAGGTATAGAACAGGTCGTTGGCGTTGCTGTCCACGACCATGATGATGCGCCCCCTGCTGTTGGGCTCGGCCGCCGCGGTACCCGGCATGTTTTCTGCCATACGTAAACTCCCTCTCATCCCTGAAGAACGACGCGGCACGGCTTCAGCGGCCCCAAGGATCAGGCCATCTTCACTATCAATAGTAAGAATATTACAAATCAGGGCGGATGTAAAGGGGATTTACGAATGCGGAGGGCGGAGATCAAGGCGACAGGGAGGAGGGTCAGGAGGGCGGCCTCGCGCAGGCGGTCCTCCCGGGTCCGGACGCGGAGGAAGGCCGCCTCCCCCCGCTCGAGGGAATGGGTGGGGGCAAGAAGCGGGAGGATTTCGAGGCGCCACCCGAAGGGATCGGTGAGCTGCAGCTCCGCCCGGTCGAGGCGGACCGGGTCCACGGAGGCGTTTTCGACCTCATATGTGATGGTGACGGCCCCCGCCTCCCGGCTCCGCCGCACCTCCCGAACTTTGAGATTCAGCGCAGCGGCCTCGGTGGCCGCCGCGCTTGCGTACAGG
>Ga0209002_10004378_pt1 | contig 11134 bp, 9 predicted proteins | sample Rifsed16ft2_FD_184010 | JGI IMG/M metagenome (GOLD analysis project Ga0209002, IMG submission 184010) | Soil microbial communities from Rifle, Colorado, USA - sediment 16ft 2 (version 2) | ecosystem: Environmental > Terrestrial > Deep subsurface > Rock core/Sediment | place: Rifle, Colorado...
AGGGGCTACGGCGTCTCCGTAGCCCCTGGATTAACCTGGCGTCCCCACGGGGGGTTAATTAGGGACACATGTACTAGCTCACTAATTCGGTAACTTTTTGGAGTTTATCAAAAGGCGTCATATAGTTCAACCCGCCATGCCTTCTCAGTCCTGTAGGGTGGGCTCGGCCCACCTTTACAATTACTCGCCAGCTACTCCCTGAAGGTCTGCTGCGCCGCCTCCCCAATCTTCAGGGTATAAACCCTCTTCTACGTACCTATGAAACGTTGAATACTTCCAGTCCTTCGGCGAAGCCGCCAAACCGTGTTTCACGGGGTTATAATGGATATAGTCGCAATGCTTGAGAAGGTCCGCCTCGTCCCTTATCCGGTGCTCCCAGAAGCGCCTCTGCCAGACCGCGCTTTCTCTGCGCCGTAGACGCGACTGGTTCGGAAGAGGAGTTTCAATACGCCCCTTCACCCTTTTTGTGAAGCCTTTCTTGACGAGCGCCCACCTAATCGAATAATCCGCATCACCTTCCGGCAGCTCCCAGATGCAGTGCAGGTGGTTCGGCAACAATACCCATGCCTTTACTTCGTAAGGCCGCTCTTCCCGGACATCCTTTATCGCTTCCCTCAACGCTGCCCTTGATTCATCCAGGCAAAGGATCGGTTGCCTTTTGTATGTTACAACCGTAAAAAAGTAGGTGCTCCCGCTCCTTGATCTTCCATAATCAGACATCCTTGCTCCAACGGTAAACCTGCTATGTGGTGGGCGCAACCCACCCTGCGGGAGTGGGGTTTTTTGTTCCGGCGTGAGGCCTGCCCTCGAATGTATCTATCGAGGGACACACCGAACCATCTGCAAACACAACCTTTTTATTTGTTTTGTCACCCTGATGCTGAAATAAATTCAGCACAAGACTTGTTTCAGGGTCTGTATTCTATGGCCCAAATACGAGATGCCGAAACGATGCAGAAACAAGTTCCGCACAGGATTCGGCATGACAGTCTCAGCAAACCCCGCACCTGAAGCATCTCCCCACGTCGCACGGGGGGGTTGTTTTTTCCTTCAATCCCCTCTGGTATTCTTTCCAGAGATACGTTTTTTTAAGCCCCGTATCCACTGTGTCCCAGGGAAATATTTCATTCTCGCCCCTTTCCCTGTAAACGCATTCCGAGATATTTGAAATCTCTTTTTTTAAAACACCCCTCCATCCTTTTCTGGACGCCTCAAGTATCAGATTCCCGGCCCTTCTGTCCGCCCTTGAAAGGTATGCCTGGATAAGGGCGTTTGTCAGAGGCATTGTCTTTATCTCAATACCCCCCTCTTTTTTGAGCATCTCCCTTATAATCCCGTACCTTCTTTCAACCGTTTCAATGTCCAGAAAGGCGTGCCACTGGAAGGGCGTAAAGGGCTTGGGCACAAAAGGATTAACGCTCAATATAAGACGGGCGCCTTTTAAAATTCCTTTTATTTTTAAGGAAAGCTCCGCTATCTTTACGCAGTCATCGTCTTTTTCAGCCGGAAGGCCGACCATAAAGTAGAGTTTGACCCTTTTAAAGCCGCACCGCGCCATGCACCTTGCCGAATCAAGTATCTCCTCATCCGAAAAGTCCTTATTTATAACACGCCTCAACCTTTCGCTTCCGGCCTCGGGCGCAACGGTTACAGTCCTCAAACCGCCTTCTTTAAGCAGGGATAGCATTTCGTAATCAATATTATCCACCCTCAAGGAAGAGAGCGTGATTTCCCCTTTTGAAGAAAAAGGCCGCAGTATCTCTTTCAGGTCCGGGTACTCTGATACGGCCGCGCCGACAAGCCCCACCCTGGCGGAGAGGGCAAGCCCTTTTTCAACCCCTTTTTTGACATCTTCTTTTTTTCCCCATCTCGGCGGGAGATATATAAAACCGGCCGCGCAGAACCTGCAGCCCCTCGGGCATCCCCTCTCTATCTCAATGAGGGATGTGCCGGAAAACTCGGTATCGGGCGTGATTACAGCGCTCCGCGGGAGAGGGAATCCGCCGGCATCCGCCCTCGCCCTTTTTACCGGAAAGGCCGCCCCGGAGATGGGCCTTATCGAGGCAACCCTCAATCCATCGTAACCAAACTCGTAGAAAGACGGAACGTAAATGCCGGCAAGGCGTGAGAGCCCCTCAAGTATTTCTTCTTTCTCTTTATTGCCCGCCGCGGAAGAAAAGTATTCAATGATTTCCGCAATCCTCCCCTCCGCCTCCCCGATAAAAAACAAATCCATGAAATCGGCAACCGGCTCGGGGTTTAAAGACACGGCGCACCCGCCCGCCATGACAAGGGGGTGATTGCGCGCCCTTCTTAAACTTGAAAAAACCGGTATCCCGGACATCTCAAGTATGGCCGGGATATTCATGTAGTCCTCTTCAAAAGACACGGAGAAGGCGACTATGTCAAATTCCAGAAGAGGGGTCTCTGATTCAAGGGAGAATAATTTCAGATTCTTTTCCCGCAATTCCCTGACGTCCTCTTTATCGGGAAGGAATGCCCTCTCGCATACGCAATACCTTTCACCGTTAAAAAGGGAATAAAGGGTCTGAAACCCGAGACTGCTCATCCCCACGGAATACGTATTGGGGTAAACAAGGCAGACTCGGACCTTTCCGCCCGGGTCTTTATAGACCGTGCCTTTTTCCCTTGAAAGAAGTTTCCTTATCTTTTCTTTAAGCCTTATGGAAAACGACCTCCTGTTTTTACATAAATGGAAACTTTTTCCGGGCACCCGGGCTTGCCCCTGCGAAGGCAGGGGGCGAAGTTTCTCTCTCTCTAAAACTTCCAAAAACTTCCGGACCCCGTTTAATCCGGCTTTATGAAGACTATCCATTATCCCATAGATATCAGACGTTTACAAGATAAGGAGGCTCCCGGATAGATAACCGATAGATACTTTTTTTATTTCTGATATAATTTAACTCAGAAATATGCGCTTTATCGCAAAAAAAGATTTACGCTCTCTTACAGAGGGGCTTATGAAGGAATACACAGTCTTTGGCCCCGTAAGTAAAGACGGTTTCCCGGCTTTTTCCCGCATAGAAAAATTTTCCCAGCTTAGACTCAGTAATAAACCCTCCCATATATCCGCGAAAGGGTTTCTTTTTCCGCCAAAAGAGACGCTTTTAAAGTTTGATATGGAAAAGGGCGGGGTAAAAAGCGTTATTGAATCCCAAAAACAGGCGATAATGGGGCTCCACTCCTGCGACATATTCGCAATAACGCTTCTTGACAGGGTGTTTTCCTACGCAACCCCTGATGTAAACTACCTCAAGAGAAGGGAAAACACAATCCTTATAGGGACGGAATGCGTCCCGGATGAGCACTGTTTCTGCGATTCCGTGGGCACAATGACGGTAGAAGAAGGCTTTGACATATTCCTTCACGAGATAAAAAAGGGGTTTATTGCAAGGACGGGTTCTGAGGCGGGCCGGGAGTTGCTTAAAAAATACACCCGGCCAAGGAAGGCAAGGCAATCCGAAATAAAGGAGCTGAAAGGCTTTACCGAAAGGAAGAAAAAACTTTTCAAGGTAAAACTCGATGCCCCCTATCAGGAGCTTCCCCTTATATACGCGGAATCCGATGACAGCCCGGTGTGGGAAAAGATAGGCGCGATATGCTACGGATGCGGAAGCTGCAACCTCGTATGCCCGACATGCTACTGCTTTGACGTTAAAGACGGTATATCGGCGGACCTGAAAAATGTTGAAAGATGCAGGACATGGGACGCGTGCACGCTGGAGGATTTTGCAAAGGTCTCCGGCGGGATTAATTTCAGGAAAGGGCGCGCCCAGCGGTTAAAGCACCGCTTCAACCGGAAGTTCCGCTATCTTGCGGACCGTTTCAAAGGGCTTTTCTGCGTGGGCTGCGGCAGATGCTCAAGAACATGCCTTGTCCTTATAAATATCTCAGAGGTGACAAATGAGCTTATCCGCGAGGCAAAGCAAAGAAAAATCCCCGTACCTGCCCCGGAGGGCGCGGATTGAGGAAACATTTCCTGTTACCGGAAAGGAAAGGTTTTTCAGAATCACCCCATCTGCCCGGATTAAATATGCGCCGGGCCAGTTTTTGATGGCCGGGCTTCCCGGCTGCGGGGAGGCCCCGTTTTCCATCTCCTCGGCCTCCGGCGAGAAAACCATTGAACTCTGCGTAAGGGCCGTTGGAAACGTGACAAGGGCGCTTCACGGGCTTAAAAAAGGAGACACCATCTGGATAAGAGGCCCCTTTGGAAAGGGCTTTGACGTGGATAAAATGAAGGGGAAGGACCTGCTTTTTATAGCGGGCGGGATAGGGCTTGTCCCGATGAGGTCTTTGATAAAGACGGTTCTTTCAAAGAGGAATTTGTTTGGAAGGTTAACTCTTCTTTACGGGGTAAAGGAGCCCTCCGAACTTCTTTTTAAAGAGGAGATTAAGATATGGGAAGGGCTCGGCATGGACGTAAAGATTACAATTGACAGATTTCATCCCGGCTGGAAGGGCAACGTAGGCGTTGTAACAACCCTTATAGGGCCCTGTGAGGTGGACGAGGCTAAAACAGTGGCTGTAATCATCGGCCCGCCCGTCATGTATAAATACGTGATACTCGCTCTTGGGAGCAAGAAACTCAGGGGGGAAGATATGTTTTTATCCCTTGAGAGAAGGATGAAGTGCGGCCTCGGAAAATGCGGCCACTGCCAGATACAGAGCGTCTATGTATGCCAGGAAGGCCCGGTATTTAAATTCAGCGAGATAAGGCACTTAAAAGAGGCAATCTGAATAAGGACGGCAGCGACCGTTTATTTGCTTTTCAGAGGACTGCCTCCCGGCAATGCTGCCGCATTTTTAGGGATTTCCATCATAAATTAAAACATTTTTTTAAAGGAGGGCTATGGAAAAACGGGCGGGCAGCCTCAAAAAGTTCGGCGAAATCCTCATGGCGGCAGGGTTAATAACAGACGAACAGCTTGCCCTCGCCATGTCAATGCAGAAAGGGAAAAAGGCAAGGCTCGGCGAGATGCTTGTTGAGCTGGGATATATTACAGAGGTAGACATAGCGAAGGTTCTTTCGGTTCAGCTCGGCATACCATACGCGGATTTCTCTACCGCGGTGGTGGAACCCGAGGCAGTTGGGCTTGTTCCGGAAGCCCTCGCGGAAAAGCACACGGTATTGCCTTTAAGCGTTGATAAAAAGGTTGTAACCATGGCAATGGCAGACCCCCTTAATCTTGAGGCGATAGAGGACATACGTTTTGCCACGGGAAGAAACGTAAAGCCGTCCGTGGCAACTTCTGCGGAGATAAAAAAGGCTATAAAGCGGTATTACCATCTCTCCGGGCCTGTTCAGGAGATACTTGAAAAGATGTCGTACGGCTATATAGAGATTGTCCATGAAAAGGTGGATACATCCACTGACATAAAGGAGGCGATAAAAAAGGGCGAGGCTCCGCCGATCATAAGGATGGTAAACAGCATTATCTATAATGCCATAAAAAGCAGGGCAAGCGATATACATATTGAGCCGAGGGAAAAGACCGTTACGATAAGAGAAAGGATAGACGGGCTTTTAAAGGATGTATTCCATCTGCCGAAATGGGTGCAGGGGGCTGTGACATCAAGGATAAAGATTGTGGCGGGGATGGATATATCGGAAAAGAGGATTCCTCAGGATGGAAGGATAAAGATAAAGATAGAAGAGAGGGATGTGGATTTAAGGATATCAACCCTTCCGATATACTATGGCGAAAGTGTTGTTATAAGGATATTGGACGCGCAGACCGCCGTGCTTGAGCTTAAAGACCTGGGGCTTTCTGAAAAAGACCATGCGAGATTAAGAAGCATAGTGGAAAGACCCCAGGGCGTAGTGCTTGTCACAGGACCCACGGGAAGCGGCAAGACCTCAACCATTTATGCCATAATAAACCATATAAATACCGAGACAATAAATATCATCACGCTTGAAGACCCGATAGAATACGAGCTTAAAAAGGTGAACCAGGTTGCGATAAACGAAAAAACCGGGCTTACGTTCGCCTACGGAATGAGGTCTGTTTTAAGACAGGACCCGAATGTGATACTCGTTGGAGAGATGAGGGATGGAGAGACCGCGACCATTGCCATGCAGGCATCCGTAACAGGGCATTTTGTGCTTTCAACCCTTCATACAAACACCGCTGTTTCCGCCCTTACGCGGCTTAGAAACTTCGATGTTCAGCCCTATATGATTGCATCGGCCTTAAACGGCGTTATTTCGCAAAGGCTTGTAAGAAGGCTCTGCAATAAATGTAAGCAGGCCTACACGCCGCAGGAGGAAGACCTTATAAAGATAGGCTTGAAGGGTAAAGAGTTGGCCGGCGCCAACTTTTATAAGGGAACAGGCTGTAATGTCTGCAATAATACAGGCTATATCGGAAGGATGGGCATATTCGAGATACTGGTATGCACCCCCCAGATAAGGGAACTGATAGCAAACAACTCTACGGAGGACGCGATACTTAAGGCATCGCTTGATTCGGGAGGAAGATATATGAGTGAGGATGGGATAGAAAAGGTCAAACAGGGAATGACATCCATAGAGGAGCTTTTAAGAGTCCTGTATATAAAGGGAGAGGAAGAGGTCTTCCTGTGTCAGAACTGCGGCAAGGCCATAAGGGCTGACTTTATCACCTGTCCTTATTGCGGATACTTTATGGCTAATAAATGCCCCGACTGCGGCAGTGGGAGGCAGTCTGAATGGATGTACTGCCCATACTGTCGCAAGGAATTTGCATGAAAAATGGCCGCTGACCATATTTATATTCCGCCCCCTTTGTCCCCCCGCCCCACCTCTACCCCTTTATCCATTTCAAAGAGTAATCCAGGCCGCTGTAAATAATAAAGGCGGCTGTCAGGTAAGTAAGGACGGTAAACGGTACAAACGGAACCCCCGCGAGTATTGTTGCGGATATGACGGTTATTGCCTGAAAAACCGTTGAAACCTTCCCGTAGACCGAAGGGGCGAACCTGAACCCCCTGTTTTTTCTTTTTATCGATAAATAACCGGCCATTACGGTTATATCCCTGAGTATGGCGAGCACGAGTAAAAAAAGCGGCACCCACCCTTTTATCGCAAGGACAATAAACGCGGATACAAAAAGAATCTGGTCGGAAACAGGGTCAAGCCTCGCGCCCAGTTCGGTCTTGAGTTTAAACCTTCTCGCAAGAAACCCGTCAAGCAGATCGGTAATCCCAGCCGCGATAAAAACCATAAGCGCGGCAAAAGACATCCCGTATATAACGAGAAAAACAAATGCCGGCGCAAGCAGTATTCTTAGAAGCGTCAGCGCGTTGGAGATATTTAATCTGGAAGGCAACGGGCATCCGGAGGCAGGGGGTTTCCCTGGTTTTACCCCAGCCAGTCAAAAAACTTTTTCTGCTCTTCCTCTTTTTTCTCTTTTATCCCCGGCTCTTTTACTCCGGGCTCTTCAGGCCGCGAGACGGAAGGCAGGCTCACAAAGGCGGCGCCGACAATCCTCTCTATCCTTGCCTCATAGGCCTTCAAAACGCCGAACTTCAAGAGTTCCCTGTCAAGCCCCATATCCGACTCCTTCGTGGAGTAGGCTGCCTGCCAGAGCGTTACGCCCTTGTCCGAATACAGGGTAAATTCGGCCTTTATCTTTAAAGAGGCGTAAGAGAGAAATAAATCCTCTTCCCATCCGGTTATCCTGATGGAAAGGATTGAATCCGCGTTTATGAGCCCGGAAACCTCGGAGGGCGTCATCTTCTCAAAACTGGAACTGCCGTATTTAACGTAGACGCCGTCCACATACTCAAACGGGAGGACGTTATAATCTTTGCCCTGTAATTTTTTTGCCGCGGCGTTCCTGAAAATATCTTTTACCCTCGCATCGTCAACCACCCCGCTGACAGGCAATACCGCAACGGTTGCCGCCCGGGGCATTGAAAAATCCCCGGCTATCTTATACCTTACAGGGCTTGAACAGCCTGAAAGGATAAGTAGAAAAAGCGCCGGCAGTAGAGTTTTTCTGGCAATCATTGGTTCAACCCCGCTTCCTTCTGGATTACAACATTGTTTCCGCCCTCCGTTATTATAACGAAGTTTCCGCCGAGTTCTTTTCTAAGGCTTTCGTAGAGGGCGTCTTCCCCTCCCGCGACCTTCGCGATAAGCGTGATCCTTCCCCTTGAAAACAGCTGATAGGAGATATCCCTTACGATATCTACCCTCTCAAGGGATTCTTTCAGGCCGGAAAATTCCCGGTAGCCCGTAATGCCGATTACCTCGATTATAAAAGGCGTCAGCTCCTCTTCAGAGGCTGTAAAATCCTGTATGGCTTTTTTCAGCCTTCCCGCGTCAACGCTTGCCTCTATCCAGACATGGTAGACCTCAACTCCTCCTGCCGGAGGTTCCCTTTTTTCCTCTCCCTTTTCCGCGTCAAAGTGTCTTATGATCCCTTCGGAAAGAATCCTGTAATTTAAAACGTACCTTGAGGGGTCTTTGTATATGTCTTTTTCAAGGAATTCGGATGCGGCGCTTAACTCCTCTTCTTTAAAGACGCCTTTTAACGCCTCCGGTATCGAATTTTTAAGGGCGCTCTCAAGCGCCTGTTTTTTCAGATCCGCCGCCTCTTCAGAGGACTTTACCGCGGAACCCTCGGCCATTACAACGATAACCTCTGAAAAGGCACTCTGCGCGCAGAGGAAAAAGGCCAGAGATAATATTGCGGCGGCGAGTCTTTTCATCCGCAAACCCTTGAGTTGGATTGTTTTGAATAAAAATCCCTGACCAAAGAAACGACCCCCTCTTTATCCCCGGGGGAAAACCACACAACATCTTTATCCTTCTTAAACCACGTAATCTGCCTTTTCGCGTAGTTTCTCGTATTCTTTTTAAGCGCCCCGGAGGCCTCATCAAGGGAAAAAACGCCGTTTATATGGCCTATCATCTCCCTGTAGCCGAGCGAGTTCATGCTCTTGAGGTCCGCCGAAAAACCCATTTCAAGAAGTCTTCCGGTCTCTTCAAGAAGCCCCTCTTCCATCATTTTATCTATCCTTTTTTCGATATCGCGGTAGAGAACGCCCCTCTCTTTGATCAGCCCTATCTTCAGGGTATCGTAGTTTTTTTCCCTGAAACCGTGCTCTTCCCAAAAAGAGGATATCGGGCGTCCGGAAAAACTATACACCTCAAGCGCCCTCATTACGCGGTGTATGTTATTGGGATGTATCCTGGATGCCGAGACCGGGTCAACCCTTGAAAGTTCTTTATGGAGATATTCTCTTCCAAAGAGCCTTTCCTCTTTTAGAAGCGTTTCTCTTACAGACGCGATATGCCCGGGCCCTCTGAAAAGCCCCTCTAAAAACGCCCTGACATAGAGGCCGGCGCCTCCGACGATAAACGCCCTTTTTCCCCTTGAAGATACGGCGCGGAGGGATTCTTCCGCGTCCCTCTTAAAATCAGCGGCGCTGTAACCGCTGTCGGGGCGGCAAACGTCTATGAGATGATGGGGGACGGAGTTCCGCTGTTTTTCCGTCGGCTTTGCGGTCCCTATGTCCATGTGCTTATAGACCTGCCGGGAATCAGCCGATATTATCTCCGCATCAAAGATACCGGCGAGTTCGCAGGAAAAAGCGGTCTTGCCCGCCGCGGTCGGCCCGACGATTACAACTATCTTTGTCTTTTCCATAAAACCACCCTTCCCCCTCTTCCCATGCCGCCCATGCCTGAGGGTAAACAATCTACCTTCTTTTAAACATCATTTCAACCTCTTCCCTTGTAAATCTTTTCACGGCCGGTCTTCCGTGAGGGCAAAAGGAAGAAAAATCAACCCGCGCCATATCATTTAAAAGAGAGAGGGCCTCTTCCTTTGTAAGAGGCCTTCTCCCCCTTATAACGCTGTGGCAGGCAATGGTTGCGAGCGCCGCTTCAATATTTTTTTCGACCTTTGAGCTTACATCGTAATGCGACAGCTCCTCTACGAGGTCTTTAACCAATCTTGCGTTTCCACTTCCGGACAATATATCAGGCACCGCCTTTATAAGAAATGTCTCTTCTCCGCCGGAAAAAGATTGTCCGAAAGGCACAATCTCAAACCCGAGCTTTTTCAGATAGGGCATGGAACTTAAAAGGGCGTCCCTCTCCTTTGGCCCTGCGGGAAAACGCTCGGGGGCAAGGAGATACTGGGAACCGATTCCGGGCCCCCCGTAATATCTCTTCTTGAGTTCTTCAAAACGCACGCGTTCGGAGGCGGCATGCTGGTCTATAATGAAAAAACCGTCCTTATCCTCAACTATAAGAAACTCCCCCCAGAGCTGGCCCAGAACCTCCATCGCGAGGAACTGCGGACTTTGAAATTCTTCTTTTTTCTGGAAAGAAAACGCCTCTGTCTCCCCGCCCCACGGCATGACGTATTCTTTTGCGCCCTTATCCGGAAAGGCGGCCTTTCCGGACGCTGCGTCCGGGCTGGAAAAACCCTTGGTCAAGGCGCCAGCCTTTTCTTTAAACACCCCGTAATTGCGGAGCGCGTTTTTTACGGCGCTCTTTACGGCATCAAAGACAAACGAGGCATCCTTGAACCTCACCTCGCTTTTCGCGGGATGCACGTTCACGTCAACGCAATCAGGCGCAATCCTTATATCCACGATTGAAAACGGGTACCTTCCTCCGTCAAGCATCCCGGAGTATCCGTCCATTATCGCGCGGTTTATGCTTCTATCGTATATGGGGCGGCTGTTTACATACGTAAAAAACCCCTTGCCCGCGGCATAACTTAACTCCGGGCGGCCGATAAAGCCCCGGACGCTTATTTTTTCCGACTCCTCTTTTACCTCAAGAAGTTCCCTCAGTATCTCAGCCCCGAATATATCCGCGACCCTTTCTTTCAAACCGCCTTTTTTCGCGTCAATCACCTTTGAAGAGCCGTGGAAAAGTTTAAACCTTACTGCCGGGTTGATTATAGATATCCTTTTTACCGTATCTGTAATCCTTCCAAACTCCGCGGAATTTGTCTTTAAAAACTTAAGCCTTGCCGGTGTATTGTAGAATAGGTCCTTTATCTCCAGGGTCGTGCCAACAGGGCAGCCCTCATCGGCAATGACCGGCATGCCTCCGCCGTCAACCGTAACCCTTGTGCCAACGGCAGACGAAGGGGTCTTCGATATA
>Ga0209002_10004379_pt1 | contig 11134 bp, 6 predicted proteins | sample Rifsed16ft2_FD_184010 | JGI IMG/M metagenome (GOLD analysis project Ga0209002, IMG submission 184010) | Soil microbial communities from Rifle, Colorado, USA - sediment 16ft 2 (version 2) | ecosystem: Environmental > Terrestrial > Deep subsurface > Rock core/Sediment | place: Rifle, Colorado...
GACCCCGCCGAGCCGGTGCGCGAGCGGCTGGACCGGCTGCTTGCCGAGCAGAAGCACCAGACCAGGCTGCTGGTGCTGCTCGGACTGCTGCTCGCCGGCATCGCGGCGCTGCAGCTGGTCGCCTTCTGGCACGGGTAGAACCGATGCCACAAGACAGCGCCAAGCCCGATTTCTCGGACACACGCTTACGGCAGGACCTCATCCCTGTCCGCATGCGGCGTGATCGACACCGTCTACCGGCTACCCTCGGCTGCCCGTGGCGCCGTCTGCGCCCGGTGCTGCCGCGCCGAAATACGCCCGACGCACCGCCGGGTCGTCCTTGAGTTCGGCCGCGGAGCCCTGGCCGACGATGCGGCCGGTCTCGATCAGCAATCCCCTGTCGGCAATGTTGAGGCTCTGTTTGGCGTTCTGCTCGACCAGCAGAATGCCGATTCCATTGCCGCGAATGCCCGCGAGCACCTGAAACAGCTCGCGGCAGAGCAATGGCGAGAGCCCCAGCGAAGGCTCGTCGAGCAGGAGGATTTCGGGTGCGGACATGAGCGCCCGGCCGATCGCGACCATCTGCTGCTCGCCGCCGCTCATGGTGCGCACCACCTGCCGGAAGCGCTCCTCGAGGCGTGGAAACAGGCCAAGCACGCGCTGGAGGTTGGACGCTTCCTTGAGCCGCGCGCGCGCGGCGTATGCGCCCAGCAGCAGATTCTCCCGGACCGTCAATTCGGCGAAAATCCCCCGGCCCTCGGGGACCAGTGCAATACCCGCTTCAACGATCGCGTGCGACGGCAGCCCAACCAGATCGCTCCCGTCGAGCGTGACGCGCGCGCCCCTGATCGGCGGCACCAGCCCCACGATCGCCTTCAGCAGCGTCGTCTTTCCGGCGCCGTTGGCGCCGAGGATCACGACGATCTCGCCGCGCGCCACCGAAAGCCCGACGCCGTCCAGCGCGCGGTGCTTCCCGTAACATGCCGACAGCCCGCGGACTTCAAGCATCGGCGTCACCGAGATAGGCGCGCACGACTTCGCGGTCGGCCAGCACGACAGCCGGGGGCCCTTGGGCGATTTTGCAGCCGGCGTTCATGACCACGCAGCGGTCGCACAACGAGCGAATCGCGTCCATTACATGCTCGACCACGACGATACTCAATCCGTCGTTGCGCAGCGAGCGCACGAGCGCAATCCCTTCGTTGAGCTCCGCGGGATTCAGCCCGGCGAGCCATTCGTCGAGCAGGAGCAGTTCGGGCTGCATGGCCAGGGCACGCGCGAGTTCCAGGCGCTTCTGATCGACGTAGGTCAACTCGTCGGCCGGCATCCCGGCCCGAGCGCCCAAACCGACGCGATCGACCAGCGCGCGGGCCATCTGCTCCGCCTGCCCGCCCCAGACCGCGGGCGAGCGAAACGCGAGCCCCGCGATGACGTTCTCGACGCAGGTCATCGACCCCAGCACTCGTACCAGTTGAAACGTGCGCGCGACCCCGAGCTGCGCGATGCGATGGGGCTTCAGGGCCTCGATCCGCTGCCCGCGGAACCGGATCTCGCCGGCGTCGGCCCGATATGCCCCTGAGATGAGGTTGAGCACGGTGGTCTTGCCCGAGCCGTTCGGGCCGATGAGCCCGAGAATCTCCCCCTTGCGCACTGATAGTTCGAGATTATCCACCGCGACCAGGCCGCCAAACGCCTTGCGCAATCCCCGTGTGGCGAGGATTTCGGGAACCGCCTCGCCATCGGCCGCTGCGACAGGCGGCGGGGACGCCTGCGGTCTGTCGAAAACGCGCCCGATGCGCTCGGCGAGCCGCGCGCCTATGCCCACGGTGCGAAGCCGTGGCGGGCCCCGGGTGAACAGTCCGGCGACGCCCTGGGGCAGCAGGTAGACGATGACCATGAAGACAACGCCCAGAAGAATGCTGAAGTAATTGGGAAAGTGTGCGCCCAGCAGCTCGAACAATACGACCAGCGGCACCACGCCAAGCAACGGGCCGAAAAGACGCGTCGCACCCCCGAATAGCGCCATGATCAGCGTCTGGAACGAGGTGAACGCATTGAACGAGATGGCCGGATCGATGTAGGTCCAGCGCGGCGCCATGATCGCGCCGGTAACGGTCATGAAAACGGCGCTCAGCGAGAACACGGTCAGTTTCGCCCGGGTGATATCGATGCCGCAATGGCCTGCGACGCCCTCGTCGTCGCCGATGACGCGCAACGCAAGCCCGAGCCGCGATCGCCCGATGAGCCATCCCGCCAGGAACACCAGAGCCGCGAGGGCGAGCAGATACCAGTAGATGACCGGCTGGGTCACGTCGACGAAGATGTAGCGGCCGACCGAGCCGTGGATGTTGACCTCATACCAGGTCACCAGTTGACGGACCAGCTCGGTCAGGCCAAAGGTGAAGATCACGAAATAGATCCCCGAGAGGCGCAGCGTCGACAGTCCGACGACCAGCGCGACTGCAATGCCGATCAGCGCCGCCACCGCAAGCACCAGCGGCCAGGGCAGCTTTTCGCCAAGAATCGCGGCGGTGTAGGCGCCGATGCCGAAGAACGCCGCGGTGGCGAGCGAAATGTAGCGGGTGGGTCCGGAAAACAGCGCCCAGGAAGTCGCCAGCACCGTGTAGCTGAGCACGCTGATTCCCAGTGCGAGGTAATAGCCGCTTACCAGCAGCGGAACAACGGCGAGCAAGGCCGACAGAGCGAGGCCGAACATCCCGTACGCAGCAGTCGCGGCCCTCAACGCGCGGCGCCTCCGAAAAGCCCGGTCGGACGCCACAGCAGGACGATGAGGAACAGCGCGAAATTGGCCGCAAGCGTGAGTCCCGGATCGATCAGCCGGGCGACCGCGGTCTCGGCCAGCCCGAGGACCAGGCCGGCCAGCAGCGCGCCGAGCAGGTTGCCGACGCCCCCCATGATGACCACGATGAGGGCCTTGGTGGTGAAGACGACGCCCATCGAGGCATTCAAGGTGAGGAACACGCTCACCAGAACGCCGGCGGCGGCGACGAGCGCCCCGCCCAGCGCAAATGCAAACGCCGAGGCGCGGCGCACGTCGATGGCGACCAGACCGGCGGAGACCGGATCGACCGCGACCGCGCGTATCGCCATGCCGGCGCGCGTGCGCGTCAGCGCAAAGTACAGCGCCAGCCCGATCAGCGCAGCAAACAGCAGCGCGATCAACCGGTTCAGCGCAACGGTGCTGCCGAGAATCGAAAGCGGTATGGAAAGATACGAATAGCTGTAGTACTGCCCGCCGACGAGCACGTGGGCCAAGCCCTGGACGACGAACAGCATCCCGAACGTGGCGAGAATGCTGTCGACCTCGAGCATGTCGCGGTTTTTCGCGCGGCGCACCAGCGGCACCAACAGCAGCTGATAGATCGCCCAGTTGAGCACGTATGCCGCCGGAACGGCGATAAGCAGGCCGAGCAGCGGACTCACCCCAAGCCCGGTATACAGAAAGAACGTCGCAAGCGCGGCGGCGACGAGGAACTCCCCGTACGACAGGTTCATGATGCGCGCGACGCCATACTGGAGCGTCAGCCCCATGGCGACCAGCGCGTACATCCCGCCCAGGATCAGTCCGGGCAGCAATATGTCTACAACGAGGATGTGCGCCTCCGGCCTGGAATGTGTCGCAAAACGGCGTTAGCCGGAATCCCGCTCCCGTTGCGGGAGCGGGGCGCGGGGAGGGGGACAGGGCCCGACCAGACTCGGCGTCCGCCCGAACCTCGGAGAACGGCAACCGCGTCGGCGGTGTTGGCAGCCGCGGCGCGCGTTCGCCAAACCCTCACTTAGTCCAGGCCGGCTTCGGGAACAGGATCTTGTGGGCCCCGGGCAGATTTTCCGGGTAAAGCCCGTAATATTCCCCGCCTTGCCATTGACCGACCTGCCAGCCGTCGACGCGCAGGTTGTTCTGGAGCTTCACCTTGCCGACGATGGTGTCGAAACTGCCGGTCTGGATCTCCTTGATGACCGCGGCGCGATCGATCCTGCCGACGCGCTCGATCGCCTGCTGCAGAATCTGCAGGCTGGCATAGGTCACCGGGTTGGCCCAGCGGTCGGGTTCACTGCCGCCGGTCGTCTCTGCATGTCGTTTGAGGTAGTCCTTGAACTCCTGGGACTGCGGATTGATCCCGCCTATCCCCATCTGGCCTTCGATGCTGGCGCCGAATTTCTGCTTGAACACCGGAAACGCCGTGCCGACCGCAGTGTAGAAGATCTTCGGGTTGTAATTGAGCAGGCGTGCTTGTGCGGTAATTGCGAACGTGTCGGGCGGATAGCTGAAGGCAACGAACACGTCGGCATTGCTGCGCATCGCTTCGGTCAGGATCGGCTGCATGTCCTGCAATCCGAGCGGATAGGATTTGTCGTAGGCCAGGTTGAATTTGGCCTTCTTGAACGCCGCGCGCCCCGCCGTGGCCAATTCGATGCCGAACTGGTCGGCAACGCTGATCAATGCGATGTTGCTGCCGATCTTGCCCTCCGTGCGAAGCTTGGTGAGGACGTCGACCAGCGCATGCGCACCCTGGGTCGAAGTTCCCAGAAACCAGAAACTGTTCGGCCAGCGCTTGGCGAGCTCCGGCGCCCGGTCGGTGGTCGCGGTAACCGCGAGATGCGGGTAACCGTAGCGGTTGAGGATGGGGCCGGCGGCAAGGTTGAACGCCGTGCCCCAGGGCGGCAGGATGAAATCGACCTTGTCCTGTGTCGCAAGGCGTTCGATCCCCTTGATCATCTCGTCGGAATTGCTGCGGTCGTCGTATTCGGTCACCTGGACCGGCAGCTTCTTGCCGAGGCTCTTCAGCATGATGCCGCCCGCGGCATTCACGTCTTTGACCCAGACCTGATAAGCCGGCAGCGTGGTGATGCTCGCGCCGCCCACGTAGGGTCCCGTCTTCGAGATCGCCCAGCCGATCTTGATCGCTGTCGGCGCCTGCTGCCCGAATACGGCCGGGGCTGTACCAAGTGCGGCGATGGCGGCGGCCACCGCCAGCGTGTTTCGGAGTGTTCCAGGCATATCGATTCCCCCTTCACGTTGAGACGAAACGGTCCGATCCAAGAAAACGCATCGCTGCCTGCGCACCGGCGCGGTCACCGCGCGATCAAGTGGGACGATCCTTCCGGAGACCTTGCTCCGAGGAACGGCGCAGACCACTTGCGAGTCTAGCAAGGATTTGGCGCGCCGGCTGCGCGAATGGGATTCCTTCGTGCCACGCCTGCGCCGCAGCGCCCGGCCGTCCCCGTCTGGTCTCCAGCTTCAGACCGCGCGTGCCGACTTGGAGCGCCGGATCGCATCCCAGACGCGCTGCGGCGTGGCCGGCATGTCGATGTGTTGCACGCCCAACGGGCGAAGCGCATCCAGGATCGCGTTGATTACCGTCGGCGGCGCGCCGACGGTTCCGGCCTCGCCCACGCCCTTCACTCCGAGCGGATTGGTCTTGCACAGGACCTCCGAAAATCGCGTCGCGAACGCCGGCAGATCATCAGCGCGAGGCATGCAGTAATCGGCGAAGCTTCCCGAGATCAGCTGCCCCGAATCGCGGTCGTAGACGACTTGCTCGAGCAGGGCCTGTCCGATCCCCTGCGCGAGCCCTCCCTGGATCTGGCCTTCGCAGATCAGCGGATTGATGACCCGGCCGACGTCGTCCACCACCGTATACCGGTCGACGCGAACCTCACCGGTCTCGGAATCGACCTCGACCTCGCAGATGTGAGCGCCGTTCGGGAAGCTGGGCGGCTCGGGGGCAAACGCGCCGCTTGCCTCCAGACCGACACCGAATTGCTTGGGCAGTCCGACCGGATGGTAGAAGAACTTGGCGACTTCGACCAGGGAGATCGAGCGGTCGGTGCCGGCGATGTTGAAGTGACCTTCCTTGAAGTGCAGGTCCGCCACCGCCGCCTCCATCAGGTGCGCCGCGAGCGGTTTCGCTTTTTCGACGATCGCGTCGGCGGCTGCCCTGAGCGCGCCGCTCCCGACCACGGCGCTCCTCGACGCGTAAGTGCCGCGGCCGAAAGAAACCTGGTCGGTGTCGCCCTGGACGAAGCGGATGCTCTCGAACGCAATGCCGAGCCACTCCGACACGACTTGCGCGAACGTCGTGGCGTGCCCCTGGCCATGCGAAAAAGTGCCGGCGACGATGGTGAGCGTTCCGCTGGGGTCGAAGCGCAGCTCCATTCGTTCGTTGAAAAAGCCCGCATCCTCGATGTAATACGTGAACGCCCGGCCGCGCAGTTTCCCCTGCTTCTCGGAGGCGGCGCGCCGCGCGCCGAAACCCTTCCAGTCGGCGAATTCGACGCACTGGTCGGTGACCCTGGCGAATTCCCCGCTGTCATAGGTGAATCCGGTGCCGGTCGTGTAGGGCATGGCCTGCGGCGAAATATAATTGCGCCGCCGGATTTCGACCGGATCGATCCCGGTCGCGACCGCGGCCTGGTCCATCAGGCGCTCGGTGATATAGGTCGCTTCCGGACGGCCCGCGCCGCGGTAAGGATGCACCGGGACCGTATTCGTGAATACCGCCCTGCTCGCCACGTGCAGCGCGGGTACCGCGTACACGCTCGGAATGAGCTTGAGGCCGAACAGAACCGGCACCACGGCCGCACCCGCGACGTAGGCACCGATGCCGTGCAGGGCCTGGGTGCGAATCGCGAGGATCTTGCCATTCTCGTCGAGCGCCATTTCGGCGCGCACTACCTGGTCCCGGCCATGGTTGTCGGTGAGCAGCCCCTCCGATCGGGTCGAAATCCACTTGACCGGGCGGCCGATGCGGCGCGAGGCCCACAGGACCAGGCCCTCCTCGGGATAGGCATCGCCCTTCATGCCGAAGCCGCCGCCCACATCCTTCGCGACCACCCGGAATTTCATTTCCGGCTGCTTGAACACAGCCTGGGCGAGCACGGTGCGGGTCCCGTGCGGGTTCTGAGTGCTCGTGTACAGGGTGTAGTAGTCGTCGGCGGGGTTGTAGTCTCCGATCGCGCCGCGCGTCTCGATGCTGTTCGCGCACAGGCGGTTGTTCTCCAGCCGCAGCGACACCACGTGCTTCGCTGTTGCGAATGCCGCGTCGGCCGCGTCCTTGTTGCCCATCATGAGCGGGAAGGCCATGTTGCTGGTCCACTCCTCCCAGATCCTGGATGCGCCTTCGGCCATCGCATCCTCGGCGTTTACCGCCGCCGGCAGCGGCTCGTAGTCGACCTCCACCAATTCGATCGCGTCGCGGGCCTGCGCCGCGCTCTCCGCGACCACGAAGGCGACACCATCGCCCACATACCGCACCTTGTCGGAGGCGAGCAGCGGCCGAGACGTGCGATAACCCTTCGGCCCGCCCATGTCTTCGGGCATGAACAACGGCGGCATGCCGCCCAGGCCGTCGGCGCGGACCTCTTCGCCGGTGAGCACGCAAATCACGCCGTCCGCGGCAAGGGCCCTGCCCGCGTCCACGCGCCTGACGCGCGCATGCGGGTGCGGCGAGGTTACCAGGGCGCCATGTGCCTGCCGCGGCAGATTGATGTCATCGACAAAGCGAGCGCGGCCGGTGATGAAACGCTGGTCCTCGACGCGGCGTACCGGCTGACCGATACCGAATTTGTTCATGCGTCCCCCATGGAAGAACGAAACAGCAGAATCAATCCAGCCCCAAAGCCAAGCTTGATTACCGGGCAATCTATTCCAGTTGCCGACAGAGGACAAGTTTTCCCCACTCCGGGTTCACCGAGCATCCCGCCAACCCGAAGAACGGCGTCTTGCAGTACGCCGTTGGCAGGGCGAAGCAGGCGGCAAACCCCCGTCGCCACTCGAGTGCGATGCGTTCGAACAGCCGTGTGTCGAACGCTTCACGGCACGCGACACTGCAATACCCGATGACTGCCGCGGGATCATCGCCTCCCCGATCGGTCGATCCCGATGGGGAGGAAAGCGCAATCGGTGGAGCCGCTATAATCCGGGGCGCGTCCCAAGACCGCCGAGGTTTCCAGGCCCAACCATGCTGATCTGGTTCGTCATTCTCTACCTGCTCGTGTCGATCTCGATCGGTCTTTGGGCTGCGCAGCGGGTGCACAACGCCAAGGACTACCTGGTCGCCGGGCGCAGCCTGCCGCTTTACATCAACACCGCGACGGTGTTCGCCACCTGGTTCGGCGCCGAGACGGTGCTGTCGGTCTCGGCCACCTTCGCCAAGGACGGCCTGGGCGGGATCGTCGCCGATCCCTTCGGCTCGTCCTTATGCCTGGTCCTGGTCGCCCTGTTCTTCGCCCGCGCCTTTTACCGCATGGACCTGCTCACCATCGGCGACTTCTACCGCAAGCGCTACAACAAGCCGGTCGAGGTCATCACCGGCGTGGCGATCACGATCTCGTATCTGGGATGGACCTCGGCGCAGATGACCGCGCTCGGGCTGGTGTTCTCGGTGCTCTCAGGGGGCGCGATTTCGCTCAACACCGGCATCATCATCGGCGCGGCGATCGTGCTCGGCTACACCATCTGGGGCGGGATGTGGTCGGTGGCGCTCACCGACCTGTTCCAATCCATCGTCATCATCGTCGGGCTGGTGATGATCGCCTGGCTGGTGGGCGACATGGCGGGCGGCGCCGGCAAGGTGATCACGGCTGCCTCCGAGGCGGGCAAGTTCGATTTCTGGCCCAAGGGCGGCGCAAGACAGTGGCTTGCGTTCATCGGCGCCTGGATGACCATGGCGCTGGGATCGATCCCGCAGCAGGACGTGTTCCAGCGCGTCACGTCCGCGAAAGACGAGAAGACGGCAGTACGCGGCTCGCTGCTCGGCGGGCTGCTGTATTTCTGCTTCGCCTTCGTGCCGATCTTCATCGCCTACGCCGCCCTGGTCATCGACCCGGAAATGTCGAAGCTGTTCGCCTCGGAAGACGGGCGCGAGATCCAGCGCATCCTGCCCGAGCTGATCCTTAACCGCACGCCGCTGTGGGCGCAGGCGCTGTTCTTCGGCGCGCTGCTTTCGGCAATCCTCTCCACGGCAAGCGGAGCGCTGCTCGCACCGACGGCGATCTGCACCGAAAACGTGCTGCGGCCGTTCTACCCGCACATGAGCGACCGGCAATTCCTGCTGCTGCTGCGCACGGTGCTGGTGACCTTCTCGCTGGCCGCGCTGCTGTTCGCGCTCAACTCCAAGAGCACCATGTACGAAATGGTGCAGAACGCCTACAAGGTGACCCTGGTTTCATGCATCGTGCCGCTCGCCTTCGGGGTGTACTGGAAGCGAGCCAACGTGCAGGGCGCGGTGCTTTCGGTGGTGCTTGGCCTGGGCTCGTGGACTGCAATGGAAACGCTGTCGCCCGACGCGACCGTGCCGCCGCAACTGGTCGGCCTCGCGTTTTCGCTTTTCGGCATGCTGTTCGGCTCGATCGCCATGCGCTCGCCGGGCCATGCGCACCAGGCGCATGACGGTGCGCACCCCGGCGTTCGCCACGGCGCGGACCACAGTGGGCAGCGCGGTACTCACGATTAGCCGGCGCGCGCCGCCTGGCAGCAGCTGCATGATCTCGACCGCCGGCAACAGCGAGACCTAATCCGGACGCGGATCGAAATCAAGCTGCGCTGAACAACGCCTGCTCAAGTTTCGGGTGAGCGGCAAACTGCGCCACGAAATCGCTTTCCCGACGCCCCCCTTTGGCCCGCACGACGCGGACCAGGGCACGCTTCTCCGCGGCGCTCCAGCGCTGCAACCCCTGTAGCGTGACCATCAGCGGGCTCCAGCGCATCCAGGCCAGGCGCTCGTCGGGCGTGAATCCATGCAGCGACCGCAGGCCGAACAGATGCATGGCCTCGCTGCTGCACTCTTTCAGGGCGCGCTCCCGGTTCGCGCCCGCGCGCCTCGCGAGATCTCGTGCGACCCGTGCGCCGATTTCGGCGATGGGCGGCAGGCCGGCCGAATGCGAGGCGTCCAGATCGAAGAACAGGTGCCACGCGGCCAGCTTGCGCAGCGTTCCGCGGTCGGTACGGTGATCCGGGCTGGCTTTCATTCGCGCGAGTTCCGCTTGCATAATGCGGCGCGCCTCGGGGGCCTGAGGCCGGAAGCCAAGCTTGAAGTAGAACCACCACGCGCCGGAGGCAATCCCGTCCTCGTTCCTGTAACCGAGCTGGTACGGATCGAGGCTGATGGACCGGGTGCCGAACTGGTGCCGGAGCATCGCCAGCAGCCGCGCGAATGTCCATGACGATTCGCCGCCGCGGAAGGTCTCGAAGGTATTGAACGCGACCGCCGCCGAGCGGCCGACGAGGATCAGATCGCCGTAGCCGATCGGAATGCCATTGTGCAGCGTCAGGTAGCCGCAGGTCCCCGCGATCAGCGCCCGGCGCCTTGGCAGGACACCGTTCACCATGAAGGCAAGACCATCGCCATCGTCCACGATGCGCACGTCCCGCGGGTCCCCGTATGCGAACGCGTCGAGGTCGCGCGATCGCGTGACCATCACCCCGCGCGCGAGGTCGAGTAGGCGGACTCCTTCGCGCGGAGACCGTTCATGCACTGCGCGGGGCGCAAGCGCGATCTGCTCGCGCAGGTCGGGCCGCGTGCGACGCAACGGACGCCTCCGGAGCGAGACCGGGACTCCCGCGTACTTGGCATGCGTGCGGGATGGCGTGCCGGAGCCGGGTTTCAGCACGAACGAAGCATCGATCGCATCCCAGAATGCCTCGCGGGTCGCGGAGTCTCCCGGCATCGCCTCCACGCGGCGAACCAGGAATACCGCATCGGTTTCCCCCTGCGCTCGCAGCCGGTCGAGCGCCTCGAAAGCCGTAACGTGGCTCTGTTTCAGCCACGCCGACTCCGCAGGCGTAACCAGCAGCGGCAGGGCCGCGCGCACCCTTTCGGCCGGTTCAATGTCGCCACGATCGAACTGGAACCATTCCGGCCAACGCCGCGCCAGCCAATGCGCGGTGGACCAGTAGAACCGGTAGGTGATCGCCGTTCCCGCGATGCCCGAATCTGAGAGCGCCGCGCGGTGGCGCCGCAGGTCGGACCGGCGGTGAAAGTTCCCGAGCATCCGCTCCGTCTGGGCCAGGACCCGCGCGTTGTCGGGATAGGCGCGCAGGAAACACAGAATCTCGTGCAATCGGATGACCGCGCGCGCAGTGCGCAGCCTGCGGTGTTCGAGACGCATAAGCAGGGCAAGCTTGGCCTCGGCG
>Ga0209002_10004380_pt1 | contig 11131 bp, 10 predicted proteins | sample Rifsed16ft2_FD_184010 | JGI IMG/M metagenome (GOLD analysis project Ga0209002, IMG submission 184010) | Soil microbial communities from Rifle, Colorado, USA - sediment 16ft 2 (version 2) | ecosystem: Environmental > Terrestrial > Deep subsurface > Rock core/Sediment | place: Rifle, Colorado...
GGCGCAAGACAAGGAGGACCTAGCGGCGTTGATTCAGCAGCGGTTCGAAAAGGCCTGGGCTCGCGCCGACGTGGGGATTGCCGCCTCACGCATCTTGCCGAGACCGGAAGGCTCTGCCGGTGGGCAGCAGCCCTAAACGTCGAGAAAAACCTTACCCTCTCTCATGAAGGTCTTCGCGTGAAAACGCCAGCTCGCCCTTGGAACCTAAATCGAGACCACGCTCCAATAACTTAATGTGGCGTTTCTTGGCCTTTTCGTACTCCGCACTTTGGCTGATTCTCTTTTCGAGTGCTTCTCGCATGAGATCGCTCAGGGAGCGGTCTTCCTGAGCCGCCAGGACCTTGGCCTTTTTGAGCAGAGGCTTAGGCAGAGACAATGTTATGTTCTGACGCTCTTTGGTTGATCTCACATAATTACGTGTAGCCCATTTTTACGTGACATTCAAGGTCCGGGAGTTTTCCCGCGGGGCGAGCTGGCGGAGCCCCTCGATGTCGCTGAGGCACGTTGACGCCACCTGGCCCCCCGGATAGAATGGCTTGCGTCAAGTGGCTTCGCGACACTCTTTCCAAGCCTTTCCCATTGGAGGTCATCCAACACCAGCGAGAAGCACTGGCTCGTTGCCCGCGAAAGTGGCGGAACTGGCAGACGCGCTGGACTTAGGATCCAGTGGGGCAACCCGTGGGGGTTCGAGTCCCCCCTTTCGCACCATCTGAGCGGCGCCCGGTCCACCGGGCCGATTCCGAGGGAGTCCCCGTTCGTTGAAAGTGGAATGCATTGAAGACGGCTTGTCCCGTCGTCGTCTGGACGTCGAGGTCCCGGCGGAAACGATTACCGAGGCTTTCGAGCAAAAGGCCACTCGGTTCAGCCGCACCCTGAAGCTGCCGGGCTTTAGAAAGGGCAAAATTCCCAAGGACATGGTGAAGAGTCGCTTCCGATCCGAGATCCTGGACCAAGTAGTCCGGGATCTATTGCCGCAGGTGCTGCAGCAGGCGCTGAACCAGCATGCGCTCCATCCCATCGACGACCCGAAGATCAAAGACCTCAAGATCGAACTGGGAGAGCCTCTCCGTTTCCAGGCCTCTTTCGAGGTCATGCCCCAAGTCGAGGCCAAGAACTACAAAGGCCTGCAAGTCACTTCCCGTAGTGCCGAGGTAAGCGATGACGAGATCGAAAAACGCCTCGAGTCTCTGCGGGAGCGGGCGGCTCGTTTCGACCCGGTTACCGATCGCGGCGCCCGGGATGGGGACTTCGTGGCGGGAACGCTCTACGAGAAACCATCGGACGGGAAGGCCCCCCCAAAAAAGCAAGAGGGCGTATTAATAGAGGTTAGGGCCGACGTCTATCACCCCAGCCTGCACGAGAAGCTCCAGGGCGTGAAGTCCGGAGATTCGGTGAGCCTGGAAGCGGTCTTCCCCGAGGATCATGCCGATCCCAAACGGGCCGGTAAGACCTTCACCGTCCGGCTGGAGAACATAGAAGTCAAGGAAAAAGTTCTCCCGGCGCTCGACGACGAGCTGGCGAAGGACCTGGGCCAGTTCGAGAATCTTGCCGAGCTGCGCGAGCACGTTCGACAACAAGCCGAGGAAGAAGCGCGACACCTGGCCGAGCAAGATCTCCGCAATCAGCTACTCGAGAAGCTGCTGGAGGCCAATCCTTTTGAAGCACCCGAGGCCCTCGTCGAGCAAGAATTGGATGAACGCATCGAGGACATGGCCAGAAGCCTCATAGATCGGAGAATCGATCCCTCCCGGGCGAACATCGATTGGCGAAGTTTGCGCGAGGGGCAGCGGAACTCGGCGGCGCGGAGCGTCAGCGCCACCCTCCTGCTCGATCGGATCGTCGAGCAGGAGAAGCTGAACGAGACCGAGGAGGCGGTGAACCAGGAGATCGAGCGGGGAGCCGCCTCGATCAAGAAAAGTCCCGAGGCGGTACGCGCTCAACTGATGAAAGATGGAGGCCTGGAACGCCTTAAACGGCGCTTGCGGAGGGAGTTGGCTTTTGACTTACTCCGCGAAAATGCTAGAATCAAGAGGGGTTGATGTATCTATGCTGATCCCGATGGTGGTCGAACAGACCAACCGAGGCGAGCGCGCCTACGACATCTACTCGCGTCTGCTCAAAGACAACATCATTTTCATAGGCACTCCTATCGACGACAACCTCGCGAATCTGGTGGTCGCCCAACTCCTGTTTCTGGAAGCCGAGGATCCGGAGAAAGAAATCTCCGTCTATATCAACAGCCCGGGTGGATCGGTTACCGCCGGGCTGGCCATTTACGACACCATTCAGTTCACTCGCCCGGACGTGACGACCTACTGCATCGGCCAGGCTGCGAGCATGGCCGCGGTCATGCTCGCGGCGGGCACACCCGGTAAGCGCTTCGCACTTCCCAACTCTCGAGTCATCATTCATCAGCCGTCAGGAGGCTTCTCCGGTCAGGCCACCGACATCAATATTCAGGCCAAGGAAATCTTGCGCACCCGCCAGCGCTTGAACGAGATTCTTGCGATGCATACCGGCCAGAGCTTGTCCAAGATCGAGCAGGACGTCGAGCGCGACTTCATCATGACCGCCGAAGCGGCCAAGGAATACGGAATTATTGACCAGGTTATCTCTCGACGAGTGTGAGCGGCGTTAACCGGGGGAATCGTGTCGAAGAAAAACGGCGATCCTGAGGTCCTGCGTTGTTCCTTCTGCAATAAGGACCAGAGCGATGTGCGCAAGCTCATCGCCGGGCCAACCGTTTTCATTTGTGACGAGTGCGTCGAGGTTTGCAACGACATCATCGCCGACGACAATCGCTTCGAGACCCGCACCCAGCGTTCCACGCTCCCTATCCCGGTGGAGGTCAAGCAGTTTCTGGACGAGTTCGTCATCGGACAGGAGCAAGCCAAGAAGAAACTGGCGGTTGCCGTCTACAACCACTACAAGCGGGTTCAGATCATGAAGTCCAAGACCCGCCAGGATGTCGAGCTCACCAAGAGCAACATCCTGCTCGTCGGGGCGACCGGGACCGGCAAGACGCTGATGGCACAGACTCTGGCCAAGCTTCTATCGGTTCCCTTCTGCATTGTCGACGCCACCACACTGACCGAGGCAGGTTACGTGGGCGAGGACGTGGAGAACATCATCCTCAAACTCCTCCAGTCGGCGGGCGGCGACATCGAGAAGTGCCAGGAAGGCATCATCTATATAGACGAGATCGACAAGATCTGCCGGAAAGACGAGAACCCCTCCATCACCAGAGATGTCTCGGGTGAAGGGGTGCAGCAGGCCCTGCTGAAGATCCTGGAAGGAACCGTGGCCAACGTGCCGCCCCAGGGGGGACGCAAGCATCCCCATCAAGAGTTCTATCAGATCGACACGACCAACATTCTGTTCATCTGCGGGGGCGCGTTCGTAGGGCTGGAAAAGGTCGTCGAGCGTCGCATCGGCAAGAAGTCCCTGGGCTTCCGCTCCGAGCTGGGAAGCAAGGCGAGCCGCCCCAGTGACATCTTGTCTCTCGTGCAACCCACGGATTTGATAAAGTACGGGCTCATCCCGGAGTTTGTAGGGAGATTGCCGGTCGTCGGCACTCTACACGAATTGGACCGAAGCGCTCTCATTCGCATCATGACCGAGCCGCGGAATGCCATAGTCAAGCAGTACCAGCGACTCTTCGAGTACGAGAACGTCAAACTGAGGTTCACCGATGACGCTCTCGAGGCAGTCGCTGACTTGGCGTGCGAACGGAAAATTGGGGCTCGTGGCCTCCGGATGATCATCGAAGACCTCATGCTCGACCTCATGTATCATCTGCCTTCGCAGAAGAAGGTCAGAGAATGCGTCGTTACCAAGGAGGTCGTCGAGAACCGTGAGACACCAGTAACCCTGATTGAGAAGGCAGGTTAGCTCACTTTTCCCGAGGTTTTTGCCGCACTCGCGGCTCATTTCCCACAAACCCTAGTCGGAGGAAAAGCCAGCGCGGCTGGGCCGGTCACAGTACAATACAATAGGTAGACGGAAGGACACGACGATAACTATGTTCGGAAACAAACCCAGAGAACGAGCCGAGATCTACGAGACGCTGGCGATGGTTCCCCTTCGGGACGTGGTGATCTTCCCCTATATGATGATGCCTTTTGTCATTGGGCGGTCCTCTTCGGTGAGGGCACTGGAGTACTCGCTGGCCCACGACCGGCGCATCTTCCTGGCCGCCCAGCAGGACGCCACCACCGACGACCCGAAGGCCTCCGACATCTATACGGTGGGCACCATCTCCAACATCGTGCAATCGGTCAAGCTTCCCGACGGCAACATCAAAGTCCTGGTGGAAGGGCTGGACCGCGGTCGAACCATCGAGTGCAGGGACGAGGAAGGCTTCTTCAAGATCGTCGCCAAGACCATACCGAAGGTATCAGAGTCCTCCCCGGAGCTCGAGAAGCTGATGAGCAAGGTCGTCTCGCTTTTCGAGCAATACGTCAAGCTGGCCAACACCTTGCAAGCCGAGGTCAAGAACGCGGCGGTTCAAGTCGACGATGCAGGAAAGCTCGCCGATACCATTGCCAGCCATCTCATCCTTCCGGTCGATGAGAAGCAGAACCTGCTGGAAACCTGGAATCCTCTGGAGAGGCTCACTCGCATCGCCGGAATACTCGAGCACGAAGTCGACAAGCTGCAGGTGGAGCGCCGCATACAGGGCCGCGTCCGCAAACAGATGGAGAGGGCACAAAAAGAGTACTACCTCAACGAAAAGATGAAGGCCATCCAGAAGGAGCTAGGCCGTAAAGACGACAAGACCGGTGAGCTCGATGAGCTCCGCAAGAAGATTGCCCAGGCCAAGATGAGCCAGGAGGCCGAAGAGAAAGCTCTGCAGGAGCTCAAGCGGCTGGAGGCGATGCCGCCGATGTCCGCGGAGGCCACCGTCTCCCGCAACTATCTGGACTGGATGCTGGCCGTTCCCTGGTACAAACGCACCCGGGAGAGCCGCAGTCTGCAGCGTGCCGAGCAGATCCTCGAAGAGGATCACTTTGGGCTTGAGAAGATCAAGGAGCGGGTCCTGGAGTTCCTGGCGGTTCGCCAGCTGGTGCGCAAGCAGAAGGGTCCTATCCTCTGCTTCGTCGGCCCTCCCGGGGTGGGGAAGACCTCCCTCGCCAAGTCCATCGCCCGCGCCACCAACCGCAAGTTCGTTCGCTTGTCCCTGGGGGGCGTGCGGGACGAAGCGGAGGTTCGCGGACACCGGCGTACCTACATCGGCGCCTTCCCCGGCCAGATCATTCAGATGATGAAGAAGGCGGGCAGGGTCAATCCGCTCATTCTGCTCGACGAAGTCGACAAAATGAGCATGGACTTCCGAGGGGACCCCTCGGCGGCATTGCTGGAGGTGCTCGATCCCGAGCAGAATCACTGTTTTCAGGATCACTACTTGGACGTGGAGTACAACCTCTCCAATGTCATGTTCATCGCCACTGCCAACGTCCTGCACACCATGCCGCAAGCGCTGCAGGACCGTTTGGAGGTCTTGCGACTTCCCGGATACACCGAGGAAGAAAAGATCGAGATCGCCACGCGATTCCTGGTGACGAAACAACTGGAGGCCAACGGGCTCAAGAACAAGTCGGTCTCGTTCGCGGCCGATGCTCTTCAGGAGATACTTCGACGTTACACCCGCGAGGCCGGAGTCAGAAATCTGGAAAGAGAGATCGCCTCCATCTGCCGCAAGATCGCCCGGAAGCTGGTGAAGGAAGGCCAAGGAACCGCCGTCCAGGTCACCGCCCAGTCCATTCCCGACTACCTGGGGGTCCCCAAGTTCCGGCCCCGCAAGAGGGAGGGGAAGAACGAAATCGGAATCGCCACCGGCCTGGCTTGGACCGAAGTCGGCGGCGAGCTCCTGGTGACCGAGGCCTCGCTCATGTATGGCAAGGGCGGCTTGACCTTGACTGGAAAGTTGGGCGACGTTATGCAGGAATCAGCGCAAACAGCACTCTCGTTCATCCGGTCCCGAGCCGAGGAGCTGGGAATCGCTAGAGACTTCAACCGACGCATCGATGTTCACATCCACGTCCCGGAAGGGGCCATACCCAAGGACGGCCCATCGGCCGGCATTACCATGTGCACCGCTCTCGTTTCGGCCCTGACCAACATTTCGGTACGGAGCGACGTGGCCATGACCGGCGAAATCACCCTGCGCGGGAAGATCCTTCCCATCGGAGGGGTAAAGGAAAAGCTACTGGCGGCGCACCGAGCCGGGATCACCCATATCATCCTTCCTCGCGACAATGAGAAAGATCTGGCCGACATCCCGGAGAACGTTCTGAACGCCATGAACATCAAGCTGGTGGAAACGATGGACGAGGTGTTCGAGTCCGCTTTGACGGCTCCCGTTCCGAAGAATGCCGAACCGGAAGAGGAGTCGGCGGCGCCCCATGGTCTGGACGAGGGTATCCAAGGCGAGTCCATTGCCCATTAGGACTACGTCAAAGGTGAGAACCGGGAAACCGCGGATTTAGCTGAAGTCAGCCTCCAAAAGTTTTTTCCTCTGAGGGAAACCATTATTGGTCGGAAACTTGAAGCATCCGGCACGATGATCGAGCGGCGGAACGCGACACCGCCCCATTCACCATCCAAAGGAGTGAATAACCGTCAACCCAGTGATGCTGGGCTCAGACGTCGGTAGCCACCACGGTGGGAATCGTACCGGAGAGAATCCATGCCTCATGACCAAGCTGCCGCGAGCCGAGTTCGTCTTGAGTGCCACGACGTGTGCCGATTTCCCATCCGACGGACTTCCCGAGGTGGCCCTGGTCGGACGATCCAACGTCGGAAAATCCAGTTTGCTGAACCAGCTGGCGGGCGTGAAAAGGCTGGCGGCAGTCTCCCGAACTCCCGGCCGAACGCAGCTGGTGAACTTCTTCCGCGTCGAGGACCGGCTCTATCTGGTCGATCTCCCCGGCTACGGCTTCGCCCGTGCTCCGGTAGGGGTTCGAAGGGGCTGGGAATCCATGATTACCAGCTATCTCTTCGACCGGGCCGAGGTTCGACTGGTACTGGTGGTGATCGATGCCCGGCGCGAGGGAATGGCCAGCGACCGGGAGGTCTGTGACCTCCTCGACCGCCGCGGAATGTCATATGCTCTTGTGGCAAGCAAGTCGGACAAACTCTCCCGAGCAGCAATGGCCCGCCAAAGAGCCAGGTTGGTGGAAACTCTTGCCGTACCGGACGGGATTCCCTTCATCACCTTTTCCGCCGTGACCGGCGAAGGAAGGAAAGAGTTATGGAACGTGATCGAGAAACAAGTACGCAGGCCGAGACTCCGGAAGACGACGAAGTAACCGAGAAGGGCTCGCGGGGCGAAGTCGCCGAGAAACCATCACGCGGCGATGCCAAAACGAAGGCCTTGAACATCGCCGAGCTCAAGGACATGAATATCTCCACGCTGGCGAAGGTCGCCAAGGACCTCAGCGTGCCGGGAGCAACTGGTATGCGCAAGCAGGAGCTCATCTTCAAGATTCTGCAAGCGCAAACCGAGCAAAGCGGTCTCATTTTTTCCGAGGGTGTGTTGGAATGTCTACCCGATGGTTTCGGCTTTCTTCGGGCCCCCGAATACAACTATCTTCCTGGGCCGGACGACATCTATGTCTCGCCCTCTCAGATCCGCAAGTTCGATCTGCGGACCGGCGATACGATCTCCGGCCAGATCCGACCACCCAAAGAAGGTGAGCGCTACTTCGCGCTCATCAAGGTGGAAGCGGTCAACTTCGAGCCTCCCGAGGCGTCCCGGGACCGGATTTTCTTCGACAACCTCACCCCTCTGTATCCGCAGGAACGGATCCGTCTGGAGACGGAGAAAGACAATCTGTCGGCTCGCGTCATGGATCTCATGACACCGGTGGGCAAGGGACAGCGCGGCCTCATCGTCGCCGCCCCGCGTACCGGAAAGACCATGCTGCTCCAGAACATCGCCAATAGCATCACCGCCAATCAGCCGGAGGTCGTCCTCATCGTGCTGCTCATCGACGAGCGTCCGGAGGAAGTGACCGACATGCAGCGGTCCGTGCAAGGCGAGGTGATCAGCTCCACGTTCGACGAGCCCGCCTCGCGCCACGTGCAGGTCGCCGAAATGGTCATCGAAAAGGCCAAGCGCCTGGTCGAGCACCGGCGAGACGTCGTCATCCTGCTGGACTCGATAACCCGCCTGGCCCGCGCCTACAACACCGTGGTGCCCCCCTCTGGAAAGGTGCTATCGGGGGGCGTGGACAGCAACGCTCTACAGCGGCCGAAGCGCTTCTTCGGTGCGGCTCGCAACATCGAAGAGGGCGGCTCCCTGACCATTATCGCCACCGCGCTCATCGAGACCGGCAGCCGCATGGACGACGTGATCTTCGAAGAGTTCAAGGGTACCGGCAACATGGAAATCCATCTCGACCGCAAGCTGGTCGACAAGCGCGTCTTCCCCTCCATCGACATCAACAAGAGCGGCACCCGGAAGGAAGAGCTCCTTCTGGCCAAAGAAGAGATCACCCGGGTTTGGATCCTGCGGAAGGTGCTCTCGCCCCTGTCGCCGCCCGAGGCCATGGAGCTCCTTTTGGACAAGATGGGTAAGACCAAGAACAACGCCGAGTTCCTTGCCTCGATGTCGGGCCAGCCCTAGTGAGCCTAATAGGCCCGGCAGCGCCGCTCCAACCTCGTGGCTATCGCGAGCGCCGGTCCGAGCGGGCTCTTAGTACTCACGGTCAGATGGACCCCGGAGGCTCGGTCCTGTGGTCGTTTGCCGAGCTGCGTTATAATAGGGAGCTGTAGTTGAGTCGAGGAGAATTGATATGAAGCAAGGGATCCATCCCAAGTACGAGGCGATTACCGTAACCTGTGCTTGCGGAGAAACGTTTCAGACCCGCTCCACCAAGGGCGGCACCATCAAGCTCGAGATCTGCTCCAAGTGTCACCCTTTCTTCACCGGAAAGCAAAAACTCATCGACTCGGCGGGACGCGTGGAGCGGTTCCAACGGAAGTTCGGCCAGCGTGTCGCCGGCAACAAGGCCCCGGCCAAGGCCGAGCCCTAAACCCCTTCTTTTCGAGTAGTCCCATGTCCGATCTAGAAACCAAGCTCGCTGCCCTCGAGCGGCGGTACGAAGACATCACCGCCGAGCTGGGGAAGCCCGAGGTCGTCGCCACGCCCGCCGTCTATCAGAAGCATGCCAAAGCACGGTCGGATTTGGAGCCCCTGGTCGACAAATACCGAGAGCTCAAATCCGTCCTGAGCGAGCTGAGTGAAGCTCGGGAGATGGCCAGCCAAGGCGACGACCCCGAAATGCATGCGCTGGCCGAGGAGGAGGTGGAGCGCTTGGAAGGCGAGTACCAGCGCTTGACTCAAGAGTTGAAACTGCTCCTCCTTCCCAAGGATCCGAACGATGAGCGCAACGTCATCATCGAGATCCGGGCGGGGACCGGCGGCGAGGAGGCGGCGCTCTTCGCACAAGAGATCTACAGGATGTACTCGCGCTACGCGGAAAAGCAGGGGTGGCGGGTGGAAGTCATCAGCGCCAACCCAACCGGCATGGGCGGATTGAAAGAGATCGTCGCGGTCATCGAGGGCAAGGGTGCCTACAGCCGCCTAAAGTATGAAAGCGGAGTCCACCGGGTGCAGCGTGTTCCGGTCACCGAGTCCTCGGGGCGCATCCACACCTCTGCGATCACGGTGGCCGTCCTGCCGGAAGCCAAGGATGTAGAGGTCGAGATCGATCCCAAGGACCTTCGCATCGACACTTTCTGCTCGTCGGGGCCGGGAGGGCAGAGCGTCAATACCACCTATTCGGCGGTACGCATTACCCACCTTCCCACCGGCCTGGTCGTGTCCTGTCAGGACGAGAAATCCCAAATCAAAAACAAGGCCAAGGCGATGCGCGTGCTTCGTTCCCGGCTCTACGATCTGGCTCTCCAGAAGCAGCGGGAGAGCATCGCCCGCGAGAGGAAGGAACAGATCGGGACCGGCGACCGGAGCGAGAAGATCCGCACCTACAACTTCCACCAGGCGCGGGTGACCGACCACCGTATCAATTTGACGCTCCATCGCCTGGACAGCATCCTGGATGGCGACCTGGAGGAAATCATCGAGGGGCTCGCTACGCGCTACGAGACGGAAAAGCTCAAGGAGGCGGAGGCCACTCCCGTCGAACCGTGAGCCAAGCGTCTCCCAGCGCAGGAAGGCTTCTAGAGCGAGGAGCCCAGGAGCTGGAACGAGCCGGCGTCAGTCGAAGCCGCTGGGAAGCCGAGGTCCTTCTCAGACAAGCGATGGGGTGCTCCCGCGAGACGCTCCTCGCCGACCTCGCAGAGCCGGTGGAAGCGGAAGCCGCCGGGTACTTCTTTCAGCTCGTCGATCGTCGCCGGGGACGCGTTCCCTTGCAGTACCTGCTCGGCTCCCAGGAGTTCTGGGGTCTCACGTTCCAGGTCACTCCGGCGGTCTTCATTCCGCGCCCCGAGACCGAGTGCCTGGTGGAAGAAGCCATCCGCCGGCTCGGCCATCGTCCGGTTCGGGTCGCCGACGTGGGCTGTGGAAGTGGGTGTGTGGCGATCTCCATCGCCGCTTCACTCCCCGACAGCCAGCTCTACGCGATAGACCTCTCCCCCGCCGCGCTGGCGGTGGCCGGTGAGAACGCCCGCCGGAACGAAGTCAGCTCTCGCATCGAGTTCTTACAGGGTGATTTGTTACATCCCCTCCTCGACAGGTCCGAGCCACCGCTTCTGGACGCCGTGGTCTCCAATCCACCTTACGTTCCCGAGCCTGACCTGGTCGGGCTTCAACCCGAAGTCAAAGATCACGAGCCCCGCATGGCCCTGGCCGCGGGGCCGGATGGCCTGGACGTCGTGCGCCGCCTGCTCCCCCAGGCGGAATCATTGCTTGTGCCTGGAGGTTTTCTCCTGCTGGAGATCGGAATGGGCATGGAGAACAAGGTGAAGAGCCTCCTCGCCGAAACCCGTCTCACCTGGCAGACGACGGTGCCCGATCTGCAAGGGTTCCCCCGTATTCTGGTGGCGCAGCAGCCCTGAGCCCGAGCGGAGCGCGAACGCAGCCTTGAGCGGGCGCGCAGTCGCTTGTCGACGGAGCGCCCCCGTTGGGGGTGGGGCCCCAACGGCGACGACGAAGAGAGTCGCGAAG
>Ga0209002_10004381_pt1 | contig 11131 bp, 11 predicted proteins | sample Rifsed16ft2_FD_184010 | JGI IMG/M metagenome (GOLD analysis project Ga0209002, IMG submission 184010) | Soil microbial communities from Rifle, Colorado, USA - sediment 16ft 2 (version 2) | ecosystem: Environmental > Terrestrial > Deep subsurface > Rock core/Sediment | place: Rifle, Colorado...
TTGGGGGTTCTCATGGTCTGCTCCTTGTTTAGCCACAAAGATGCAGTTTGCCAGGAGAACCCCTTTCGTCAAGTCAAAAAGTGACTTTTGCGGTATTGCCAAAAAAGGTTCGTTCACAGACACGATGGCCTCCTTTCCACTTCGCGAGTTCAAGCGAAAGCGGCTTGTAGCGCGCTGCTGATTGAGATCCCTGTCGAAAACATGCGGCCTCCATACCAACCCGCTTCACGGCTTCTGCGCTTCCTCCAGCGCAAAGTGACGATCGGTCGGCCGGTCGCGTGTGTCAAGCGGATACAGCACCAGCACCGCCTGCGCTCGTTCGGCGTCGGCGTTGCGCCAGCGATGGGGCAGGTGCGACTCGAACACCAGACTATCGCCCGGTTCTAGCACATAAGTCTTCTCCTCGATGGTGTACAGGATGCGCCCCTTCAGACAATAGACAAACTCGTAGCCAGTGTGAACAATCGGGTGAGGGCCGCTGTCAGCACTCGGTTCCAGCGTCACCACGAATGGCTCGACGGCTCGATCCGCCAGACCCGCCCCCAGGTCTTCCAGTGTGCCATGGGCAAACGCAGCACGCGGCCGATGGCCGGCTTTGACGTAAGCGACCTTATTCTTAGGCGCATCGGTCTCGAAGAAAGCGGTGATCGGCACGTCGAGCGCGACGGCGATCTGCTGCAGGGTGCCCACGCTGGGGGAGGTCCTGCTGTTCTCAATCAGACTGAGCGTGTTCACTGCCAGCCCGCTCCGTTCCGCCAATGCACGGATTGACAGATTGTGTTCGGCGCGCAACTCACGCAGACGGCGGCCAACGTTGACTTCCAAGGGGGCCGTAGTTTCATTTGTCAGCGGGGTCTTGCGCCGCGGCTGCCTGTGAGTGGGACTGCCTTTAGACTCGAGGGCGATGCGTGTACGTGGCATAGCAGATATCCGGGAGAAAAACTGCAATCATCAACTAATATTTTAGTACAAATTTTACGATATGTCAATCAGAACAACTAATATTTAGTAACAAAACATGATAAGATACGAGCCGCCGTAGCGTTGAAGTCGTACAATGGAGACGTAAGCGACCAACTGAGACGATTACCTTGAACGCCTTGCGGATGCTCAAGGCATCAGGACTGTCATAAGTTCGGCGAGGAGAGGCAACGATGAAACGCTGGAACGGTTGGGGTGAAGACTCCATCACTTATCCTCTGCCGGACTCGGCGGCTCGCTATCTGGCATCGCTCGTAGGCGAAGGCTTGCCTTTGCCAGATGTTTTTTTCGCCGAGGCCCTCACCCGCGTACCCGCCTCGCGTTTGCCGCCTCATGCGCTCATCGTCGCCGACCCGGTCGAGCGCTTGCGCCACGCGCGGGGCCAAAGCCTGCCGGATTGGGTCGCGCTCCGTTCGGGCTGCATCGGCGCGTTTCCCGATGGTGTGGCATATCCCGTCTCCGATGATGAAGTGCGCGCGTTGATGGACTTTGCCCGCCGAGCCGGGGTCAAGCTGATTCCTTACGGGGGCGGTTCCAGTGTCGTTGGTCACATCAATCCCCTCGCTGGTGAATCCGCAACGCTCACCCTCGACCTCTCCCGTCTCAATCGCTTGATAGCGCTCGACGAGACAAGTCATCTGGCGACCTTTGAAGCAGGCGTACTCGGCCCACACCTCGAAGCGCAACTCCGCGCGCAGGGCTACACGCTCGGTCACTACCCACAATCGTTCGAGTTTTCAACTCTCGGCGGCTGGGTCGCCACCCGCTCCAGCGGCCAGCAGTCCTATCACTATGGCCGCATCGAGGACTTGTTTGCAGGCGGTCATGTAGAAACGCCCATTGGCCCATTCGACTTGCCGCCTCTGCCCGCCAGCGCCGCCGGACCGGACTTGCGGCAAATGGTGTTAGGGTCCGAGGGACGGTTAGGGATAATCACGCGCGCCACCGTCCGTGTCCGCCCCTTGCCAAACTCCGAGAACTTCTACGCCGTTTTCTTCCGCGATTGGGAGTCCGGGGCAACCGCCGTGCGCGAGATGGCGCAAGCCGGCGTAGCCGTTTCCATGTTGCGGTTGAGTGATGCGATGGGTGCTGGGTCTTGGCCTCACGGTTTACGACCTGCTGGCCTGGCGTTGGAATCATCGGCATTACGACGCCGACGACATGCGCGAACTTTGCCCGGGGATTAACGGACGCGGCTTGCTCGGCGGTTATCGTTACTTCGATGCTCAGACCGACGATGCCCGGCTGGTCTTGCGCGTCATTCGCGAAGCCGTGCGGGCCGGGGGCGTGGCCTTGAACTATGCGCCTGTCGAAAGCCTCTTGCGTAAAAATTCCGGTGCGGTGTGCGGCGTTGCCCTGCGCGACCAAACGACCGGACGCACGGCGGAGGCGCAGGCTTCTGTCGTCATCAACGCCACCGGGGCGTGGGCCGATAGTGTGCGGGCTTACGTTAGCAGGCCGCCGCGCTTGCGGCTGTTGCGGGGCAGTCATCTGATTTTTTCGGCGCGGCGGTTGGCCCTACGCCGGGCGATTACTTTTATGCACCCGCTGGATTGGCGTCCAGTGTTTGCACTCCCATGGGAGGGTATCACTTTGTTCGGCACCACCGACGTGGGCCACGGCCAATTCGTTGAAACTGACCCCGTGATGAGTGAGGACGAAATTGAGTATTTGCTAACGGCTCTCCACTATGCCTTTCCTGCGCTCGAACTCAACCCGGCGGATGCGCAGGGAGCTTTCTCCGGTGTGCGGGCGGTGGTGGGCACGGGCCAGAGCAACCCGTCGAAAGAATCGCGGGAGCACGTCTTGTGGCGCGAGGCGGGTTTGCTTACCGTCACGGGCGGCAAGCTGACCACGTTCCGGTTGATGGCGCACAATGCCTTGCGAGCGGTGCGTGCTCATCTGCCTCATCACCCCGCCTTGGACATCGACCAGAAAACGCCGGGGATTCCGCCCGACGTTGGGAGTCAAGACGCGCCCTCGCGTCTCCGCGACGACCCAGCCACGCTTTTGCGCCTGGCCGGTCGCTATGGCGCAGATGCGTCAACGATGATGGCCGCGATTCACTCCGATGAGCTGGAGTCCATCGGCGACTCGACGGCCTTGTGGACGGAGTTGCGTTGGGCCGCGCGGGCTGAGGGCGTGGTCCATCTCGAAGACTTGCTGTTGCGCCGAGTGCGGTTGGGGTTGCTGTTGCCACAGGGCGGGCGCGCCCACATGGCGCGCATTCGCGCCATCGCGCAATCGGAGTTGGGATGGGATGACGAGCGCTGGGCAACCGAGGCCGAGGCCTATGCGCGGGTGTGGGCCAGGTCTTATTCGCTGCCGACGTAAGGAGTCGAATGTGACTAATCCGAACCACGTCAACAACGCCTACTGGAGGCAGTCCGCGGATGACTTATTGACTCAACTGCACAGCACCCCGCAGGGACTCGCTACCCCCGTCCCGGCGAGTGCTATAATCAGCCCACTTGACGAGAGGAAGGGTTTGCACGTGCGTCGTATCTGGTCGAAGATTGGCGTAGGGTTGGCATTAGGTCTGGCTGTCATCGTTGGCCTCGCGCTCTTTGCAGATGTCCGCGCAGTGGTCAACGTCATCACCGTCTTTCATTGGCCCTACGCGCCGCTCATCCTGGGCCTCACCCTCTTCAACTACACGTTGCGCTTCTTCAAATGGCATTATTATATTCGCCTGATTGGCGCCGAGAAAATTACTTGGCGTGACAGTCTGCGCCTCTTCATCGGCGGTTTCCCGCTAGCGCTTAGCCCAGGAAAAATTGCGGAACCTATCAAAGCGGTTTGGCTGAAACACTATACCGCGCTGCCCGTTGCCCGAGGTATTCCCGTGGTGGTTGCTGAGAGAATCAGCGATGGGTTGGCCGTACTTCTACTTTCGACCCTCGGCGTGATCGCCTACCCCCAGTACTGGCCCAGTTTTGTGGTCGTGCTCGCTGGCCTGCTAGCCGTTATCACCCTGAGCCAGGTCCGCCCCGCGGCTCTTTGGATGCTGGGTGTGGGGGAACGGTTGCCAATGGTCTCACGGTTCTCGCGGCATCTACATGAGTTCTACGAAAGCATGTACCAACTCTTCGGCCTCAAGAGCACACTCATCGCCGTCGGCCTCGGCATGGTCTCATGGCTGGGAGAAGGAATCGGGTTCTACTTTGTCTTGCGCGGCTTAGGTCTGCCTCCCAGCATCCAAACGGCGTCTATCGCCATATTTGTGCTCTCCTTCTCGACCGTCATCGGTGCGGCCTCCTCCATGCCCGGTGGATTAGGCGCCGCCGAAGTCAGCATCGCAGGCATGCTGGCCCTGACCCTTGGGGCGCCCGAGGAAATTGCCGTGTCGGCGACATTGCTGATCCGTTTCTTCACCCTCTGGTTCGGCGTCGCGCTCGGCTTGGTCGTATTGCTATCTTCACCTTGGCTTTTGCTGCTCGATGTGTCATCGTCAGCCACACTTTCCCACGTTGTGGAGGAGCGCCCCTCATAGTGGGTGCGCTATTGCAAGCATCCAACCACGCTGTTGACCTGGAAGAACATCCTGATCGCCGTGGGGATCGGCGTCGTCTCGTGGGGCGGCGAGTGCGTCGGCGCGGTGAGCGCGCTCCCCGGCGGACTGGGCGCAGCCGACACGAGCATCACCGGCCTCCTGTTGCTCCTCGTCACCCCCCTGCGCGACCTCGCGGTGGCAGCCACGCTCCTCATCCGCTTCTGCACGCTGTGGTTCGGCGTCAGCCTGGGGCTGATCACACTGCTGGCGCTGTACCGCCGCTTACTGTTCTCGCCGGCCATCACCCCGGGAGGCGCTTCGTGAAAAAATGGCTCAGGCTGCTTCGGTTCGGCGTGATCTCCCTGGCGGTCACGCTAAGCGGCCTCGTGGTGTACATCTCGTATCAGCGGGCTGAGTTCCTCACCCAGCGCGGCCTGAGCCTGCCGCACAACACCCCGCTGGAATACAGCCTGACCTATGAGGGCGTCACACTCACGACGAGCGACGGCCTCAAACTCGCGGCCTGGCACGTCCCCTCCCAAAACGGCGCGGCGCTCATCGTGTTGCACGGCTATCACGGCACGCGCGCCGAGATGTTGAACGAGGCGCAAATGCTCGCCCGCCACGGCTACGGCGTTTTGATGATCGAGGCTCGCGCGCACGGCGACAGCGAGGGCGACGACATCACCTTCGGCCTGAGGGAAGTGCTGGACATTCGCGCCGGGCTGGACTACCTGTTGGCACGCCCGGAGGTCAACCCGGAGCGCATCGGCGCGCTCGGCAACAGCCAGGGCGCGGTGACGCTGCTGCTGGCGGCGGCGCAATATCCGGAAATTAAAGCCGTCGTGGGCAACAGCCCCTACGCTTCATTGCAAGACGAAATTGCGACGGGCGTGAGGGAGTTTGCCGGCGTCCCCGCGTTCCCGTTCGCCCCCCTGATCCAGTTCTTCGCCGAGCAGCGCGCCGGATTCCGCGCCGAGGCGGTGGCCCCTGTCAACCACATCGCCGAGATCGCGCCCCGCCCGGTGCTGCTGATGCAGGGCGGCCGAGACACCGCCATCCCCCCCGATTCAGGCCAGCGCCTGTACGCCGCCGCTGGCGAGCCAAAAGAGCTGTGGTTCGATCCAGACCTCGGCCACACGGAGTTTGACACGCTGCGAGCGGAAGAGTACGAGCGGCGAGTTATCGCGTTCTTTGACAAATACCTGTTGGCTAAATAACGGCAGGGGAGCGGGGGCGTGGGAGAGCAGGGGAGAGATGCTTCCCCGCTCCCTTGCCCCCCTGCTCCTCTGCAAAGAGCCTCCACTCCAGCATGCTTACCATAGAGCTCCACTCCCACACCTACGCCTCGGGCGATTGCCTGATGCGCCCGGCGGACATCGTCCGCACCTGCAAACGGAAGGGGATTCACCGCCTCGCCGTGACCGACCACAACACCCTTCGCGGCGCGCTCGAACTGCGCGACCTTGCGCCCGGCCTCGTCATCGTGGGTGAGGAGATCATGACCACGCAGGGCGAACTGCTGGCCTACTTCGTCACAGAAGGAGCGCCGCCCGGCCTGTCGCCAACCGAGACCATCGCCCGCCTCCGCGCGCAGGGCGCGGCCATCAGCGTCTCGCACCCGTTTGACCGGCTGCGCAAAGGCGCATGGCGCGAAGCCGACCTCGCCGCGATCATCCACCTCGTGGACGCAATTGAAGTGTTCAACTCCCGCTGTATCTACCCCGAAGACAACGACCGGGCGCTTGCCTTTGCGCGCGCCCATGCTAAACTCGGCACGGTCGGCTCGGATGCGCATTCACATCGGGAATTGGGACGCGCCGTGCTGAAGGTCGAAAAGGCGGCGACGGCGGCGGAGTTGATCGCCGGGTTGGCGGACGGGGAAAGAGTCACCAGCCTGTCGTCGCCGGCCATCCACCTGACTTCGACGTTTGCCAAAAACTGGAAAAGGCTGCGCCCGGGAAACTAAACTATGACCCCATTGAGCGGCGTCCTCCTATCCGTGCTCCTCGGTGCCATCCCGATGGCGCTGTACGCGGTCGTGCTGACGTGGTTCGACCGCTACGAGAAGGAACCGTGGCCGCTGATGTTCGGCGTGTTCCTGTGGGGCGCAGTCGTGGCGGCGGGATCGGCGTTGATCATCAACACGGTCTTTGGCCTCGGCTTCATGTTCGTGACGGGCAGCGAGAGCCTGGCGAGCATCGGGATGGCGGTGCTCGTCGCGCCGGTCGTCGAGGAGACGGTAAAGGGGCTGGCCGTGCTGGGCGTGTTCCTGTACTTCTACCACGAGTTCGACTCGGTGCTCGACGGGATTATTTACGGGAGCCTGGTCGGGTTCGGGTTCGCCGCCGCCGAGAACGTCAATTACATCTTCACCGGCTTTTCCGAGGCCGGGGTGGAAGGGCTGTTCTTCACGGCCTTCGTGCGCGTCATTCTCATCGCCTTCCTGCACGCCACGCTCACCTCGTTCACGGGCATCGGCTTCGCCGTCGCGCGCCTGAGCCAGGGCTGGGTGCGCTATCTCGCCCCCTTCGCCGGCTACGCCGCCGCGATCTTCTCGCACGCCTTCCACAACGGGCTGGCGAGCATGGGCAACGTACTCGTGTGCCTGCTGGGGAGCGTGCTGGACTGGCTGGGCTTCCTCGGGCTGTTCGCCTTCATCCTGTACCTGGTCTGGCGCGAGGGGAAGATCATGCGCCAGCACCTGCGCGAGGAAGTGGGCCTCGGGACGATGTCGCCGGGCCAGTTCCAGGCGGCGTGCTCGGTGGTCGGGCAGATGTCGGCGCGGTGGGGCGCGCTGGCGGGGGGACGCTGGCGGTCGGCGACTCAGTTCTACGACTTGTGCGGCGAGCTGGCGTTCAAGAAATACCAGTTGGCGCGCGTGGGCGCGGAACCCGGCGCGCAGGCGCGGATTGGGGCGCTGCGGGCGCAGATCACGGCCTTAAGCAGGGATGCGTGAGGAAAGGCCAAATCACCGGAGGTGACGTGTCGCATATCCCTTATGACTACACAACGCGGAAGGGCATTCATCCCATCTCCTGGGAGGACTTCCACGGTATCTGCAAGGCGTTAGCGCGAGCCGTCGCGCCGTTTCAGCCCGAGATTATTCTTGGCATCGCCCGCGGCGGCCTGTACCCGGCCACGCTCCTGTCCCACCTGCTGCAGGTCGAGCTTTATCCGGTACGGGTGTCGCGCCGGGTCAACGACGTCGTGACGTACCAGCACCCGCAATGGCGGGTAGAGCCTCCGCCCCTCGTCCGAGACCAGCGGGTATTAATTGTTGACGAGATTTGCGGCTCCGGCGAGACGTTGTCCATGGTGCAGGAACGCACTCAGGCCCTCGGGGCTACGGAGGTACGCAGCGCGGTCATGGTTGCCCATTCGTGGGGAGCAGCCGCGCCGGACTACATCGGACTGGTGACCGACGCCCTTCTCCTTAACCCGTGGGATCGTGAAGTTCTAAGGGATGGGAAATTTCAGTTCCTGCCTGAGTATGTAGACGCGCTGGCCCATCAAGGCGTGGAGGCGGACCCGTCGTTGTTGATTACAGCCACGCCGTTCGAGCTGGCGAAAGATTGTGATCCAGTCGGAGATACGCTATGACAGCCTACATCATCGTAGATATTGACGTCACTGATCCGGCGGTCTATGAGGAGTATAAAAAGCTCGCGCCCGATACGGTGGCGGCGTATGGCGGCCGGTATCTGGCCCGCGGGGGCCAGACGGAAACGCTGGAAGGCGACTGGCGGCCCAAACGCCTGGTCATCTTGGAGTTCGACAGTATGGCCCGCGCGAAAGAGTGGTTGAACTCGCCCACCTATCAGGCGGTCAAGCGCCTCCGTCACCAGGCGGCCGTTTCCAATATGGTGGTGGTTGAAGGCGTGGCCTAAGGTCAGTCGCGCCGCCGCGGATGCTGGCTGTTGGCCGGACAAGTCACGACCGGCGCAGCCGGTAATCGGGAGGAGAAAATGGACCACTTGGGATTCGACCGGGTCGAAGATGCCGCCCGGCCTGCCGCTGGCGCCGTGTCAATTTGGTTCAAAGTCGCTGACATCGAAGCCGTCTTTGCCCGTCTGGTGCGTCTCGGGGCGACCGTGAATTACGCTCCGACCAAGGAGGAGAGTCCGGGGGAGGTGTTGGCAATGGTGTATGACCCGGACGGCAACTCGATTGGACTGATCAGTCCGGCCTGACCGGCATCCGTCAGTGTGATAGCGACAATGGGGGATCGGGGCGGCGATGACGTTAGCCCCGCTGCGCGAGGCGCGCGTGATCGGCTATCGAGCAGGGATTCTGGAATCGTCAGAAATGGGTTACCGAGTCTACCTGCGCGGTGGGTCAGGCTTGACATTAGAGGTGAGCGTTAGTCAAATCCGGCGCTTATGGTAAAATCCTCTCAGTTATACGCGCCCCTGTAGCTCAGTGGATAGAGCGCCACCCTCCGGAGGTGGATGCCGGTGTTCGAGTCACCGCAGGGGCACTCCGTCAGGCCCGGTTCGTCCGGGCCTATTCTTTCCTGGCCGTCAGCACCACCGCCGAGCGAGACTCAACGCGATACACGTCCCCGCCGACGACAGGCGCGTTTTCGGGTTCCGAGTAATCGTCTGGGGAGGGAAGGGCCGTATCTACCACGCGACGCCAGCCTTCGCCAGGGGGTAGAGGCGGCAATTCAAAATCCAGCGGTTCCCAGTAAGCGTTCAACATGATGTGCAGGCGCTCGCCGTGCGCCGGGTCGTGAAGCGAAAAGGCGAGGCTGTGCGAGTCGTCGCCCCAGTCCGGCTGGTTTAGATGCACACCATGCCAGGTGATGTCCGCGCCCCCTTCAGCAAACCAGAAATGCTCGTCCTGAAACACATGATGGCCGCGGTTGAAGCGGATCAGCCCCTGAACAAAACGCGCGAAGTCCTTCGCGTCCGCGCGCCGTTCCAGCGCGCTCCAGTCGAGCCGGCTGGTCTCATTGTCCTGGCAATAGGCGTTGTTGTTGCCGTGCTGCGTCCGGCGCATTTCGTCGCCCATGAGCAGCATCGGCGTGCCTTGAGAAACCATGAGGATCGTCAGCAGGTTCTTCATCTGCCGGAGGCGCAGTGATTGAATTGCCGGATCATCGGTCGGCCCCTCCGCGCCGCAGTTCCAACTGAAGTTGGCGTCCGCCCCGTCGCGGTTTCCCGCGCCGTTGGCCTCGTTGTGCTTTCGGTCATATGACGCGAGATCGTTCAGGGTAAACCCGTCGTGGCAGGTCACGAAGTTGATGCTGCGGTTGGGTTCGCGGTCGGGCTGGGGATAGAGATCGGGGCTGGCCATCAGCCGCGCGGAGAGCCGCCGCATCGTCTGTGCATCGCCTTTGACGAAGCGCCGCACGTCGTCACGATACTGGCCGTTCCATTCCGCCCACTTGTGCCCGATGAATGAGCCGACCTGATACAACCCGGCGGCGTCCCAGGCCTCGGCGATGATCTTGGTCCCGGCCAACACCGGATCGGACTCGATATCCCACAGGATCGGCGGGCTTTTCATCGGCTGGCCCCACTCGTCGCGCGCGAGCGCCGAGGCCAGGTCGAAGCGGAAGCCGTCCACGTGCATCACCTGCACCCAACAGCGCAGGCAGTCGAGGATGAGGCGGCGGACAATCGAATGGTTGCCGTTGAAGGTGTTGCCGCACCCGGAGTAATCGGCGTAGAACGCGCGATTGGCTTGCAGGATGTAGTAGGCCCGGTTCTCAAAGCCCCGGAACGAGAGGGTCGGCCCCGCGTGGTCGCCCTCGGCGGTGTGGTTGAAGACCACGTCGAGGATGACTTCGAGGCCCGCACGGTGTAAAGCCTTGACCATGTCGCGGAACTCGTCCACCGGGCCGAGCGGGTCGGCGCGGGAACTGTACCCCCGGTGGGGCGCGAAGAAGGCGACCGGGCTGTAGCCCCAGTAGTTCTTCAGCCCCGAAGGGGCATCTTGCTCGTCAAACTGCTGAACCGGGAGCAGTTCCACCGTGGTGATGCCCAGGTCTTTCAGATATGGAATCTTCTCGACCAGTCCGGCGTAAGTGCCGCGCCGTTTCGGGTCCACGCCCGAATTCGGGTGACGGGTGAACCCACCCACGTGCATCTCGTAGATCACCGAACCGGCAAAGAGACGCTGGAGCGGCGCGTCGCCCTCCCAGTCGTAGGCGCGCGGGTCCACGACGACGCTCTTCATCGCGCGCGCGCAGTTGTCGCCGGGGCGCTGAGCGGCCTCGCGCGAATAGTTATCGCCGTACATCACTGCACGGCCATATGGATCGAGCAGGACTTTGGCCGCGTCGAAGCGGTGGCCCTGCTCCGGCGCGAAAGGCCCCTCGACGCGGTAGCCGTAGAGCTGCCCCACGCCAAGGCCCGGGACGAAGGCATGCCAGTAGTAGAAGGTCTTGTTCCGAACGGGATCGAGTGCGATCACACGCGAGGGGCGCGGGTCGTCAAAATGGTCGAAGAGCAGGAGTTGGAGCGCAGCGCAGTTTTTGGAGAAGACCGAAAAATTCACCCCGCCCGGCCGCACGGTCGCGCCGAGAGGGAAACACGCGCCAGGGAGGGTGTCGCCGATCACAGGCGTAATAGTAGTGCAGATGGCGAGAAGGTCAAGTTTTGTCGAGAGGGCGAATAGCATATAATCAGGGCCATCAGGCCTGCCGGG
>Ga0209002_10004383_pt1 | contig 11130 bp, 9 predicted proteins | sample Rifsed16ft2_FD_184010 | JGI IMG/M metagenome (GOLD analysis project Ga0209002, IMG submission 184010) | Soil microbial communities from Rifle, Colorado, USA - sediment 16ft 2 (version 2) | ecosystem: Environmental > Terrestrial > Deep subsurface > Rock core/Sediment | place: Rifle, Colorado...
AGAAAGATTTCGCTTGAAAGCACAAATGCCTTGCCCGGGATTCCAATAAAGAGAGGAACAGCCAAATCCTCTATCGCGGCAACGAAGGTGATGAGTAAAGTTGCCACGACTGCGGGGGTGGCGAGGGGCAGTGTGATATCCAGAAATACGCGGGTGCGACTGGCCCCGCAGATGTGAGCGGCTTCTTCATATTGAACGTCCATCGTCCGAAAGATCGGAGACATCCACAGGAACGCCAAGGGTACGTCGAGAAGCGAGCGGACCCAGACCATACCCCCCATGGAATAAATGTTAAACAGGGGGCTGGTAGAACCCAGCAGTTGCTTTAGAATGACGTTGATCGCGCCGGAGTTAGGATTGAGCAACAGTGTCCACGCTAGTGTCAAGAGCACCGTCGGGGCATAGAGCGGGAGTACAGTCGCCAAGAAGATCAGGTTTGTGCCAGGGGTATTTGTTCGCTCCACAATCCATGCAAGAAAGGTCCCGAGGGCGAAAGCAATCAGGCTCGCAGTCGCCGCGAAGATGAACGACTGCCGCAGCAACACCAACGTTCGCGGCGTGTGGACGACCTCGGCGAAGTTTCGGAGCGTAAAAGCGCCTGGAAAACCAGGCGGCTGGTCCCGAAGACTACCCAGGACGAGCGCGGCGATCGGTACCAAGACCAGGTAAGCTACGACGAGAATTAGCGCGCCGAAGACTATTCGCTGGCCCGCACTCAAGTCGACACCCGCTTACTCTCGCGGCGTCGGCGTGCGGAGGTTCACCGGTCAGATTACTTCATAGGAGCCCCGCACGCCGCAGAGCTGAGTCTTTCGACGCCTTTCGTTTGGCAGCCTGCTTCAGTTCGTCACTTTCGGATGAACAGGTCCGTGAAGATCTTCGAATTCTCCGCAGATGCAGGCCCCACGAGCTCGGGTGTGTATGCAATCACGATGCCCTTCTTAGCCTGCTGCCAGAGTTCCGGATATGGGCCTCTAACCTGTCGGTGCGCGGGCTGGAATCCGGCGGCGGCAATCACCTCTTGCCCGGACTTTGAGACCAGCCAGTCGTAGAGGAGGGCGGCAGCATAGGGATGGGGGGCTCCTTTCGCGATCGCTACGCCGTTGAGGTGCAGGAAGGTGGGATTCACAACAACAAACTGGACAGGTGCCCCCTTCTCTTTGACTACTCCATAGTTGTTCAAGTGCTGGTCGAATGCGATAGGCCGTTCCCCTGTCGCGATTGCACCCGCGAGTGCCGAGTTGCTAGCGTAGATCCTGATATCCTGCCCGGCCAGATGCTGGAGGTATGCCAGTCCTTGTTCGTTACCGTAGAATTTCCGAACCGCGGCGACGAAGCGACCTCCGATAGCTGTGCGCGCCAATCTACCCTTGTACTTGGGCTCTAGCAGGTCGGCGAGCGTCTTGGGAACATCCTGAGGCTGGACCTGGCTAGTGTTGTACATAACACCCTCGAGGTCCCAGTTCATTGTCGTCCAGTAGCCCTGCGCGTCTTTTTGGTTGTTGGCGTAGTTGACTCTCTCGGGCGCATTGTACTTCGCCACAGTTCCAGCCTTTAGGACAATGTACATTTGCTCGCTTGGGAAGTGGATGATGTCGGCGAAAGGTCTGTTGGCTTGGGACTCGGACAGGTACCTAGGGAGGAGATCCGCCGGTCCCAGGTTCAGGACCTCCACTTTCACGTACGGGTACGCCTTTTGGAAGCCTTCAACAAGCCTTGGAACGCTTGCGAAGGTGAAACCTGTGTAAAAGACGACCTTGCCTTCTCGCCGAGCTTCCTGTTCAAGCTTCTCCCTTCTTTCCGACGGCGACAGCTTGTTTAGTGCTGCCAGCAATCCCTCCTCCTTCCCAGCGCTTTGGGAGGACACCAGTGCGGGTGGGACTCCCATCGCGAGACTGACTGCTAGACCTAACAATGCGACCAGCCATCCTCTCTTCAGAGGCAGCATCGTGGACCTCCTTCTGCTAGGACTTTGTGGGTTCTCCCGAAGCGTCGCCGCTGTGCGTCTGCCGAGGCCATGCGCCGGCTCGACGCGTTTTCGACTGACGCGACCGGGAGTACTGCCGGACAGCCAGTGGTCATATTGGAGGCGCACCCGACATAGGGGCAGCTCCTCGCATTGAGGGCGCGCTCATCTGGTAAGCCCGCGGACCTCCTGCCGGGATTCACTCCTCAGGGTTCTCAGGTAGGCCTCGACGTCTGCAAGAGGCAGCACGTCCGCGTACTTCTGGTGCATGTCGAAGAGGTTGACCTTGTGAGAGACTGCGCTACGGTCAAAAGTGCATTCCTCGACGACGATGGTCTTGTAACTGTACGAAAATGCATCGACGACTGTCGCGCGTACACACCCGCTTGTTGTGCAGCCGCACACGAGGACTGTGTCTACTCGAAGGCTCGTAAGGTACGCTGCAAGCGCCGTTCCGAAGAACATGCTGGGCCGGAAGTTCTTGTCAATAATCATCTCGCCGGGTTGCGGAGCGAGCTCATCCACTATATCTTGACCACGTCCGCGAGTCCGGTCCACATCGGTGGGCCCGCCTCGAGCTGCCCATGGGTTTAGCTGCGGGGGTTGGTCAGGCTTAGGTTTGCTTTGGCCGTAGAAGATTGGAATGGAGGCGGCGCGCGCCGCCTCGAGCAACTCCTTCGTCTTGTACACGGCCTGCCATCCGGCTTCGCCGCAGGAGTTAGGGTACTCCTTGACTGACTCCGATATAGGTTCAGGTCGCTCGCCCACAAAGTTGTAGAGAATGTCCACGATGAGCAGGGCCGGCCACCTACCGAAGCCGCTCTTTCCCCCGTAGCCGGCCGTCGCATAAACGCTGAGATCGTTCTCTGGAATGATGTCGTCCCATACCCTGCCCATCTCGCGCGCCCCTTTAAGTTTCCCTATGGAAATCAGAATGGCGTTCTCCTTAGGAGAACGCATGATATGTGTTCGCGATCGTGGCCACAAACTCCTTTCCGTCGGCCCGACGTGTTGACTCATGAGAAAACCTGAGTTTCCGGACTAAGTTGCCTCATCGAGAGACCTGAGCCGACCAGCCCGTGGTCCCGCAGCCTCTTCAGGCGCTGCCCGGGTTCCCGCCGAAGCTGAATGGGATTGAGCGTCTGGTAAAGGGCGCGGAGAGCCTGCTTGGCAGATGCGGAGATCTCCGGCGCTTCGAGGACCCGCTGATAAGGGGTCTTGGCCTGATCGTAACGCTTGATCACTTTCGCCCCGAGCCGCTCCTTGGCGACGAGCCTCATGGTGGGTTGGAAGAAGTTCACCCAGAGCCGCAGCACGTCGTAGACGGCGCTGAGCGCGGCGGCGGCCGGCTCGCCCTCGTACCGCTCGTAGCCGATGAGGCGGCGGATGACCGCCCCATTGCGTTCTTCGACGTGGGCCTGGTCATTCTTGCGATACTCCCGGCAGCGGGTGAAGGTGAGGCCTTGGGCCTGGCAGTAGGCGATGAGGTTGGCGTTGATGAACGCGCTGTCGTTGTCGGCGTCGATGCCCCGCAGCGGGAAGGGCAGCCGCTCGCGGATCGTGGTGAGCGCGGCGAAGACGCGCCGCTGGCTGCGGTTGACGACGGCCCGGGCTTCAAACCAGGCCGTGGCGATGTCGACGACGGACAAGCTCTGGACGTACTCCCCGTGGGTCGACTCGCCGCCGTGACCGACGAGGTCCAGTTCCGTAAAGCCGGGGTGCCGCTCATCCCACTGGGCAAAGGTGCGGACGGGGACGTGCTGCTTGAGCAGGCTCCCCGGGCGCGTCGTGGTCAGGCCGCGGGGCTTGGGGTGCCGCCGATAGGCGGCGAGCTTTGCGATCGATGGTGGCGGCGCTCATCCGCACGAGGGCGGTCTTGACCGGGGGCGAGAGTGTGAGTTCGCCGCAGCGCTCGATCGTGGCTAGGAGGGGCCAGGAAGGGGCGCAGGCGCTTGCTGCACAGGTAGCCCGAGGCCTCCCAGAGGCGGCGCAGGGTCTCCACGACCGGGGCACCATAGCGGGCGGGGCGGCCCCGCCGCTCCGGTCTCCGTTGGGGTGGCCCGTGGTGGAGGAGGGTGATGGCGTAGTTCCGGTGGTAGCCGGGCGCCTTGACGAAGGCGTCCAGGATCTGAGCCTTCTCGACGCGTCTGGCAGCGCGGTAGTTGGGAGTGCAGGGCCTGGGCGAGCTGGTGCTTGGCGAGGGGGGTCATGGGACGGGCCGGACCTCTCAAGGTGGAGATAAGCTCGCTCAGATTTTCAATGAGGCAACGGCCCTGGGCAAACTCAGATTTTTGTGAGCCAATGCGCCCGATTGACAAAATGCTGGGTGCGTTCCTACAATTAGGTCGTGTTCTTATCACAAGAACGGCGTTCTCCTAGGAACTCTCGATCCCAGAATGCTCCCAAAGCCAGCATTTCTAAGAGTGTGGAGCGTGCGGCCCGCTTGCTGCTGGAGTTCAAGACCAGGGACGAAGTCGGTGTCTCCGAACTGGCTGCGGCACTCCGAGAATACAAGAGTGTGGTTCATCGTACTGCTCGGACGCTGCATCAGCACGGGTTCCTTGAGCAGGACTCAGTCACTAAGAAGTTTCGACTAGGTGTCGGCCTTCTTGAGCTAGGGTCGCTCGTCTCGAGGAGGCTCGAAGTCGGTCAGGCAGTCAGGCCGCTACTCGAGGGACTTGTTGTAAAGACGCAGGAGACTGCCGTTTTGTCGGTCCTCCGCGGAGCCGACTGCATTTGCGTCGACAAGGTTGAGAGCCCGCAACGGTTGCGGATTGCCTATGAGGTCGGCAACAGGAACCCAGCATACGCAGGTGCATCCCCCAGGGCGATATTGGCGTTCATGCCCGATGAGGAAGCGCAGCGGATTCTGCGGTCATGCAAGTTCGTTCCCCGTACGTCCCGTACGCCTCGGAGCCTGACCGAGGCGTTGAAGAAACTAAAGGAAGTCCGTCAGCGGGGTTACGCCTTGAGTTACGGGGAGTTGTCAGAGGGCCTGCGCTCCATTGCAGTGCCCGTGTTCGACCATACAGGGAGTGCAGTAGCCGCTATCGCACTCGTGGGGCCGGCGAGCCGAATGTCGAAAGACCGGATTGACGCCCTTGTACCTGTTATGAGGCGGCTTTCTGAGGCAGCTTCCGGGAGGCTCGGTTTCTCTCGCTCGCTGCTTGTGGGCGGCCGCGTCCGGGCGGGAGATGTCGCGTCCCCGTGAATCGTAAAGGCGGGATCTGCGCGGGCGGGTCGGGACGAACTGCTGTCGAAGGGGCACCGCGCGCTATCGGTCTTCAAGCTTCTTGGCAGTAGGAGTGCGAGAGATAGTTTGAATCCGCGGCACGGCGGCGGATGTAGACGGCATCGGCCGAACTGGGAGGTGGCGGGCGTGGCTGTTGAGGTCCAAGATCTTTCGGGTCGAGCTGGACGGTTTTACCAAGACGCCATCGTGATTGATGGGATGGGAGGCAGTGCCCGGGCGGCTGAGCGCTTGCTGGCTGCGGGTGTTACAGCGGTGAATGTAACCGTTGGACAGACGGAGCGATTTCGGGAAACTATCAAGAACATAGCCGACTACCTGCTGCTGTTGGACGCACTAGAGGAGCAGACTTTGCTTGTGAAAACAGCTGAAGATATTCACCGGGCGAAGTCCGACGGGCGCCTGGGCATTATTTTGGGTTTTCAGGGAGCCGCGCCGATAGAGGACACTTTCGAATATATCTCTATCTTTCATCAGTTGGGCCTGAGGGTCTTCCAACTGACATACCAGGAATCCAACAGTCTGGGCAGCAGTTGCATGGAACGAGAGGATCGCGGTTTGAGTGAATTCGGCCGCGAAGTGGTTCTGGAACTGAACCGACTCGGTATCGTTATGGACTTGTCGCACGTTGGCATGCGCACTAGTTTGGAGGCTATTGAAGTCTCGAAAGACCCCGCAATCTTCAGTCATGCGAACGCCCGAGCAGTCTGTGACAACATCCGGAATATCACGGACGAGCAAGTTCGCGCGGTCGCTGCGAAAGGTGGCGTTGTGGGAGTAACTCCGTACTCTATCTTCGCGGAAACGAAACCCGGAGTGCGACCGACGCTGGACGATTACATTACACATATCGACTATTTGGTTCAGCTCGTTGGCATAGATCATATAGGCATCGGAACGGATCTGTTTGAGGGCAATACTCGGGCAAACTTTCAGAAGTTCCTCATTCGATATCCCGAAATGTTTCGGCCTTACAGCAAGTTCGAAACTCGCCACTGTGTGGGGTTGGAGACCATTGCAGGGCTGCCGGGTGTAGCTGTTGGTCTGCTGAGGCGCGGATATGCCGAGGAGGATACCCGCAGGATCCTAGGCGGCAACTTTTTGAGGGTGTTCAAGCAAGTCTGGCATCCATTGAGCCGGTAGAGCCGAGGGGACTGGGACATGATCGATCTGGAGGAGCGGCGTTGCGACGTTTTGGTCGTTGGCACAGGTGCTGCCGGATGCCTGGCGGCGATCGAGGCAGCGGACAATGATGCCGAAGTCGTCCTGACTAGTAAGGGCGCCTTAGGGAGGACGGGCACTACTAACGTCGCGACGGTGGAGATGGCTGCAGCCATTGGCCATGGGGATGAAGAGGACTCTCCATGGTCCCATTTCACAGACACAGTCATCGGATCGCGTTACCTCGCCAATCAGGAGTTGGCCCACATATTGTGCTTTGATTCACCTTCTATGGTGTACTACCTCGATAGCCTTGGGATGCCATGGGACAAACTCCCAGACGGCCGGTACTGGCAACGTCCAATGCCGGGGATGTCTTACAGGCGTGGGGTGTGCTACGACGCCAAGACAGGCAAGATGCTACAGGGGGTTCTGGCGCATGTCGTCCAACAGCGGCCAACCATCCACGTGCTGAACGACTTCCTGGTATTCCGCCTGCTCAAATCCACGGATGGTCAAATCGCCGGAGTGGTTGGCTGGCAAAGTGCGGTGGGTCGGCTTCTTCTGATCCGCGCTCGAACCGTCATCTTGGCAACGGGCGGTGCCGGCAGGCTCTACAAGATATGCGGAATGGATACGGGAGCCACAGGTGATGGCATGGCGATGGCGTATTTCGCGGGAGCCGAGCTCCAGGACATGGAGTTTCATCAGATATTCCCGACAGGATTCGTGTGGCCTGAGTGCATCAAGGGGATGGGTGTTGCGTCAAGTGTGCTTTGGAGCAAAGGGCTTCGTCTCTACAATGCCTTAGGCGACCGGTTCATGGAGCGCTACGATCCGGCGAGACTTGAGAATGTCCCGCGCGATCAACTGACTTGGGCGATTTACAGCGAGATTCGAGAAGGTCGCGGTACTGAGCATGGGGGGGTATGGCTTGATACGCATGCAGTTGAAAACTGGCAGGCGGTGAAGACCGAGTTTGCGAAAGCGTACGCCCGACCCCAGAGTTTGGGCATCGACACCCGCAGGATGGAAGTCGGTCCATATTATCACTATACAATGGGGGGTATTCGCTTTAGCGTTGATGGTGAAACCACTATCCTCGGTCTCTTTGCAGCGGGCGAAGCAGGCGGCGGGCTGCATGGGGCCAACAGGTTGGGCGGGAATGCGCTTTCGGAGTGCGCCGTCTTCGGGGTCCGGGCAGGCCGTGCGGCGGCCCGGCGAAAGGGAACCCTGCCGGACATCGACCCAGCGGAGAAAAGTGAAGCGGTCGAGTATTTCTACCGTGTGCTTGATCGGAAAGGTCCTGGGCGGCTTCCGCGGGACATCCGCACAGACCTCGCTGAGATGATGAACAAGTACGTGTGGGTTCTACGAGCGGCGGACGGCTTGAGTCGAGCGCTCGAGAGTCTGGGGGAGCTTAGAAGCGAAGCCAACGTGGCTACCGTAACACCTGAGCCACGGCACCACCCCAGTTTGTTCGATGCGCTCGAGCTCGATTTGATGCTCGTTCTGGCAGAACCGATCGTTCGGTCTGCCCTTCTACGTACCGAAAGCCGAGGTTCGCATCAACGCGAGGATTTTCCCCAAGCCGATGACGAGAAATGGCTCTGTAACATTGTGGTCTGGCGGAACGCCCATGGTGATGCTCAGCATCGCCTCGATCCTGTGCGCTTTACACACTGCACGCCTCCAGCACTGGAAAAGTCATCGGCGTGGGTGACTCCATGACTGACAAGTATCAGGTTCGGATCAAGCGATACAACCCACACACAGAGGCAGAGTATCTTGCTACCTACCTGGTGAGGAAAGAAGGTCTTTACCGCGTCCTCGATATCCTCTTCCACATTTACGACAACATGGATCCATCATTGGATTTCAGGCGTGAGCTCTGCCGTGAGGGATTTTGTCATTCATGCGAGGCGAAAGTGAATGGGAAGCGAGTGTTGACCTGCCTGACGTTGGTCAATCGCCTAGACGCAATCCGGATTGAACCGTTGGAAGGGTATCCCGTGATCCGCGACCTCGTCGTAGATTTCGGCAAGGAGATCCATATGTTAGAGCCGAAGCGAAGAATCGTCGTTGATGAAGGCGATCACTAGCAATTGGATGCGGTCAGTGAGGCCTGAAGGCACGTGCGCGGCCCGCTACAAGTCCCTGCTAACATGTGAGACCCCTGAATGGTTGACGGCATTCTGAGGGCCATCGGGAAGACACCCTTAGTACACTTGAGGCATGTCCTCGGCGACCTCGATACCGAGATTTGGGTGAAGGCCGAATACCTGAACCCGAGCGGCAGCATCAAAGATCGCATCGCTTTGTGCATGGTAGAAGCCGCTGAGCGCACAGGGGCCCTGGAACCCGGGCGCACGATCGTGGAGGCGAGCACGGGGAATACTGCTATTGCCCTGGCCTTCGTGGGTTCAGTGAAAGGATATCGCGTGAAGATCTTCATGCCCACTGAAGTCATGAGTGGAGAGAGGTTCAAACTGGTAAAGGCATTTGGCGCGGAGGTGATTCCAGTCGAGGCCCGCGCGGAGGGTACGAGTCTCGACCCGGCGCTGCACGGCGGGATCCTGGAAATTCTGCCAAGGATGAAGTGTCGAGAACTCGAAATGCACGAATCTGGAGTGTGGTGGGCAAGGCAGTTCAGTAATCTCGAGAATGTCCGAGCGCATCGGGAGACCACGGGTCGGGAGATCCTCGAACAGGTGGATGGCCCGGTGGACGGGTTCGTGGCGTCAGTAGGTACAGGAGGTACGCTGCTCGGTGTTGGGCAAGCCCTGCGGGAATGTTGGCCAAACGTGATGATTGCTTCCGTGGAGCCAGCGGGTCTTCCTATGCTGGGGGAAGCGAAGTCAAGGATGCCCCTGATCCCAGGGATTACGGATGGTATCCTTGTCGACATTTCGCGAGCGAATGTTGTCGATCAGACATTTATCGTATCCGATGAGGATGCAGTCGACATGATGCACCGGCTTGCCCTAGAAGAGGGGTTGCTCTGTGGTGTCTCCAGTGGAGCGAACGTGGTTGCAGCCATACGTCTGGCGCGGGCCCTCGGACCCAAAGCGCGGGTTGTCACGGTGCTGCCGGACAGACGCGATCGATACCTGACTGTCGAGAAATACATCACGTGACAGGATTCACCTATCGCGCCTGAAGGATGACTGGAATGACCGGAACCGGCAGCGGGGAGGAGATGCGAAGTTCTCCTGAGAGGCTTTCACCGCGTGTGGCGACCCGCGGGATGGTGGCAACAGCTCATCCACTGGCATCGGCGACAGCCCTCAATATCCTTCAACAAGGCGGGAACGCTATAGATTCCGCCATAGCCGCTGCGGCCGTGTTGGGTGTTGTTCAGCCGATGATGAGCGGGCTAGGTGGTGACACGTTTATCCTCTACTATGACGCTACGCGAGGTCGCCTCCGTGCACTCAACGGCAGCGGTGCTGCTCCCAGAATGGCCACGGTGGAGTACTACGCGGCCCGTGGTTACAACAATATGCCGCTGCGAGGCATTCTGTCGGTGAGTGTTCCGGGCGCAGTTGACGCTATGAGCACTGCGCTTGAGCTATGGGGTACTGGGCGATTCACCCTGCCAGCACTGTTAGCGCCAGCGATCGAGTTCGCGAAGCACGGCGTTGGGCTCACTCCCGCTGTCGCTGAGTGGATGCAGGTGTTCGAAGAGCTGTTTCGGCAGTTCCCCACGCTGGCAAGAATCTTTGCCCCGGCCGGCAAGCCGCTCGGTGCTGGCGAGATTCTTCTCCAACCCGATCTGGCAGCGTCGTTGAAGCTTATCGCCTCCGAAGGTCGAGATGCTTTCTACCGCGGGCCCTTGGCGGAGGCTATTGATCGGTTCAGCCGATCGCGTGGAGGCATTTTGAGCTTAGAGGACTTGCGGGAGCACCGGTCGGAAATAGTAGAGCCGATCTCGATTAGTTATCGTGGCCACACCATGTATACGACCCCACCTCCATCTCAAGGCGCAGTTCTTCTGATCATGCTGGCCATTCTCCGGGGATTTCCCCGCGAAGTGCTGAGATGGGGTGACCCTAAGGGGATTCATCTCGCGGTGGAAGCGAAGAAGCGGGCTTTCGCTGACCGATGGCGTTACCTGGGGGATCCGCGCACAGTTGCCAGCGTACTTGAGCAGCTACTAAGTGAGGAAAATGCGGCGCGGCACCGTGAGGAAATCCTCCGGGGTTTTCACTTGGGTCCTGCTCATGATCTGCGAAGTAATGATACAACATATTTCTGCGTCGGTGACCGGCGGGGGAATTTGGTCTCATACATCAGCAGTCTGTCGGCGGGCTTTGGAGCCGGTGAAGTTGTCGAAGGCACGGGCATCGTTCTCAATAATCGTGCTGGGCGAGGGTTCACGTTGGAGCATGGCCACCCAAACTGCCTAGCCCCTGGGAAGAGGACGATGAACACGCTGATGCCCGTGATGGCTTCTGACGAAGCTGGCCGACGGTACGTTTTCGGTACTCCGGGAGGTGACGGGCAGCCCCAGTGGAGTCTCCAGGTGTTCCTTAATTTCGTAGAGTCTGGCATGAACCCCCAGGAGGCCGTGGAGGCGGCAAGGTGGCAGAGCTTCCCGGGAAGCGACCCCGCCACAATTGGCAATCCATTTGAAATTCGACTTGAAGAAGGCTTTCCGAATGGTGTGACTGAGGCGCTCCGTACCCTGGGACACAAAGTGGTGCCGATGCAGGTTCGCGAGAGAGGCGGGGTTCAGATGATTCTCTCGGAT
>Ga0209002_10004385_pt1 | contig 11126 bp, 12 predicted proteins | sample Rifsed16ft2_FD_184010 | JGI IMG/M metagenome (GOLD analysis project Ga0209002, IMG submission 184010) | Soil microbial communities from Rifle, Colorado, USA - sediment 16ft 2 (version 2) | ecosystem: Environmental > Terrestrial > Deep subsurface > Rock core/Sediment | place: Rifle, Colorado...
CATTGAGAGCGTCTTCGTGGTTACGGAAAAAGGCGGGCGCCTGATAAGCAAGGTTCCAGTGGAAATATTTATTGTTGACAGAAAATCATAATAACGGAACCGTAGTTTCCTACCTTACGACCTTCCCAGCCGAAAGGCGTCCAGTTGTTCCGCAGGATATTTCTCTGTTACAGGAAAGAATGATTCCCCCCCTCCCCATACCTGTTTCTTGATAAGGTAACCTTTTTTATCATCCTGGCTGTATCGGGCAATAATCTTGCCTACCGTCAGGTCGGCGTCATCATCTCTCTCTCGTAGAATGGCGGTAGGACCGCGGAAGTCTTCGGGCAGAAAAAGGGTCGAACCGGGGGCGGCCAAGAGAGCAATCTTGTCGTTTTCTTCCTGATTTCTGCCCAGAATGATTCGCAGTCGCGGATGAATGCGGAAGTGGCGGCCCAATTTGAGAAATTGCAAGTCCTGGAAATTATAATCGGGGACATGGGCTAAGAGATCTTTCAGCCGCGCGGCGATAACCGGATCCGTAAGCATGCAGCCGCCTGCCGGGCAGGGATAGTCCGCAATTCCCAGTTCCTTAGCCAGGTCAATCTGCACCCTTCTTGACCTTCCGGAAATGTTGAGAAGTTTCTCCCTGTCAACTATTCCCGCTAATTCCGGAATTGTGGGAGGAAAGTTTTGCGCCGATAAAGGACGAAGGATAAGACCTTCCAGCCCGCTTTCTCTCTCGATGAGCGCGATCTGTTGACGGCGCTGAGACATGGGCCTCTGTCCCAGAACCTCTCCCGTTACTACAAACGACGCCTCCATCATAGGCATCATATCTTTTACCTTCCTCAGCATGTAGATGCGGCAATCGACGCAGGGGTTCATTTCCCGGCCGTAGCCGTGAGGAGGGTTTTCCACCATGCGCATGTAATCCATGCCCTTGGGGATGACGCGGATCGGGATGCCGAACTCCTCAGCCACCTTGGTCGCCTGATGCTTGCAACCTGCCGTTCTTGAGTTGCAGTTGCAGAAGGGGCTCATGAAATTCACTGCCTCAACATCAATCCCCTGATCAAGCATCATTCTGACAGCCAGCGTGCTGTCCAGCCCGCCGGAAAGCAGGGCCACAGCTTTTTTCCTCATCTCCATTAAATCCCGGCGCCCCTTTCGAATTCTTCCGTAATAGAGAAGATCTCCTTTAGCTCCTGTTTCTTCTCATCAACGTAGCGGTCGATCTCCACCCTGATGCCCTGCATCTGCTCCACCGCTCCCAGCCTTTCTTCAACACTGTCTATCTGCCGTCCCAGGAATTTAAAGGCATCGGCAATGGGGTCGGGAAGCCGGTTATGCCCAAACTCACTGATATCCTTGGCCGAATAACCAACTCCTATACGCGCCGGTACGCCGACGGCAACGGAGTTCGGCGGGACATCCCTCACCACCAAGGAAGCGGCCCCGATCTTGGCGCCGTTACCTATAGAGATGGGACCGAGCACGATAGTTCCGGCGCCGATCATGACATTATTACCGATGGTGGGATGGCGTTTCTCCTTCTTCAGGCTGACCCCCCCTAAAACAACTCCCTGATAAAGCAGGACATCATCGCCAATCTCCGTTGTCTCACCGATCACCACGCCGGCGCCGTGGTCTATAAAAAAACGCCGGCCAATTCTTGCTCCCGGATGGATCTCAATGCCCGTCAGGAAGCGGCCTAAGTGGGAGATGATGCGCGCCGGCAGATAGAGACCATGCCGCCACAAGAAATTTGCCATCCTGTACGTCCAGAGGGCATGCAAACCCGGGTAGCATAAGATGACCTCGAAGAAGCCGCGCGCCGCCGGATCCTTCCTGAATATCGTCTGTATATCTTCCCTGAGTGTGGAAATAAAATTTTTCATGGCAGCCCTTTACCTTGTCAATACAAAAACGGCATTCAGAGCAAAAAGATTTGGCCAGAACTTCACCTGACGATGTTCCCCTAAATAATAGGCTTTAAGCACCCGTATGTTCTTTTCTTTACAGAACTCCCTGAAATCGGCGATGCTTAAACTGCGGACGTTGGGCGTGTCGTACCAGTGATGGGGCAAAGTTTTGGTCATCGGCGCCCTGCCCTGAAAATAAAGCCGCAGGCGGGCGGCGATGTGAGCAAAATTGGGAAAGCCGACGATTACCTTGCTGCCTACGCGCAGCGCCTCATGGATGATAAAATCAACCTTCGTCACCTCCTGCATGCTCTGGTTAAGGATAACGTAATCGAAGGACTGATCGGGATACTCCACCAGTCCGCTTTCGATGTCGCTGTTGAAAACGCTCAAACCCTTTTTTACGCAGCGGTATATGGCCTCGTCGTTAAACTCTATCCCCTGAACCTTGGCATTTTTATCGCGCGCCAGCAGGTAAAGAAGGTCGCCGTTTCCGCACCCCAGGTCAAGAACACGTGAACCATCTTCGATCACTTCATAGATTATGTCGTAATCCAGGCGGCGGGAATCAGATGGCATAAGTTTTCAATACCTCGTAACCATTAAACGTTTTATCCAGGAAATGCCTGATCAGTTCCCTCATTTCATCTAATTCCACAAGAAAGGCATCATGGCCGTAGGTGGAACGCAATTCGCAGTAGGTGGCATCCACGTGTCTCATCTTCAGTTGCCTTACAATATCCTGAGACTGGTAAGAGGGGTACAGCCAGTCCGACTTGAAGGAGATGACCAGAAAGCGTGTATCCACCTTTGTCCCGTCGGCGATCAGTTTCCCTCCAGAAAGATCAAAGTAATCAATGGCTTTGGTTATATATAGATAAGAATTGGCGTCAAAACGCTTCACGAAAGCGTCTCCTTTGTAGCGCAGATACCCTTCTACCTCGAAATCAGCCCCAAAATTGAAATTATAATTGCCATTTTTCAATTTGCGGGAAAATTTTTCCTCCATCGATTTATCACTCATGAAGGTGATGTGGCCGATCATGCGCGCTAAGGCCAGTCCCCTCTCGGGCTGGCCGTGGCCGTAATAATCCCCTTCGCGCCACGAGGAATCAGCCATGATGGATTGTCTCACCACTTCATTTAAGGCAATCTGCTGCGGGGAGTGTTTCATGGTAGTGGCAATGGGAATGGCGGAACGCACCATCTCCGGATAGGCGGCGACCCATTGCAGAACCTGCATCCCTCCCATGGAACCGCCGACCACGCAAAGCAGTTTTTTTATGCCCAAATGGTCAATCAAGTAACGCTGGGCGCGAACCATGTCGGCAATCGTGATGCCGGGAAAATTCAGCGCATAGGGTTTTCCCGTCAATGGATTGATGGAATAAGGCCCCGTGCTTCCCTTACATCCGCCGACGACATTGGAACAGATGACAAAATGTTTATTTGGATCGAAGGCCTTGCCGGGCCCGATCATGGCGTCCCACCATCCCGGATCTTCGTCCCCTTCATGGTAACCCGCGGCATGGGCATCGGCGGAAAGGGCATGGAGTATCAAAACGGCATTGCTTTTATCGGCATTCAATTCCCCATAGGTTTCGTAAGCAAGGGTAATCGGACCCAGCTTTCCTCCGAATTCCAGGGGCATCTCCTGCGGCGGCTCCGCAAAGGTAAAATATTTTGTTTCAACTATTCCTAAATTTTCTTCTTTAACCATACAATGTTCACTATTTTTGAAAGAGCCAGGTCGAAAGATACCGTTCTCCCGTATCGGGTAAAACGGCAACAATAGTCTTGCCGTCCGCTTCTTTTCGTTTAGCCACTACGAGCGCCGCCCACATCGCCGTCCCACTGGAAATCCCCGCTAATATCCCTTCCTCCGCCGCTAAGCGCCGCGCCATGTCCCCGGAATCTTCATGGGATACCTGCATAATTTCATCTATAACATCGCGATTCAATATGCCGGGCACAAATCCGGCGCCTATCCCCTGAATCTTGTGAAGACCCGGCTTGCCCCCCGACAATACGGGAGAATCCGTGGGTTCAAGGCCGATAATCTTAACAGAAGGTCTCCTTGCTTTCAATATTTCCCCCACCCCGGTTATCGTGCCCCCGGTGCCTATGCCGGAAATAAAATAATCCACATTCCCATCCGTATCTCGCCAGACCTCTTCGGCAGTGGTCTTACGGTGGATTTCCGGATTGGCAGGATTGTTGAACTGCTGGGGGATGAAGCTGTTTTTTATGCTCTCCCCTAATTCATTTGCCTTATCAACGGCCCCTTTCATCCCCTTGACGCCTTCCGTCAGAACAAGTTCCGCACCCAGTATCTTGAGCAGGTGCCTGCGTTCCAGACTCATCGTATCGGGCATCGTAAGTATCAATTTGTAACCCTTGGCGGCGCAGACAAAGGCCAGGGACACACCCGTGTTCCCGCTGGTCGGTTCGATGATAACGGAATCGCCGTTAAGAATTCCCTCTCCTTCCGCCGCCTCTATCATGGCCACCCCGATCCTGTCTTTGACACTGGAAAGGGGGTTGAAAGATTCCAATTTTGCCAGTATCGTTGCCTTAAGTCCCGAAGTCATTTTATTTATTCTTACCAGAGGGGTATTGCCGATCGTCTTCGTTATATCACTGAAAATTCTTGCCATTTTTCTGCCTCCTATTCTATTACCCTCCCCGTCTCCCTTCTCGGCATGGCTGGGGACTAGGGGGATCCTTAAGCCTGTGACTTTTTCAATGCCTGCCCGATATCTTCCATGATATCGTCTATGTGTTCGATGCCGATTGACAACCGAATGAAATCCGGCGTCACCCCCGTTGCCAACTGCTCCGCCGCAGATAGCTGCTGATGCGTCGTGGTGGCCGGATGGATCGCCAGGGTCTTGGCATCGCCCACATTGGCCAAGTGAGAGATGAGTTCGAGAGAATTGATAAATTTTTTACCCGCCTCGGCCCCGCCTTTGATACCGAAACCAAGTATCGCCCCCGCCCCCCTGGCAAGATATTTGTCGGCTCTCGTTTTATCCGGACTGGAGGCGAGACCGGGATAACTTACCCAATTCACTAAAGGATGCTTTTCCAGATAGGCGGCTACTGTTAGGGCGTTTTCGGAATGCCTCGGCATCCTTAAATGCAATGTTTCCAACCCTTGCAGAAAAAGAAAGGCATTAAAAGGAGACATGGCCGGCCCCAGATCCCGAAGGAGAGTTACTCTTGCCTTTATGATATAAGCAATGTTGCCTAAAGGTTTCAATGCCTCAACAAATTCCAGTCCATGATAACTGGGATCAGGCTCGCTGATCAAGGGGAATTTGCCCCGCGTCCAGTCAAACTTTCCGGAATCGACGATGAGACCGCCTAAAGACGTCCCGTGGCCTCCGATAAATTTTGTCGCCGAATAGACGATAATATCCACGCCAAAATCAAAAGGTCTCATCAGATAGGGAGAAACCGTATTATCAAGAACGAAGGGAATCTGATTGTTGTGGGCCACCTGGGAAACCCCTTCGAGATCGGCCACATCCAGTTTGGGATTGCCTATGGATTCCGCATAGATCGCCTTTGTTTTAGGCGTTATCGCCTGCTGTATGGCATCCAGATCATTTGATTTTACGAATTTTACATTAATGCCCAGCTTGGGAAAGGTATAATGAAAAAGATTGTAAGTCCCGCCGTAAAGGTTGTCTGCCGAAACAATTTCATCGCCGGCCTGGGCAATATTCAGCAGCGCCAGGGTGGTTGCCGCCTGGCCGCTCGATACCGCGAGCGCCCCCACTCCGCCCTCAAGCAGGTTCATCCTTTTTTCCAGAACGTCGTTCGTAGGGTTCATCAGGCGCGTATAGATGTTGCCGAATTCCGTCAGGGCAAAAAGATTGGCCGCATGCTCCGTACTTTTGAACTGGTAAGAAGTGGTCTGGTAAATCGGCACAGCGCGCGCCCCCGTTGTCGGATCCGCCTCCTGACCGCCGTGTAATGCCAATGTTTCTACCTTTAATTTGCTATCGATCCTGCTCATTATTTCCTCCTTCACTATTATAAATTAGACCACATTATTCTTCCGCTTTTTTGCAGATTATCCTTCCTTCCCCGCTGTACACATTCATTCGTTTCCCGCGGACAAAGCCAAGCAGCGTCAAATTTGCATCTCTGGCAAGCTTTACGGCCTGATTGGTGGGGGCGCCTGCGGAGGCCAGTATGGGCAGTCGGCAACGGAGGACCTTGGAGACAATTTCTGAAGAAATCCTGCCGCTGGTCAGCAATAATTTATCACCGAAGTCGACCTTTTTCATCAGCCCTTCCCCGATTACCTTATCCAATGCGTTATGCCTGCCAAGATCGTCCTTCATGATCATATCCCCTCGTCCGAACAGGGCGCAGCTATGAACGCCCCCCGTCTGCCTGTACTCAGCCGAGCTGGTAAGAAATTCCTTCATCAGCGCGGCAACCTTCTCCCCTTCAATGGCGAAGCCGTCAGGGAGGCTGATTCGCTGCATCATATCCAGAGGGCTGTGAAAGATTACTCCCTTGCCGCAGCCCGATGTATAAATGCGCTTAAAAAGCACCTCCTGGGGAAACGTAACAGGCGCCTCCACATAGGCCTTCCAACGTTCCTCATCTACTATCAACGATTTTACAACCGATGCCTCCTCAATAAAACCTGATGTATAGAGAAAACCGATAACCAGACTCTTCAGATCCGAGGGGCTGCACAGCAGCGTCGCCATTTCGCTGCCGTTGACCTCGATGGTCAGCGGCACTTCCTCCGTAACCCAATCGGTTTTCTCCTCCATCGTTCCCGCTTTGATAGCTCTAATGAGAAAGCTTTCCAAATGCCTCCCTTTTCCTGTAACTTATGAGAAATCCAGCATCCTCCTGATGCTGTGGCTGGCCCGCACGCTGATCTCGGGCGGAACTTCGATCTCGAAAGTCATCTCTTCCAAAGACCAGAGGACCTTTTCCAGCGTCGTGCGTTTCATGTTCGGACAGACGGCAACATCGGAGACCTCATAGAAGGTTTTACGGGGATTTTCTTTCTTCAATCTATGGAGAATGCCTATTTCCGTACCTACTATAAACTCTTGCGCGTCATCGTCTTTGACAAAATTGCTCATGCCGCCCGTAGAAAGCACCCGGTCGGCCAAGGCAATCACCTCCGGCCGGTTCTCCGGATGGACGATGATTTTTGCCTCAGGGTGAAGGCGTTTCTGCTCCAGAATCATCTCCGGCAAAATGCGGGCATGGGTGGGACAGAACCCCTTCCAGGAGATAAACTCCCGTCCTGCCTGGGCGGAGACATAATGGGCAAGATACTTATCGGGGACAAAGATTACTTCTTCATCCTCCGAAAATGCCTCCCTGGCGATCTTTGCGGCGTTGGTGGAGGTGCAGCATATATCACACTCCGCCTTCACCTCCGCCGATGTATTCACGTAACACAACACCTTTGCACGGGGATGAAGGGCCTTCAGTTTCCGGAGCTGATCGGCATTGATCATATCCGACAGGGGACAGGAAGAATCCCGATCCGGAAGCAGCACTCTCTTTCGCGGTGAAAGGATCTTTGCCGTCTCCGCCATGAAATGAACGCCGCAGAAAACGATCACGTCGGCATCCGTTTTTGAGGCAGTAATACTTAAGCCCAGAGAATCGCCGACATAATCGGCAATATCCTGCACTTCCGGGATCTGGTAGTTATGCGCCAGGATAACGGCATTTTTCTCCTTTTGAAGTTTTTTTATATTTTCAACAAGCTGCATGGATAACCTCTTCGATTGTCCCCCCGCCCAGCACATAATCATGGTGGTAAAATACCACTGCCTGCCCCGGCGTTACAGCCTCCTCTTCTTCCTGAAATAAAACCTTTATCCTGCCATTTTCAAAGGCAACACGGCATTTGGCGGCCCTTCTCCGATATCTTATCTTGGCGTGGACCTGAGAGGGCCAGTTTTCCGCGATAATATTCAAGTCTTCCGCCATCAGTCCTTTCGCCCTCAACGCCGCCTTTTCTCCCACGACAATGCGATTCTCAACCACATCAATGGAAAGCACATATAGCGGAACGGAATGCGCAATCCCCAAACCGCTCCTCTGGCCGATGGTATAATAAGCAATCCCTTTATGAGTTCCCAGCCTTTTCCCTTTCATGTCAACGATGGGGCCAAGCCTGATCCCGCTCATCCGCCGGGAAACAAAATCCGGATAATTATGCCTGCCCACAAAACAAAGATCCTGGCTTTCCAGCTTTTCCGCCACGGGCAGTTCAGCCTTCCTCGCTATACTTCTCACCTCTTCCTTTGTCAAGGAAGCCAGGGGAAAAAGGACCCGGCTTAGCGCTTCATAGGGAATCGCATAGAGAAAATAGGTCTGATCCTTTACCTTGTCTTTCGGCCTTTTCAAGAAGAATCTTTCTTTTTCCCGCTCAATTTTTGCGTAATGTCCCGTGGCAATATAATCAAAACCCAGAGCCGACGTCTTCTCCAAAAGGCTGCCGAATTTCAGATAGCGGTTACAGTCGATGCAGGGATTCGGCGTTCTTCCGCGCCCGTATTCGTCAATGAACTTGTGAATAATTTTATCCTCAAGTTCCCCTGAGAAATCAAAAACATAATGGGAGAAATCAAGCCTGTCGCATACCCTCCTCGCATCATCTATAGCATCCGGACCGCAGCCCCTTGCCTCCCCGCCGTTTTCGGCGCCAAAACACATGGTGATGCCGGTGACATCATACCCTTCATTTTTAAGCAGAAAGGCGGCAACGGAAGAATCAACGCCGCCGCTCATCGCAACTGATACTTTCTTTTTCATCATCCAAGAGCTTTCTTATAAAGAGGCGAGATGGAACGTAATTTTTCCACAATGCCCGGCAGCGCTTCCAACACCCTGTCAATATCCTCTTCCGACGTATATCTGCCTAAGGAAAAGCGCAGGGCGCCGTGAGCAAATTCGTGGGGCAGACCGATTGCCGTCAGCACATGCGACGGTTCCACGCTGGACGAAGAGCAGGCGGAACCGGAAGAACAGGCAATGCCGATCATATCCATCGTTAAAATCATCGCCTCCCCTTCGATATATTGCACGCAGACATTGACGTTGTTGGGAAGACGCTTTGAGGGATGTCCGTTTAAGCTGGTATGCTCTATCCTTTCCAGGATGCCGCGGATAAATTTGTCGCGGAGTTCTGTTATTCTTTCCCTTTCCCCGTCAAGAGACCTTGCCGCCAATTCCACCGCCTTTCCCAGACCGACGATACCGGGGACATTGTGTGTGGACGCCCTCCTCCCCCTCTCTTGCTCTCCTCCGTGCATGAAGGAATTAATCTTTGTGCCTTTTTTCACATAGAGGATGCCGACCCCCTTGGGCCCGTAGAGTTTATGACCCGAGGCGCTTAAAAGCGACACCCCTAATTCGTCAACATCGATGGGAAGATGACCGAAGGTCTGGACGGCATCGGTATGGAAAGGGACCCCCCTTTCCCCGGCAATCCGCCCTATTTCAGATACAGGCTGAATGCTCCCTATCTCATTATTGGCATGCATAATGGAAATCAGAACGGTTTTATCCGTAATGGCTTTCTTCACTGCTTCGGGATCTATAATTCCCAATCCGTCCACGGGCAGATAGGTCACCCGGAAACCCTGTTTTTCCAGATAGCGACAGGTCTCAAGAACCGCATGATGCTCAACTACGGTGGTAATAATATGGTCGCCTTTATCCCGGCGGGCATAGGCCACGCCCTTCAAGGCAAAATTATCGCTTTCCGTTCCCCCGCTGGTAAAAACAATTTCCTCGGGAGCAGCGGAAATAAAAGAAGCGATCCTATCTCTTACCTCTTCTATCGCCCTTTTCGCCTCTTGACCGAAGGTATGAAGGCTGGAGGGATTACCGAAAATTTCACCGAAATAAGGAAGCATCTCCGTTACTACTTCCGGGTCGGTCGGTGTCGTTGCTGCATTATCAAGATATATGCGTTTCATTATCCAATCCTTATAATTATCGGTACGCAGCCCTGTGGCAGCGTTCTCAGATATCAAATATCGTGCATCAGCGCTTTTTCAGCCTTTTCCCGGTTTATTGCCAACAACTGTTCCAGAGTAAAAGAATTCAGCGTCTCGGCAATTTTACCGCCCAGAACCACCCATACGTCGCGGCTTGCACAAATGGGGACACGGGGACAGGCGTTAACATCCTTGACACAGTCCACTAAGCCGCAATCTCCCTCCAGGACATCAACTATCTCCCTTAAGGTAATCTCTGATGGCGGTCGGGCAAGACTATACCCTCCCCGGGCGCCGCGGCTTGAATTTATAAGACCGATGCCTTTCAAGGGTATGGTAATAAGGCTCAAGTATTTCCCCGACATACTCTCGCCTCTGGCAATATCTTTCAAATAAGTATAGCCCTTGCCATAATTTTGTGCTAAAGCAAGCATCAACCTGACCCCATATTGTGATCTCGTCGAAATCTTCATGAAGTATAACCAGTTTCTATTTACTACTATTGTCAGTATTTCGATAGTAATTAAAGCATGGCGAAGGTTCTGTCAAGAGAAAACTTAAAGATATTGCCGGCTGTCATTCAATAATGATTGACATTCTGCCGATGGCGCGGATAGTGTCGCGCTCATAATGGATCCGGTAAAAGGCGCTTAAATATGCAGTTAGAGACGAAAGCGGAAAGCGAAGGCAAGGTTCTCTCCGTTAATATAAGCGAAAAAAAAGGCGAAAAGAAAAAAAATGTCGGCGTTTGCCGGCTGGTAAAAGGCTGGGGCATAACCGAAGACGCCCATTCCGGCAACTGGCACAGACAGATAAGCCTCCTTTCAAAAAAAAGTATTGAAAAAATAAGAGAGAAGGGCTTGCCGGTAAATTACGGCGACTTTGCGGAGAATATTTCCATTGAAGGCTTAGAGCCTTATCTTTTGCCTGTCGGCACAAAACTGGCGATTGGCGAAAAGGCAGTAATCAGGATCACTCAGGTGGGAAAGGAATGCCACGAAAGGTGCAATATTTTTTACCAGGTGGGAGATTGCGTTATGCCGAGAGAAGGGGTTTTTGCCGAGGTGCTTGAAGAGGGCGAGGTAAAGGTAGGCGATGCCGTCAAACCCATCCCTGGGCTTTCTCCGTGAACAAAATGCTTGCAATATCTAAAACGGTAGTATAGAAGGCGAGTCCATTTCAGTCAACAAGACTCCTTTCCCGAGCCCGATGCTTGGGA
>Ga0209002_10004388_pt1 | contig 11120 bp, 5 predicted proteins | sample Rifsed16ft2_FD_184010 | JGI IMG/M metagenome (GOLD analysis project Ga0209002, IMG submission 184010) | Soil microbial communities from Rifle, Colorado, USA - sediment 16ft 2 (version 2) | ecosystem: Environmental > Terrestrial > Deep subsurface > Rock core/Sediment | place: Rifle, Colorado...
CTTTTTCCGCATCCTGCTAGGGAAGCGCGCGGCCGATGCGCTTCAGGCTCTCATCCTTTCCCAGAAGGCTCAGCAGGACGTTGACCGGCTCGGACACCGTGCTGCCGGCGAGGTCTTTCAGCCCATCCGCATCGCGCTCACCGGCAGCACGGTGTCCGAGCCGGTCAACGTCCTGCTGAGCCTTCTGGGAAAGGATGAGAGCCTGAAGCGCATCGGCCGCGCGCTTCCCTAGGCGAGCTCCACGCGGTTCCTGCCTCCGTGCTTCGCCCGGTACAGGGCGGCGTCCGCGCGGCGCAGCACGTCGTCCATGGACCGGTCTTCCGCTCCGCACCCCGTCGCGCCGATGGACATGGTCACCTGCATGCCGGTGAGCGCCCCTCCCGGAACCTCGAGGCGCAGGGCGTCGCAGGCCGCCCGCAGCCGCTCGGCCAGCGTCGCAGCTCCTTCGAGATCGGTCTCCGGAAGCAGCATCGCGAATTCCTCGCCGCCCAAGCGCACCGCCAGATCCGCTCCCCGCTGGTGTTCCCGCAGCAGGCGCGCAGTGGCCTGCAGCGCCACGTCCCCGGCGGCGTGCCCGTAGCGGTCGTTGATGGCCTTGAAATGATCGAGGTCGATCACCAGCAGGCTGCCCGGGCGGCCGTAGCGGTGCACCCGCTCGAGCAATTGCGCGCCGGCGAGCATGAACTGGCGGCGGTTGGCCAGGCCGGTCAACGCGTCTTCCCCCGCCAGCTGCTCCATGGTGCGTTGGTAGCTGAACGTCCGGCGGTACAGGCGGTCGAACGCCCAGAACGTGAACAGCGAGAGGGCGCCGGCCGGGATGATCAGCGCGTTGTACTTGGTGTACGAAAAGCCCGGCAGCCAGCCCGCGGCGGCCGCCGCGTTGGGCACCATCAGGGCCAGCGAGAGACCCATGACATTGTCCCAGAAGCGCAGGGGCAGCCCTACCAGGAGCATCCCGAGCACGTAGTACATGTACCCGCCGATGCCGTACACCAGGCCGCCGTCGAGGCGGCGAAGGATGGCCAGCCAGAAGACCTCGGTCGCCAGGACGCTCGCATAGAGCAGCACCGTGAACGCCTTGAGGTTCACCTGGGTGGTCCGAAGCGCGAGAATGCACGGAAGAAGGCAGGCGGCCATCCCCAACCGAAGGGTCAGGGTCCTCGGGGCCGCGCTGGGGTCGATGGCCCAGTCCCAAATCCACAGCCCGATGATCAACAGGGGGAGGCTCAGGAACGTGCGCTGACTGAAGCGGCGCAGCTCCTCGAACTTCTTCTCGTGGTAGGCCGCTTCCTCCGCCCCCGGGAACCGGCCACTCAGGCGGGCCCCTGGCGGGGAGGCAAACGGGAGGGGCCCCGAGACCGGGGGCGTCTCCTGCTGACCGGGCATGGTTCCTCGATGTGGGCGCGAAGTGCCGCCCGAATCTACTACGGAATGACGGTGTCGCGAGCCGCCTTCCGTCTCGCCTCCCGCTCCTGATCCTTCCGTTTCCTCAGCTCGTTCACATACCGCTTGAATTCGGCCGCCGTGTGCGCCCGCTGGGCGGCCTGCATGATATCCTCGCGATAGCGCATCAGCTCGTTGGCCGCGCGTGACTGGTCAATGTTCCCCTGCGGGAACGGCAGCAGCGCCAGCAACGCTGCCGGTAGCTTGAGCCCGCCCAGGTAGATCCACTTGCCGTCTATGCCCCAGGTCCTACCACTGATCTCGGTGGTCCAACTCGGCGCCGGACCCGGGGCGAACGAGTCGCGGGGCAGGGTGTCCAGAAAAGCGCGCAGCCGCGCCGTCACCGTGCTGTCCAACTGCGCCACGGTGTGGGGCCCTTCCGGCCCCACGGCCGGCTCGGCGGCGGGCAGTGGGCGCCCCAGCTGGAGCACGTCAATGGGCGGGACCCACAGCCGCCCGTCGCCGTAGCCCGGCCGGAGCAGGCGCCGGGTGGTCACCCTGGGGGGCACCAGGATGGCAGGCACGGCGCTGTCCACCCCGAGAGGACGCTCGAGTGTCTGGGCGACCTCCGGCACGCTCGGGCGGGTCGCCGGCTGTGGCTCCGGCAGCACCTGGGCGCCTAATCCCGTGGTAGCCTGGGCACGGGGCACGGCGGCGGGCCGCCCGGCGGGAGCCGGCATGAGGTACGGTGTCACCCGGTCGTCCGGCGACCCGACTTCCATGGGTATCAGCATGATCTGGCGGGAACGCGGCGGCTCGGTGGCGATCGCCAACAGCACCAGGAACACGCCCACGTGCGCCACCAGGCTGAACGCCGTCCCAACCACCCCCCGCCGCCACCTGACGGAGCGCGTCTCCGGCCGGCGTTGCCGCCCAAAGAGACTGACGACAGCGTCCCTCACACCCCGTCCCCCCGGTGAGACGTGAGAGGTGAGAGGTAAGATGGACCGCTCACGTCTCACCTCTCACTGCTCACCGCCGGTGCGGCGTGCCCGGCGAAAAACGATTCGGCCGCGGATCGCACCGTCGCCCAGGGACCGATGACCCGCTGGGCGGGCGGCAGCGACGCCTGCAACGCCGCGCCGTAACGACGGCTCACCACGCGATGATCCAACAACACGACCACACCCACGTCGCTCCTCGATCGAATCAACCGGCCAAACCCTTGCTTCAATTTGAGGGCGGCGCGCGGAACCAGGTAGTGCGTGAAGCCGTCGAGCCCCTGCTCCGCCAGACGTTCGAGCCGCGCGGCCGTTAAAGGTTCGTTCGGCGCTTTGAACGGCAGCTTGGCGAGCAGCAGGACCCGGAGCGCGGGGCCCGGTACGTCCACCCCCTCCCAGAAACTGTCCGTCCCGAGCAGGATGGCCGAGCCGGCATCCCGGAACCGGCGCAGCAGCTGGTCCCGCTGCCCTTCTCCCTGGACCAGGAGGGGCCAGCGGTGGGCCAGCGCGTGACGCACCCGGTCGGCCGTCCGGCGCAGCGCCGCGTGACTGGTGAAGAGCGCGAACATTCCCCCGTCCGACGCGTGCGCCAGCTGCACGATCGCCTGGGCCACGGCCTCATCATGTCCGGCCTCGTCGCTCCGCGGGTCCGGCAGGTCCGTCGGCACGCCGAACAGGCATTGGCTGGCGAAGTCGAACGGCGAAGGGAGCACCACCTGGTACTTGAGACGGGGAAACCCTTCACCCAGCCCCAGGCGTTCGGTGAGGAACGAGAAGTCGTCGCCCACGGCGAGCGTGGCGCTGGTCAACACGATGGACTCCACCCGGTCGAACAACGTCTCCCGCAGCACGCCCGCGAGGTCCAACGGCACCGAGGCCAACGCCACGGCGAACGGGGCGCGTCCCACCGCCCGCCCACCCCGCCGCTCGATCCAGCGCACGGCTGGGAGGCCCGGCTGTGGTCGCAGCGCGAGCAGCATGCCATCCAGCACCGCCTGCAGCCGTCGCACCACGCCACGCAGCTCCTGAACCCGCTGCGCCGGGCGGTCGTGGTCGCGATCGGCTTCCAGCCGGTCCGCCACCGTTTCCACGCCGTCCCGCAACCGGTTCAAGTTGGCCACCAGGTTGTCGAGGGCCACCTCCAGCCCCTGCGGCCAAATGGGGTCGGCGGCGAAGCCGTCGTTCAAGCGGTACACACTCTCGCCGCTCGCCGCCAGCCGCTCCGCCAGCAGGCGGAAGACTTCATCTGCGCCGATCTTGGCCTGGGCCACCTCCGGGAGCAGGGCCTGGCGCAGCAGGTCACCCGAGGCCTCGCTCACCGCCCCTCCCTCCATCGCCAGCTCACCCAACAGGGCGGGAATGAGCCCGCGTCCGTTCCGCTCCAGCCGGCCCAACAACCGCACCACCCCTCGCGCGCTCACGTGGGCGCCCAGGTGTTCCGCGGCGGCGTCCTCGAGGTGATGGGCCTCGTCCAGGATCAAGCGCCGGTACGGCGGAAGCACCGCGGCGTCCTGCCAGTTCTCCTGTGCGCGACGCACCGCCAGGTCGGACGCCAGCAGATGGTGGTTCGCCACCACGATGTCGGCCTCCGCGGCCCGTCGGCGCGCCGTGAACACAAAGCACCGGTCGAAGTGCGGGCAGTCGAGCCGGGTACACAAGTCTGCCTCGGCGCTCACTTCATCCCACACGTCGTCCGAGGGCTCGTCGGTGAGATCCGCCAGGGAGCCATCGGTGGTGCGCCGCGCCCACGCGCTCAGCGCCTCCAGCTCGTCCTGACGCTCAGGCTCGAGCAGGGAGGCCTGTCCCGAGCGCGCCAACTCCAGTCGCGCCAGGCAGAGATAGTTGCGCCACCCCTTGAGGAGCGCGTACGTGAGCGGCCGGTCCTCCTCGCCCAGCGCGCGGGCCAGCATGGGCAGGTCCTTGCCCACCAGCTGTTCCTGCAGGTTGATGGTGTTGGTGGACACCACGGTCCGCTCGCCGTTGGCCCTGGCCCAGGCGATCGCCGGCACCAGGTAGGCGAACGACTTCCCGACGCCGGTGCCGGCCTCGAGCAGGGAGACACCGCCCTCGTTGAACGTGTCCGCCACGTAGGCGGCCATGTCGCGCTGGCTGGGCCGATCCTCGAACGCCCCGAGCACCCGCGCGACCACTCCGCCGGGCCCAAGGGCCCGCGCGGTCTCCACCGGGTCAATTCCCTGATATGACGGCGCGCGCGGTACTTCGACGACCACGTACAACTCGGTCGCCGGATTATTGACGATGCCGAACCCAATGCCGGCGTCATGCAGCCGCGCGGCCACGTTGAGGTCCGCCTGGGAGGGTTCGAGCACGCCGCTCGGGTGGTTGTGCAGCACCATCTGTCCTCGCGCCGCCACGCCGGGCAGGGCCAGGACGGCGCTCACGGTGCCCCGCGCCACGGGGACCGCGCTCAGCACCACGCCGTCGTCGTCCACGTCCGCCACGAAGGACACCTCTCGACCGCCGGCCGCGGCGATCTCCGCGGCGAGACGGGATTGGGCCTCCGGCAACAGGCGGCTCACGTTTTCAGTTCGCGCTTCTTGGCCGCCGGGAACAGGACGTTGTTCAGAATCAAGCGGTAGCCGGGGGAGTTGGCGTGCAGCGACAGGTCCGTGGGTGGGTCGCCGATCTGGTGTTGCGGGTCTTCCGGGTCGTGCCCGCCCAGGTAGGTCCACGTACCTTTTTCAGACTCGCCGTGGATGTATTTGACCCAGGGCGCGCCGGCCTCATCGGCGAGGACCGTGACGTCCGGTTTGAGCCGCTCGCGCTGGAACGACGTGGTCAGGCCGTAGAAATCCGGAATAACCTGCCGGTGACTCTGCACCAGCATGGTCGGCACGGGATCGATCTTCGCGCTGAAGTTGAACAGCGTGAAGGCGCCCAGCGGCTGGCGTTTGGGCGGATTGTTGACCTGGTGGCCGTCAATGTCCGAAAAGCTGGCGATCGCGGACGACTGTTCCAGCTTCACGTCGCGGAACGCGAACGACCGGGTCCAGTCCAGCTTGGCCGAGGCCTCGGGGTCCATGGACGTACCGTCCGCGTAGGGCGCCGCCACGTCCACGCCCTCCGCGGCCAGCGCGATCTCGATGGTCTCCGTAGCGGTACACATCGCGAACAGGAAGCCGCCGTCCTGCACGAAGCCACGAATCTCGCGGGCCACGGCCTTCTTCAGGGCTGGCACGTTGGGCAGGCCCAGCCGGCGCGCGGTCTCTTGATTCCGTTCCACCATCTCCGACAGCCAGAACGCGCCACTGTAGGTGAGGTAGAACTTGGAGAACTGACCGGTGAAGTCCTCGTGATGCAGATGCAGCCACTCGAAGTCCTTGAGCCGCCCGGCCACCACTTCCGGATCCCAGATCTTCTCGTACTCGATGCCGGCGTACTCCAGGGACATGGTCACGGCATCGTCCCACGGCGCCGCGTTGGGCGGGGCATACACGGCGACCTTGGGGGCCTTCTCCAGCGGCACCGCGTCCATGTTGTTGGCCTGGATCTCGCCGCGGACCGCCACCACATCGCCGTCGGACGCGGGCTGTACCGTGACGCCCGCCAGGGCGGCGTCGCGTTCGGTCGCGGGGTCGGCGGGGAGGAGGAAGCTGCCGCCCCGATAGTTGAGCAACCACTCCGCGCGTCCGCCCCGCTTGAGCGCCCGGAAGGTGACGCCGTACGCTTTGAGGTGATTGCCCTGGGCGTCGTCCATGGGGAGAAGGAGCGACGGTTGGACGGACAGGCGGACGGGCGGCCGGGCGGTCAGGCGGTCGAGCCCCAGCAGCGGGGCGCCGACCGCCTGCAGAAACTCCCTCCGCTTCATTCCGGCACCACTCCCCGCAACCGATCCCTCAGCCGCCGCGCCTGCGGCACCATGGCGCTTTGCGGATGCGCCAGGATCAAATGCTCCAACTGGTGGATGGCGACCTCGGTGCGGCCGGTTTCCGCCTGGACTCGCGCCAGCGCCAGCTCCGCGGCCGGCGCCGCGGGGCCGACGGAGTCCGCCGCCAACGCCCTGACGAGGAGATCTTCGGCGGCCTGGTAGTCGCGCCGCGCCAGTGCCACCTCCCCCGCAAAGCCCAGCACGTCCGCCCGCCCACTGGCAAGGGAAAGCTTGCGGGCGGCAGCTTCGAGGTCCGTCAGGGCCTGCATCGTGTCGCCGCGCGCCAGTGCCAGCATCGCTCGACCAAACTCCGGCAGGCGGTCGGTACCGATGCGCTCCACCAGCACCAGCATACTCATCCGCCGCGTCGCCTCCTCCCGCGAGCCGGTGTAGGGACCAGCGGCCCGGAGCTGCTCACGCGCGAGGCCCAGATCGCCCCGATACAGCGCGATCCATCCCCGCACCGCCGCGGCCGCGACCCCTGAGTCCGGCGCCAACACCGCCTCGGCCCGGTCCAGCTCCCCGCGGCGGGCCCAGGCCCACGCGACCGCCTGGCGCAGCGTCTCCCGATCATCGCCGCTCAGCCGATCGTTCCACGCCAGCAGTCGCCGCTCGGCCTCCTCCGCGGACCCCTGCTCCGCCAGCGCGCGGATCAAGCTCGCCATCGCTGGAGCCACGGCCCCCCCAGCCTCTGCTCCGGCACCGGCGCGCTCGAGCATCCGCTGGGCCGCCGCCAGGTCGCCCGCGTCGGCGTAGGCCTGCGCGGCCTGGAGCCGCACGCGGCCCGCCGCCGCGGCGTCTACCAGCGTGGCCAGCCGCTCCAACGCGTAGCCCCGCACCAGCGCGTTTCTGCGAGACCGCGCCGTCACGGTGCGTTCAGCGAAGCGCTGGAGCAAGACCGCCGCCGCATTGGGGTCTTGGGGCATCGTGGCATCGAGCAGCGGCCAGGCCTCGTCCGCGCGGCCCCAACCGGCGAGCAGGTCCGCCGCCATGCGGCGCGACGTCGAGTCACCTCGCACGCCGAGTAGCGCGCTCAGCATCTCGTCACGTGCGACGGCCGGCGCGCGCGTCAGGCTCCCGGTCGCCGAAGGCAGCAGCGCGGCGTTCCCGCGCACCACGGCCACCCACTGCCGAGCGGCCTCGGTCCACTCGCCGGCCAGGGTCGTGAGCTGGGCCAGGTCCTGCGCCAGCGCGGCATCGCCCAGGCGGCTGGCTCCCTCGGACAGGGCCCGTTTGGCGCCCGCCAGGTCGCCCCGCTGCGCCACGGTAAACGCCCACTCGCGGTACGGATCCGGGCTGCGCGGAGCCAGAGCGATCCAGCGCCGCGCCGCGGCCGTGACACTGTCCGAGTGCCCCAGCGCAAACCACACCCGCAGCTCTAATGAATGGATCGTCTGGTTCAGGGCATCGCGGGCCAACGCCGCACGAACCAGCGGGACCAGTGAGTCCAGCCGTTCCAGCGACGTGAACACCCGCTCCAGGCCCAGCAGCGCCGGTACGCTGGTAGGCTCCGTGCGCAGAATCCCGCGATACCGGGCCGCGGCGTCCGCATGGCGCCCGAGGCGCTCCAGCTCCCCGGCCTCGGCCAGGACGCGGCTCTCCGCCTGAGCCAGCGCCCTACGTGGCGCTGAGGTTCCAACGCAGAGCACGCAGAGTGCGCAGAGAACGCAGAGACGATTGATGGTCTCTCGCGGAGCCGTTACAAGGTTCACCTCCGCGTTCTCTGCGTGCTCTGCGACCTCTGCGTTTGATCTTTCCGGCCGACGCATCACGGGCGGCCCTCGTTCAGCCGCCGGAAGTAATCGAGGATCAGCCGCCGCTCTTCGGGAGAGAGCTGCTGCAACTGCTCCCACGTCGGGTAGGGATACCTGGGGCCTTTGCCGGCCGCGCCGGGCCGGAGCGCCGGCGGAAGGCGCACGTTCTCCGGACGCGCCGTCTGGCTGGTGCGCTCTTTCTGCTCGTCTTCCTCCTCGCCCCGCAGCGTGCGCCCCTGATCCAACAGCCGGCGGAACAGCCGCTCCTGGCGCTCGATGGTCCGGCGATCGAGCTGTCCCGCCTCCAGCCGCCGCGCCAGGTCACGCGCCTCCTGCGCCAGCGCTTCGGCACCTTGGGCCTGGCCTTCCGCGTTCATCCGCTCGAGCTCGGCCGCCAGCCGCCGCTGCCGCTCGGCCAGCGCCCGCAGGTCCTGCAACAGACCCTCTCCGCCCAGCGGCATCAACGGCAACATGCCGCCCGACTGCCCGTTCAGCGCCTGCTGCTGCGCCGCCAGCTGGGCCATCTTCTCCACCGCCTCCTGAAGCCCCGACCCCGACTCGGCGCCCTGGACCTCGGACCGCGAGCGCAGCAGCGACTGGGTCATCGCGTTCAGGCCATCCACGGCCTGCCCGGCAAGCTCGCCGGCTTCCGACGGATTGGGCGTGGCGCGCTGCAACCGGTCCACGGCCTCGGCCATGCGCAACCGGGCGAATCCCAGCGAGGTACCGACCTGCGGTGACACCAGGGCGTTCTTGCCGGCGGCTGTCTGCAAGCGTTGCATCACGCGGTCGGCGCCTTCCCGCAGCGCCGCCTGCGCATTCCGGGCGTCCGCCGAGGCATCCCCGCCGCGCATGCGCTGGGCCAGGTCCACCTGCCGCCGCGCCAGGTCCGCCGTCTCGGACAGCGCGTAGTCCAGCGTCTGCATCACGTCCTGACGCCATTGGTCGCGCATCTGGTCACGCTGCTCCCGTAGACGCTGCGCCACCGGATCCAACGCCTGCTCGGCCTCCTTGCCCGACTGTTGGGCCTGCCGGCGCTCGCCGGCCTGCGCCTCTCCCGCGGCGCGCTCCATCGCCTGGGACGCCTGCGAAACCCGTTGTTGCTCGGGCGCCGTGCCCTCGTGCTCCCCTTGTTTCTGGAGCCCCTGATCCAGCTGGCTCATGCGCGCCGCCAGGCTATCGGTCTCTTGGGCCAAAGCCTGCTCCGCCCTGGCCAGCGCGGAATCCAGGGCGGCGGTCTCCGCCTGCCGGTTCCAGTCGCGCTGGCGCTGAGCCAACTCCTCGGCGTCTTGCGCCAGGGTCGTCATCTCGCCTTCGATGGCCGCCCGCTCGAACAACTCACGACTGCGGGACAACTGGTCGCGAAGCTCCTTCCCCGCTTCCGCCAGGCGCTTCAAGGCTTCACGCAGCGCCTCGGGATCCAACTTCTGGAGCGCCTCACGCAAGGCGTTCAGCCGCTGCTCCAGCTCCGGGGTCACGGCACGGTCCAGCAGCCGCTCCAGCTCCTTCAATTCCGCCAGCCATTGAGGATCCGTGAGCCCGGCGTTGGAGGCGGCTTCGGCCAGCTGTTTCAGCTCCTCTTGCATCTGCGCCGCCCGCTCCATCAGGCGCTCCTGCTGGTCCGCGATCTCGCCGGCCCGTTGCGCGGAGCGGAACGGGAGGTCGCCCTGGGCGCCGGGCCGCGCCTGCGCGCCTTGCGATGCCCGTTCGCGCTCGGCCGACAGCTCTTCCGTCGCTTGGGCCAAGCCCCGTTGCTCCCGCGCCAGCGAATCCGCCGCCGCGGCGACCGCGCGCGAGGCCTCCCGCAACGCCTCCCGCAACTCGGCGTTGGACGGCAGCCGGAGCCGGTACTCTCGGCTCTCCGCCAGGTGCGCCGCGGGCGCGTTGTCCAGCGCCCGCACCCGGTAAAACGCCGTGTCGCCCGGCAAGAAGCCCCGGCCGTTGAGATCCAGCGTCCACGGCAGCACCACGCGCTCGGCGCCGCCTTCGGGCAACGCCAACGTGTCCGTGTGAGGCGGGGTCGCCAGTCCCAGGCGACTGACCCGCCGGCTCACCAGCTCGACATGGGTCACGCGATGATCATCCCGCACGTCAATCACCAACGGCTGTCGCAGGCTGAGTGGCGCGGTGGTGTCCGCTCCGGGTACCGGAACCGAGATCACGGGGACGCTGTCGGCCACCGCGACGATGTTGAGCTCCGGTGGCTCGCCCTCGAGCGGCACGCCACCCTCCGGGCTCACCACCAGCGTGAACCGGCCGCTGGCGCGCACCGCCAACCGGCCCTGGAACGCCGTGCCGGCGACGGCCAGCGGTGTCGCGGCTCCCTCCCGCCGCCAGGTGACCGACCGGAGCGGCAGGGTGGTGCGCCCGCGCGTCTCGATCTCGGTGCCGACCGGCAGTAGCACCGGGTCGGGACCGGGGGCGAGCGGCTCGTCGGCGCGGTCGAGATACGGCGGGTATGCGGCGATGAGCTGCAGGTCCGCGAGCAGGACCGGCAACGACACGCGGACGCGCAGCGTGGCCGATTCCTTGCCCCCGGACGCGGCGCGAACGAACCGATCGCCGTCCAGCGGGCCCAGCACCTGCGTCGCCTGCCCCGCCGTGTCCAGCGCGAGGGGCGTGGACCGCCACGGCTCACCAGGGGCACGGACCCAGAGGACGGCACTTCGGCGCCCAGGCGCCCTCACCGACACCGTGATCCGCTCGCCCCGCCGCACGTCGCTTCGGTCCACGGTGAGCACCACCGGGCCAGCCACGCGCGCCAACGCCGAGAGCGGACGCCAGAAGTCGGACCCGGCGCGCGCACCCGGCCCGGAGGCCAGAAACAACCCGCCGCCGCACAGCGCCAGCCCCAAGCTCCATCCCAGGGCCGTTCGCCGCTCGCGTCGCGCGTCGCCCAGGGCCCCGTCTCCGTGATCCTCGAGCCAGTGCGCCACCCGCGCGTCCGCCAGGGCCGCCAGCGAGACCGAGCCGCGGCCCTGATCCAGCGCCACCCCGGCCACCGAGCCACGGCGGAGCCCGCCACCCTGCTCCACCAGCGCCGCCACGGCGGGGGCGTCCGCCCGGCGTCCCCGGCGCGCGCGCCAGATACCC
>Ga0209002_10004389_pt1 | contig 11118 bp, 8 predicted proteins | sample Rifsed16ft2_FD_184010 | JGI IMG/M metagenome (GOLD analysis project Ga0209002, IMG submission 184010) | Soil microbial communities from Rifle, Colorado, USA - sediment 16ft 2 (version 2) | ecosystem: Environmental > Terrestrial > Deep subsurface > Rock core/Sediment | place: Rifle, Colorado...
AGCGGCTGATCACGCCGCGGATGGCCCTAACCGCCGCGGAGTACCTCGCGTTCGAGGTCGGGATGCACATCCTCGTGATCCTGACGGACATGACGAACTACGCGGAGGCCCTGCGGCAGATCGGGGCGGCCCGCGAGGAGGTGCCGGGACGCCGCGGGTACCCGGGCTACACGTACACGGACCTCGCGACGATGTACGAGAGGGCGGGCCGGATCCACGGGAAGAAGGGGAGCATCACGCAGATCCCGATCATGTCGATCCCGGACGACGACTGGACCCACCCGATCGCGGACCTCACGGGGTACATCACGGAGGGCCAGATCGCGGTCGCCCGCGACCTCCACCGGAAGGGCATCTACCCCCCCATCGACCCGCTGCCCTCCCTCTCCCGCCTGATGTCCGCGGGCATCGGAGCAGGCCGGACCCGCGAGGACCACGACTCCGTGTACAACCAGCTCTTCGCGTCGTACGCGGAGGGGAAGGACGTCCGCGGCCTCGTCGCGATCGTGGGAAAGGAGGCGCTCTCCGAGCGGGACAAGCGGATGCTCGAGTTCGCGGACCGGTTCGAGCAGGAGTTCATCCGCCAGGGGGCGGAGGAGGACCGGCCCATCGAGCAGACCCTGGAGATCGGGTGGAAGCTCCTCGCGGCCCTCGAGGAGGCGTGGCTGATCAAGATCGACCGGAAGACACTCGAGAAGTTCCACCCCGCCCACCGCCCGGGCGCGGGGGCGCGCGCCAAGGTCGCTGCCTAGATGGTCCTCGTCCAGTACAAGCCCACGCGGAGCGTGCTCCTCCAGCTCCGGAGGACCCGCCGGATGGCGGAGCGGGGCCACCGCCTACTGAAGCTGAAACAGGATGCCCTGATCGTGGAGTTCTTCCGCGTGCTGGACCGGGCGAAGAGAGTGCGGTCGAACCTCGTGGACAAGTACCGCGTCGCGGAGCAGCGCATCGCGATCGCGCGAGCGATCGAGGGCTCCATGGGCGTGAGGTCCGCGGCGTTCGCCCTCACGGAGACGCCGACGCTGGAGCTGAGGACGAAGAACGTGATGGGGATCATCGTCCCGAAGATCGACGCAAAGGCGGTCCGGAAGACGGTGGACCAGCGCGGCTACGGGATCGTCGGGACGAGCCCGAGGATCGACGAGGCCGCGGAGGCGTACGAGAACCTCGTCGAGGACGTGATCATCGCGGCGGAGATCGAGACGACGATGCGGCGGCTCATCGAGGAGATCGAGAAGGTGAAGCGCCGCGTGAACGCGCTCGAGTTCCGCGTGATCCCGGAGCTGCGGTCGACGGAGGCGTTCATCCGCCAGCGGCTCGAGGAGATGGAGCGGGACAACTTCATGCGCCTGAAGCGGTTCAAGGGCGCGTAGATGCTCGCGTGGCTCGAGCGGCTCGTCGCGGACGAGAAGGCCCGGAGGCGGATCTTCGTGCTGTTCTGGCTCGTCTCCACAGGCGTGCTCCTCCTCGGGTTCGCGATCATCGCGTGGCGGGCGTTCGTCCCCCGGTGACGCGGGTCTGGCTCAAACGTTAATAGGCCCCCGCCCTTCGCAGGGCCCGGGAACCGATGGCGACGGGCTTGGGCCTCGCGTACGACGTGCTCCTCACCGCGGGGGTCGTCCTCCTCGGCGTCGGGTTCTTCTGGAAGGACCGCAGGGCCCACCTATCGCGGGCGGCGGGCTGGGTCGTGTTCGGCGTGTTCTGGTTCCTCCACGTCCCGGACTACGCGAACCAGGAGGACCCGCTGAACGCGCTCGGGGCCGCCGCCGCCCTGCCCGTGTTCCTGTTCCTCGCGCACCACGAGCGCCTCTCGTACCGGTGGCGGGAGGAGTACGAGCCGCTGCGGTTCGCGTGCGGGGCGGCGTTCTTCGCGTCCGCCGTGTACTTCGTGTTCGCCCGCATCCCGGAACTCGCCGCGGTCCTAATCCAGGTCGTCGCGGACCATACCGTCGGCTTGCTGAACTGGACGGGGGGCACCTTCACGACGTTCCCCCCGACGTGCGGGGCGGGCGCTCTGACCCAGTGCGCGGACGGCGAGGCGGTGATGGTCGGCATCTACCGCGTCCCGGTCCTCGGCGGGGACGACCCGGTCGTGAACATCGTCCTCGCGTGCACGGCGATTCAGGCGTACGCGGTCGCGGCGAGCCTGATGCTCACGACGCGGGACCCGTGGAAGCGGAAGGCGCTGGCCCTCGGGATCGTCGTGCCGGTGACGTACGTGATGAACCTCGTCCGGAACGTCGTGATCATCTACTTCTTTTCCGTCCGCGGGCAGCCGTTCGAGATCGTCCACAACTGGTACGGGAAGACACTCGCCCTGGCGGTCCTGCTCGTCCTGATCTTCGTCGCGTTCAAGCTGCTCCCGGAGCTGTACCTGAACATCAACGGCCTGTTCGAGCTGCCCTGGCGGAAGCGGCCGGGCCACGACTACAAGCGCTTCGTCGGGCGCCTCTCGAAGAAGAAGCCGCCTACGCCTCCCGCCGGTGGGACCGGGTCCACCCGTTCGAATAGCGCCGGGTCCCGACGTACTCCTCCGTCATCTCCTTGAGCCCGGAGAGGTCGCTCGCGTCGCCGGACCAGTTCGCGAGCCGCGTCCCAAGGCCCGCCTCGATGTTCTGGACGAACGCCGCGAGGTCCTTCCGGGCCCAGGGCGGGGCGGTCCCCGCGTAGATCGCCGCGATGTAGATGTGGTCCCCCCGCTCGACGAGGACCTTGCGGTCCCCGAACTCGAACTGCTTCAGGTCCTCGTTCTCCTCGTGGAACGAGTCCCGCACGAACAGCATGATCGCGGTGAGCATCCCCGCGAGGATGTCCTCGTCCCGGTCCGCCCGGAGGCGGCGGGTGTTGTGGAGGATCAGGCGTCCCTCCCGCCCGATCACGAACACGTCCTCGAGGGTGTGCGGGAACCGGAGGAACAGCTCCCACACGATCAGGGCCGCGATCGCCGCCAGGACCGCGGCGACGCCGGACCACGGCCAGTAGATCCGCGCCCACAGGGTGGGCTGATAGACTGCGATGTGGAACGAGGAGCCGCCGGTGAGGCGGCCGTCCGTCACGTTCACCCGCACCGTCTCCGGCGGCGCGTCCGCGGGGACGTCGAGGACGAGGATGTACCCGTACACCGCGGCGTGCGCGCCCGTCGCGGTGAACGTCAAGGAGGAGACGTCGTCGTCCACGTCCGACACGTACGGGCGGAGGTCGATCACCGCCACGCCCCCGCCCGTCATGTCCCGGTCCGGGAGCTGCTGGACGAAGCGGGGCGCGTCGTTCACGGGGCTCACCCGCACGAGGACGCTCGCGACCGCGAATGCGCGGGCCCCGTCCTCCGCGCGGACCTGGACCGTCTCCAGCCCGAACCAGTTCGCCGCCGCGGTGCGGAACGTGACCGTGGAGTCCGCGGCGATGTCCGCCTTCACGTCCGTGCCGCGGGTCGTGAACGTGAGGGCCCCGGGCCCGTCGACGTCGGCGAAGTACGTGTCGAGGCGGAACGCGACGAGCGTCGTGTCCTCGTCGAACGTCACGTCCGGGAGCGGCATGCGGAGCAGCGGGGGCAGGTTGTTCGACACGTGGACGTACACGGACTTCACGGTGCCGGGCTCCGTGTCGTTCAGGTAGAGCGTGAGCGGGAGGTCGTACGAGGGGGCGGGCCCGAGGAGGAACCGCGGGTACAGGAGGGTGACCACGAGCCCATCAACCTGCCCGAACCGGGCGGGGGCCGCCTCGAGGACGAGGTCCTCCGCCGGGTCGTCGACGTCCGAGACGTACGGCCTGACGTCCAGCGTGTACGGCGTGTCGAACCTCACGAAGAGGTCGTCCCGCCACGAGAGCGTGGGCGGGTCGTTCACCGCGGCCACCGTGACGGTGATCGTGTACTCCTTGAACGCGCCCCTCGTGTCCTCCGCGCGGAAGGTGACCCGCTCGACGCCGTTCCAGTTCGCGTTCGGGCGCACGTCGACCTGCCAGAAGCTCCCGTTGTCCCAGATCGTGACGTTCACGTCCCGGTAGCCGTAGCTGAAGAACAGGTCGTCCCCGTCGTCGTCCCCGAAGTAGTCCGAGAGGCTCCGCGGGAACGCGCGGGGGCGGACCTCGTCCTCCCGCAGGGTCAGGTCCGGGAGCGGGATCACGACGTGCGGCGGGGTGTTCGACGTGACCGTGACGACGATCACGGTCTGCGTGGAGTACTCGCCGTCCGAGGCCGAGAGCCGGAGGTAGATCGTGCGGCCGAGGTCCTGGGGCGGGTACGTGAGAGTGAGGTTCAGCCCGGCCACGGCGACGTGCGCGGGGTCGCCCGTCGCCAGCGTCAGGTTCCCGGGCGGCGTGTCGACGTCCACGAGGTACGGGCCGACGTCGAACGTGTACGCCGCGCCCGCCTTCACGGGGAGGTCCGGGACGTCGGCGAAGTGCGGCGGGTCGTTCACCGGGGTCAGCGTGATCGCGAGGGGCTGGGACGTGCGGGCCCCCGTCGCGTCCTCGAGCCACAGCACGACATCGTCCGTGCCCGTGGCGTCGGGCAGCCCCGAGAACACGAGGCGGTGGTTCCCGAGGTAGTGCTCACCCCACACCGTGGTCAGAGACGCGTCCCGCTCTCTGAGGTACCACGTGAGGTTCGCGAGGCTGTCGTACCGGTCCGGCTGGGCCTGGGCGTACGCCGTGAGGTCGAGCTCCCACGTGGAGTCCTCCTCGTGGACCTGCGCGGGCACGGTCCCCGAGATCACCGGGGTGCCCGTCGTCGTCACGTTCACGAGCGCGGACGCGGAGAGCGTCCCGTAGCGGGCCGTGACCGTCACGACGCCCGCCGTGCCGGGGAGCTGGAGGGTCGCGCCGCCCGGGCTCTGGCTGGTGAACGTCCCCGCGGTCGCGGACCACGCGGTCGCGGTCAGGGGCGCGGGGTTGTCCTCCGAGTCGAAGCCCGCCATGGTGAACGACACGTCGGACCCCGCGGGGCGGTCCACGAAGGGCGGGCTGAGGACGAGCCGGGCGAGGGCGCCCGGGCCGACGGTCACCGTGGCGTTCGCGAGGTGCACGCCGCTCGGGGCGGCGACCCAGACGACGTGGGTCCCCGCGGTCCCGGGCCGGTACACGCCCGCCACGACGCTCCCCGTCGGGTCGTCCGTTCCCCACGTGGGCACGAAGGCCACGCGGTGGGCATAGCGGTCGTAGCCCTGCGCGGCGAACGTGACCGCGTCGTCCGCGGTCCCGCTCCACGAGCCCGGCGTGAGGGTCGCGGTCCAGAGGGGGCCGATGAACTCGTACGTCACGGACATCGAGGCGATCCGGGGTGAGAGGGAGGTGTTCGCGGTCGAGAGCCAGGCCCGCACCGCGATCCCGGAGCCGGCGAGGCCGCTGAGGTCGCCTCCCGGCGTCACCGGGCTCCAGAACAGGCCCGCCGGGTCCGTAGAGACCTCGAACACGAGGTCCGTCCCGGACGGGAGCGAGCGGTTTGCGTCGAACCGCCGCCAGCCAACGAGAGGCTCTGGGGGCACGAACCGCCTCGATTCCACGTAGCCGGCCGTGACGAACTTGGAGTAGCGGATCGTGAGGTCGAGGAGGGCGGGCGTGCGGCTGCTGTTGAACGTCCAGAGGTTCACGCGGAACTGGAGGTAGCGGTCGTCGTTCGAGCCGATGGGCTCGCCGGTGCGGTTCGCGTGGGACTGCCATGGGCTCCAGGTCGCGTCGCCCGCGGTGAACGTCGAGCCGGCTCGGGTCTCGATCGTGACGGAGGTCTGCGTGCTGGTGGCGTCCGACCAGGAGAGCAAGCCCCACACAACGGGGGTGCCCGCGTCGAGGACCCGCGAGGTGTACGCGCCGCTCGTGTAGTTCGGCGCGCGGAGGAGGACGTTGTCGATGCGGACCGTGACGGCCGTGGCGAGGTGCGTGTCGAGGACGACGCGGAGGGAGAACGTGAGCCGGTACGTGTCGACGGGCGCCATCAGGGTGGAGAGGTCCATCGTGAGCGTGGTCCAACCCGAGGACGAGGCGAGGTCGATGCTCCAGGACTGGCGGGAGGAGGCGGAGTTCTCGACGGCGACCTCGAAGCGGGCGAGGGAGGCGATCGCGACCGTGGTCGCGGCGTAGTCCCATGCCAGGATCGCGCTGCCCGGTTGCCCCGTCGTGCCCCAGGACTTCACGAACGCCTGGCCGATCGATGCGGCCTCGTCGATGGACTTGCGGTAGAGGAGCCAGAGGTCGTCCACGTAGACGTGCTCGCTCGAGACCACCGCGCCCGTGAAGCGCAGGTCGATTTGATTCACTGTGCTGAGATTCCCGCCGAAGGAGGTGAAGTCGAACTCGACGAGCTGCCAGGAGTTTGTCAAAGTCATCGGTGGTGAGTCCCACTTCGGAATCCCGCTTTCGAGATGGAGAATGACGGACAGCTGACCCGGTCCCGAGTAAGTCGTGTTCAACCATACGGAAAGTCGGTTGTAAGGAGAGAAGTCCCAGACGGCGGAGGAGTTGGTAAGCCCCGCCCACTTCGCCGGGTTGTCGAGCGAGATTGTGTCCCGCAGTGCGTTGGATCCCTCGTGCTTCGTGCTCGATTCGAGGTTCAGGACGCTCATCGCCCCGATCTCGGCCACGCCGACCCACCCCGCTCCCGTGTCCATGGAGTCGAACTGCGAGCTGTTGTCGGCCGTGCTGTGGTCGAGCTCGCCCATGGCCGCGGTCCACGACGCGGAGGTCGTCCCCGCGGAGCCGTTCGTATATGTCCAGCCGCCCGGGCTCCCGAAGTCCCCGTCCGCGACGAGGTTCCCCTCATGGCCCACGAGGGACAGCGAGCCGTTCCCGATGACCACGTTGGAATCCGCCGTCCCGTTCGCGTTGAAGTCCGCGTCCGAGGCCTGGAGCCAGGCATGCGACGTTCGCGCCAGGCCGAGCCCGCCCGGCCCCATCGCGACATTCGACATCGTGTAGTTCGCGGGCGTCGCGAAGTCCCAGGCCGCGGTCCGCGTGCCGTCCCCGTTGTCCGTCACCCGCGGGTCCGCCCGCACGGCCGGCAGGCACGTGGCGATCGCCGTCGTGAGGATTACGAGGACCGCGAGACCGAGTGGAGAGTGACGGGGTGCGCGCTGGGCCATGGTTCAGGGTTCCCTCTTGGCCTCCGTCAGGCCTCCTCTCCCCCTCGCCGGCGATGAACCCCTCCCCCGCGCGCCATGTGGCTCATCGGGGATGTGACCATCAGGCGCGGGCTACTTAAACGCTTCGGGGCGGTTTCGGGCCCGGCCAGACGGTCGGGAATCCACGAGAAAGCGCGCCGCTTCGGCTGGCGGCCGGCGGGGCGCTACGGCGGGACCGCTTTCGCGGCCAGGATCTCGCTGAGGATCGCCTCGCCGAGGAGACGGAACGCCTCCTCGACGTTCTGGCCGGCCTTCGCGCTCGTGTACAGGTACTTCGAGTCGAACGCCTTCGCGAACTGGTCCACCTGCTTCTCCTCGAACACGGCCTGGTTCACCAGGTCCGCCTTGTTCACCGCGATCACGGTGGGCACGCGCCCGCACACCCGCATCACGCCGTCGATCCAGTCGTCCAGCTCGTCGAGGGTCTTGCTCCGCGTGAGGTCCGCGACCGCCAGGATGCCGTTCGCGCCGTAGAAGTACGCGTCCTTCAGCAGCTCGCGGAAGCCCTTCTCGCCCATGATGTCCCAGATCGTCATGTCCATGCGGACGTGGACGTCCCGCTCCGGGTGGTACAGGGACACTTCCTTCTTGGAGACCTTCGTGCCGATCGTCGTGATGTACCGGTCGTCGAACATGTTCAGGACGTACCGGCGGATCAGAGACGTCTTCCCCACGGCCTTCTCGCCGACTAGGCAGACCTTCACCTTGTACTGCTTCTGGACCGTCATGGGACTCCCCCTCGACTGGGACGGATGCGGCAACGGATTGGAGCCGATTCAGCGTACTTAAGCCTTGCCGGGCCGTTCCCGAAATCGAGATTCATGGGCCTCACGACAGGTCCGCGCGCGCCAGGATCGAATTCCCGAGGGCCCGGAACGTGTCCTCCACCCGCTCCCCGGTCTTCGCGCTCGTGTAGAAGTACGAGGCGTCGAAGGCCCGGATGGACTGGCCGATCTCCTTGTCCCCGTACAGGATCATCACCTCGTCCTTGAGGTCGACCTTGTTCACCGCGTACACGACGGGGATCTCCCCGACGACGTTGAAGACGCTGTGGACCCAGTCGTCCAGCTCCTTGAGGGTCGAGTACCGCGTAATGTCGCACACCGCGAGGATCCCCTTCGCCCCGTGGAAGAACGCCTCCTTCAGGAGGTCCCGGAAGCCCTTCTCGCCCATGATGTCCCAGATCGTCATGTCCATCTGCACGGCGAGGTCCCGGTCCGGGAGGTCGAAGGCGAGCTCCTTCTTCGAGACCTTCGCGCCAAGCGTGGTGATGTACTTGTCCTCGAACTCGTCGAGCACGTACCGCCGGATCAGGGACGTCTTGCCGACGGCGGCCTCCCCCACGAGGCAGACCTTCGTCTTCATCCGGCGGGTCTCGGGCATCGGGGGGCTCCGCGCCCCCTTTGATTCGGCTGAGCCTACTTAAAAGCTTGTCCGGGTCGGGAGGCGGCCGGTCAGGGGGCGGTCCGGGGGGCCGTGCGGGCGGCGATCGCGACGTGCCGCTCCAGGGCCATCACGAGCTCCCGCTCGTGCTTGTCCTTGATCCAGCCCTGGGCCCGGAGGCCCGCCAGGCCGCGGCCCAGCATCTCCCGGAGGTTCGCGAGGTGGAGGAGGTTGTTCGAGTTCCCGACGCTCGCGAGGTACGCGGCCAGGCTCGCGTCCTCCGCGACCGCGCGCTCGATCCCGCTCCGGAAGATCTGCTCGAACTGCGTCGTCTTCGGCTCGAGGGGGAGGACGGCCCCGCCGAACGTGGACTTGAGGCTCCCGAGGACGCCCTTGCCCGCCCGCGCGACCATCGGCGGGTACACGACGATCCTCCGGCCCCGGTCGCCGACGAAGGACGCCACGATGATCGGCATGCGGACGACGGTCGCCCCGCGGACTGCGGCGGGGACGCCCTGGGACACGAGGAACTGGGCGGACTCGTCGAGCTGGCGGGTGAGGCCCGCGATCCCCGTGGAGATCTTCCCCGCGAGGCCCGCGGCGGTCTGCTCGTCCTGGTTCAGGCGCGCGATCTCCGCGTCCCGCTCCCGCTCGAGCTCCCGGATCCGGTCCCACTGCGCCTGGACCTGGCGGTCGTAGTTCGAACGGGCCTGGGCCATCTCGTTCTGGTACCGCTGGAGCGCGTCGTGGGACTGCGCGAGCTCCGCGCGGGACTGCTGGAGCCGCTGGGCCGCGGCATTCTGGTCGGGCCCGTAGTTCGTCCGCATCTCGAAGTCCCAGTGCTGGACGTCCGCCTCCGCCTTCCGCGTCGCGGCCTGGAGGTCGAGGAGCTTCGGCTGCGCGACGGACCACCGCTCGTCCCGCTCGTGCTCGAGGGAGGCGACCTGGGCGGTCACGTCCGCACGGATCCCGTCGGTCTTGGTCGCGTACGTCTGCATCGTGCGGTCCCGCAGGGCCGCGAACTCCTGGCGGGTGCGCTCCACGGCCTGCTCGAGGGCGCGTCCCGCGACGCCGAGGGCCTCGCGGCTCCGCGCCATGGAATCCAGGAGGTCCCGCATCTTCCGCATCGCCTCGTTCGCCTGGTCCGGGGAGAGGCGGGGGGTGAGGAAGGCGGAGCCCCCCATCTGCCGCGGCTTTGCGAGGGCCGCGTGGAGCAGGACGTCCCGCATGAACTCCTCGTGGATGAACAGGCCCATCACGGGCACCCGCTCGATGTCGGGGAAGTTGTCGAAGAACGTCGCGCGGGCGTTCAGGAGGCCGAGGAGAGCGCGGTAGTCCGGGGCCGCCTCCACCGCGGACGCGAACCCCTTCGCGTCGGGGATCTTGCCCATCGAGAACACGTAGGACCACACGCCCATGCAGTCGAAGACGAGGTGGCGGTCCTCCCGCCATGGGGCGACGAGGATCGGCCAGTACAGGAGGCTCGTGAACTCGAGCATCTCCTCCCGCTTCCGCAGCATGCCCGCCTTCTCGCGGCGCATCTCCACGTCCGCGAGCACGGTCGCGAGGGTCATGTCCAGCGGGAACTCCTCCGCCGCCGCGCCCTCGCGCTCGATCACCGCAAACGGCAGGACCAGGTTCGAGTCACCGTCTGTCATGGGGTTCCCTCCGGCAGGGTCGCGGGAGCCATCGAACCGCCATCGGGATAAGGGTTTCGACAGCAGTATCCTGGCGTGAACCACGGAACAGGTCCGCGGGCGGCGGGCCGTGGCCGTGTGGTCGCCGCTGGTCCCGGGTTATCAATAAACATAGATAACCGCCGAGCGGAAGCCGGTCCCCGCCATGGCCCCCTCTGGTCTCCGCCCGAAAGGCTTTTCACGTCCCGGGCTTTCGTGCCGCGATGCGCCGCGAGTCCCGCCTGATCCTCGCTCTCGACGTGAAGGACGCGGCGACCGCCCTCCGCATCGAGAAGGAGTGCCGCGGCATCGTCGATGCGGTGAAGGTCGGATGGCCCCTGACCCTGGCCGCGGGGCCGCAGGTCGTGACCCGCCTCGCGGCGGAGGCCCACGTGATCTGCGACTTCAAGATCGCGGACATCCCTCCGATCGCGGCGACGATCGCCGCCTCCGCGTTCGCGCTCGGGGCGAAGGGGGTGATCTGCCACGGGTTCGCGGGCGAGGACAGCGTGCGGGCGATCGTCGAGGCCGCCCGCGGAGATGTGTTCGTCCTCGCAGAGATGAGCCACCCGGGCGGGCAGACGTTCACGGCCCCCGTCGCGGAGGAGATCGCCCGACTTGCCGTGCGGGCCGGCGCGACCGGGATCATCGCCCCCGCGACGCGGCCGGAGCGGGTACGGAGGTTGCGGGAGATCGTCGGGGACCGCCTCATCCTGACGCCGGGGGCGGGCGTGCAGGGCGGGAGGCCCGCGGACGCGATCGCGGCGGGGGCGGATTACGTCATCGTGGGGCGGGCGATCACGGAAGCCGCGGACCCCGCAAAGGCGGCGCGATCCATCGCGGACGAGATTCGTACATCCAGGTTCTGAAACAGGCCGAGGGACGACCGTCAGGCCGCCCCCGCCTGCGACTCCACTCCGCTCGGCTCCTCCCGTGCGCCGTCCCTC
>Ga0209002_10004390_pt1 | contig 11118 bp, 4 predicted proteins | sample Rifsed16ft2_FD_184010 | JGI IMG/M metagenome (GOLD analysis project Ga0209002, IMG submission 184010) | Soil microbial communities from Rifle, Colorado, USA - sediment 16ft 2 (version 2) | ecosystem: Environmental > Terrestrial > Deep subsurface > Rock core/Sediment | place: Rifle, Colorado...
TACGGGCACGCCGGGGTGGAACGAGGCCTTCACGACCACGTCCCTCATCACGGCGGGGCCGATTGCCGTGAATTACGGGAGCAAGCAGGATCCCACGCGATTCGACAACGTTGTGTACGTCGGCACGGAGGACGGCACCCTCTATGCGCTCAACGACAGCGCGACTTCCTTCACGGGCGTGACAGGGCGCCCGGGCGCGTCCGACGAGGTGAGGCGGTCCCTTGTCGGGCGGATCACGTCCCTCGCCGTGTGGTCCGAGCAGGCCGATGACCCGGCGACGGGCCGACATGAGAAGGAACGTGTCTTCGTCGGCACCTCGGAGGGCCACCTGTACGCCCTCGCCGCGTCGAACCTCTCCGTGCTCTGGGAGCAGAACCTCGGCGCCGTGACGGTCCGGATGACTTCGTACCCGCTCCTCCCCTCCACGAACCCGAGCTACTCCCCCGCCCTCACGGAGGACGGCGAGCGAATCTTCGTCGGCGCGGGCGACTGGTTCGGCTTCTACACCTCGAACGGGACGTTCGCTTGGCCCCAGATCTTCTCCGTCAGCACGCCGTGGTCCTCTGCGCCCGTCGTCGCCCTCGGGGCGAACCTTCCGGACGGGACGTTCGCGGAGCTCGTCTATGCGGCCTCGGACGACGGCTGGCTCTTCGCCCGCCGCGCACGGACGGGGGAACCGTACCAAGTCTGGCAGACGTCCGCGCTCGCGCAGCTCCATCCGACCGGCGAGCTGACGATTCCCGTCCTCCAGGCCGCGGCCCAGCGGGACGAAGGGCCCCTCTTCACCCCGTGGCTCGACGGGGCGACCTTGTACGTGACCTCGGGCAGCGGCTACCTCTACGCGATCGCGCGGGACACGGTCGGCGGCCTCCCGGCGGGGTCCGTGAAATGGCAATTCTCGGAACCCGTCCTGCGGGAACGCGGGTTCCACTTCACCTCGAGGGCCATCGTCGCGCCCCTCCAGCCGCTCATCTTCGGCTCCGGGGTCGACGCCCTCGGCACGGCGGACCCGGCCGACGACGTCGGAATCCTGTACAGCCTCGAGACGGACGGCAGGCTCTTCTGGCGCCGGGACTTCAATGGCACGGTCCAGGCCCCGCCGTCCATCTGGACGACGCAGACGGGGCCGCAGCTCGCGCCGAGCCTGTGGATCGGGACGAGCGAGGGTTGGATCTACTCGATCGCGTCGACCGGACGGTACCTCGCGCCCCTCCCGCCCGGTTCCTATCCCTCCGGGAACACGTACCTCTGGGGGACGGACAATCAGGGACGGGACATCCTGAGCCAGTTCATCTGGGGATCCCGGATCGCCCTGATCGTCGGTTTCTCTGCGGCAATCCTGTCCGTCGGGATCGGCGCGGTCGTCGGGCTCGTCGCGGGCTACGTCGGCCGGAAGACGGAGATCGTCCTCATGCGCTTCACGGACGTCATCCTCGTCCTGCCGACCCTGCCGCTCCTCATCATCCTCGCGGCCGTCCTGGGAGCGTCGATCGGGAACGTGATCCTCGTGATCGCGCTCCTCGCGTGGCCGCCGACGGCCCGCGTGATCCGCTCGGAGATCCTGAGCCTCAAGGAGCGGCCGTACATCCAGTCCGCGCGGGTGACGGGCGCGTCGAACGTGCGGATCATGTTCCGCCACCTCGCGCCGAACGTCATGCCGCTCGTCTTCCTGTACATGACCTTTGCCGTGAGCGGCGCGATCCTCTTCGAGGCGGCCCTGAGCTTCCTCGGCCTGGGGGACATCAACACCCCGAGCTGGGGCACGATGCTCTCGACGATCCAGCAGTCCGACGTCATCCGGGCGTATTGGTGGCTCCTGCCCCCGGGGCTCGGGATCACCCTCCTGTCCCTCGCCTTCTTCCTCGTGGGGCGGGCCTTCGAGCAGATCATCAACCCGCGGCTCCGCCTGAGGTGAGCCATGGCCCTCCTCGAGATTTCGAACCTTCGGACGTACTACCGCGTGCGGAAGGGCGAGGTGAAGGCCGTTGACGGGGTCGACTTCCACGCGGACCGCGGTCGGACGGTCGGTCTTGTCGGGGAAAGCGGATGCGGGAAGACGACCCTTGCCTTCGGGATCCTCCAGCTCCTGCCCTACAACGCACGGATCGTGACGGGCGAGGTACGCTTCAACGACGAACTCGTGTTCCGCGCGCCCCTCACGAACGAGCTGTCGTACTACCTCGAGCATGACGGCGGCCCCGCCGTCGTGGACGCGGTCCTCGCGCGCCGGAAGCAGGCCCTGGACCGCGACCGGACGACCCAGGCCGCGGACGTCCTCGGGCCGCTGCTCCAGGAGGAAGCGTACCTGATCGAGGACGTCGAGAAGGTCCTTGCGGAGGACGGCCGGGATGCGGAGGCCACGAAGACGGCCCTCGCGCGGGTCATCGACCGACGCGCGCGAACGATGAACCGCGGCTTCACGCGCCGGGCCCTTCGGCGATCCATGGAGAACCGGATGTCGAACCTCCGGTGGTCCGAGATCTCGATGATCTTCCAGGGCGCGATGAACGCCTTCAACCCCGTCTACCGGATCGGGGACCAGATCGAGGAGGCCCTGGAGGCCCACCTCGACCTCACGCCCGAGGAGCGGGACAAGCGGATCCAGGAGCTCTTCTCCCTCGTCGGGATGCGGCCGGAGCGGGCGAAGGGATATCCGCACGAATTCAGCGGTGGGATGAAGCAGCGCGCGATGATCGCGATGGCCCTCGCCTGCAAGCCGGACCTCGTCATCGCGGACGAGCCGACGACCGCGCTCGACGTGATCATGCAGGACCGCATCCTCGCGGAGATCCGGGACCTCCAGCAGGAGCTGAACCTCTCGATGATCATCATCACGCACGACATCAGCGTCGTCGCGGAGGTCTCCGATCGGATCGTAATCATGTACGCGGGCGAGATCGTGGAGGAAGGGCCCATCGTCGCGGTCTTCGAGAGGCCCGCGCACCCGTACGCCATCGGCCTTCTAGGCGCGTTCCCGAGCGTGAAGGGGCCGAAGAAGAAGCTCGAGGCGATCCCCGGGTCCCCGCCGGACCTCGTGAACCCGCCCCCGGGCTGCCGCTTCCACCCGCGATGCCGCTTCGCCCAGGACATCTGTCAGCGGGTCGTGCCGCAGCTCGTCGAGGTGGACAAGGGCCACTCCGCCAGGTGTCACTTCGCGAAGGAGATCTTCACGGGGGTGATGGCCTGAAGGACAACGGAGCGGTGTGGGACGTCCGAGGGCTCCGCAAGCTCTTCCCGTTGAAATCCGGGATCCTCGGATCCCTCCTGGGCAGGGAGCAGTATGTCCACGCGGTCGACGGGATCTCGTTCAAGATCAAGAAGGGGGAGATCCTCGGCATCGTCGGGGAGAGCGGCTGCGGCAAGTCGACGACGGGGCGCCTCCTCGTCCGGCTCGAGGATCCGACGGAAGGCTCAATGCTCTTCCACGGGGACGACATCGCTGCTCTCAAGGGCAGCACACTACGGGACTTCCGCCGCCGGGTGCAGATGATCTTCCAGGACCCGTACGAATCCCTCAATCCTCGCTTCACGGTGATGGACGCGGTCGCGGAACCGCTCATCGTCCACGGGGTCACGGACTCCATCGAGGCGCGCGAGGATCTCGTCGCGAGGGCGCTCGAGCACGCGGAGCTCCATCCCGCCGCGGATTTCGAGTACCGGTATCCTCACGAGCTGTCCGGCGGGCAGAGGCAGCGAGTCGCGATCGCGCGCGCGATCGTCCTGCAGCCGGAGTTCATCGTCGCGGACGAGCCTGTCTCCATGCTCGACGTCTCCATCCGCGCGGGGGTCATGAACCTCCTCCTGCGCCTGCGGGACGAGTTCCACCTCACCCTCGTCTTCATCTCCCATGACGTCGGGGTGACGAGGTACATGAGCGACCGGATCGCCGTCATGTACCTCGGCCGGATCGTCGAGCTCGCGTCGGCGGAAGAGGTCATCCAGAATCCCCTCCACCCGTACACGCAGGCCCTCCTGACCTCCGTCCCCGTGCCGGATCCGAAGTTCCAGCGGGGGCGGGCGAAAATCATCGGCGAGCTCCCGAGCCCGATCGATCTCCCGAGCGGCTGCACGTTCCATCCCCGCTGTCCCTACGTCCAGGAGATCTGCCGCACGACGAAGCCGGAGCTGCGGGAGATCACGCCCGGTCACTTCGCGGAGTGCCACTTCGCCGGCGAGGTCGGCATCGCGGGGAGCCCGGAGATGGCGTCCGCCCCGTCGATGTCGGCCGAACCGGAGGCGCGCGCGACATGAGCTGGCACAGGCGCTTCGCCGCCGTGGCCCTCGTCGTCCTCGCGGTGTCCGGCACGATCCTCTGGGCCCACATCGTGGACCGCTACGTCGCCGCGAGCGACGCCCGGGCGACGTTCTGGCAGAACGTGGGGATCGTCGAGGTCCGCGTGCCGACCGTCACGTCCCCCGACCAGGAGGTCCCGGTCGGCGTGCGGTTCTACTTCGGGAACCCCTCCGGGATTGCCCTCGAGATCATCCAGATCTCGTACCGGTTCTACATGGACAACCTCACGGATAGCCGGCCGCTCCCGGACAAGGCGGACGACATCTTCGTCGCTGCGGGCGGCTACTTCCCGACGACGAACCCGGCCGTCGTGGGATCGCGCTCCTCCCTCGACCTGTGGACGAACCTTACCGTGCGCGGGGCGACGCAGCCGGAGGCGATCGAGCGCCTCAACATGACCTTTAACGAGAACTACTACCCAATCATCGACGCGGACGTCGTGTACCGGATCCATGGCACGACGATCGTGGACCGCGTCCTGGGGATCTTCTTCCAGCCGAGCACGGGGGTTCCGCCGAGTGATTGAACGCCTCCGCCGGACCCTCGCCGACGCGTTCTTCATCGTCCTGGCGGCCATCGCGATGGGCACCTTCGTCGGTGCGGCGAACTTTACGGATTACGGCCCCCTCGTAGCCCTCGATGTGGGCACGGTCATCATTGGCGTGTCCCTCGTCGCCGGAGTCGCGCTCGGCCTCCGCATGCCGGACGCAGAGCCGCAGACGGTCGTCCTCCAGGCCTTCGCGAGCGGCCTCGGCGCCATCGCGATCGTGATGGTGACGATCTTCGCGCCGATCCTCGCCGGAGTGGTCCCGAGCCTCGAAGTCCTCGGCTCATCGGGTTCCGCCCGAATCGCGTTCCTCTTCACGGCCCTGTTCATCGTCCCGATCCACGTGGTCGGGAACGTCATCGGCTACGCGCTGTCGGACTTCCTCGCGCCGTCCCGGTTCGGCGGCGGTCGCGACACCGCGGGACGATGAATCTCGGGCTGCAATCGCAGCGCGGGCCGGGGGTTCGATGGCCGTCCTAGCTGGAACTATTCTCGTTTTGTTATAATATTGAGACAACTTTCGTAATAAAGGCGTTCTATCTGGAGAAACGGGCGACCATTCGCCATGAGCTTTTCCGAAACGATCCGAGACCGCGGACGCCCGGGAGCGTGATCAGGACTCGGCCGCGCCTTCTGGATAATTTATTTATACGGTGCGAATCATGACCGGCCGTTTCGATTAGGGGTTGGAGAGGGAGTCGAATGTTCGAAACCACCGCTCGAAGACTACTGAGTGTCCTCGTCGTCGGGCTCGTGATGCTGAGCGCCTTTGTCGTCCTCGGGACGTCGGTCCGTGGCGCTTCGGCATCGCTCGCCCCGACGAGCGGGACCGTGGAGCAGCCCTTCGCTGCCGAATCACCTGTAACGGATGCCACGCAGAGCGAGGCTCGCGACAATCTTTGGAGTCTCAAACTCGACGCATCCTTGAGGGAGGTCGCGGCGAAGGGGACGAAAGACCTCCGAGACATTATCGTTTACACGGAAAACATGCCGGAACTCGCACCGCTTCTTGACAAGTATGGCGTGCGCGAGCTCCCCGAGGCCATCCGTGGCGAGACGGTCCGCGATGTGACCCGCACGACCCGCGCGGTCGGTGACGGGATCATCTCGACCCGCGTGACGGTCCCGACCTACGCGATCGCGGAGATCGCGAAGCTGCCGGGAGTCCTCGGCATCGAGCAGGCGCCGGTGGCGCGCACGGCCGATTTCACGAACATCGATCTCACAGAGGCGCGTGAGCGCTTCCGAGCCTTCCGCGAAGAGGCTGCCGCCTCCGAAACTCCTCTCCCGACGGACTGGGGCATCGTGAGGGCCCACCACGTCGTCGACGATAGCGGGAACTATCCCATGGACTACGACGGGTCGGGCGTGAACGTGGCCGTCCAGGACTGGGGTGTCGACTTCGCGCACCCGAACCTGGCGGGCCAGTACGCAACGGTGACGGACTCCCTGTCCCCGTACTACCAATTCCCGATCATGCACAGCCAGATGTCCCTCTGGAACAACCTCGAACTCTTCACGGCGACGAGCGACTTCGACCGCCTGCCGTATCCGATCTTCTTCTCCTTCGGAACGGCCAGTTGGTTCTCCGACACTTCGTACCAGGCGACGGCGGACGCCGCGGGGACCCTCACGTACGCCACGGGCGTCACGTACGGCTTCTTCCAGCAGACGAAGAGGGTGGCCCCCCAGTGGACCTCCTGCCCGAGTGCCGGGAGCCTGATCTCTCGGACGTACTACGTGGGCGATGCAGCCGACCCGCTCATGGTCCCGAGTGCAAGCGGCATCTACCACCTCGGAGTGAACAAGGACTACTATCTCGAGGGGATTTGGTGCGAGCGCGTCGGGATCCTCGTCGCTGACACGACGACGGCCGGTGTCTACGACACGGTCATCGTCGACATGAACGACAACGACGACTTCACGGACGACACATGGCTCACGGTCACCGGGAACCCCGTGGCCGCATGGGATGCCGATGGAGACGGCGTGAGCGACCTCTCTGGCGGGATCCTGTACTTCGTCGGGAACCAGCTCACATCCGTCACGGATGAGCCGGTCATCGCCGCCGCCACCGGGACCGAGACGGGCGCAGCCCTCGCGAACGGTTGGATCGAGACGGACGTGGAAGGGTTCAACCTCTTCACCGCGACGATGGCACTCGACGGGATGTACTGGCCGAGCTCCGGCGAAGACATCTGGGAATCTGTCATCGACGACACGACGGGGCTTGGGGACGAGACGGGTACCATGAGCCAGCTCACGGCCGGGTTCAACCTCATGACAGGAGCCGCCGTTGACACGCTAACCCTTCTTGCAGACTACGATCTCGACCTCGTCTATGATATCTACAACAGTTCCGGCTCCCTCGTCGAGGATACCGACTACTCGATCGACCTGGACACGGGCGAGATCACGTGGCTCACGGACTTCCCCGACGGGGACTTCGTCGAGATCATCTACGAATTCCTCACGTGGACCCTAGACTACAACACGGGCGACATCACGTTTGACGCCCCGCCCATCGCAGGCGCCGCGGTCACGGCGACCTACAACTCGGGCCTGCCTGTGCCGTATGCGGACATCACCGCTGCGCGCCAGGGCTGGGACCTCTTCGTCCCGGGACCGGGCGACCTCGTGGCCTTCCACGGCGCCTTCGCCGACGGACAGGAGCACGGCACATGGGTGTCAACGAACCTCGCCGGTGTCCCCTTCGGGAACCTCTTCGGAATCTTCGACATCTACGGGACGGCACCCGGCGCGAAGATCATCGGCGTGGACCTCCCGACGTCCTTCGACGTGGCGGAGTTGTTCCACTTCTCCTCCGTCGGGTACGACGGTATCGCCGGAACGGGCGACGAGGCAAACATCGTGACGAACAGCTGGGGTTACACCTCACCCCAGGAGACCGGGTTCACGTTCATCGAGCGGTACCTGTACGACCTGACGACGAATGTCGTGCCGGATCTCACGATCCTGTTCGCCGCCGGTAACAACGGCCCGGGCTTCTCGACCTCCACGCCGCCGAACACGGCGCCGGGCGTCATCACCGTCGGCGCGGGCACGCTGATGAACTATCGCTGGCTGTTAGGCTCGGACCTCGGTGAGGGCTGGTACGATTGGCCATTCCTCGGCGAGGGCGCGTTCGGCGTCGGTCCGTACGGCGACATGGTGGACTTCTCGAGCAAGGGCCCGAGCCTCATCGGCGCGCCAGAACCCGACGTGATTGCCGCGGGAGCCTTCGGCTTCGGCGGCCGTCCGCTCAACTCGGCCTGCATCGATTTCTACGGTGCCGATGTCTCGAACTGCACGGGCCTCGACTCGTTCGATCTCTGGAGCGGGACCTCCATGTCGACACCGGTTGCTGCAGGGATTGTGGCGCTGATCTACGAGGCCTATGGAGACACGGCGGGCGCCTGGCCCACCTCCGACGTGGCGCGAGGGATCCTCATGTCCTCGGCGGACGACCACGGGTTCGACCCGCTTCAGCAAGGGGCGGGATGGGTCAACGGGACCGCCGCGGTCGAGCTCGCGACGAGCACCGCAGGCTTCCGCGTCTCTCCGACTTCCCTGACGCCAGGGACGTATGGCGGCGTCCACCGCCCCGCGTTCGTGAACTTCATGCGGCCCGGGGACACGTACATGGAGACCCTCACGGTCCACAACACGGCCTCCGCCGCGACGTTCTCGATCGGCGACGCCTACTACACGCGCGTCGGCCCGAACTACGAGTTCGACTGGGACTTCACGAATCCGGTCGCCGAATTGCGCATCCTGAAGCCGGACGGACTCTACGCGGCGGATGGCTCGACCGTCATCGATCTGGAGGATTTCACGGCACGTTGGAACGGCGCGACATTCATCCGCGTCACGATTGAGCGCGACCCAGCCGCAACCGCGGCAAGTCCGGCCACCGGGTTCGAGATGTTCGACTGGTACGATCTGAACGGAAACGGGACCTTCGATCCTGTGGCACCGGCGTCGCCGCTGAACATTGGCCTCTTCGAGCGGAACCGATACTCGTTCTGGGGCTTCGAGGGCGACCGCTGGAGCAATGCAGGGGACGTTTACGATCCTGCGAACCGGGTCCATGACGGGCTCGTCCTGCGGATCCGCGATTTCAACGGGGTCGCGGGGCTCGTCCACGTCACCGTGGAGTTCTACGGTAAGGCGAACTGGGGCTGGGCAAACGCCGAGCTCGCGACCGGCTTGAACGTCGGCGCGGACGCGTCCGGGACCTTCGATGTGACCTTCTCGGTCCCCGCGGGAACGCAGGCGGGGATGTACGAGGGGGCCGTCTGGGTCGAGACTGGTGGACACACGGTCATCGTGCCCGTCGTGATCACAGTCCCGGCGGCCTCGGGCCAGCCCGTCCACCTCGGTGGAGGCACGCCTGCCACGACGCTCTACGACAACAACGGCGTGCTCCAAGGGCAAGGACCCGGGAACTGGCGGCAGATCGGCGACTCGCGCCTCTTCTGGTACGACTTCACCGCTCTCGCTGCTGCGAACCGTCGCCTGATCTATAACCTCCTCCTGAACTCCGCACCGTCGGAAGGCGAAATCACGGTCTACCAGCTCGTGCCCGACGCGTCCTGGACAGACGACGCGATCTACGGGCCCGGGACGATGGTCGAGATCGCCACGACGAAGGAGGTCGCCGGCGCCTCCGACACCTTGTACCTCAACAAGGAGTTCCTGCACTCGGACGTCCTGAGCGGCGTCTTCGCGGTCCAGGTGAAGGCCATGCGGTCCGTCGCATCGGACGAGCCCTTTTCCCTCGACATCGGGATCATGGAGACGACGCCGGACGAGGCACGAATCTCGACGAACCAGTTGGCGGGCTCGGTGCCTGTCTCCGTCACGTCGAGCGTGTCGCTGCAGGACGGCCTCGACGCCGCGGTCACAGAACAGATTGTCGAGCTGACGGAAGACCTCGCGGTCGACTCCTACCCGTACCCGGGTGGCTCGTTCATCCAGTACCTGTTCGACGCCCCGAACACGTACGAGACCGTCATCCCGGCGGGGACGATCGCGGCCACGTACTCCGCCTTCTTCCACAGCGGCGCGAGCGACGTGGACTTCGGCCTGTTCTACGACGGGGACTGCGACGGCGCCTACACGGTCGCGGACGACGTGATCGGGAGCGCGATGGGCACGGCAGCGAACCCCGAATCGGCGACGCTCTCGTTCCCGGACCCCGGGTGCTATTGGGTCCACGCGGCCGGGTTCGACGTGGTCGCCACGGGCGGCCTCTTCGACCTGACGCTCTCGATTAACAAGATCGGAGTCTCCGCGTTCGCCCTGACGAACGGGCCGACGGCGACGGTCCCCGCCTACACGGCAGCGGCCTTCGACCTCGCGTGGGACCTCCCCGGCAGCACGCCGACGGGCGTCCAGACGGGCTTCCTGTTCGTCAGCCCCGGCTTCGCGCCCTTCGCGCTGACGCAGCAGGTCATGATCGTGTTCAACTACGATCTCAACCCGCCGACCTTCAGCGCGCACCTGCCGGCGCCCGGCGCGGTGACGAGCGACTCCACGCCAGGCATCTTCGTCCAGATCAACGACGGGGACGCAGGCTCGCTCGCCCGGAGGGGCGAGATCGACCAGACGCTGATCCGCGTGTGGCTCGACGGGCTCGACATCACGTCGATCGCATCGATCAACGTGCCGCACTCGACGAATACCGGCTACCCAACAGGCACGGTCCTCTTCACGCCCGGACAGCCGCTGTCCGACGGCCCGCACACGATGATCGTCCAAGCGGGCGACTTCGCCGGGAACCTCGCGACGAACTCATGGACGTTCACGGTCGACACGACCGCGCCGTCCCTCGATATCCTCGCACCGGTCAGCGGCATGGTGACCTCCGCCACGAGCGTGACGGTCATGGGCCGCACGGCGGTGGGGGCGAGCGTCACGGTCGCCGGCCAGGCGGTTTTCGTCGACGGGGCAGGCCAGTTCAGCTCGAGCGTCACCCTGTCCGAAGGGGCGAACACGATCGACATCTCCGCGACGGACGCCATCGGGAACACGGCGACGACCAGCGTCGTCGTGACGAGAGACACGACAGCGCCGGCGCTCTCGTTGCTCCGGAGCTCCGCGGGAGTCCTCACGAATGACGGCCTGACGGTCGTGTCGGGCGTCGTGAGCGAGCCGGCCGCCTCGGTGAGCGTGGCGGGCATCCCCGCGATGGTTCACGCAGACGGTTCGTTCGCCGTGCCGGTGTCGCTCGTCGAAGGGACGAACGCGATCGCGATCGTGGCGACGGACGCGG
>Ga0209002_10004392_pt1 | contig 11112 bp, 8 predicted proteins | sample Rifsed16ft2_FD_184010 | JGI IMG/M metagenome (GOLD analysis project Ga0209002, IMG submission 184010) | Soil microbial communities from Rifle, Colorado, USA - sediment 16ft 2 (version 2) | ecosystem: Environmental > Terrestrial > Deep subsurface > Rock core/Sediment | place: Rifle, Colorado...
GCCGCCCCGCATGCCCGCCGGTCATGCCCCGGAGGACGTGACGGCCGGGGCGTGGGCGAGGAGCGTAGACTCCCCTGCAGGAGGTCCCCAGCCGTCATGGCCGTCGCCGCATCACGCATCGTCCGCGCCCCCCGGGGCACGCAGCTCTCCTGCCGCGGCTGGGGGCAGGAGGCGGCGCTGCGGATGCTCATGAACAACCTCGACCCGGAGGTCGCCGAGCGTCCCGAGGACCTCGTCGTGTACGGTGGGACGGGCAAGGCCGCGCGCAACTGGGCCGCCTTCGACGCCATCGTGCGCGAGCTGCGCCGGCTCGGCGACGACGAGACGCTGCTGGTCCAGTCGGGCAAGCCGGTGGGCGTCTTCCGCACGCACCCCTGGGCGCCGCGTGTGCTCATCGCCAACTCGAACCTGGTCGGCAAGTGGGCCAACTGGGAGACGTTCCGCGAGCTGGAGCGGCAGGGCCTGACGATGTACGGCCAGATGACCGCCGGCTCGTGGATCTACATCGCCACGCAGGGCATCCTGCAGGGCACCTACGAGACGTTCGCGGAGCTGGCACGGCAGCACTTCGGGGGCACGCTCCGGGGACGCGTGGTGCTCACCGCCGGCCTCGGTGGCATGGGCGGGGCGCAGCCGCTGGCGGTGACGATGAACGAGGGCGTGGCCCTCTGCATCGAGGTCGACCCCGATCGCGCCGAGCGCCGCCTCGGCACGCGCTACGTCGATCGCATGACCGACTCCCTCGACGAGGCCCTCGCCTGGGCGCGCGGGGCGGCGGCAAGGGGCGAGGCGCTCTCGATCGCCCTGGTGGGCAACGCCGCCGAACTGGAGCCCGAGCTGGTGCGTCGGGGCGAGCGCTTCGACGCCGTGACCGACCAGACCAGCGCCCACGACGCCCTGGGCGGCTACGTCCCCGCGGGGCTGACGCTCGACGAGGCGGCCGAGCTGCGCCGGACGGACCCGGACGAGTACGTGCGCCGCGCGATGGCCTCCATGGCCGAGCACGTGCGGGCCATGCTCGCCTTCCAGCGGGCCGGCGCCGTCACCTTCGACTACGGCAACAACATCCGCGCCCAGGCGCAGGCGGCCGGCGTGCCCGACGCCTTCGACTTCGCCGGCTTCGTGCCGCTCTTCATCCGGCCGCTCTTCTGCGAGGGGAAGGGGCCCTTCCGCTGGGCCGCGCTCTCGGGCGACCCGGCTGACATCCTGCGCACCGACCGGGCCATCCTGGAGCTGTTCCCGGACGACGCCCCGCTGCGCCGCTGGATCACCATGGCCGAGGAGCGCGTGGCCTTCCAGGGGCTGCCGGCACGGATCTGCTGGCTGGGCTACGGGGAGCGTGCACGGGCGGGGCTCGAGTTCAACCGCCTCGTGGCCAACGGCGAGCTGAAGGCGCCCATCGTCATCGGCCGCGACCACCTCGACGCCGGGTCCGTGGCCTCACCGAACCGTGAGACCGAGGGGATGCGCGACGGCTCGGACGCGATCGCGGACTGGCCGCTGCTCAACGCGCTGGTGAACACGGCCGCCGGCGCCACCTGGGTGAGCATCCACCACGGGGGAGGGACGGGGATCGGCTACTCGCAGCATGCCGGCATGGTGGTGGTGGCCGACGGCACGGAGCTGGCCGCGCAGAAACTGGAGCGCGTCCTGACCACCGACCCGGGCATGGGCGTCATCCGCCACGCCGACGCCGGCTATGAACGGGCCATCGACGTCGCCCGCGAGCGCGGCGTGCGCGTGCCGATGCTCGATGGGGAGTAGCGGCACCGGCCCTCCGGCTCAGCGGCGGGGCTGACTGCCCCCAACATTCCCGACCGGGCCCGGGAATACCCGCCGGTATTGGCGCCCGCCCAGCGGCCCCCGCCGGGCCGCGGGACCGCGACGTGCCGCTCCTACGACCCCGCCGCCGCCTCGGCCACTTCGAGCAGCGTGGTCGCGAGCAGCGGCCGGACGGCAGCGACGATGTCCGCCGTCGTCGTGGCCGGACCGAAGGCGAGGCATGCGTCGCTGAGCGCGCCCAGCGCGGCGGCCGTCCCGACCCCGAGGCGCAACGGCTCGGGCGCCACCAGGAGTGCGTCCCGCGCGAGGAACAGCTCCACGGTGAGGATCTCCTCGAGCGCATCGAGCGCCTCATCGGTGCGGCGGACGGTCAGCGGCGCGGCGGTGGCATGGTCCTCCTGGCCGAGGTCCAGCGGGGCGATGTCCAGCGTCGCGGGCTGGGCAAGCTGACGCAGCTCGGCATAACGGGCTCCGGCGGCGTAGCGCGGCATCACGCCGCTGCCCACCGCCGCCATCTGGCCCATCACCTCGAAGATGTGCCCGGGATCGGCAAAGACCTTCGTCCAGAGGTGGTTCATGCGACGGTCGCTGATCTGGCCGACGTGGGCGATGGCCGGGCGCAGCGCGTCGAAGGCAAGGGCCATGAGCATGGGGTGGAAGTTCCCGTTGCTGATCAGGCGCCGCTCGTCCACGACCACGAGCGGGTTGTCGTCCATGGCCGCCAGCTCACCCTCGACGGCGGCCCGGGCGAAGCGCACCAGCTCGCGGGCGGCACCATGGACCTGCGGGACGACCCGGAACGAGAGCGGATCCTGGACCGACGCCGGGGCGCCCGGCTCGAGGATGGCGCCGCCGTGCAGCAGCGCGCGCAGGTTGGCCGCGACCTCGGCCTGCCCGAGCACCGGCTTCGCCGCGGCCGCGGCCGGCTCGATGATCGAGGGGTTCCCGCGCATGACCTCGAGGGAGAAGGCGGCAACCACGTCCGCCGCCCGCATGAGCCGCTGAGCACGCTCGACCACCAGGGCGCCCCGACCGATGCTCACGCCGTTGGCCGACACGAGCGCCAGTCCCTCCTTCGGTCCCAGCTCAGCCAGGGGCACCCCCGCCCGCCGCATCGCGTCGGCGCCGGGCAGGCGCGTCCCCAGGTATTCGGCGCTGCCGCCCCCGATGAGCACCTGCGCGATGGCCGCCATGTGCATCAGGTCGGACGCGCCGACCGAGCCGTTACTCGGCACGATGGGATGGACGCCGGCGTTGAGCATGGCCGCGAACGCGCGGGCCGTGATGAGGCGCACGCCCGCGCCGCCGCGCACGAAGCCGGCCAGCCGGACGGCCATGGCGGCCCGGACGACGGGCACGGGCAGCGGCGGCCCCAAGCCGCCGTCGTGCATGCGCACGGTCAGCTCCTGGTAATCGCGCAGCTCCTCGTCGGTCAGTCGCTGGTCCCGCATGTGGCCCAGGCCGGTGTTGAGGCCGTAGACCGGCTCCGGCCGCGCGAGCTGCTCCTCGACCACGTCCCGCGAGGCGACGACGCGCGCCTCGGCCGCGGCGGTCAGCTCGACCGGAGCGCCTCCCGCGATGCGCACGATGGCCTCGACGCCGAGCGGGACCTCACCGATGACGACCGGATCCATCGTTCCTGCCATGTGCGAACTGTCCGCTGCGGGGTGGCGCCAGTCAAGCCGGGCGTGGTACCATCCCGCCGAAATCCCGACTCAGCGGCTCAGGATTGCGTCCGTCCGACCGCTGGACGACACACAAGGAGCGCACGTTGTTCGATCTCGGGTTCGTCGTCAGCGGCCTGCTGACGGGCCTTCGCGAGGGCGTCGAAGCCGCACTCATCGTGGCCATCGTCCTGACCTACCTGGCCCGCACGGGGAACGCCCGCTACTTCGGGCGCATCGGCCTGGGCGTCCTCGTCGCGGTCGTCCTCAGCGTCGTCGCGGGCGGCGTGCTGTGGGCCACGGTGGGCAAGCTCGAGGAGCCGTACGAGCAGGTCTTCGAGGGCCTGACCATGCTGCTCGCGGCCGCGGTCGTGACCTGGATGCTCTTCTGGATGCGCCGCCAGGCGGCTTCGGTCAAGGGCGACCTGCAGGCCAAGGTGGACCGCGCGCTCACCGAGGGCAGCGTCTGGGCGCTGACCATCCTCGCCTTCACGGCGGTCATCCGCGAGGGCATCGAAACGGCGCTCTTCCTCGTCGGCCAGGCGACCTCGGCCGACACGGGCGCGATCTCGGTCCTGGGCGGCGCGCTGGTGGGCCTGGGTGCCGCCACCGCCCTGGGGTACGGCTTCTATCGCGGCGCGCGTCTCATCAACCTGCGCACCTTCTTCACGTGGACCGGCATCGGGCTGATCTTCATCGCCGCCGGGCTCGTCTCCCGCGCAGTTCATGAGCTGGTCGAGATCGGCGTCATCGGCGTCGGTGCGGGCATGGCCTTCGACATCAGCGGCGTCTTGCCCCATAAGGAGGGCGTGGGCCAGTTCCTGCGTGCGCTGCTCGGCTACACCTCGCAGCCGGAGTGGGCGACGCTCGCCACGTGGGTCGCCTACACGGTGACCGTGCTGTGGCTCTACCTGCGGCCGCTCCCGCCGTCCACACCCCTGCCTTCCGAGGTGCCCCAGCCGGTCGGAGGCTGACCCGCCCGGTACACTGCGGCCGTGGCCAAGCTCGTCGAGTGCGTGCCCAACTTCAGCGAGGGGCGGCGGCCGGAGGTCGTCGACGCCATCGCCGCCGCCGTGGCCGCGGTGCCACGCGTGCACCTGCTCGACCGCACCTCCGACGCCGACCACAACCGCAGCGTGCTCACCTTCGCCGGCGAGCCCGATGCCGTGGCGGAGGCCATGGAAGACGCGGTCGCGGTCGCCCTCCAGCTCATCGACATGGAGAAGCACGAGGGCCAGCACCCGCGCATCGGCGCCGTCGACGTGGTGCCCTTCGTGCCGCTGGGCGACTCGACGATGGAGGAGTGCGTGGAGCTGGCGCGGCGGTTCGGCGCGCGCATCGCGGCCCGCTTCGAGCTCCCGGTGTACCTCTACGCCCAGGCGGCGACCCGGGCCGAACGCCTCGTGCTGGCGGACATCCGCAAGCCGCAGTTCGAGGGCCTCAAGACGCAGATCGGCCACGTTGGTCGTGAGCCCGATTACGGGCCGTCGCGGCTGCACCCCACGGGCGGCGCCGTGGCCGTCGGCGCCCGGCCCTTCCTCATCGCCTACAACATCAACCTCGAATCGACCGACCACGAGCTGGCGAAGCGGATCGCCCACCGCATCCGCGAGCGCTCGGGCGGGCTGCCGCGGGTCCAGGCGCTGGGGCTCTACCTCGACGATCTCTCCTGCGCGCAGGTCTCGATGAACCTGCTCGATTTCACGGTCACCCCGATCTGGCTGGCCTGGGAGACCGTGCGCGCCCTGGCCGCCGACGAAGGCGTCGAGCTGCGCGAATCGGAGCTCATCGGGCTGGCCCCGCTGGCCTCGCTGACGGCGGTCGCCGACCACATCGACGCCCCGGACGACGTGCCCGTCGAGCAGCGCATCGAGGCCGCCGCGGGCTGGCTGAAGATCCGCGCCTTCGAGCCGACGATGGCCCTGGAACTGCGGCTCGCGGCGACGACCGCCGCGTGACCCTGCGCGTGCTGCCGGGGGGCCGTGACCAGGGCGGCCCGGGGCTGCTCGTCCGTGGCGCCGCCGAGGTCGTCACGATGACCGGCGGGCTGCGCCGCGGCGCCTCCCAGGACGATCCGGCGGCCATCACCGCCGACGCCTCGAGCGGCGGGCCGACGGGACCGCGGGCGCCGGCCGTGGCGGCCTGGGGCGGGCGCATCGTCGCCGTTGGGCCGCTCGACGAGGTGACCGCCCGGCTCTCCGCAGAGGGGCTGGATGCCGAGCGCTTCGCGGTCGTGGACGCGCGCGGCGGGATGGTCACGCCCGGCCTCATCGATCCACACACGCACCTGCTGTTCGCGGGCACGCGCGAGGGGGAGCTGCGCCTCCGGCAGCGGGGCGCCGGGTACCTGGAGATCCTCGCCGCGGGCGGCGGCATCCTCTCCACCGTGACGCGGACGCGCGCAGCCTCCGCCGAGCAGCTCCACGCCCACGGCCGCCGCTGGCTCGACGAGATGCTCGGCCATGGCGTGACCACGATCGAGGCCAAGTCCGGCTACGGCCTTGACGTCGAGACCGAGCTGCGCCTGCTCGAGGTCCTCGGCGTGCTCGGCGACGAGGGGCCGGTGGAGATCGTGCCCACGTTCCTGGGTGCGCACGCCGTCCCCGCCGAGTACCGCGACCGGCCCGATGGGACCGAGGCCTACGTGCGGCGCGTCATCGGCGAGCAGCTGCCGGCGATCGAGCTGCAGGGCATCGCCCGCTTCTGCGACGTCTTCTGCGAGCGCGGCGTCTTCAGCGCCGAGCAGTCGCGGCGAATCCTCGAGGCGGGCATCCGCCACGGACTCGCGCCACGGCTCCACGCCGACGAACTCGCCCCGTCGGGCGGGGCGGAGCTGGCCGCCGAGCTCGGCGCCGTCTCCGCAGACCACCTGGCGGCGCCCTCGCGGGAGGGGATGGCGGCGCTGGTTCGCGCGGCCGGGTCGCCGCATCCGGTCGTGGCCACGCTCCTGCCCGCGACCAGCCTCTACCTCATGAAGGAGCGCGACGCGCCGGGCCGGACGCTCATCGACCGCGGCGTCCCCGTGGCGCTGGGCACGGACTTCAACCCCGGCACCTCGCCCACGCCGAACCTGCCGCTCGTCCTCTCGCTCGCCTGCCTGCGCCTCAAGCTGACGCCGGCCGAGGCGCTGGCGGCGGTGACCATCAACGCCGCGCACGCGGTCGGGCTCGGGGAGACGCACGGGGCGCTGGAGCCGGGCCGCGTCGCCGATCTCGTGGTCTGGGACGCGTCCTCGCACGAGGTGCTGCCCTACTGGCTGGGCGCCGACCTCGCGCGCGTCGTCGTCAAGGGCGGCGCCGTAGTGCTGGCCCGCGGCTAGGGGCATGCTGGGAGGGCATCCGAGCACTGCGAATCGTGCGCACGCGCCTCACGATGAAGCGCAGTCGAGAGGCATCCCCGCACGAGTTCGACGCCTCGTATGACGACCAGGCATGCCAGGTCGCGACGGTTGCCTCGGTCAGGACTTGCCCTTCGACTCCAGCAGGATGAGCGTCAGCTCCTGGGGCACCGAGGAGATCGTCACGGTCAGCTTGGGCTGCGGCGTGGGCGCCTGCTGGACGCCCATCTCGTGGAGGAACTTGGCCATCTCGGCATCGCAGGCCGACTCCTCCTCACAGACCGCGATGGGCACCACGAGGTTCGCGTCGAGTTGGGCGACCAGCTCGGCCGTCTTGGCCGCCGAGAGGTGGCCGCCGATGGGCACGACCACCACGTCCACCGCACCGATCTCGCCGATCATGCCCTCCGTCAGCGTGTGGCCGATGTCGCCGAGATGGACGGTGTGGAGGCCGTCGAGCTCGTAGACGAAGGCGACGTTGTCGCCGCGTTCGGAGCCCCTGGCCTCATCCCGGTACGTGCGAACTCCGTTGACGAGGACGTCGTGGACCTCATACTCGCCGGGCCGGTGGAGCTGGAAGGCGGGCTCCAGGCTGGTCGGTCGGAGGATGCCGTCGGTCGGAGCCCCCTTCGCCCGGGCCTTGACCGGGATCGGGTGCGGGTCGGCGTGGCTGTAGGTCGCGATGTCGGCCGTGAGCCCGCGCCCGGTGGGGCCGACGATCGAGCGGTAGGCGTCCGCCGCGATGGTGCCTTCCTTGCCACGCAGGCGGATGCAGCTGCCGCCGTACCAGGTGATCTCCATGCCGGCGATTCTGCCAGACACGAGGAACGGGGGACGCCTGCCCAATCGGCGTCCCCCGTTCGGAGGGAGGGAGAGGGAACAGAGATCAGATGACTCTCGGTTCCACGAGTCACAAGCTACGGGACGCGTGTGAAGGCCCAAGGCGCGAGATGGTGAAGAAACGGATACGTTCGGGCGGGCCGAGCGCCGACGGCTGCGAGAATGGGCGGGCCGTGCGCCGACCGGTCCGCCTCCTTCTCCTCGCCTTTTCCGTCCTGCTGGGGGCGTGTTCGGCGACGGCTCCGAGTCCCTCGCCGCTCTCGACATCGGTGCCGACCCTTGCGCCCACGGAGGGGCCGACCCCCACACCGGCTTTGTCGCCGGGTTCCTCCGGCGGCGCGCTGGACCTGGCGATGGCGGCCGCGATCGCCGAGGTGGAGGCGGCGGTACCGCCGCTGCGCGGACTCGAACTCCGGGCGGAGGTGCCGAATCGCATCCTCGACGCGGCGGGCCTGCACGCGGAGCTGCTGCGACTCTTCGACGAGGCGGCCACGCCCGCCGAGTACGCCGCCCAGTCGCGCTTCGGGGAGCGGATGGGCCTGCTGCCGGCGGGGAGCGACCTGCGCGCCCTCCAGCTCGCCCTGTTCGAGGAGCAGGCGCTCGGCTTCTACGATCAGGACACTCGGCAGATGACCCTTGTCGAGCGCGGCAGCGGAACCTTCGGGCCGCTCGAGCGCGCCACCCTGGCCCACGAGTACACCCACGCGCTTCAGGACCAGCACTTCGGCCTGGCCGACCTGGGGCTGGACGACCTGACTCAGGGCGACCGGGCCCTGGCGCGGCTGGCGCTCATCGAGGGCGACGCGTCTTTGCTGATGCAGCAGTGGGCGGCGGAGAACCTGTCGTTCGCCGACGCGATGAAGGTGCTCCTCCAGGCGCTCGACCCACGGCAGCAGGCGGTGCTCGCCGGCATGCCGCCGATCCTCCAACGCCAGCTGATGTTCCCGTACCTCGACGGCCTGGCGTTCGTGACCGGGTTGCAGGCCGCCGGCGGCTGGACGGCCGTGGATGCGGCGTACTCCCGGCCGCCCGATTCCACCGAGCAGATCCTCCACCCCGAGAAGTACACCGTGGGGGAGGGGCCGGTGGCGATCGCGTCGCCGGACGAGCTGGGCCGGCTCGGGGCCGGCTGGACGGAGACGCTCGCGGACACGCTCGGCGAGCTGACCATCTCCGTGTGGCTGGAGCCGGCCGGGGGAACCAAGGACGCGGCGGCCGCGGCGGCGGGCTGGGGCGGCGACCGGGTGACGATGTACGAGGGGCCGGACGGGGCGTGGCTGATCGTCTGGTCGACGGCCTGGGACACCCCCGCCGACGCGGCGGAGTTCGCGGCCGCCGCGGCGGCATCTCGGGTCCGGGGTGTCCGCGTCGTCGGCGGTGGCCCCGTCGCGGCCACGGACCGGATCGTGCTCGTCGTCCTCAGTAGCGACGCCGACCTGCTCGACCGCCTCTACCCGCCGACGCGCTAGGCCAGCGGCGAGGCCGCTACATCGACTCGGGCGCGGAGATGCCCATCAGCTCCAGCGTGTTGGCCAAGGCCAGGCGGCACGCGTCCACCAGCGCCAGCCGCGCCGCGGAGACAGCGGGATCGCCGGCATCCACCACCCGCCGGTCGCGGTAGAAGGCGTGGAAGGTCGTGGCCAGCTCCATGGCGTAGGCGGTGAGGCCCTGCGTCTCCTCCGCCGCCGCGGCATCCTCGACGACCTCGGGGAGGCGCAGCACCTGCGCCGCCAGCCCCAGCGCCACCGGGTCGCCGCCGAGCGACCCACGAACGGACGCGGCCGGCGCCAGCCTCTCCTCGGCGGCGCGCCGCAGGATCGAGGCGATGCGCGCGTGCGCGTACTGCACGTAGTAGACGGGGTTCTCGGCCGACTGCTTCTTGGCGAGCTCGATGTCGAAGTCGATGCCCACGGTGTGGCCGCGCGCGGCGAAGAACCAGCGCGCGGCGTCCACGCCGATCTCGGCCAGCAGCTCGTCGAGCGTGATGAACTCGCCCGAGCGCTTCGACATGGAGATCTCGACGCCGTCGCGGATGAAGCGCACCCAGGCGATGAGCAGCATCTGCACCGCCTCGCGGTCGAAGCCCATCGCCTGCGCGGCGTTGCGCACGCGGGCGACCGTGCCGTGGTGGTCGGCGCCCCAGATGTAGATGAGGTGGTCGAAGCCGCGGCTGAACTTCTCGGTCAGGTAGCCGATGTCGGCCGCGAAGTACGTGTACGCGCCGTCCGACTTGCGGATGACGCGGTCCTTGTCGTCCCCGAACGCCGTCGAGCGGAACCACACCGCGCCGTCCTGCTCGTAGACGTGCCCGCTCTCCCCGAGCCGCGAGATCGCCCGCTCGACCCAGCCTTCGCGATGCAGCGAGCCCTCGGTCTTCCAGACGTCGAAGTGGACGCCGAGGTGCTCGAGGCTGGCCTCGATGCCGGCCCGCACGCGCTCGGATGCCCAGGCGCCCACGATCCCATCGCCGTCGGCGCCCGCTTCGGTCGCCCGCGCCCAGACCTCGTCGGGCAGCTCGGCCGCGAGATCGGCGACATAGGCGCCGCGATACGCCTCCTCGGGCAGCGGCTCACCCGCGCGCAGCGCCCGCACCGACGCCCCGAGCACCCGCACCTGCGCCCCGAAGTCGTTGAAGTAGTACTCGCGCGTGACCTCGTGCCCGGCCGCCGCCAGCACACGGGAGAGGAGATCCCCCACGAAGGCGCCGCGGGCGTTGCCGATGTGCAGCGGCCCCGTGGGGTTCGCCGAGACGAACTCGACGTTGACGCGCCGCGTGCGCTCGACCTGCACGCGCCCGAAGGCGGGCCCCGCGACCCGGGCACGATCGAGGGCGGCCTCCGTGAAGGCCGGCGCCAGGCGCAGGTTCAGGAAGCCCGGCGGAGCCACCTCCACCCCGGACAGCAGGTCGCCGCCGGCGGCGCGAACGGCCGGGGCCAGCGCCTCGGCGATCTGGAGTGGCGGGCGCCGCAGGGGTCGGGCGAGCTTCATGGCCAGGTTCGTGGCGAAGTCGCCGTGGTCGGGGTTCGCCGGCCGCGCGACCTCGACCGCGGGCGCCTCGACTCCCTCGCGCACGGCGGGCAGCTCCCCCGAGGCCACGGCCGCCGCCCAGGCGCGCTCGACGAGCTCGCGCACGAGGCGGCGGACGGGCGGGTCCAGGTTCATGGTCACGGCCGAAGCGTAGCCGACCCGACCGGGCCCCGACGCACCGCCGTCCCGACCGGACGCCGCCGAAGGTACCGCCGCTTGCCGGGACCCATCGGTGCCACCCGTCACCGGAACCGAGCCCGCGGGCCCGATCAGGTGCGGTCTTGTGCGGTTCGCTGCGCGATGTCGGGACCGAAAGTACTAGACGAAGACTGGTCCTACCGGCGACACTATGGCCACGGCGCTCAGGGGCGCCGGACGCGAAGCATCGCTTTCGCGGTAGCAATCATCTCGGGGACCTTCATCGATGATCTCTCGAACGGTCTTGGGGCCGACCCGCGTGCC
>Ga0209002_10004394_pt1 | contig 11108 bp, 9 predicted proteins | sample Rifsed16ft2_FD_184010 | JGI IMG/M metagenome (GOLD analysis project Ga0209002, IMG submission 184010) | Soil microbial communities from Rifle, Colorado, USA - sediment 16ft 2 (version 2) | ecosystem: Environmental > Terrestrial > Deep subsurface > Rock core/Sediment | place: Rifle, Colorado...
CAAGACCGGTTTATGGCTGGCCAGTACGTAATCGGGGAGCTGCGGGGCACCTGCGGCATACACCGACGCTGGGCCCCCGGAAAGCACGAAACCTTCAGGCTGGTGCGCGAGGACCTCTGCTGCGGCGGCGTCCCAGGGGAAGAGCTGGCAATAGACTTGCGCTTCGCGCAAGCGGCGGGCGATAAGTTGGGAGGTTTGTGAGCCGAAATCGAGAATGGCGATCATGACGACTGTTCCGCAGCAGAGCGGAACTCAAAGACCTCGCCTTCCATGCGAGTGATGGCTACTAACGAGACGATGGGCACACCCAACACCTCCAACGCCTCGCGCCCTTTTTCAAAAGTCTTTTCGATCAGGGCGCCAACGCCCACGATCTGCGCTCCGGCGGTCTGCGCCAGGCGCGCCAGCCCCAGGATGGTGGCGCCGGAGGCTAGGAAATCGTCGATAACCAAGACTTTCTCTTTGCTGGTCAGATATTCCGGGGAAACGATAAGTTCCACGGTGCGGCCCTTGGTGTGGGAGGGCGCTAAGGTGAGGAAGACCTGGTCCGGCATGGTGATGGGCTTGTGTTTGCGGGCGTAAACCACCGGGATGCCCAGATGCAGGGCGGTGATAACCGCCGGGGCAATTCCGGAGATCTCGGCAGTGAACACCTTGGTAGCGCCCAGCCCCTTGAACCGGTCGGCCAGTTCGCGGCCGCAGGCATCCATGAGGGCCGGATCCACTTGGTGATTGATGAAGCCATCCACTTTGAGGATGCCGCCGCCGAGGTTTTTGCCATCTTTGATGATGCGATCCTTTAGCGCTTGCATGCCTGCCTTTCAAGACGGAGGTGGAGGGTTGCAGGGATTTTACAATGGGAACAGACAATCAGGGAACGGGAACCAGGAAACCTACGGGCCGGTATGCTAGAATCGTCCCGTTCGCCCAGGCGAACTTTTGTTATCTGCTCATGATCCCAAAACTCGTGCTCGCCTCCAATTCTCCGCGCCGCAAAGAGTTGCTGGCGTTGGGAGGGCAAGCGTTCGAGGTGAAGCCGGCTGAGGTAAATGAAGATCCGCAGCCAGGCGAGCAGCCCATCGATTACGTGCAACGCCTGGCAGGGGAAAAGGCGCAGAAGGCTGCCACCGGCCTGGAGCCGGACGCGCTGGTGCTGGCAGCGGACACTACGGTGGTGTGCCAGGGTCGCATTGTGGGCAAGCCGAAAGATGCAGACGAAGCCCGCGCCATGCTGAAGGCCTTACGGGGGCAGACGCATATCGTGTATACCGCGATCTCGGTGCGCACCTCGGCTGGGGTGCAGCTGAACGACCTGGCCACCACGCAAGTGCCGATGCGCGCATACAGCGATGAGGAGATCGAGGCCTATGTGGCCAGCGGCGACCCACTAGACAAGGCGGGCGCTTATGCGATACAACATGCCGGTTTCCATCCAGTGGCTTCAATGCACGGTTGCCTGGCGAATGTGGTCGGCCTTCCGCTGTGCCACCTGAAACGTACGCTGATGAAATTAAACCTTTCCTTTGATGCAGACCTGCCCAGCGCTTGCCAGGCGCATTTCGCCTACGATTGCCCCGTGACTGGAGACATCCTCGCATGGCGCCAATGAAACTGATCACTCCTTTGCTCATCCTGGGCCTGTTGCTAACCGCCTGCGGCGCCGGCGGGGGGATGGCTGAGCTGCCCACGCCGCAAATCAACGTCAATTCCGCGCCGGACGCTGAAGGCACCGCAGTTGCTTATCTGAGCGCGTGGAACGAAGGCAATTACACGGCCATGTACGAGATGCTGACGGAAGCCAGCAAACAAGCTATCAGCGCCCAGGATTTCCAGGACCGTTATGCCATGGTAGCCACGCAAACCAACCTATTCCGCGTGGACTACGAGATCCTCTCCTCATTGACCAACCCCAGGACCGCCCAGGTAGGCTACCGGGTCACGCTCAACTCGGCGGTGATCGGGGCCGTCACGCGTGAGACCAGCATGAACCTGGAACTGGAAGGCGGACTGTGGCGCGTGATGTGGGAGGAGCGCATCATCTTGCCGGAGTTGGCTGGTGGCAACACCCTGAGCCTGGAACGTTTCGTTCCCACCCGCGGCATTATTTATGACCATAATGGGGATCCCATTGCGGCCAATACCGGAGCCGTGGCGGTGGGCGTTTATCCTTGGGCGATTGTTGAGGGGGACGAGAGCGATGTGCTCAGTGAATTGGCGCGGGTAAGCCAGCGCTCGGTAGCGGAGATCAACGAGCTGGTCTTCCCTGAGGACCGTGAAGCAGATTATTACGTTCCGATCGCCGAAGTTTCCCAGGAAGAATTTGATGCACGCGCCGGGGATTGGACAGAACTTTCCGGAATTTATTTCTACAATTACGACACCCGTTTGTACTTCGGTGGTGGAGCCGCTCCGCAAACTGTTGGCTATTACGGTCCTATTCCCGCCGAAGAAGTGCCCAACTATATTCCCCTGGGGTATCAGAGCTCAGACTGGATCGGCCGCATGGGAATCGAGCGATGGGGAGAAGAGTACCTGGCAGGCGGGCGCGGCGGGGCGCTGTACGTGCTCGACCCCAATGGCCAGGTAGTGACCAAACTGGCTGAAACTGGCGCGCAACCGGCCTCCTCAATCGTAACCACGCTGGACCTGGACTTGCAGTTGCGCGCCCAGGAAGCCATCAGGGATTTCACCGGCGCCATTGTGGTGCTCGAGCGAGATACCGGGCGGGTGCTGGCTATGGTCTCTTCGCCCGGTTTCAACCAAAACTGGGCTGACCCAGCAGACGCCAATAGCTTTTGGGATAGCTACTTTCCGGATGACAACCAGCGCTTCTTTAATCGCGCCGCCCAGGGGCAATATGCGCCCGGCTCTATTTTTAAGCTGATCACCTTCTCAGCCGGATTGGAAAGTGGTTTGTTCCACCCAGAATCGACCCTGAATTGCACCCAGCAATGGTTCGGCCTCTCCGGCATCGTGCTGGACAACTGGACGGTGGAAAAGGAACTACCGGCGGATGGCGAGTTGACTTATTTGCAGGGCCTGATGCGCTCGTGCAATATCTGGTATTACCAGATCGGTCTGGACCTTTACAACGCGGGCATGGTGGACGCCGTCACCGAAATGGCGCGCGGGTTTGGCCTGGGCAGCCCCACGGGCATCCAGGAAGTGGCTGAATCCAGCGGGTCGCTTTCCGTGCCCACCACAGATGACGGGGACACCGGCCGCAGCCAGGCCGTACAGCAAGCCTTTGGGCAGGGCACGACCGCCATCACGCCGTTGCAGGCCGCGGTGTATGCGGCCGCAGTGGGCAACGGCGGCACCGTGTTCCAACCCTACCTGGTCGACAGTGTGGTGGACTCCAACGGGGTGGCCACCCTAAGTTTCGAGCCCGAAGCCAAAGGGACGCTGCCCATCAGCGAGGCCACGCTCACGAACCTGCAAAATGCGATGCGCATGGTCGTGGCTGACCCGCGCGGCACAGCCCAGCGCCAATTCTCTGGATTTAGCGTTCCCGTCTTTGGCAAGACAGGAACGGCCACGGCAGGTGAAGGTGTGGACCCTCATGCATGGTTTATTGGTTACACAGATGCCGGGCGGCCTGACCAAGCGGATATCGCCATCGCGGTGTTGGTAGAAAATATCGGAGATGGGTCAGAATTTGCCGCCCCCATTTGGCGGCGGGTGGCCAGCTATTATTTCTTCGGCGCTCCGGACCGTTTGTATCCCTGGGAATCTGCCTTCGGCGTGCTCGATCCGATCTACTTCGATGAGACGCTCCAAGCCGAGGCCACGTCTACGGCCGAAGCCGAAGAGGCCATCGAAGTGACACCTAATCCTTGATGCAAAATAGCTCACTAAACAAATGCGGGGATTGCCAATTTTTTCTCTGTCTATAAGGCGCTTGCAATGACAACCGTACGCGGCTTAGTGGTGCGTTCCCAATCGGGTTTTTATGGGGTGGAAACCGAACACGGGGTCGTGCTGGCGCGCCTGCGCGGCCGCTTGAAAAAAGGCCGCGCCCAAGGCGACCTGGTGGCCTTGGGGGACCGGGTCGAGGTGACGGTAGCGGAAGGTGCGGAGGCGATGATCGAACGGGTGGAGCCGCGCCAGCGCGCCCTGGTGCGGCGCGACCCGCGGCCGCAGGGGCTTTACGAGCAGGTGATCGTGGCGAATCCAGACCAGGCTGTGTTCGTGTTTGCCTGCGCAGACCCCGATCCTAAATTGCGCATGCTGGACCGTTTTTTGGTGATCGCCGAAGCGCAGCACATCCCCGCCGTGGTGGTTGCCAACAAGGTCGACCTGGTGGGGAAGGAGAAGGCTAAGCAATTATTTGGCCACTATGCTGGCCTGGGATATGGCCTGCTTTACACCTCGGCGAAAACAGGGGAAGGCATCGAGGCATTGCGCGCCGCGCTTCTGGGGAAGCTTTCGGTGCTGGCGGGGCCTTCGGGAGCAGGCAAATCCAGCCTGATGAACGTAGCGCAACCATCGCTTGACCTGCGAGTGGGAGACGTGCAGCAGGGTTCGGGCAAGGGCAAGCACACCACCGTGGAGCGCCAGCTATTCAAGCTTGAAATGGGAGGCTATGTAGCCGATACCCCTGGGCTCAAGGCGCTGGCCTTATGGGATATCCAGCCGGAAGAGCTGGATGGCTATTTCCCCGAGATGCGCGGTCTTATAAAAAATTGCCAATATGGGGACTGCGCCCATGTGCAGGAACCCGGTTGCGCCGTGCGGGCGGCGGTGCAGGCAGGCGCCATTCATGCGAGCCGCTATGAATCCTATCGGTTGCTGCGGACGGGGGCGGCCAACGATTGAAAGAAGTGGCGAATCAAAAATCGCTGCCTTCAGGCAGCGATTTTTTTATTTGTCTTTTTTGCGCCTTTGCAACCCGAGCATGGCGGCTCCCACTACCCCCAGGATCATCCCGGTAAGCGAGACCCCGTAGGTGAGGAAGGAGAGAAAGAACGTGGTTTCCACGTAACCAAGGATCATCAGCCAGGGCATCAGGAATCCAAACAGGACCATGATGAACCCGATGATCAGGATCTGTTTACCGCTTAATCGCAGTAAGGGTGGCATCTAAGTTCGGGTCGTACAACCAACAGAGTGTGTAGTAATCCGGTTCCGGCACAAATTCCGGCGGATCCTGAACGTTGCACAGGCCGTCCATAAATTGCGGGCAGCGCGGGTGGAAGCGGCAGGCTTTCGGGGGGTTGACCAAGCTGGGTGGCTCACCCGGAGGCACGTCTTTGTAGTGGGAGGCGTTGTTTGCATCCGGGTCCGAAGTGGCCGCCAGTAGCGCCTGGGTGTAAGGATGGCGAGGTTGCTTCAGGAGCCTATCCATCGGGGCTTTTTCGACCAACTTGCCGGCATACATGACGAAGATACGTTCGGAGAAATAACGCACGGTAGAAAGGTCGTGGGTGATATAGATCACGGCCAGGTTATGCGTTTCCTGCAAGCCGCGCAGGAGTTTGAGGATCTCCACGCGCACGGAGGCATCCAGCATGGAGACCGGTTCGTCAGCAACGATGAGCTTGGGTTCCAGGATCATGGCGCGGGCGATGACCACGCGCTGCTGTTGGCCGCCGCTGATCTGGTGGGGGAACTTGGGCAGAAATTCCTCTTGCGGGGTGAGCTTGACCTCCTCCATCACCTTGCGCACGCGGCGCAGGCGCTCCGCCGCGTTTTTTTCACCGTGGATGATCAGCGGCTCTTCAAGAATGCGCTGGATGCTCATGAACGGAGGCAGGGAGCCGAACGGATCTTGCTGGACATAGCCGACCTGGGAGCGATACCACTGCAGGTGTTCACGGTTGTAATCGCTAATGTCCTTGCCCTCGAAGACGAGGGTGCCTTCGGTGGGGGTGTTGATCCCCAGGATGGTCTTCATCAAGCTGGATTTTCCGCAACCGCTTTCGCCCACGATGGCGATGGCCTCGCCCTGACGCAGGTCAAAGGTGACGCCGTCCACGGCGCGCACATAGCCTGCATGGCCGAAGCCAAAGCGGCGCAGTTCAAACCAAACTCTTAGATCTTTGATCGAAAGGAGCAGGTCGCCCGACTTTTTTCCGGCGCTAACTACCTGTTCCGGTTTCATTGTTTTAGTTTTCATGCAGGGATCTGCTCCTTGCCCGGTTCATATAACCAACATTTCACCAACCGCTCCTTGATATTGAATAAAGGCGGGTCCTGCTTGCACTTCTCGAAGCGGTAGGGGCAACGCGCCGCAAAGCGGCAGCCCTTGGGAGGGTCGATCAGGCTGGGCGGTTGCCCGATAATAAACTCAGGCTCCACGGTTTCCCGCAGGCGCGGCACGCTGGCCATCAGTTTTTTGGAGTAGGGGTGAAGCGGGTTTTCAAAAAAGCGGTGCGCGTCGCCGTCCTCTACGATCTGGCCGGCATACATGACAATGACCCGGTCGGCGAGTTCGCTGGAGGTGGCGATGTCGTGCGTGATCAGGATAAAACTGGCATCCGTTTCCTTCTTGATGCGTTTCAGCAGGTTCATGATGTTGGCCTGCGTGAGCAGGTCCAAGGCAGAGGTGGGCTCATCCAAAACGACGAGGTCCGGCTCGGTGATCAGGGCCATGGCGATTGCCACGCGCTGGCGCATGCCGCCGCTCAATTCGAAGGCGTAACGGTTAAGGAAGTCCACCGGCACGCCGACCCGCTTGAACATCTCCTTGGCCTTTTCCAGAGCCTGGGCCTTGCTCAGGTCTTGATGGATGATGACCGGTTCAGCCACCTGGTCGCCTACCTTCAAGACCGGATTCAGAGAATTCATTGCCGCCTGTGGCACCATAGACATCTTGACCCAACGGATTTTATGGCGAAATTCCTCGTCGTCCATCAACATCGTGTCGGCGCCGTGCATATAGACGCGCCCGCTGTATTCACCCACATTGCGCGGCAACAGCCGCAAAATAGCCTTAGCAAAGGAGGTCTTGCCGCAACCCGATTCGCCGATGAACACGACGGCTTGGTGCTTGGGTAGGATAAAGTCCACGTCGTCCACGGCTTGGACAGGGCCTTTGGTGGTGCGGAAGTACAACTTGAGGTCTTCGACCTTTAGGAGCAGGTTATTTTCCATATAGGTTTAGATGTCTCTCAATCTTGGATTGAAGATGCGGTCCAATGCAAAGCCCACCATGGCAAAGCCCAGACCGGTAACGATGAGCAGCACGGCCGGTTCCAGGATCCAGTAATAGTAGCCGTTGTACACAGCTCCACCACCTTGCCAGGCATCTTGGATCACTTTTCCCCAGGTGGGCAGAACCGGATCGCCCAAGTTCAGGCTGGCCAGCGTGGCTTCCAGGAACACATAGGCCGGCACACCCAGCACCAAACTCGGGATGAGCAACGGCGTGACGCGCGGGATGAGGTAATTGAAAATGATGCGCAGGTTGCTGGCGCCATAGGCTTTGGCGGCTTCGACGTAGGGAGATTCCTTGACCTGTAAGAAGACAGCCCGGTAGGTCTTGATGGCGCCGCTGAAGATGGTCAGCACCACCGTGATCCAAAGGATGGTCCAGATGCTACGCGAATAGAAAGTGCCGATCATGATCAGCAGACTAAGGAAAGGCAGGTTGATGCTGATCTCGGTGATGCGCTGGATCAATTCATCCACCCAGCCGCCGTACCAAACCCCTGCAGCTGCGAAGATCATCGAAAAGACCGAGGTGCCGATGGAAGCAGTAAGGCCGAAGGCCAAAGCGATAGGTGTACCCCACAGAATGGCGATGGTCAGATCGCGGCGTTGGTTATCGGTGCCGAACCAGCCATAGACTTTTCCGTGCAAAAGGACTTCGACTTTGGTGATCTGGGAATCTTCTTCAAAGGTCAGGGAATCGATGATGATGGTGTAAGTGCCTTTAAGCACGTCCACCTCTTCCGTCTCCGGGTTGTCGAACAAGGCCAGATCGGGGCTGACACCGCCTAAACGCCGTTTGAGCTTTTCGTCCTGGATAGCGCGATAGCTCGTGTTGTAACCGATGCCCTGCTCCGTGACGCGGATTTCACGCCCGTCCGGCGTAATCCAATACACGCTCACGAACGGGCTGCGGTTCGTGTATTTTGAACTAAAGTTAATAATTACGTCCTGGGGAACCTCATCGGCTTGGAAGTCGAAGGTATAGGTGATGATGACGTTCTCGCCATCCTCCCGCTCCACCTTCTCGATCTGGGCGTCCTCATCCTCCATGGTCAAGACGATGGTCTCGGGAAGTTTTTTGGTCCGCCACCAGTTCACCCAAACGGGTGGAACCGTCTTGGGGTTTTGCCCCCAGACCGTGTCCCCGCCACGCCAGAGATTGATCGCCGTATTGTACGGAATGGCAAAAATCGTGTAAATGGAGATGCCAAACAGCATCAAGATCAGAATGATGCCGATTAAGGCAGAAGGGTATTTAATTAACTGCTGGAAACCTTTTTTCAGGTTTTGCATGCAGACCTCATACTCTGCCCGGTTAGCTGGAGCCGATCTTCACCCGTGGGTCTACCAGCGCATAGACAAAGTCCAGGATGAAAACGGTAATTGCCAGTAGATAGGCGTAAATGATAGTAAGGGCGACAATCACGGAGGTGTCGTAGAGACCGATGGCGGTGATGTAAGTCCGCCCAAGTCCGGGCCATTGGAAGACACCTTCGGTCAAGATCAGGCCTTGCCATAAGGTGATCACCAGCAGAGCGAAGCTGGTGATGATGGTGGGCAAGGTGGGCCGCAGGATATAGCGGTTCTGGACATCGCGGTCGCTCAATCCTTTGGCCTTGGCCAGATCCACATAATCCTCGCTGGAGTAGATCAGGAAGAAGGTGCGCCAGTTGTAGATGCTGACGAAGATCGAACTGAGCACGATGGCCATGACGGGCAGGATGAGGTGTTTGCCCACATTCAAGATATAGCCCAATTGGTCCTTGGGCGGGGGCGAGTCGATCATGCCGCCGAAGGGCAGAAATCTGAAGATGGCTGCAAACAGAAGAATGAGAAACAGGCCGTAAAACCAGGCGGGCGCTGAGGAGGTTGGAGAAAGAGCGATCACAATTTTGTCCCAGATAGTGCCGTAGGAACGCGACAGCGATAGCGCCAGGGCGACACTGGTGAAGAACAGGAAAAGGTTGGCTGTGCCGAGCAACAGCAAAGTTGGCGCTAAGCGGTCAAGGATGATGCGGTTCACCTGCCGGGAACCGGTATCGCTGGCCATCAATTGGGCGTTGCCGAAATCCAGCGTGACTGCATTCCATAGATACTTGAAACTGCGCACAACGAAGGGCTGATCCAGCCCATAGCGTTTTTCGACGCGGGCGATTTCGCTGGCAAAAAACCCATTCTTCTCAGAGGGGGCCATTTGCTGGTATTCACGATTGCCGCGCAGGGCGTTGCCAACAAATTCGCGGATGGTGCCGCGCACGATCTCGTCCACGTAACCACCCATGTTGGCGATCAGGATGGTCAAGTACACCGCGATCAACACGGTGACGAACAGCATGCTCAGTTTGTAGACGGTGTACTTGGCGAGGCGCGAAAACGTGCTGGTATGCCGCGTCTGAGGCTTACTTTCCTCGGGGAGATTGGCCTCTGCTGCCAAGCCTGGATTTTGTACGCTCATCTTCCTACCTCCTACCATTTAGTGCTTTCAGGCGGGTGCCGAATGATACCAAATAATGCCGGTTTCAGAAATGACTAAAATTAGAAACAACAGGGGCAAGGCAGACGCCTTGCCCCTGTTTTCTTACAGAAGCTTTCGCTTAGGTCGCTTTGTGCGCGATTACTCGGTCACAAAGTCGAACGTGGCGAAGGACGGCAGAGCTACCGGAATGGGCACAACAGCAACTTCGAGCTTGTTGGAACCCACACCAAGAGCATCCGTCGTATCCGCGCTGAGGGTGACGGTGTAGTGGCCGTCTTCGACCAGCACGCCCTCACCGGTTTCGACGATCGCGCCTTCGGCATCATACAGCAGGTACTTCACCGAGGCAATATCGTCAGCCGCATACGGAGCGCCTTCGAAGGTCACGAAGACATCGAACGTGGCTTCCTCGCCGGAGGTTACCCGGGCTTCGCCATCGATCTCAGCCGTTGCGATCTTCGGAGTGGAAAACCCTGCCCACTTGTCAGCCAGATCGGTGAAATCTGGGTTGTGGACAAGCACGGCCGTCTTCTCTACCAGGAGAGCCTGGTCGAGAATGTACGGGCCGACGCCGGCCCACATGTGACCGTGGTCAGCATAGAAGGCGAGCATGTTCTCGTAGCGCGCCGTGGCTTCATCAGCTGTGATGTAGTCACCAAGCACGTTCGGGAAGGGGATGTAGCCTTCGTCAGCAGCGGTTTGCAGGTAACCGGCCAGGACTTCCAGGCTGGGCCCGCCAACGAAGTTGGTCTGCTCGACTTCAGCAGCCACGGCCTTGTCGGGGGTGTAAGCCAGGGTGCCTTCGGCTTCGGCCAGGTTGCCAACGGCGATCATGTGCCAACCAGCCTGCCCATAGCCGTATTCAGGCCACAGGGTAGCAGCGCCGGCGCTGGCGATATTCTCAGCATCTGGGAACCACACATCGGTGTAGTACTCGATGGTGAGGGGATCGGTGGAGGTGATATTCCAACCCTTGAAGCCGCCCTTGAAGGCATCCAGTGTGCCAGCCTGGGCTTCATCAAAGATGGGGCTGCCGGCAGTGCCGGTGGCAAAGCCTTCGATGGCCGACATGATGAAGTCAGCTGCGCTCATCTGGCTGCCATCGTGCCAGCTGCGATCGTACAGGTCGGCCGGGTAGTGAGTGACAACCTTAACCAGAGATTCCAATCCATCAGGAAACGCGGTCCCAACGGTAATGAAGTTCTCGGCTACAGGATCCCAGTCGATCCAGGCATCTTCGGGGACGACGTTCGTGTCCACGAATTCAAGCGTTACCCAGTCGAGGGTGGTGCCGACCGGATAGCCTTCGGTCATAAACACATCAGCGCTTTCAAGACGCTGGGGCATCTGAAGACCGGTGTAGGGGTTGGCCAGGGTGGCCGTGTCCGAGGTGAGCTGCTGCCACTGGCTGTCATAGGTCCAGTTGGAGCCGCCGACGGGGTTAGCGGGTTCCACGAACAGGTCAGGCGTGCCCCAC
>Ga0209002_10004396_pt1 | contig 11101 bp, 10 predicted proteins | sample Rifsed16ft2_FD_184010 | JGI IMG/M metagenome (GOLD analysis project Ga0209002, IMG submission 184010) | Soil microbial communities from Rifle, Colorado, USA - sediment 16ft 2 (version 2) | ecosystem: Environmental > Terrestrial > Deep subsurface > Rock core/Sediment | place: Rifle, Colorado...
TGCCCCAGCTGCTAAGCGCAGGGGCAAATGGCTTATCGTAGGTTACGCGGAGTGTATATTTATCCAGTACCTCTGCCTTCTTAACCTGTTTATAGTCCTCTGAATATGCGGTCGGGGTCTTTTCATCTATTATAGTCTTATATCCAAAATAGACATCCTCTGCAGTAAACTCAACCCCGTCAGTCCACTTAACCCCCTTCCTTAAATGAAAGGTTATAATGAGTCCATCCTTTGAGATATCCCACGACTCTGCGAGGTCTCCTATAAGTGTCAGGTCTTTATCATATTTAACCAGACCATTAAAGATCATGCCTGCAACTGCATGAGATGCACTGTCTCCTGCAAGCATTGGTATAAGTATGCTCGCTTCACCGATTGTACCTTCAACAATAGTATCACCATAAGAGGGTTTATCGTTTGCATCAGTCTTTTCGATTGAATGGGCTTTTTGTGTTTCCTGTTCAGCAATGATCAATGTGAACAAAAGTAGAAATATAAAATGTGCAAATCTATGTTTCATTAAAGTTCTCATGGCAAAAAATAGAAAGCAATAGCCAGTATAATATATACAGCCATAAGCTGCACCCCTTCCATCCAGTTTGATTCTCCATCCATAGAGATCAGGCTTACAATGCCTACAGAGAGTACGATAGCCAGCACCTCAAATGTCGTAAAGAGGAGATCCATTGGTTGTCCGAAGATGAAATAACTTAAAAAGACCAGAATGGGGGCAACAAACAGGGCTATCTGTATGCTTGAACCTATAGCAATATTCATTGCAAGGTCCATCTGATTTTTTGCTGCCATCATAACTGCTGTACTATGTTCAGCAGCATTTCCAATAATAGCGACAAGGATTACACCAACAAACACCTCTGTCATGCCAAATACCTTTGCTGTATGTTCCACTGCACCAACAAGAAATTCGGCCATGATTGCCACAAAGACTGTACTGATGAGCAGCACCATAACCGATTTACCCTTACTCCACCCTTTCAATGCTATGCCCTCTTCCATCCCCTCAGGATGTATTCCATCACCTGCATAGAGGTGTTTGTGGGTGCGGAGGGTGAACAGGAGGTTTAATAGATAAGTTACGAATAAGACAATAGCTATCTCAAGACTAAGTTCCTGTTCCTGTTTAACCTGTATATTCCCTGCAACACGATGAAAGATGGCCGGCACCACAAGTCCAATAGCACTGAGTGTAAGCAAGGTTGCACCCATGCAGGCAGCAGTCTTGTTGAAGGTCTGTCTTTCATATTTTAAGCCTCCAAATATCACGCTAAGTCCGAGAACAAGAAGGATATTACCGATGATTGAGCCTGTAATGGATGCCTTAACTACATCATAGAGACCCTTATTAAGTGCCAGTAACGCGATAATCAACTCTGCTGCATTTCCAAATGATGCATTAAGAAGGGCACCAAGACCTGACCCTAATCTCTCTGCAAGATATTCTGTTGCTTTTCCCATCAGTCCTGCGAGAGGGATTATAGCAAGCGCAGATGAGATGAAAATCCATACAGGACCGGCGTGTGATAACTCAAGGATCAGACTAACCGGGACAAAGATTAAGAATAGAGAAAGCGTGTCTATTTTAATATTTCCAATTTTCATAGGATTTTTATCCTGAGGCGAGGCATATTATGTACTTTTTAGTTTATTGCCGTCAAGATAGTCCTGTGTTTGGGTGACAGGAGTACTGACAGGAAGAAGACAAAAGATACGAACAGCACTGTGGTGGCCCCTGATGGAAGGTCAAGCCAGTACGATAAAAAGACACCTGATACTGAAGACCCTGTGCCGATCAGGGCAGAATATATGAACATCCGGATCATACTATATGTTAATTGATAAGCTGCTGCTGCCGGTGTTACTATCATTGCAAAGACGAGTATAGCGCCAACTGATTTCAGTGATATTACAATGGTTAGTGCGATCATGGTCAGCAGCAGGAATGATAACCACCCTGTAGGTATGCCGCCGGCCCTTGCCATCTCCTCATCAAAGGTAATAAAATGAAATTCCTTAAAAAAGAGATATACGAGGAACAATACGACAACACCTAATAATACAATAATAGCCAGGTCAAGTTTTGTTACAGATAGTATACTCCCGAACAGATATCCATAAACCTCGGCATTATAAACCTTCATCAGGCCGATGAAGAGTACAGCCAAAGCCATAGTAAGAGAGTAGAATATCCCTACTGACGCATCCAGTTTAAGATAACCCTTTTTACTCAGATAGCCTACTATCCATACTGTTATGAGACTGAATAAGACAGCTATGGAGAGAGGACTGAACTTAATAAGATAGCCGAGGGTAACGCCTGCAAAGGCAGCATGTGATGTCCCTGCACCGATAAATGTAAGATTTTTTAAAATTACAAAGACCCCTATGATTGAGCATACAAGACCTATTATTACTGAGGCAATCAGCGCCCTCTGCATGAATTCATAGGAGAGCATCTCAAACATAATGATAGTCTCCTACTATTACATAAAGCCCGTTTTCTTTTGTAGTAACGACTACCTGTTTTCCGTATATCTCGCTCAGTATTTTCTCATTTAAGACCTCAGAAGGTGTGCCTATCGCAAAAAGTCTTACCTTGAGAAGGGCTATGCGGTCTACAAAAGGGCTTATCATATTTATATCGTGAGTGACAAGCAGGATAGTAAGGTTCAGGTTTTTATGCAGATTTGATATAAGCCTTATTATGCTGTGCTGTGTAGGGGGATCGATACCGGTTGTCGGCTCATCCATCAATAAGACCTCCGGTTGCTGTACAAGGGCACGCGCAATAAGTACCCTCTGCTGCTGTCCACCGGACAGATGTCCCAATGGGGCATCTTCATACTCATTCATCCCCACCTCTCTCAGGGCAGTTTCAACAAGCCCTTTATCCCGTTTTGACGGCCGGTTAAAGAGGCCAAGGGAACTATATCTTCCCATCATTACTGTTTCTGTAACAGTTACAGGAAAGTTAGGGTCTATCTGGCCCTTTTGCGGGATATAGCCTATCTTTGCCTTATGATGACACCGTAGTTTATGGCAGGCACAGTCGAATATCTGAACTGAACCCTTGCTCGGCCTTACCAATCCAAGAATAGACTTGAGCAATGTTGTCTTTCCCGAGCCATTAGGTCCTATGATGCCGATGAATTCACCCTGATACACATCAAGGCTAATATCTTCCAATGCTGCACGCTGCTGGTAATTTATTGTGGCCTGTGAGAAGGTTATTATAACGTTATTCTTCATCTAAATGCAGAGGAGAGTTGTTCTGCGTTATATTCCATCATTTCAATGTAAGTCCCTGTCCCTGGCAACCCTCCGGGGATCGGTGTTAATATAATCATTTTAGCATTAGTTTCCTCAGAAATCGATTTTGGTACCTTTGGATTTAGTTGCGGCTCTGATACGATAACCCGGATATCCTCCTTTTTTATCCTGTTTATAATATTTGCAATATGTCTTGCGGATGGTTCTGTGCCAGCCTGTAATTGGATATTATCAACAATCTGTAATTTAAATCTCTGTGCAAAATAAGGCCATGCAGGATGGTGAGTAATAATCTTCCTGTTTTTGATTGATCTCAACTTATCTTCGATCTTTGAGCGCATTGTATCAATCTTTTTAAAATATCCTGCCTGGTTTGTCAGATAGATATTTCTTCCTTCAGGGTCTATATCAGATAATGCCTCTGTAATATGTCTTATAATAACCTTTGACCGCTCAGGGTCAAGCCAGATATGGGGATTTCCAAGATGACCATCATGATCATGTGAGTCCACTTCTTCACTTCTTAATAAAGGTATTCCACTTGAGGTGTTTACAACTACCAGTTTGCTGTTTGATGCATTTTTTATCAGGGAATCCACCCATACCTCAAGGCCAAGTCCTATCTTGATGAGCATCCTTGCCTCTTTTACTGCTACAATGTCACTTGGTTTAGGGGTATAGGTGTGTTCACTTTCAAGTCCGGATAACAGACTTCTTACCTCAACCCTTTCACCCCCCACATTTCTTACAAAATCTTCAAGGAGTGTTAATGTCGTGACAACCTTTATAGGTTGAGCGGCGAAAGAGCGGGGTGGAACAATATTAAGCAGGGAATAAGAGATAAGCAGTAAAAAAAGAGTGTAAAGGTGTCTCATCTCTAAATCTTTTTATTCGGGAACCGGTTCACTGTACTATTCGTGTTCATTATTATTACCCGCTAATATCCTGATGAAAGTTTCTACGATAACAGGATCAAACTGGGTTCCTGCATTTCGTTTAAGCTCTTCAATAGCCTCTTCCTGTGTAAGTCTTTTATTATGCGGATTAAAGGATACCATAGTATGGTAGGTATCTACAACACTTATTATGCGGGAAAGAAGCGGGATATCTTCACCTTTCAATCCTGAAGGATATCCGGTGCCATCGTATCTCTCATGGTGATGGTTAATAGCCTGAAACACATTCTGGAGATTAAAAATCTTTTTAAGTATCTCTACTCCTGTCTCCGGATGATCTTTTATTAGATCAAGTTCTTCTTTTGATACTGACCCCTCTTTTATTGTCTGAGAGAGGGATTTTAGCATACCGATCTCATAGAGATATGTGGCTACCTTAAGATCACGCATCTGGCTGTCATTGAGGTTGTAAGCCCTGGCTATCTGGAGTGCAGTACGACTTATAGTGACCGAGTGTCCTCTGCGGGAGGGTAGTCTTTCATCAATAGTAGTGGACAGGCTTCTGAATATCCATTCTTCAATGTCTTCCAATAAACTCTTTGTCTTTCCGGGAACTTCAAAGTTATTTTTTAAGGTATTATAATAAAGTACAGTCTTATTACGACCACTTTCTTTGGCAAAATATAATGCCTTATCCGCTGTCTCAATGAGGCTTTTTCTGTCGGTTGCATCACCTGGAAATGACGTTATACCAATGGAGACTGTTACATGTAAAGTCTCCCCGTTTAAGACCTTTATTGAAAGTTGTTCTATATTTTCACGGAGACGGTCGGAAAAGATAAATGCCTCAGCAGAATTTGTCTCAGGGAGTAAAATGGCCATCTCTTCACCGCCGTATCGTGCGGCAAAATCAGAGCTTCTTACTTCCTGAAGGATAATCTTTCCAATTGCTCTCAGGGCCTCGTCCCCGGACTGGTGTCCATATGTATCATTAAAATTCTTGAAGTTGTCTATATCAATCATCATGAGGGATAAAATAGAGTTATACCTGGATGCACGTTTAACCTCTTCTTCCAGTCTCTTATGAAATTCCCGGTGGTTGAATAGACCGGTAAGACTATCTGTGATTGATAATTTTGTCAATTCTTCATGAGATGATTGTATAGATGCTGCCATTTCATTAAAGGCACTTGCGAGCTGACCGATCTCATCTTCTCTGTTTAATTTAACGCGGCTTGAAAGGTTGCCTCTGCTCATAGAAACACTTGTTTTTGTAAGTTCATGTATAGGATGAGATATCCTCCAGCCGAGCATTCCAGCTATAGCAAACAGTACCATTGAACCTGTTAAGACGAATAAGAGATATTTTTTCGCAGAGACTTCCCCATATATTGCATCCTCTGATGTAATAACCCCTAAACTCCATCTGTTATGATTATCCCTTTCTTCCGGAATATCTTTATAGGTAATATAGGATGGTTTTCCATCATAGATGATCCGTCTGTTCCCGCCTTCTCCTGATCGCATCCTGCTGACAACTGATAGGAAGGATGGATCATTTTCGAGATTACCTGCACTTAATATAATCTCTCCGGTCCTTTTCTTTGTATGTGAAATCAGATTTCCATTCTGATCTACTACAATTACAATATCATCCGGATGTGCAATGTTTTTAATGAAGCGGGTAATACTGTCGAGATAAATCTGTGCATATAGAACCCCAATAAGTTTTTCCTTATTATTGTAAATTGGAAGTGCACTGGGAATGATCCATTTACCTGAACTTTGAGAAAATACCGGGTGTCCGTTGAAGACTATCCCTTTTCCCAGCAGAAGTGCCTCTTTAAAGAAGGAGGATCCGGAAATATTTTCAGAATACTCGTGGGGTGATAAATTCTTTCCTTCCTTTACAGCACTGATCACTCTGCCATTTACATCAGCAAAGCCGGCTGATTCTATGATTCCGTGGAAGATTGAACTAATCTGGAGTAATGCCTTAGCCTGTTCATCTCTATAAAGATTACTATCATTATGGTCTTCAAAGAATCGCACAAAGGCGGTATTCTGGCCTGACAGGATAAGGTTGGTATTAGATTCAACAAAAAGAGTCACAATATTACGCATTCCATTATTTACCTTTAATTCCTGCTCCTTAAGAGCAGAATGGAGGAGGGTCTGCCGGCTTTTGGAATAGGCATAGAAGCTGCCCACTACAAGTGGTATTACACCTATTATGGAGAACAAGATAAAAAGCTTTGTATAAATACTTTTGGGAGAGGATATCCTTAATATAGTATTGTTCATTAACTCCCTATCGGCAAACAGAAATCTATATTTTATAACATTTTATAATAAGATATTTAAGCAGTATAATAAAATATTGGGGAAATTAAAAGGGCTACGAGTATGGCCTATGAGTATAGCCTATGAGTATAGATGGTTTGATTTTTTATAAAAATATCAGGCAGGGTAATCGAAAAGTTCTTTTTCCTGACTGTAGAGGGTCTCTATAAAGACCTCAACAATTCGGGGGTCATACTTTCTTCCGAGTCAAACCTTTACTAGCCGGTCGATCTTTGCTGCCAGGATAAAATCATTTTCAGAAAGACCTTTTATGGCATGTGTGAATAGAACTAATTCAACTTTGTTATAGTGGATTGCTATATCCGGGTGATGCCCTTCCTCTTCGGACAGTTTACCAACTGCATTTACAAAATTCAATGACTCAACGAAATTTTTAAACTTAAACGACCTGTACAATCGCCCGTTTCTTAGCAACCACAAGGGTATTTCTTTGATAAGTTCTTTTATCTTAGACTCTTCAAGCGGCGGTGTACCACCTTCACATGGGACACATTTCATTTTGTGTAAGTCCATTTGTGTCTCCTAAACTATACCATAGACAACCAGCCCGTTACCGTAAATAGAGATATTGATATCCATTATCATGACTTAAATATATGACTACTAAAAGTGGCTGTCAAGTAATGAAGGGCCTGGCTGTCTCCTTGACTCCGCTAAGTGATTGGAATATATTGCCTTCATATGGAGTAGCTAACAAATGAGGAGGATATTATGGATGAGATTGAAAAGATAATAAAGGAGTCGAAGAATGTTGCGGTAGTGGGATTATCCAATAAACTTGGAAGGCCGAGCCTCACAGTCGCCAGTTATTTAAAAGGACAGGGGTATAAGATAATCCCTGTAAATCCCACAATACAGGAAGTGGGAGGAGATAAGTGTTATCCCGACCTGGCTTCTGTTCCAGACCGGATTGATATTGTGGATGTATTCAGGAAATCCGATGAAGTCCTTCCGGTTGTTGATGCTGCAATAAAGATAGGGGCAAAGGTGATCTGGATGCAGGAAGGGATTGTTAATGAGGAGGCGGCTAATAAGGCGAGGGAGGCCGGCCTTTTGGTTGTAATGGATAAATGTATGTTGAAGGAACATGCACGCCTGAAGAGGGAAGGCAAGGTCTGAGATGGATAAGGTTGAAGTAGCAAGAATCTTAGAGGAGATAGGCATTTTACTCGAACTTAAAGGGGAGAACCCTTTTAAGATAAAGGCGTACCATAATGCTGCTAGGGCTGTTGAGGCAATAGAGGAAGATTTAAAGGGTGCTATTGATGATGGTTCCCTCTTAAATCAGAAGGGTATTGGGAAGGCTATCTACGAAAAGATATTAGAACTGTTTAATACCGGACATCTTAAATATTATGAAGAACTTAAAATCGAGATACCTTACAGCTTATTAGAGTTGATAAAGATCCCTGGTGTCGGACCAAAGAAGATAAAGGCATTGTATGATGCCTTTGGTATAACTACTGTCGGAGAGCTTGAGTATGCATGTCTGGAGAACAGGCTTGTCGAGTTGCGTGGTTTTGGTAAGGCCACGCAGGAGAAGATACTGAAAGGGATAGAGTATTATAGAAAGGGGACGGGACTTCATCTGCTTAATATTGCGTCAGCAGAGGCAGAGAAACTTTATGACGCATTAAAAACAGATAAGGATATTATCAGGATTAGTATTGCGGGTAGTATCAGACGCAGGAAAGAGGTTGTAAAGGATATAGACCTGGTAGCAAGCGCCAGGCCAAAGGGTGAAAAGGGTGTAATGGATTTTTTTATTGGACTCCCTTCTGTTCAATCAATTACAGCAAAGGGCGATACCAAAGCGAGTGTGGTATTGAGCTCCGGAATTAATGCTGATCTCCGTATTGTATCTGATAAAGAGTTTCCCTTTGCACTCCACCACTTTACAGGGAGTAAGGAGCATAATGAGGCATTGAGGGGCCGTGCAAAGAAGATGGGCCTCAAGATGAATGAATATGGTCTCTTCAAAGGAGAGAGATTGATAACATGTAAGGATGAGACTGAGACGGATCTTTTCGGAGAGCAGTGCGTCCTTTGCGGCGGTCTCACCTCATTGATTACCGCAGGTTTTGAAACACTTGTTGAGGCAGGGTATCCGCCGGAGATGGCATATTTTGAGTGTCTCCACGAGATGAAACTGATAGTGGACCTCGTGTATGAAGGTGGAATTGCAAATATGAGGGCCGCAATAAGCAACACTGCAAAGTATGGCGATATTATAAGTGGCCCAAGGCTTATTGATGAAAGTGTTCGCGAGAGGATGAGAACAATTTTAAAGGAAATCCAAAACGGCGAATTTGCGCGGGAATGGATTCTTGAAAACAGGGCAAACAGACCGGTATTCAATGCGCTGCTTAAAAAATGGGCAACGCATTCAATAGAGGATGTAGGCGAGAAGCTCCGTGCTATGATGCCCTGGCTTAAGAAGGAGGCAAAACAGGAAAAAAAATAATGAGGATACCTGTTGCAAAAGACGGACTTCCGATAATACTGCCTTCATTTATAATAGGAGGATTTTTGAATTATCTTATGGGCTGGAACGCCGGAATGCCCTTTTTTATCTTCGGACTGTTCTCCGTCTGGTTCTTCAGGGATCCTGAAAGGGGAATTCCATTTGATCCCAATACAATTATTGCTCCTGCGGACGGCAAAATAATAAAAGTTGAACAGGTGAGCGAAGACCCGTATTTTCGTAGGGAAATGAAGAAGGTTTCCATATTTATGTCCGTATTTAATGTTCATGTGAACCGTATTCCCTGTGACGGAGTGGTTGATGAAGTTCGCTACCGGCCGGGAAAATTTGTTGTGGCGAGCCTTGATAAGGCTTCCGATGATAATGAACAAAATGCCGTGATTATTAAAAGACAGAATGGAGAGAAAGTTGCCTTTGTTCAGATTGCAGGGCTTATTGCAAGAAGGATTGTATGTAGGTTAAAAAAAGGCGATAATGTGAAGCGCGGGCAGCGGTTCGGAATGATCCGGTTCGGTTCAAGAGTTGATTTGTTTCTTCCTCCGTATGCGCAGTTGACAGTTACAGTCGGGGACAAAGTAAACGCAGGCAGTTCAATTTTAGGATATATAAAATGAAAATTGATCCAAAAAATAAACTTTCCGCGTCAAAGGGTATTTATATCCTCCCTAATTTTTTTACCTCTGTCAGCCTCTTTGCCGGTTTTTATTCAATCCTTGCTGCTATTCACGGGAATATAGAAAAGTCGGCAATAGCAATTCTTGTAGCCGGAATGTTTGATGTTCTTGATGGCAGGGTTGCGAGGTGGACCAATACAGCGAGCAGATTCGGAACAGAATATGATTCCCTTTCCGATCTTGTTTCTTTTGGGGTTGCACCGGCAATATTGGTGTACCTCTGGATATTGAATATTTTCGGGGAATGGGGCTGGGGTGCAGCCTTCCTTTTTGTGGCCTGTGCAGCTATGAGGCTTGCCCGGGTTAATGTACAGGTTTCAACTATTGAAAAGCGGTATTTTATAGGACTTCCGACCCCTGGTGCAGCGGGTCTGATATCCGCAACAGTTCTTTTTTACATTAAACATAACATAGAAACCACACCCCAGAAAACAATAATTTCATTGCTGTCCAGACCTGTTGATTTTCTTCTGAATAAGCCTGTGGATTTCATATTTTCCCGCCCGATCTCTTTTTTAATAATTGTTTTTGCAGGATCAATCCTTATGATCAGTTCAGTAAAATACAGAAGCCTGAAGGATATGGAGTTTTTTAAAACCAAACCCCTTATGGTGATGCTGCTTGCTATTTTTCTGCTTGTGCTTTTCTATGTTGAACCGGTAAAGGTTCTGTTTACATGTTTGTCCATATACTTTCTGAGCGGGCCGGTTGAAACAGTAATTCGGAAGGTTGGTTTGTTGAAGGATAAAGACCAGAACAGCGCAGAGGCAAGGAATTCAAAAGTAATCCATGTTGATGAGGCCAAAAGGGCAAATGGAAAGAATTAAGATTTTTGATACTACATTAAGGGATGGAGAGCAGTCTCCCGGCTTCAGCATGAATGTGGAAGAAAAGATCAGAATGGCAAAGCAACTGGAGAAGTTAAATGTGGATATAATTGAGGCTGGTTTTCCGATTGCTTCTGAGGGTGATTTTGAGGCGGTCAGGGCGATTTCCGAAAATGTTAAGAATTGTGTTATCGCAGGACTTGCGCGGGCTAACCGGGAAGATGTCCTTCGTGCCGCAGAGGCTGTGAAAAGAGCCGAAAAGCCGCGAATACACTGTTTTATAGCGACCTCGGATATCCATCTGTCCCAGAAATTGAAAATCTCAAGGGAGCAGGCCATTGAGGCAGCGGTTGCCGCCGTGAAGCTTGCAAGGGAATGTGTTGAGGACGTGGAGTTTTCCGCCGAGGATGCCACAAGGAGCGATCGGGATTATCTCTGTAAGATTTTATCCGCGGTCATTGATGCTGGCGCCGCAACGATAAATATTCCGGATACGGTGGGATATACTGTTCCGTCTGAGTTTAGAAAACTGATTACCTATCTCAGGGAGAATATAAAAAATATCGG
>Ga0209002_10004399_pt1 | contig 11096 bp, 17 predicted proteins | sample Rifsed16ft2_FD_184010 | JGI IMG/M metagenome (GOLD analysis project Ga0209002, IMG submission 184010) | Soil microbial communities from Rifle, Colorado, USA - sediment 16ft 2 (version 2) | ecosystem: Environmental > Terrestrial > Deep subsurface > Rock core/Sediment | place: Rifle, Colorado...
GTCCATGCATACCAGGACGGAGACGTGACGGCCGGGGGTCATCGGCAGGTCGCCCTTCGTAAAGCCAGCGGCGTATAGCTCGTTGGCGGCGAGCAGTTCGGGCAGGGCGGGCATCGCGGTTTCCTTTCTAGGGCAGGGCGGGTGGCGGAATATCTTAAGTTTGGCCTGCCACCACCATGCATGCTTATCGTTCTACGGGAACACCCACCATACTGCCGTACTCGGTCCAGGAGCCGTCGTAGTTCTTGACGTCCGGGTAACCCAGGAGCTCGTGGAGGACGAACCAGGTGTGGGATGAGCGCTCGCCGATGCGGCAGTAGGCGATAACGGGCCTGTCGGCGGCGGCGCCCTGCGACCCGTAGAGCTCCTTCAGCTCTGCTGGGGATTTGAAGGTGCCGTCCTCGTCGGCGGCCTTGCTCCAGGGGATATTCTTGGCCTCGGGGATGTGGCCCGGGACCTGGGCCTGTTCCTGGGGCAGGTGAGGCGGCGCCAGGAGCTCGCCACGATACTCCTCAGGGGAACGAACATCGATGAAGACAGCCTCGCCGCCCTGTTTCGCTAGCACTTCCTCCCTGAAGGCGCGGATGTTCGGGCGGGGGCCAGCAAGCCTCGGCGGCGTCGCGGCTGGTGTGACTGTGGGCCGCTCCGCTGTCATCGGCCAGTTCTCCTGCTCCCACTTCTTGCGTCCGCCGTTAAGGAGCTTGACGTTGTCGAAGCCCTGGTACTTGAGGTACCAGTAGGCGTATGCAGCGAACCAGTTGTTGTTGCCGCCGTAGAGGATGACGGTGGTTTCATCGCCGACGCCCGAGCGGGTCAGTAGCTCCTGCAAGCCGTTGGAGTCAATGAAGTCTCGGCGCAGTGGGTCGTGCAGGTCCTTCTGCCAGTGCCAGGCGATGGCTCCGGGGATGTGGGCGACCTCGTAAGCGGCTGTGTCCTCGTCCACCTCCACTAGCCGCAAACCAGGGTCGCTGGCGTTGGAAGCGAGCCATTCGGTCTCCACTAGGACGGCGGAGTCTGGGTATTGAGCCATGTGAAACCCCCTTTCTTCAGCTCACCGGCTGCGCCTCGGTGAACACCAGGGCGATAGATGTCTAAACCGGCTTCAGCTCGTTGATGCGGGCCCGCACCGGCTCCGGATCCTTGTACCACTGGGCGTCCAGCTCGATGTACTCCTTCATGTCGTCTGGCACATCGTCCTCGGTGAAGATGGCCGTGACCGGGCAGACCGGCTCGCAGGCACCGCAGTCGATGCATTGGTCAGGGTCGATGTACAGCTTGCGGTCTACGCCTTCCTCGAAGTGGATGCAGTCGACGGGACAGACCTCGACGCAGGACTTGTCGATGGTGCCGATACAGGGATCCGTAATGACGTAAGTCACCGTATGTCACCTCCTCCCACCGCTTTGATTTGAAGCCAACGCGAAACCCCGTAAGACAGTTGGCGCCTCAACCTTGTCTACTGACCGTCTCCAGCCATCTGTACCTTCCAGCCAAACAGTTATGGTGCAAGGGGTTGATAAAGAAACTATCTACTGTGTATACTATACACCGACTCGGAGTACAAATGGGGACCTTCGCATGGCCATTGACACGCCCCGAGAGCATGGACGAAATCGACCGTGGACGCCGTCTTCGACAGCGTCTCCGTGGCGACGACCCTCCAGAAGACGCTGGAGGAGCTGGGGATCATCTTCTGCTCCTTCAACTCGCACAAGATCACGATGATCACGCCCGGCGACGCGCTCCCCGGCCGCGACCGGCCGGCGTTTGACGTTCCGGAGCGCCACACCGTTCTCGGCGCTCCTCTGCAGCCCCCATTCCCTGCCGGTATCCAGACCGCCGTCTTCGCGCTCGGCTGCTTCTGGGGTGCCGAGCGTCTCTTTTGGCAGATTCCGGGGGTGTTCACCACGGCGGTCGGCTACACGGGCGGCTTCACGCCGCATCCGACCCATGAGGAGGTCTGCTCCGGCCGCACCGGCCACGCGGAGGCCGTGCTCGTCGCCTTTGACCCGGCCAGGGTCTCCTCCGAGTCGTTGCTCAAGACCTTCTTCGAGGAGCATAACCCGACCCAGGGTATGCGTCAGGGCAACGACGTCGGCACGCAGTACCGCTCCGCCATCTACTACGCCGACGACGACCAGAAGCGGACCGCCGAAGCCTTGCGGGACGCCTACAACCGGGACCTCCGGCGTGCCGGCTTCCCGGCCATCACGACCGAGATCGAGCCCGCCGCTCCCTTCTACTACGCTGAGGACTACCTCCAGCAGTACCTGCACAAGGTTCCGGACGGTTACTGTGGACTGAAGGGCACCGGCTTGACGTGTTCGCTGTCGAACGTCACAGAAGCTGGACGATGACTAGGGTCTCCTCCCCATCAGCCGGCCGCAGCGCAGCGGCGGCGCGCTGAGGAGATAGGGAGGCCAGTGCACCATTTTTCTACCCCCGATTCACAGGTAGGCGTGATGTGCGCCTTCTGTTGTCGCTCGCCCGTGACCGAGGACGTGGAGGTCGAGGGCCGGGTGTTCGAGGTCTGCGCCCCCTGCGCGCGCAAGCTCCAGACCAGGCGGCGGCAGAAGGACGCAGATTGCTTCTGCCCGGAGGACTGCCCGCGGCACGTGGAGCACGGGAGCTACTGATGGCCGACAGTTACGCCAACGGCCCGGCACGGGAGGTAGAGTTCGTGAAGGCGACGCGGATGAGCACGCCGCAAGAAGATCCCTGCATCCAGGTGGAGATAGGGAACCTGGCTCGGGAGCTGACGCTAGACACGGCGCTGAAGCTGGCCGCAGCGATCCGAAGAGAGGCGAGTCATCGCGACCGCATAGTCGAGGCAACCGCCGCCAGTCGGCGCGAGTATCTGGGCATGGAGTTGGAGAACCTAGCCGCTGAACGAGGCGTCGAGCCCGAGGCACTATTGGCAACCCTCGCCGATACACAAGGAGGGATATAACCCCCACCGTTGCCGAAGGGCAGCGGCGATGATCTCGTTGCTGGTTGTCCAGCTCACCGGCGCCTGAGCGGCAGAACACCTGGCAGGTAGCAACTCGAAGGGTTCCGGCCGCGCCAACCATCCAGCGTTAGGTCACTTCGTCCGGACGGCGCTGTGGGCAAAGAACATCGCGTCAATCGCCACCGTTTCTCGGATGTTTCCGGAACCGCCGGGAAGGAGGCGCAGGACTCGAACCCGGCGGATGCGCTAATATCGATGTGCCGGCGGATCTTGAGAAAGGACTGCGCGATGGGCGACAAGAGTCCGAAGAACACCTCCAAGACCAACAAGCAGAAGGCACAGAAGAAGGCGGCGTCGGTACCAAAGCCAACACCGAAGAACTAGCGTCGCCTTCCTGTAGCTGGATGGCGTTCTAGCCTCGGCGCGTACGCGCTAAGCGTGCAAGCCGATAGCACCTACCGTCGCGTCGTGGAATCGCTTTGAACCCAGGAGGACCCCACATGACCACCGTCAACGACTGGAACAACCAGATCATCACTGAATTCCGCGCCAACGAGGGCAGAGTCGGCGGGCCGTTTCAGGGCGCGCCGATGCTTCTGCTCCACCACACTGGCGCGAAGTCCGGAAGGACGCGCGTCAACCCGCTCATGTACCTCGCTGACGGCGACCGGCTGCTCATCTTCGCCTCCAAGGGCGGCGCGCCAACTCACCCCGACTGGTTCCACAACCTCCGCGCCAACCCGACGGCCGAGGTCGAAGTCGGCACGGACAAGTTCATGGTCGAGGCGGAGGAGCTGGCCGGCGAAGAGCGCGACCGCTTGTACGCCAAGCAGGCGGGACTATACCCGATATTCGGCGGCTACCAGGCGAAGGCCGGGCGCACGATCCCCGTCGTCGCCCTGAAGCGCAAGTCGGAACCACCAGCGGCTTGATCGAAATCCGGCGGCGGGGCCCCATGTACGCTCCTTGACGCCATTGCGACGCCCAAAGTGCGATGAAGAGGCGTTACAAGCAGAGATGAAGCGTCATTGCGGTGACAGCATTTCAGGTACGAAACTGGCAGAACGTCGTCCAGCAGCCGCATCACAATCCCGGTCAGTGGTTGATTCTCCCCTTCCACCTAGACCTCACGAGTTCGAGTGCCGCCTCCGCTTTCGACTCATTCTCCGGCTGGCAAGCCAGGAGAAACAGGGCGTTGTTGGTTCTGAGGCGCGTGACTATCGCTCGCGGTGCTTCTTGCTGGAGCCTGACTGCGAGACGGCTGATGAAATCCTCGCGCTTCTCACGCGTGAAATGCTGGAAGATTAGCAGCGACGCGCCTCGTCCCCAGGCGAGACCCAGGTCATTCCAGTACAGGTACTTGTTCGAGTGCTTCGTGCCCGAGGGCTTAGACGGGACTTCGAAACCGTTGTCCGGGTCGAAGAAAAGCAGGTCAGTAGACGATAGTGCGGCAAGAGCACTCGCCAACCAGGCACCGTGGGCTAGGCTGCTGTCCGGGACGACCTCAGAGAAGAAGCTTGCCTGCGGAATGACCGAGTCGTCCTCGGCGAACGGCGATGCGCCCACGAGGCGTAGCCGCTTGCTCCCAGGCTTACACTGCTCCCCAACTCGCCGCCTGTTCAGGATTTACCCGTATCAGGGGCAGCTGCTCCAGCGCCATTGAGTGGTACTGCTCGTATTTGCGCTTAAGTGCCGCCGCTGCCTCGGCCTTCTCGCCCCTGTCCGTCACCAGCGAAGCGCTTCCCCGTACCAGCACCCAGGCCAGACGCTCCCAGTCATCCTCATAGCGGTCGAACACAAGCGCAACCTGTGGGTTCACCTCGATGTTGCGAAGTCGCCTGAGGCGCCTTCCGCTCTTCGGCTTCTCGTCAACTGGCGTGTACAGACAGTCGTTCAGGTAGACGAAACAGACCGGGACAGCGACCGGGCGGCCGCGGGCGTCGGCCGTGGCCATGCGGGCGACGCGTTGCGCGCGGACGAAGTCCTCCTCGCGCGACGAGAGCATGTCAGGGTATCACGCTACGGTGGCAGGGCGGGAGCAAGGATCGCAAACGCGACACCGAGTCTGCCGGCGGTCGCATGAAAGCTGGAGGCGATGCAGTGGACAAGAGGTGGCAATCCATGTACGTCGGGCGGGCTCTCACCAGGCGTGAATACAAGCGCCCTGGCTTCGCGAACCCGACCACGGAGCCAGTAGCGGACATCCGGGGCCATGCGGACGTTCCTGATCCATTGCGATCGCTCACCGCGGACGGAGCCGATCAGCAGGTAATCACCGATGAGGCTGGCTAGGACCGGCGTGCGATACGGAATCCCCGTGTGCCGGCCCTTGGTCTCCAGGAGGATAAGGCCCGTGGGGGCGATGCCGGGAGAACCGCATCCCGCGCGCACCGCCGGCTCGACAAGCAAGTTCAGCGTGCGGAAGAATTCAGTCTCCAGGGTCGTCAGTCTCGACACGGCGTCCCTCAGTATTTGGGAGCGATAGGCGGGTGTCAACTCAGGGCATGCAATGCTACCTCTCCTTCCGTTAGGAAGATCAGGCCAGTAGCTTCGCGAAGCTGAGTTGATGGCTGCCGTGAGCGCCCGCTGGCAAGTGAGCGCCTACTGGATCAGCAGCCTTCCAACCATCTGCGTTGGGTGCACGTCACAGCGGAAGAAGTATTCGCCCGGCGGTGGGGTTTTAAAGGTGATCTCCTCAACGCAGGGCGCGGCGCATATCTGCGTCTTAGCAATCGACTCCTGGGCCGAGGAGTCTGTGTAGGCGGCCCAATTGTGCATGGTGGAGCCGTCTTGATTGTCGGCCCGCACGGTGACCTCCTTGTTCGCGGGAAGGGTGATCTCGTCAACATCAAACCTGATGGTTGGGATCATCTTAATGTTGACTGTTGCGGCCCCTGCTGCGGGTGACGGGGTGGTCTGCACGGCTGGGGTCGCTCGCGTTGAAGGCGCCGCCTTGTTCTCGTCTCCACCGGTTTCCACGACAATGAATGCCACCAGCCCCGCCGCAATCAGGACGAACGTCCAAACCAGTATCGCATCGCGGGTGTAGTTCGGCATGCTATCATCCCATTCTCTAGGATCCAGGGCGGCTGTTGTATGTGAAGGACCGGCTGTCTAGGGCAGGCGGCCATGGGGGCATTCTAGCCTGTAGCTCGTTAACGCCGCCGGTGATGTGACACAAGCCCCCTGACTGCTGCTAGAATTGTTTCTGGCACATTCAGCGCCAACCCAGTGCCCGTCAGAAGGCCGAATCGTCATGGAAGAGAAGATCGAGAAAACTGAAGCCGAGTGGCGAGCGCAGCTGACGGAGCAACAATACCACGTCGCCCGTGAGGCCGGCACAGAGGCGCCGTTCACCGGCCAACACCACGACACCAAAGCCGTAGGCGTGTACCGGTGCGTGTGTTGTGGACAGGATCTGTTCAGCTCTAAGGCTAAGTATGATTCCGGCACTGGCTGGCCGAGCTTCTGGGAGCCTGTCGACGAAGGCAACGTCGTATCTAGGACCGACCAAAGCCACGGCATGGTGCGGACTGAGGTGCGGTGCAGCCGCTGCGACGCTCACCTCGGCCACGTGTTCGAGGATGGCCCACAGCCGACCGGCATGCGATACTGCATCAACTCGGCATCGCTGGATCTCGCCGCACAGGAGTAACGAGACCAGCCTAATCTGCTCCTAGCTCGTGCCGCCACTGGAACGGAGGTGACCGGTGGCCCGGGAGGCTGTCATACACCGCGTCAACCCTTACCTGCTCCACGGCGAGCAGTACTACGAGATCCTCTACGCCTACACCAACGAGCCAGACACGCTCCGCCAGTCCCGCATCGCCCACACCAACATCTACTCCGACCCGCAAGAAGGTGACCATGTCCTTATAGAGGCCGTCCTCAACATCATCACCGAGATCAGCAAGAAGGGCTGAATGGGCAAGGGCCTTTCGCTCGCGGACAGGAGAGGATTTCGGAGCCGCGAGCTTCCGGTCTCGAAGACCTAGGAGGGAGATAAGCGTGACCAAGGAGGATCTCCTGCAGACCCTCAATGCGGAGTTCGCCGGCCTTCTTTCGACGCTGGAAGGGCTAGGCGAGGAGGCCGCGACCCGCGTCTGGTACGGCGACTGGAGCGTCCGCGACATCCTGGCGCACATTTCCGGCTGGCACAGGGAGATGGCTCAGGCCTTTGAAAGGATCGCCCGTGGCGAGCGTCCCGTGCCTGAGGGCACAGACTACGGCGACCCTAACCCGTGGAACGCGAGGTTCGCTGAGGCAAAGGGCGACATCACGTTTGCCAGCATGGTGCAGGAGCTGAAGGCCAGTGAAGCGGCTTTCGTGGAAGCGGCCAAGCAGGTTCCCGCGGACCGCTTTGAGGAGGGACGTGCCGCCTATCGCATCCTCCATGCAAGCGGTATCGACCACTATCGGGAGCACGCTCCAGAGATCCGCGAGTGGCGGGAGCGGGAAGGCATCTGAGACGTAGGAACGGTCTGCGCTCGCAGCTTGCAACGGGGGTCGAGTACGGCTGGCGTCGATTCTTGGCCTTATTCGAGAGCCTTAGTGCGTTGGCTGGAGGTAGATGACGCAGCAGCTAGGCTCGGTGCGGGATATTAAGAACTTTACCTCAGGCGATCGTGTCTCCTTCCGGGCGCGGGTGTTGAGGGTGTGGGAAGTCGGCGGGCTGCGGATGTGCCTTGTGGGGGACGAGTCGGCGCTGACCCGCGTGGAGTTGGGGAAAGCGACGGTGCAGGTGGGCCGCAGCTACGAGTTCCGCGACGCGTTAGTGCGGGCGTACCCTGGCCGCTGGCACAGCGCCTCCCTGGTGGGGGGCGGCGAAGCGTTGCTTCTGGCCGAAGACCTTCCCACTTTGCAGGACGAGGCGTACATAGAGCGCACGTACAAGATCCTCACTGGAGTACAGCTCAAGAAGGCCCGTAGAGAAGGCCGGATAGAGCCCTGGACCCACCCGCGGAAGAGAACGGCGCGATGATCGAGCTTCGGCGGAAGGATGAGACACGATGTAGCTCGCCCAGCAGCAGTGCCTGCGGCAACTAGAGAGAGATCGTGACGAATAACCGGGACGTACAAGCGGCTTGGGACTACCACGAAGGCACAAAGCACTCTTTCCAGAGCGTGCACTCCAGCCGGCATTTCCTTGACTTCGAGAACCAGCCGCTCCCCTTCAAGATCTACCCGGGTCTGGAGCCCATCCCCCTACCACGAGGGCTCGAACCTTCCGGAGTCCCCGCACTAGAGGCGCTAGCGGCCAGCGCCGTCGAGCCAGGAGGCGAACGTGTCCCAGACCTGAAGTTGTTGGCGAGGCTCCTACATTACTCTGCGGGAATCACCAAGCGTATACGCTACCCGCACGGCGAGATGCTGTTCCGGGCTGCCTCCTGCACGGGGGCGCTTTACCACATAGACCTGTATCTGGTGTGCGGTGATCTGCCGGACCTGGAGGCGGGAGTCTACCACTTTGGGGTGCACGATTTCGCCTTTCGCCAGCTGAGGCGGGGAGACTTCCGGGGCGAGTTGGTGCGGGCCACGGCCGACGAGTCGGCGGTGGCGTTGGCGCCGGCCATCCTCATATGCAGCAGCACGTTCTGGCGCAACTCCTGGAAGTACCAGGCGCGGGCTTACCGGCATTGCTTCTGGGACAGCGGCACCATCCTGACGAACCTCTTAGCTATGACCACCGCCCGCCGGGTACCGGCCCGGGTGGTGTGTGGCTTCGTGGACGACCGGGTGAACCGGCTACTGGGGCTGGAACCGCAGCGGGAAGTAGCCCTCGCGCTGGTCCCGTTGGGCCACAACAGCCCCATCGGTCAGGCCCCGGAGGTGGGGCCGCTGGCGCTGGAGACTACGCCGCTCTCGAAGTCGGAGGTAGACTACCCGGCGATTCGGGCGATGCACGAAGCCTCGTCCCTGGCTGAGGAGGCGCAAGTAGCGGCCTGGCGAGGCGCTGCCTCTCTGGCTCCGCTTGCCCCACCCGTGGGTCGGCTGTTCCCATTGCGAACACTGAACGACAAGGAGGCGCCGCATGACTCCATCGAGGAGGTCATCTTGCGGCGCGGTTCCAGCCGCCGCTTCGCCCGTCAGCCGATCAGTCTGGAGCAGCTCTCCACCGCCCTGAGTAGCATTGGTGGGATCGCGGCCGACTTCACGCAATCGGGAGGCCGGCTTCTAAACGACGCTTATATCATCGTGAACGACGTCGAAGGCCTGCCCTGCGGTTCCTACGTCTATCACCTGGACGAGGGCGCTCTGGAGTTGCTCCGAGAAGGAGAGTTTCGGGACGAGGCTGGGGACTTGGGCTTAGAACAAGCGCTCCCTGCCGACGCCAGCGCGAACGTATTCTTCCTGACGGACCTGGCGCCGATCCTGGAGCGGTTCGGCAACCGGGGGTACCGGGTAGCGCAGCTTGAGGCGGCCATAAACGGCGGCAGGCTGTACCTCGCGAGCTACGCCCTCGGGCTGGGTGCCACCGGTCTAACGTTCTACGATGACGACGTGACCGACTTCTTCTCACCCCACGCCGAGGGGAACAGCGCGATGTTCCTGGTGGCGCTGGGTCATCCCGCTAGGAGGAAGCCTGGCTAGGCCTAGGGAGAACCAGGTCGGCTAGCTCCTCGGATAAACGGGCCGTGCCTGGGCCACGGACGGCGGCCAGACCACCACCTTTCTTCCTCCTTGCCACTGCACCCAGACCATCTCGTGTCCGACCTGGATACCTGTCCTCGGGTTGATCCTGAATCGACCGAAGAAAGTGGTGCAGTCGAGGGCGCACGCGGCTCGCCACAGCGCTTCATCGTCGGCACGGCCGGCCTTCTCCAGGCAGTGCTGGGCGATCAGACAGGCAGCATAGGCCTGAGCGGCGGGGTAATCGCTGGCGCTGCCCATGGCGCGGATGCGCTCCGCCACCTGTGACGGCGTAGGGCCGAAGTCCACCACGTACCGGGCGTCGGCATCCCACTGACTGGGGGCAAGGATGGCCTCGGCACCAGTTCCCTGGGTCTGCCGGAACTCCCGCATCGCCGCCGCAGTGAGGGCGAAGGCCTTGGTTCTCACATCAGCGGCGATGCTCTCTCGGGCAATGGCGCAATCGTCCTCGAACGACCCGGCGCTGAGGATGAGGTCGGGCCGCTGCCGGCGCAGCTTCGCCAGGAGCTGGGGGAGGTCTTCGGGAAGGGACGAGTAGGCCAGTGCGGCAACGACGAACCCGGCCCGCCGGCCTACCGCCTGGGCGCCTCTCGTTGCCAGGCGGCCGAAGCGGCTGCCACGACGGCAAAGGAAGACAGCCTTCTTGGCATCGGCGTCGATACTTCTGACCAGCTCCAGCAGACCGGCGAAGTAGCGGCTCACGGGAGTGAGGATGCCCACGACACCGGTGTAAGGCCGGTGGATGTCGTCGCTGGCGCCGCCGTGATTCCAGAGCAGCTTGCCGTGCTGACGGGCGACGTGGACGACCGCGCGGGTGAGGTCGCTGGCGTAAGGGCCGATGAGGACGCGCACCCGGTCGACCGAAATCAGCCTCTCGACGTTGGCCACCGCTCGCTCCGGAGAGCCGGCGTCGTCGTAGTGGATGAGGGTGACCGGGAGCATTCCCTCCAGTTGCGATATCCTCACGCCCCCTTCGACGTTTGTCGCCTTCGCCCATGCCTGCAGGCCGGCCAGCGCCTGGCGCCCCTGGAGAGAGTACCTACCGGACGTTGAGATGGTGGCGCCGAACCGGATCGCATCAGCCATATGCACCTACGAAGCGGTGGTGGGGGCCGCCGGTTGCTTCATCCTAAGGGTGATCGAGTAGCGCGCCTCTCCGGCGGGTCCTGAGACGGAGTGCAGAGGCCCGGCCGACGGCCGCTCAGCGAGGCCCGGAGCCCGAAGGAGGAGCAGATCCCCGGGGTCGAGTTGGTATCGCCTCAGCGGCGAGCCCCGACGGTCGCGGAAGAGGCGGAATTCGGCGGGGCTGCCCAGGGAGAAGACGGAGATGAGCTTGATGAACCGCCGGCTGTCGCGATGAGGCGAAATGCCTTCGGACCCCAGGCCGTACCGTTGTATATGGATATCCGTGGGCACGAAGTCCGCCAGCCAGGCCTCATCCAGGAACATGGCCCGCGCCCTCAGCAGCGCTGCATACTCCTCGGCGAGAGCCAGG
>Ga0209002_10004402_pt1 | contig 11093 bp, 9 predicted proteins | sample Rifsed16ft2_FD_184010 | JGI IMG/M metagenome (GOLD analysis project Ga0209002, IMG submission 184010) | Soil microbial communities from Rifle, Colorado, USA - sediment 16ft 2 (version 2) | ecosystem: Environmental > Terrestrial > Deep subsurface > Rock core/Sediment | place: Rifle, Colorado...
AGCTTCTTCACTCCGCCCCATCCACTCCCCACTCTCGTATATCCACAAAGTGCCCCGCCACCGCCGCTGCCGCCGCCATCAACGGGCTCACCAGGTGCGTTCGTCCGCCCTTCCCCTGCCGCCCTTCAAAATTCCGGTTCGACGTGCTCGCGCATCGTTCCCCCGACGGCAGGATGTCCGGGTTCATCGCGATACACATGCTGCATCCTGCGTCGCGCCACTCAAATCCGGCGTCCGTGAAAATCTTGTCCAGTCCTTCCTTTTCCGCCGCGTCTTTCACCACCATCGACCCGGGCACCACCAGCGCTTCCTTCACATTCTTCGCAACTTTCTTGCCCGCCACGACCTGCGCCGCCGCCCGCAGGTCTTCAATCCGCGCATTCGTGCACGACCCGATAAAGATCCGGTCCAGCGAAATGTCCACAATCTTCGTCCCCGGCTTCAGCGCCATGTACTCCAGCGCGCGTACCGCCGCCTTCTGCTGGTTCGGGTCCGCAAACGACCCAGGGTTCGGCACCGCGCCCGTCACGTCCGTCACCATTCCGGGGTTTGTTCCCCAGGTCACCATCGGCGCAATCTGTGCCGCGTCCAGCTCAATCCTCGCGTCGTACTTTGCTCCCGCGTCGCTCGGCAATTGGCTCCATCGCTCCACCGCCTCTTGGAACACTTTCCCTCGCGGCACAAACGGCCGCCCCTCTAAATACGCAAACGTCGTTTCGTCCGGCGCCACCATGCCCGCCCGCGCCCCGGCTTCGATGGACATGTTGCAGACCGTCATCCGCCCTTCCATGGAGAGCGCGCGGATCGCTTCGCCGTCGTACTCGATCACATGCCCGTTCCCGCCAGCAATCCCCAGTTTCCCGATGATCGCCAGGATCAGGTCTTTCGCCGTCACGCCCTTTGGACGCTTTCCGTTCACGCGGATCAGCATTGTCTTCGACCGGAACTGCGACAGGCACTGCGTCGCCAGCACGTGTTCGATCTCGCTTGTCCCAATGCCAAACGCCAGCGCTCCCATCGCTCCGTGCGTGGAGGTATGGCTGTCCCCGCAGACAATCGTCTGTCCCGGCTGGGTGATTCCCAGCTCCGGCCCGATGATGTGCACGATGCCCTGGTTGCGGCTGTGCATGTCAAATAGGCGCACCCCCGTCTCTTTGCAGTTCCTCTCCAACGCCTCAAACTGGCTCTTCGCGTCGTTGTCCAGGATTGGCAGGTGCCGGTCTTTGGTCGGCACCGAATGGTCCATCACCGCAAACGTCAGGTCCGGCCGGCGCACTCTGCGTCCCGCGGCCTTCAGTCCGGCAAACGCCTGCGGCGACGTCCCTTCATGGACTAGGTGGCGGTCCACGTAAATCAATGCCGGCTTGCCCGGCTCCTCGTGGACCAGGTGGTCTTCCCAGATCTTCTCGTACATCGTGCTGGGCGGCATCGTGTCCAAACTTGCATTCTACCAATCCTCGCCCGCCGCGCCAACCCCCGCCGAGCCTCCAAGATTCGCCGCAGGCAACGCGCCGCCAGTTTCTTACGTCCCACAACCCGGGGTCTTTGCTTGCGCGCGGGACCCGTGGATCGGCCTGCGCGGTTCCGCCGCACGCCTTGCTTACCGGGAACACGCACAGCGCGTCTAAACTTTGTTTGAGCAACGCCGGTGGTATACTACTATTTGCGCCGGTAGACTCAGGATTCAGGAGAGCAACAGCATGGGCATGGAACTTCGGGGCCTTCTGAGCTGGGCCAAGTCTCGCAAGCTCACCGCCACCCTTCTGGTCGTACTCACCCTCGCCGTAGGCATCCTCATCGGCACGGTCATTTCCGGCCAGGTCGCCGCCAACAAGGCGACCGGCGTGGACGGCGCCGCACCTCTCGCCATACCGGACCCGGTGCGCCTCTCGAGTGCCTTTGTCTCCATCGCCAACCGCGTCGAACCCGCCGTGGTCAACATCTCCACCACTCAGGTCATCGACCGCGGCAGTCGCCGCCGCAGCCCCCAGCAGCGCCCGCGTCAGAACGACCCCTTCCAAGATTTCTTCGACCGCTTCTTTGACTCGCCCGAACAGGGCCCCAGCGCCGAGCGCAGCCTCGGTTCCGGCGTCCTCGTGGACAAGAAGGGTCTGATCCTCACCAATCACCACGTCATTGACGGCGCCACTAAAATTAAAGTCCAGCTCCATGGCCAGACGAATAAGTACAACGCTACGCTGGTCGGCGCCGATGAACTCACCGATCTGGCTGTCATTAAGATTGATACCGGAAAGGATCTCCCCACCGCCGTCCTCGGCAATTCCGACGCCGTGCAGGTCGGCGACTGGGTTCTGGCCATCGGCAGCCCGTTCGGTTTGGATTCCACCGTCACCGCCGGCATCGTCAGCGCCAAGGACCGCAGCGGCGTGGGCCGTCAGTTTCAGCGCTTCATTCAGACCGACGCCGCCATCAACCCCGGCAACTCCGGCGGCCCGCTGGTGGACATGGCCGGTCAGGTGATCGGCATCAACACCGCCATCATGACCGGCGGCCGCGGCTATGAAGGCGTCGGCTTCGCTCTGCCTTCCAACACCGCCATCCACGTCTATAACCAGCTCATTTCCGCCGGTAAGGTGGTTCGCGGCTCCATCGGCATCACCTTCAATGAGGAGAACAGCACGAACCCGGTGCTCTTGAAAGAGTTCGGCGTGCCGTACGGCATGATCGTCCAATCCGTCGAGCCCGGCAGCCCGGCCGCTAAGGCTGGCATCCAACCCGCTGACATCATCACGGAGGTCAACGGCAAGCCCGTCCGCTCCGGCAACGACCTCGTCAATCCCATCGCCCAGACCCCCATCGGACAGAAAGTCCGCGTGACCCACGTCCGCGAGGGGAAGCAGATGGAGGCCTCCATCACCGTTGAAGACCGCACCAGAGTCTTCCCCAACGCCGCGGCCGCCAGCGACAGCCGCCCCGACGACCCCGGCTCGGTCGAGTTCGGTCTTCGCGTCGAAGACCTCACCGCCGACCGCGCCCGCCGCCTCAACCTGGAAGGCCAGCGCGGCGTTCTGGTCACCGAAGTCGAGCCCGCCAGCTTTGCCGAAGACATCGGCTTCGGGCGCGGCGACCTCATCGTCGAAGTCAACAAAGAGACGGTCAGCGGCCTCGCCGACTACCGCCGCATCATGGGCAAACTCAAACCCGGCCAGAACGTGCTCTACAAGGTGCTGCGCCGCGCCGATCCCGAGCGCCTCCTCACCGTCTTCCTGGCCGGCGTCGTCCCCGCCGACTCCAAGTAACGTGTAGGGGCCGGGGTTAGCCGGCCCTCTTGCTTTTCCTCCTTCGGGCCCTGGCAGTGTCGGGGCCCGAGGGTTTTGTAGCGCTGGCCTTTAGGCCAGCATTCCGGGGCGCGGTTTCGCGGTCATTCTGAGGCCCCGATCTGGCCGGGGCCGAACAATCTCATCCAAATGATCTTGACTCGCACGTGCCCCGGCCTGTTGCCTCTCGGAAAACTCTTCCTGCAAACCTCTGTAGCCCTTTCCTCTCTCACCTTTACAATGTTCCCGATGCGCACCTCGCGCCCATCCCTCTTTTTCGTGCTACCGTTTGTTCTCCTCTTCGGCTTTCTCGACACCTCTTCTGCCGCCGCTCGTTGTCATGCCCCGCAATCCCAGAACACCCCGACGAAGAACACTTCCACGAAAATTCCACCTTCCACCTCACAGGCTGAGAAATCTTCAGCAGGGAAGAAGTCCTCGTCCAAAAAGAAGCGCTCGCGCCGCGCCCGCGGCCAGAAAGCTCCCACCTCCGACCGCATCCGCGATATCCAATCCGCTCTCGCCCGCGAAGGCGTTTACAAGGGCCAGCCTTCCGGCAAATGGGACGCCGCCAGCATCGAAGCTATGAAGCGCTTCCAGACCGCTCAGGGCCTTCCTGTCACCGGCAAGCTCGACGCTCGCTCGCTCCAAAAGCTCGGCCTCGGCTCCGAAGTCGCCGGCCAGGCCGCCCCACGCGACCCCGCATCTCCCAGCGGCCCCACTTCCTCTCAAGATGCGCCCCCTTCGCCTCCCTCTGCCGCTGGTCCCTCTCGCGAAAATCCTCCCCCCTCTCGCCCGCCCGTTCCCAAATCCGCCTCCTCCGACCCCGCACCGCCGCCACCCCACAAGTTTTAGCTCCTTGCTTTGTCGTTCCGCGTCCCGACGTTTTCCATCGCCGCCAGAGATCTGCTGTTCCGTGTAACGCTGCCCTCTGCCTCTTGTTCGCTAATCGCTGACGGCTGAAAGCTGATCGCGGAAAGCAGCCTGCCCCCCCACTCCCTCTTCTTTTTCCTTCCTTGCAATCGTCAATGACTCAATGAGCCAACGGCGCAATCTCTCCCCCACTCCCTCATTTGACCCTTCCCCATCCCTCTGCTAAATTCATCACTCCGCGCTTATCCTGAGGAGGCATCATGGCCACCGCAGTCGTCCCGAAAGTCTACAAAAACTTCATCAACGGCGAATGGGTTGAATCCCGCAGCGGAAAGTCTATGGAGAACCGCAATCCCGCCAACACCGACGAGCTCATCGGCATGTTCCCGCTGGCCACCGAAGACGACGTCAACGCCGCCGTCGACGCCGCGCACGAAGCCTATAAGTCCTGGCGTCTCGTCCCCGCTCCCAAGCGCGCTGAAATTCTCTTCCGCGCCGCTGAAATCCTCGTCCGCCGCAAGGAAGACCTTGCCCGCGACATGACTCGCGAGATGGGCAAAGTTCTTGCCGAAGCCCGCGGCGACGTTCAGGAAGCCATCGACATGACCTACTACATGGCCGGCGAGGGCCGCCGCCAGTTTGGTCAGACCACTCCCTCCGAGCTTCCCAACAAATTCGCCATGTCCGTCCGCCAGCCCATCGGCGTCTGCACCATGATCACGCCGTGGAATTTTCCCATGGCCATCCCCTCGTGGAAAATCATGCCCGCCTTAATCCTGGGCAACACGGTCGTGTTCAAACCCGCCTCCGACACGCCGCTCTCGGCCTACAACCTCGTCCAGGTTCTCACTGAAGCCGGCGTCCCGCGCGGCGTCGTCAACCTCATCACCGGCTCCGGGGGCAAGGTGGGCAGCCCGCTGATGCGCCACAAGGACGTCGGCCTGATCAGCTTCACCGGCTCCACCGAAATCGGCCGCGCCGTCAGCGAGGCCTGCGCCCCCGACTTCAAGCACTGTCAACTCGAAATGGGCGGCAAGAACATCATCCTGGTCATGGACGACGCCAACCTCGACCTGGCCGTAGATGGTTGCATCTGGGGCGGCTTCGGCACTACCGGCCAGCGTTGCACAGCCACCAGCCGCGTCGCTGTCCACAAGAAGGTCTATAAGGAATTCGTCGAGCGCTACGTCGAGCGCGCCAAGTCCCTCCGCGTCGGTGACGGCCTTGATCCGACCACCGAAATGGGCCCCTGCGTCAGCGAAGGCCAGCTCAAGACCGTCATGGAGTACGTCCAGATCGGCACCATCGAAGGCGCCAAACTCGCTGCCGGCGGGCACCGTCTCGAGAAGGGCGCCTACGCCAAGGGTTGGTTCCACCAGCCCACCGTATTCATCGACTGCGACCCCGGGATGCGCATCATGCAGGAAGAGATTTTCGGCCCCGTGGTCAGCGTCGCGCCCTGCAATGGACTCGACCACGCCCTGGAAATCGCCAACGGCGTCGTCTATGGCCTGTCTGCGTCGATTTATACCCGCGACGTCAACAAGGCTTTCCACGCCATGCGTGACCTGCACACCGGCATCGTCTACGTCAACGCCCCCACCATCGGCGCCGAAACCCATCTCCCCTTCGGCGGCACCAAGCTGACCGGCAACGGCCACCGCGAAGCCGGCACCGCCGCGCTCGACTTCTACTCCGAGTGGAAGACCATCTACATCGACTACTCCGACCGCCTCCAGCGCGCCCAGATCGACACCGGCTCCTTCGGCCACGCCGAGTAGCGGCGGCTTTGCGCTGCCATCCCGTGGCACAGGCACTCTTGCCTGTGCTCCCCTGTAGCGTCGGCTTCCAGCCGGCCGGTGCGCGGGGTAGCGCCCCGCAGTAGCGCCGGGTCGCAGACCCGGCACTCTGGCCTTGTGGTGGCACAGGCCATCGTCTCTTTCCTGGCTGATGGCAGATTGCTGAAAGCTGATGACTGCCTGCGTTGACGCCCTCTCCCCACCCGTCTAAAATGAATTCTCGGGCACCTAGCACGACCATGCGCCACCGCACGCTTCAGGAACAGCGCAACCAGCAAGTCCTCGCCGATGTAGTTCGCTTCTACATCGAGACGGGCGAGCCTGTCTCCAGCCGATCCATCTCCCGCCGCTACGCCGAAAAACTCAGCCCCGCTACCATCCGCAACGTCATGGCCGACCTCGAAGAGGCCGGCTTTCTCTACCAGCCGCACACTTCCGCCGGACGTGTCCCCACCGCCGCCGCCTATCGTTTCTTTGCCCAGCAGGTGGCCGCGCAGGCCCGTCTCACGCCCGAGGACGAAGCCTGGATTCGCTCCGAGCTCGCCTCCGCCTCCACGCCCGAAGAGATCACTGAGCGCGCCGCCCACGTCCTTGCCGCCGTCTCCCGCGGTCTCGGCCTGATTGTTTCTCCTCCCATCGGCAAAGTCGTTCTCGAACACATCCGTTTTCTCCTCATCCCCGACGGTCGCGTCTTGGTCGTACTCGTCACCGCCGCCGGCACCACCCGCGACAAGCTCCTCCGTCTCGAGCGGCCTCTCGCCCAGCCCGAGCTCGACCGCACCGCCGATTTCCTCAATCGCACCTACGTCGGCTGGACACTGGAAGCCGCGCGCGCCGACCTGCTCGCCCGACTCGCCACTGAACGCGAGCGCTACGACCGCCTCGCCTCCAACGCCCTCACTCTTTGCGACCCCGGTCTTCTCGCCGACGCCGGCCGCGAGCTGTACGTCGAAGGCGCCGCACAGATTGCCTCCGCTCCCGAGTTGGCCGGCCGGCAGCAGCTCCTCGAGCTTCTCGCTGCGATTGAAGAAAAGCACAAGCTCGTCGCTCTGCTCACCGGCTTCATTGAATCGCCCGAGCCTGTCCACGTCGAGATTGGCATCAAGGAGATGCCTTCTGCGGGCGAGCATCTCGCCCTGATCAGCGCGCCCTATTCCGGACGCGATCAGCTCCAGGGCACGGTCGGCGTGTTGGGCCCCATGCGCATGCAGTACGAGCGCGCCATCACTGCCGTTGCTTATGTGGCCCGCGTCTTCAGCGATACTTTGAACAGGAGTTAGGTCCCCTTGACCCAACGCAAGCGCAACGACGACGAACTCCCCGAGCTCTCTGGCGACGACGACGCTTCTTCCGACTCTGCCGCAGCCGCCGCCGAAGGCGCAGAGTCCGCCTCCACTTCGCTTGCGTCCGCGCTCGACCAGTTGGCCAAGCTTCAGGCCGAATCCGAGGAGCTTCGCGCTACTCTCGTCCGCCGCCAGGCCGACTTTGAGAACTTCCGCAAGCGTATCGACCGTGAGCGCGCCGAAGACTCCCGTCGCCACGTTGCCCGCGTCCTCGAATCGCTTCTGCCCGTCCTGGACGGCTTCGAGCGCGCCCTCGCTGCCCACGCCGACCCGTCCTACGAGGACTACCGCAAAGGTTTTGAGTTGATCTACCGCCAGCTCTGGGACGCTCTCCAGCGTCTGGGTCTCGAGCGGCTCGATCCTGTTGGAAAACATTTTGACCCGCATGTGCATCAGGCCCTCGAGCGCGTCGAATCCGCCGATCATGCCGACGGCACCGTGCTGGACGTCCTCCAGCCCGGCTACAGTTTTCACGGACGCCTGTTGCGTCCGGCGGTTGTGCGCGTCGCCGTTCATCCGGCCGCAGCCTCGGCCGGCGCCGACCCGCCCCACCGCCTCAATTAATCCGGTGGCGCGGGCATCCTTGCCCGCGTCCTTCGGATCGCCGGCGTCTCGTCGGCTTTGGAGCGCGGCGGCTTGCTGCCGCCAGGTCATTCTGAGTCCCGACGCTTCTTGTCGGGACGAAGAATCCCTCCGCTGTCTGAGGGATCTGCTTTTGATTGTGTAGCGCTGGGCTTCAGCCCAGCATCTGATGAAAGTGCTTTCTCGAATTACGAGTCACGAATAGCGAATTACGTTCTTTGGCGATGTCTCGCTCTCACAAACGCGACTACTACGAAGTCCTCACCCTCCCCCGCACGGCCACCGTCGAGGAGGTTAAGTCCTCTTATCGCAAGTCCGCTCTTCAGTGGCACCCCGACCGCAATCCCAGCAACAAGCAGCAGGCCGAGGAAAAATTCCGCGAGGCCACTGAGGCCTACAGCGTCCTCTCCGATCCCCAGAAGCGCGCGGCCTACGACCGTTTCGGCCACGCCGGCCTCTCCGGCGTTGGCTTCGACCCCGGCTTCGGTCGCAGCATTTTCGAGGAGTTTCAGGACATTTTCGGCGACTTCTTCGGCTTCGAAGAAGTCTTCAGTGGAGGTAGCGGTCGTGGGCGCGGCGGCCGTTCGCGCAGCCGTCGCGGTGCCGACCTTCGCTACGACATGTCTCTCGCCTTCGACGAGGCCGCCGCCGGCGTCAAAACCAACATCAAACTCCCTCGTCAGGAGTTCTGCGAGTCCTGCAACGGCACCGGCGCCAAAGCCGGCACCGGCGTTCAAGCCTGCCAGTCCTGCGGCGGTCGCGGCCAGCTCCATTACCAGCAGGGCTTCTTCACAGTTTCGCGCACCTGCCCCGCCTGCCACGGCGCGGGACAAGTCGTCCGCGAACACTGTCCGGATTGCCGCGGCCGGGGCCGCATCGAGCGCGAGCGCACCATCGAGCTCCGCATCCCTCCCGGCGTGGACACCGGGACGCGCATGCGCATCCCCGGCGAAGGCGAACCCGGCTCAGCCGGCGGCCCGTCCGGCGATCTCTATGTCGTCCTCGAAGTCAAAGACCATCCCTTCTTCGAACGCCGCGGCGCCGACCTCTACTGCACCATTCCGATCAGCTTCGTTCAGGCCGCGCTCGGCGCAGACCTCACCGTCCCCGGCCTCGCCGGCGACGAAAAACTGAAAATCCCCGAAGCCACTCAAACCGGCTCCATCCTTCGCCTGAAGGGCAGGGGACTCCCGGACCCGCACGGCGGTGGTAAGGGCGACCTGTACGTCAACCTCCAGGTCGTCGTTCCCGAAAAACTCACCCGCGAGCAGCGCCGCCTCCTCGAAGAGCTGGGCAAATCTCTCCGGGTCGAAAACCGCCCCGCCGATCGCTCCTCCTCTCTGTTCGAAAAAATGAGAGACATCTTCGGCTGATTCAGAAGTCATCAGTCTTCAGTTTTCAGTGGTCACATGGAACTTGCTTTTGAGCTGCTTACGATTCTCTGGGTATCCTGCCTTACCTGGCTGTTCTCGGCGTCTCTGCGTTAGCTTTTGTCTTGAACGGGGTTAGTTCTTCTTGTTCTGCCGGAACCTCCGCGGTTCAGTTTACGTATCTTGAGCATAGCTCCCCCGGGAGGATGGCGTGCCCAGCCCCGCTGCTGGGGATGATCCAGGCGTACTGCTTCTGCGGCGCGAGGCGCCCGCTGCCCTGGCCTACTTCAGTTTCTACGTTGTCTACCTGTTTGGCCGCCTAGAAAACGAACTTCTTCACTGGGTTTCGCTGGTTGTGCTTCCCCTTGCCCTCATCTTCTGGGCGCGCCGCTGGGAGGTGACCCACGCTCGGTTTGCAGGCGCGTTGGCGTCGGTGGGCCTGGCGCGAGGCAATCTGAAGTCAGGTTTATTCGGCGCAGTGTTGGTGGGCCTGGCGCTTAGCCTTTTACAGCTTCTGGGTTCTCGGCACGCGGGCCGGATTGCCGAGGTGTTTGCCTCGGGACAATTCCTCCATCTGTTGCCACTCAGTTTCGGCCTTATCCTGCTGACGGCAGGGTTTACCGAGGAGTTCTTTTTCCGGGGAGTGCTCCAAACGCGCCTGTCCGGCTGGCTTCGTTCTCATTGGTGGGCCGTGATTGTGACCGCGCTCCTTTTCGGGCTGTACCACCTGCCGTACGCCTACCTGAACACGCGCTGGCCTTCGCACGGCGACTGGCCCGCTGCCTTCCGGCTGGCTTTCGGACAGGGTGTGCCGGCTGGCCTGATCCTCGGGTGGGTATATGTCCGGGCCCGGGGGAACCTGCTCGCTTGCGTGCTCACGCACACAATGATCAACATGCTGCCCGCCATGCTGCAGGTCCGCCTTGGCTGAGTCTCCCACGCCGCCGCGTGTCTCTCACATACCGTCCGTGGCATGGTATAAACTCCGCTATGCGCCGCCGTTTCTTTGTGGAGCATTTCGAGGGGAAGAGTGCTGCCCTGCGCGGGGAGGTGGCGTACCATCTGGGCCGCGTCCTCCGCGCCTCTCCCGGCCAGCTCTATGAACTCTCTGACGGCTCTTCCCTTTGGCTCGCCCGCATCGACCGCGTCTCCAAATCCTCCGTTGACTTCTCTCTCGTCGAGCCTCTCCCTGTCACTCCTGATCGCTTCCACCTCACACTCTTGCTCTCCATCGTCAAATTTGACCGCTTCGAATGGGCGCTCGAAAAAGCCACCGAACTCGGCGTCGCCAAGATTGTTCCTCTTGCCGCCTCCCGCAGCGAACAAGCGCTCGTCGCCGCAGCAGGGAAACGCGCCGCCCGCTGGCTGAAAATCCTCCTCGAATCCGCCCAACAGGCCCGCCGCCTCCGCCCTCCTATCCTCCACCCCACCGCCCGCCCTTCCGACGCCTTTTCTTCCGTTGGGGCACGCCATGGCGTGCCCTCTTCGATTCCTTCCGTCAATCTGCTCCTTTCTGAACGCCCCGCCGCTCCCTCTCTCCGCTCCGTCCTGGAAGGGAAGAGGGCCACCTCCGCCTCCCTTGCCATCGGCCCCGAAGGCGGTTGGACCGACGACGAACTCTCCTCCGCCCTCTCCGCGGGCTTCCTGGAAACCTCTCTCGGCCCCACCATTCTCCGCACCGAAACCGCCGTCATCGCCGCTCTCGCCGTTCTTCGTTTTGCCCATTCTCCGTGACCTTCGTGCCCTCTGTGTTTCATCTTTTTCTTTTCTCTTCCTTCCTTTTGTTCTACGATACGCGCCGTCCCATGCTGCGCTCGCTCAAGTTCGTTCTCTACCTCCTTTTCTTCC
>Ga0209002_10004403_pt1 | contig 11088 bp, 11 predicted proteins | sample Rifsed16ft2_FD_184010 | JGI IMG/M metagenome (GOLD analysis project Ga0209002, IMG submission 184010) | Soil microbial communities from Rifle, Colorado, USA - sediment 16ft 2 (version 2) | ecosystem: Environmental > Terrestrial > Deep subsurface > Rock core/Sediment | place: Rifle, Colorado...
TACCTGTTTCCGGTATACCATATACCACTTTGGGGAAAAGCGGGGATTTGCTGGAAATGGGCATGGGGAATTTGTGTTTTCCCACTTGAAATTTATACTAAACGTTGTACAATGGAAGAAATAGGTGCTTAATTAGGCCATTAAAGCGCATTTCTTAACGATTTGAGCCGCTCGCTATACCAGGAACCACTTTAGCCGTTTTTTAGCTGGAATGCTTGGAATAATAAGGAAAGTGGTTTATGACCGAAGAAATCAATAAGCCTCTCTACAGCCGGATCCAGGAGCATATTGCCGAGTTGATCCTTTCAGGCAAGCTGGCTCCTGAAACCAGGATCCAGTCCGAACGTGAGTTTAGCGAGGATCTGGGGGTCAGTCGCATGACGGTTCGACGGGCACTCACGGAACTGGTCAATGAAGGTTTGCTGGAGCGCAAGCATGGCTCCGGGACATACGTTTCCAAGCCGAAAGTCACCTATGAATCAGCAGAACTGGTGAACTACATCGAAGCGATGCAGCAGCGCAATATCGCAACTGCAAGCCAGTTGCTCGAGTTCAGTGAAATCGTGGCCAGCCGGCGACTTGCGGAACTGCTGAAAATTGAAATTGGAAATCCCATCTACCGGGTGGATATCCTGCGTTTTGCCAACCGCGTTCCAGTGATTCTGGAGCGCGTTTTCCTTCCCTGTGTGCGTTTCCCGGAATTGGAGGAGTGGGACCTGGAAAAAAGTTCCATCCATGATCTCCTTACCACTGTGTACAAGGTCAAACTGGGGAGGATCTCCCAGACGGTCGAGGCCGTCGCGGCGGCGGATGCGGTCGCGCAGCAATTGCGGATCGAAGAAAACTCTCCCTTGCTGATGCTTTCCCGCACCATTTATCAGAAAGACACCGAAGAGCCGGTCGTATTCTCCCAGGATTTTCTGCGCAGTGATTACGCAAGGATACATTCCGATATTCAAACCGGAGAGCTTGGCCTGGCGGGGCACGTGAGCGGGTCAGGAAAGGAGGATGCCGTCCTTCAAGCAAATCATCCCTGATGGATCCTAAAATAGTTGAGGAATCAATTTTCGAAAGGAGTAACTAGCAATGGCTGAAATGGTTGCATCTACCGGCGTACAAGGGAAAAAACTTTACGCCCGCAAAAGCTCGGGCCTGGTCAGGACGATTGGAGTCTTTGGCGCCATGGTGTTCGGCGTCCACTGCATCAGCCTTTCGTCCTCGGGCCTGATCCCGTTCTCCTGGGTGGCTGGCGTTTGGCCCGGGAGTAGCATCATAGGCGTCCTGACTGTAGCCATGTTCTTCTGTCTGTTCCACGCCTATACATACGCCGTGATTGGCGCAACGATGCCTCGTTCCGCCGCGGACTATACACTGGCAAGCCGCACCCTCAGCGCGCCTCTGGCGTTTGCCGCCTCCTGGACTCTGGTGATCTTCAGCGCCATGGTGGCGGGTGCGTTGATCGCCTGGATCCCCAAGACGGCTCTTCCGGTTCTTTTCCGCACGATGGGTATTGTCATGGGGAACCAGGGATTCGTTAACTTTGCGAGCTGGTCCGTTACACCGGCGGGGATTGCCATCATCGGCACGATCTGTACGGCCATCACCTTCACCCTTATGGTCATGCCGACGCGCACCATCCTGCGCATTTTGGAAGTCGGATTCTTCCTGGGACTGCTGGCCTGGGTCGTGTTGTACTTCCAGCTTGGCACGGCTGCCAGGGATGCCTTCCCGGCGGCCTGGGATAAATTCATGGGAGCTGGCAGTTACGCATCACGCATCGACCTGGCCAAGGCGAATGGCATGCTGATCAATCCGAACGTTGGTGCCATGACGTTAGCTGGCCTGATCATGGGCTTCTGGATTTTCTACGGCTACTACATCCCCACCTTCTTTGCCGGTGAAGTCAAGCAGGCCGAGTCTACCTTGATCACCGGTTCCTGGGCTTCGCTGCTCGTGACCTGGGCGATCTTTGTAGTGGCTGCGATACTTCTGCAGCGGCTTGTCCCGCTGGAATGGATTGCGGCAGAATCGTATCTGAGCAATGCCGGTGTTGCAGATGCCAATCCCATGCCCTGGATCACATTCTACGCCGCCATCCTAAAACCGTCGATCATCCCGTTGTGGATTGTGGCGATCGCCTGGGTTTACACCCTGATCAACCTGGCGCAGACCTATTTCTTCTACTGCAGCCGCATCATCTTCGCCTGGTCGTTCGACCGCCTGATCCCGGAGAAGGTATGCTACATCCATCCGACGCTCAACAGTCCGATCGTCGCCATCCTCATCATCACCCTGATCGCAGAAATCGGCGTGCTGGATGCCTCGGGTCTGTTCTGGGCCGGAAGCGTGATGGGAGCGCAGTTGAACTTCGTGTTCTTCGCCGCCTGGACGATGTTGGTCCCGGTGCTGGCCATTACATTGTTCCCATTCACCAAACCGGATCTGTTTGAGAACGCCAGCGCCTTTGTGAAGCGCAAGGTCGGCAAGCTACCTGTGATAACCGTCGTGGGTGTCATCACGCTTCTCTTCCTGCTCTGGCTCATTATCGCCTCCTTCCTGTTTCCGGCCGTGGGAGGCAGGATCGCAGTGGGAACGCTCGGGACGCTGGCGGGCTTCATCATCAGCGGCCTGATCGTATTCTATGTTGCCCGTGCCTATCGCATGAGCAAGGAAGGTATTGATATCAACTGGACCTTCCAGTCTGTCCCGCCCATTTAGGCCTGCAAACACTTCAACCTTCCTGTTTGCAGAGAAGTTTAGCAGTTCGGCAGGTGATCCCTGCCGAACTGCTAAACGCGTGCACGAACGGAGAATTTTATGAAATTGACCCGTGTGTTATATGGATCGGATTTTCATGGCTCTGAACTTGTTTATCGTAAATTCCTGGCATCAGGTATTCAGTACAAAGCGAACGCGCTCATCGTGGGAGGTGACGTAACGGGCAAGGCAATGGTACCTGTTATCCATCAGGGAGGCGGCCGTTATCAGGCCCACCTTTTTGGCGCGGAAAGAACCGCTACGAGCCCTGACGAACTCGAAGCCCTAAAGAGGGCGATCGGCAATGTAGGTTTCTACCCCATCGTCCTGGAAAAAGATGAGGCGCAGGAACTGGAAAGCGATCCGGCAAAAATGGGAGCTCGTTTCGAGTATGAGATGTGCCAGCGCGTTCGCGAATGGATGGCTTTGGCTGAGGAAAAGCTTGTTCCTCAAAATATTACGATGTACTTCATGGCTGGCAATGACGACCTGTCTTCCATCGATGAAGCCGTTGCCGGGTTCAAACATATTCGCAACCCGGATATGAAACGGTTTGAGCTCGAGGGTGGTTATGAACTCGTGGGGAACTCCAATGCCAACATGACGCCCTGGGCCTGCGCACGCGACATTGAGGAAGCTGAACTCGCAAAGAAGCTGGACACCCTCGCAGGGATGATCCAGAATCCAGAACGGACCATCGCGGTTATCCATGTTCCGCCTCTCGGCTCCGGCCTGGACACCTGTCCTGATCTCGATAAGGATTTGAAGATCATCACCCAGGGTGGACAGGTCGTGATGAAATCAGCCGGCTCGACTGCGGTAAAAGCCTTCATCGAGAAAGTCCAGCCGTTGTTGACCTTGCACGGGCATATCCATGAATCACCGGGTCATGTACGGAACGGACGCACGCTTTCGATCAATGCAGGCAGCGAATATGCCGAGGGCATCATGAAAGCGGCCATTATCAATCTGGAAAATGGCAGGGTGAAGGGACATCTCTTGATATCGGCTTAGTGAGGAGCCTTATGGGTAAATACGGCGAAATGGTGGAAGACTTTTACGAGGAACGCACGCGCATATTGAACGCCCTCGCGCAGGACGAAAACAAACACGTCATGATGCGCCTGATCGGTGCCCTGGCTTTTCGGACTCATTGCCCGCAATATGGTTACATCCAGGACAGGCTGGGGCGCAAGTTCACTGATTTCGATTTTGCTTCCTACCCCAGATTCGTCAGGGATATTCGCCGGGTGCTTACTGAACTTGGCTACGAGGAAGACAAACAGGTTACGCAATTATTCGGCGATCGGCGTATGTTATTCCACGACCCCGTCTTTGGCCGCCATACAGATGTGTTTTTTAATACGCTCGATTTTTGTCATCCCGTCAATTTCGCTGGCCGGTTGGAAGCAGAAGAGTTCACCCTGCCCCTGGCGGAATTATTGCTTGAGAAAATGCAAATCGTTCAAATAAATGAAAAAGATCTGATCGACAGCATCATGCTCCTGCGGGAACACCCCATCGGCGATCAGGACCACGAGACAGTGAACGCGGTTGTCATTACCCGCACGCTGGGAAATGACTGGGGCTTCTGGCGGACAGTCACCGGCAACCTGAAGGTACTGGATGAGACCCTTGATCACTATGATGGACTCTCGCAGGAAGATCGCAGGATCGTGCGCGGACATATCAAAGAACTGGAAGCACGTATTGAATCCCAACCAAAGTCCCTGATTTGGAAGGCACGCGCCAGGATTGGGGAGAGGGTCAAATGGTACAAAGACGTTGAAGAATTGCAGCGCTAATTGAGTAATAAATCAGAATTCACTTTGAAGAAGGCAAAAACTATGAAATCCGCTGAAGACTTCATCGTACCCTGGGTAAAAGCTGCAGAACCTTATAGCGATAAACACATGGATATTGCCTGGGAGAATCCCCGGATCATTCGCATGATGTCCAATGAGAATTTGCTTGTCCCTTCTGGACATGTAATGGAAGCGGTCATGGAATCTGCGAGGCTGGGAAATCTCTATCCCGGCTCCGGGCCGCGGCTGCGACAGAAGATCGGGGAAATGGCCGGCCTGACCGCTGACCATGTTGTTTTAGGCAGTGGCTCGACAGACGTCATCAATTTCGTAACACATACATTTATTGCGCCCGGAGATGAGGCCGTCATCCCTGTTCCATCCTTCCCGATGTATGAAGCCCGCGTCAAGGTGGCAGGTGGTGTGCCGGTGTTAGTGCCAATGACGAAGGAATTCTACTGGGATATGAATGCGATCCTCCAGGCTGTCGCACCAAGAACGAAGCTCATCTTTATCTGTTCACCCAACAATCCGACAGGCAGGCAGATTGCTGAAGAGGATTTGCTGCGCATCCTTGAATTAGGCATCCCAACTTTCTACGACGAAGCCTATTACGAATTGGAAAACAATGTTGCTACGCGTGTATCGCTCATTGAGAAATATCCCCATATGGTGGTCAACCGCACGTTTTCCAAGGCTTATGGGCTGGCAGGGTTTCGTGTCGGTTATTTACTGTGCGATCCGAAACTTGCCAGTTATTTTAATCGCGTCCGCTTTCCGTGGAATGTCAGCCTGGTGGCTATCGCGGCTGCACTGGCGGCTTTGGAGGATGCAGAAGATCTGGAGCGCAAGCGCCAAAATATCATCAAGGGACGCGAGTATATCTTCGAAGAAATCAACAGAATTCCCGGAATGCGTGCCTTTCCCTCCGAAGGGAATTTCGTCCTGATCGATGCCAGTGTTCTCAATAAAGATTCAAGCGAGATTCGTGACAGGATGGCGGCCAAAGCTATTTATATCCGGCCGATGAGTGGTCACAATATGTCACAGGGCTTTATCCGCATCACAGTGGGTTCGCCAGATCAAAACCAACTCTTTATCCAGACCTTCAAAGAGTACATAAGGGAAGTGATGGATATTGAATTTTGAGCGCAACAGGAGCGATACAGTGACAAAGAAAAAATACATCCTGGCGCATGATGTCGGCACGGGTGGGAACAAGGCAGTACTCTGTGATTTAAGAGGGAAAGTATTGCATTCAGCCTACCAATCCTACGGCATATCCTATCCCCGTCCGGAATGGGTCGAGCAGGACCCGGATGAATTATGGCAGGTGGTCGCGGCCACTTCCCGCAAAGTAATCCAGGAATCGGGCATTGACCCGGATGAGATCCTCGGTGTGGGCGTTTCAGCGCAGATGTGGAACACCCTGCCTGTGGATGAAAAAGGCCGCCCACTGACAGCGATGCTCTCATGGCTGGACTTGCGCAGCATTAAACAGGCTGACCGCGTCGTATCGGACGATATGCCTGCTTTCCTATTTCAACATACAGGCAACATCCCGACAGCCAAAGACAGCATCCCCAAGATTCTCTGGCTCAAGGAAGAGCGACCGGATGTTTGGGATCGCACAGCTTATCTCCTGGATTGCAAGGAATATATCCTGTTCAAGCTTACCGGCAAGATCGCGATCGATTGGGTGGGCGCGTCAGTTTATTTTCTTTTCAATCCATATACTAAAAAATGGTCGCAGGAAGTTTGCGAGAGACTTGGTATTCCGCTCGAAAAACTTCCGCCTGCCTATCCCTGCACCGAAGTGATCGGCGAGATCACGCCGGAAGCCGCAAAGGAAACCAGCTTGAAACCGGGCACGCCGGTTGTGATCTGTGCCGGAGATGTGGCGGTCGCTCAATCCGGGGCGGGAGCAAACCAGGAGGGAAAAGTCCATTTGTGCATTGGCACCGCGACATGGATCGGCGTATCAACGTCGACTTTCCGCAATGATCCAATCAAACCGTTTTGGGGACTCAATCATATTGACCCGCAAAAATACATTATCGCAGGCGAAATGGAGACGGGTGGCGGCGCATTGATGTGGTTCCGCGATGCTCTCTGCCAGGAGGAAAAACGGCTGGCGGCCGAACAGGGTAAATCAAGTTATGAATTGATCAGCGCCGCGGCTGAGGCCATCCCGCCCGGTTCGGACAAACTGATTTTCCTGCCCTGGCTTTCGGGTGAACGTGCTCCGGTGCTGGATCATTATGCACGTGGTGGTTACATTGGCTTGAACATGAGCCATCACAAAGGTCATATGGCACGGGCGCTGATGGAAGGGGTGGCCTATCATCTGCGCTGGATCTGTGAGGCCATGGAAAAAATTGGCTTCGAGATTGAGGGCTTCAATGGCATCGGCGGTGGCTGCAACAGTGATGTTTGGGTTCAGATCATCAGCGATGTGACAGGTAAACCTTTGCGTGTGGTCAACAATCATCTGGAAGCGGGCGCGGCCGGCGCGGCTTTGACCGTCGCGGTGGGGTTGGGAGTCTATCCCAACATGGATGCTATAGACCAATTAATCGGGATCAGTCGCGAGGTCCGGCCTGATGCGAATCGCTGGAAGCGTTATGATGCGCTATACCAGGAGTATCGTAGCCTGTATGACCTGCTGGTTCCTGTCCATCGCAGGCTGTACCAGATCCAATGAGAATTTTTATCAATCGTCAAAAAGTCAATACCCGTGCCCGGGTATCAAATCTTGCCAGCGTGGGAGGGTTGGTTTTGCTGCTGGCGAGTGTCGTCGTGCCGCTGTTCCGGCCAGCATGGGCAGGTGTGGCGTACATGTTCATGATCGCGGGCATGGGCGTGGCAATGATTGGGATCTATTTTGCCAATCGCTGGGTGAGGAAACCGCGACCGGAAGAAAGTTTGGCAAAGGCTCTCAAGTCTTTCGATGACCAATACCGTCTTTACCATTATCCATCCCTGCCCTGCGATCATTTGTTGTTGATACCCGCAGGTGTAGTCGTATTGGAAACCATCAATCTGGCCGGGAAATTCTCCTACCAACAAGGCCGATGGAAAGAGGCCATGAACATGGGCCGTGCTTTGCGGTATATTGTTGAAGAGCGCGTGGGGGATCCGATCAAATCGGCCAAGCAGGTGGAAGAAGAACTGAAGGAGCTTTTCTTGAAGGAGTTTGGCCCGAATCTTTCCATTCCGATCAAGCCGGTTGTTGTTTTTACTCATCCTGCTGTTAATCTGGATATTAAGGATGCACCCATCCCAATCTGTAAGGTTGATAAGTTAAAGAAACAGGTGACGATTAGTGCCCCGAGACTTGTTCCGGAGTTGTACAAGAAGTTGAGTTCATTTTTGGAGAGTAAAACAATTTAGATGAGTATGGCTACTTCGCTGCAAAACGTGATCGGCGCTGTTCATCGAGATCCCCTTCCCATTTCAACTTGCCGCGCAAATTGCGGATTTCAGCCTGTTCGCGCAACAGGATGAGCGTGCGCAATGCCTCCTGCACCACTTCGCGCTTGGTCTTGATGCCCGTTAATTTTTGAGCGCGTTAGGCAAGTTTGTCGTCAAGCACAATATTGGTCCGCATTTCTGCCTCCTGCTCGACAGTATTTTATTCTTCTGCATATGGCGTTATAACAAAATCCCCAATAAAAATTGCTGACTCTATAGCCAGCGCGAGCGATTTATCCGCTGTGATCATTGGAATGTCCAATTGTCCCGCAAGCACGGCGTAACAGGCATCGTAGGCAGTGAGATTCTTTTCGCTCGCAAGGGATAATGCTTCTTCCATCAAATCAGCCGTTGGGGTGGATTTCAGTGCAAGGCGGTTCAAGTCTGCCAGGTCCGCCTGTGAATCGTCGAGCGAGCGGCCAAAGCGGCGCATGTATTTCAGCAAAATGTTGGTGCATTCCATATAAAACAGATCGGGGACATATAACTCAGCAGGCGGCTCTGCGGCAAGATGTGAGAATAGAGCATGTGCCTGTTCGGAGAACTGTTCATCCACAAACAGCTTGATGCCAACGCTTGCATCCACCACATAGCGTAACGGCGAGTCGCTCATCGCTTACGATCCTCACGCAGTAAATCAAGGCTTGAAGGCGCTTTCCTGGGCGCAGTAAATCGGCGGCGGCGAATCGATGCAAGCGCTTTTGTTTGCACCTTTCGACGCTTCTCGTCTTCCAAGGCCTGGGTTAACATCGTCACCACTTGCGCACTTAATGAGCGACTGCGCTCCTCAGCCAGTCGTTGAATTTGTTGATATAAATCATCGGGTACACTTCGAACGTGTAAAGTAGGCATGGTTCGCTCCTTTCAATGTCAGTATAACATGGGTGGTTGCACTCTGCAACCATAATGCGAATGCCTCCCTGTAGGAGTGCCAAATGACAGGCAGGTCTGCCGAATTGTTCAGTTCATCAAGGTCCATTTATCTGCTCGCCGTGTATACTTAATCCATGGACAGCCTCTCCGGTTCCGCGTAGCGAGGCGCATCACCTTCTACAATCCTGAAAACGGGTACATGGTCTAGGGATTGACCCCCTTCGCTTCGACAGGCTCAGCACGGCGCCCGGCCTTCCCCTCGCGAAGCATCCTGTAAGGGCAAATCGGAGATCGGATTTGGGGGAAGGAGAATGTGCTGTATTTATGGAACCTGTAATTCCTGTCCAGGTTGAAATTGCCCCTCCCCCAATTGTGATCGCCTGCCCCGCTGCCTTTGCGGGGTCAATTGGGGGAGGTCAGGGAGGGGGTCCATTGCATAAACGCACTACACCGAAAACGTTCGCTCACGCAAAAGAATTACATCGTAACCCAACTCCTGCTGAGACCAAACTTTGGGCGCAACTACGAGCGCATCGAATGGGCAATGTCCATTTTCGGAATCAGCACGCTATCGGTAATTATGTTGTTGATTTCTGTGCACCGCGCAAAAAACTGATCATTGAATTAGATGGAAGTCAGCATTTAGAGCAAGAGGAGTATGACACGGAGAGAACTACAGTTTTAGAATCAAAAGGTTACCGAATCCTACGGTTCTGGAATAATGACGTCTTGAATAATCTGGATGCAGTGCTTAAGGTGATTTGGAGCGCGCTGCGTGATTAATTTTTCCCAACTTCCAGCATGCGGAGTCTTCCCTTATAAGGTGCTGCGCGAAGACTCACGCCGGGTAGAGCAATTGATAGCCAGTTCACGTGTATACTTAATCCATGGACAGCCTCTCCGGTTCCGTTGAGCGCATCACCTTCTATAATCCTGAAAACGGGTACACGGTCCTGCGTCTACGCCCGGATTCTGCGCGAAGCACATACGGCCCGCGCTCGACAAGTGATGGCCTCACCACCGTGGTAGGTAATCTGCCTGAGGTTTCGCCGGGTGAACACCTGCGCCTGCAGGGCCATTGGGATAAGCATCCCAAGCACGGCTCTCAGTTCAAGGCAGAAGTCTGCGAACAAACCCTGCCTGCCACGGTTGCGGGGATCGAGAGCTATCTCGGCTCGGGCCTGATCAAAGGCATCGGCCCCAAACTGGCCGGGCGCATCGTGGGACGCTTCAAGGAGGAAACCTTCGATGTTGTCGAAACCCGGCCGGAACGCCTGCTTGAGGTGCCTGGCATCGGCAGGGACCGCGTACAAAGGATCACCGCCGCCTGGGAGGAGCAGAAACAGGTCAAGGAGATCATGGTGTTTTTGCATGGTCACGGCGTCAGCACCAACCTGGCGGTCAAGATCTACAAGCAATATGGGGACGCGGCGCTCGAGACCGTCCAGAGTAATCCCTACCAGCTCGAACGCGATATCTACGGGGTCGGGTTCAAGACCGCCGACCGCATCGCCCAGGCACTGGGGCTCTCTGCCGAGCATCCCTCCCGCATCGAAGCGGGAATCGTTTTCGCCCTGAATGAAATGATCAACGATGGTCATGTCTATGCCCCGAAGGATTTGCTGACTCAGCGCGCCATCGAATTGCTGGAAGTACCTCCGGAACGCATCTCCCCCGCGCTGGATCAACTGGCCGAGGACGACCGCATCCGCCCGGATATGATCCCCCTGCCCGGTACCAAGGCTGAAGCGGGGACACATGCGATTGCTGAATCGCAAGCCGCGTACGCGTCCAGGACACCCGTCATCTATCTCACCCCGCTCTACTTTAGCGAGAAAGGTGTTGCAGAGCGTTTGAGGAAGCTCGCCGGCGCGAAGATGCGCGCACAGGCAGTGAGCCAGATCCCCTTCCCCATGCAGGATTTGTCTGAAGAGCAGCGCTCCGCCCTGGAGATGGCACTGGCCCACCCGGTCAGCATCCTCACCGGAGGCCCGGGGACGGGCAAGACCACCTGCCTGAAGGCTTTGATCGCCACGCTCGATGCCCGGCACAAACCTTATGCCCTGGCCTCCCCCACCGGCCGCGCCGCCAAACGACTCTCTGAGGCCACGGGGCATCCCGCCAGCACCATCCACCGCCTGCTGGAGTACTCGCCCGTCGACGGCTTCAAGCACAACGA
>Ga0209002_10004405_pt1 | contig 11086 bp, 9 predicted proteins | sample Rifsed16ft2_FD_184010 | JGI IMG/M metagenome (GOLD analysis project Ga0209002, IMG submission 184010) | Soil microbial communities from Rifle, Colorado, USA - sediment 16ft 2 (version 2) | ecosystem: Environmental > Terrestrial > Deep subsurface > Rock core/Sediment | place: Rifle, Colorado...
CCTGCACTTCCGGAGCATCGGATCGAATGCGTTGTCCCTCTTCGGCTGCGGCAACGGCTTCTTTAGCGTGGCCCATCTTTTCGTAGGCTGAAGAAAGCAGCAGATAGGATTCGAACACGCTCGAATCCAGCTCGATAGCGAAATTAAACATTTCGACCGCCTCTCTATCCCGATCAGTAGAATGATATATGCGTCCAAGTATCCAATAGCCGGTGAAATTATTCGGGTCCAGTTCAATCGCCTTCTGACTTGCTGTCAACGCTTCGTTCAATGACTTTTTGTTAAAGTAGCTGAGTGCCAGGGCTGCATAAGCTTCAGATAGACTTGAGTCATACATCAGGGCTTTCAGGCTTGACTCAATGGCCCTGTCGAGCCAAGGTTCTTTCCTCTCAAACGATTGATAGAGGGTAGCACATGCCTCCCCCAAGCCGGCATAGGCTGCTGCATATCGAGGGTCAAGTTCGATTGCCTTCTGAAATAACTGAACAGCAGCATGGACGCTTTTCTTTGTTCGGTGATAGAGAAAATTCCTAGCTCGTAGGTTGCAGTCAAATGCCTCAGCATTAAGAGTAGCACGTTTTGTCAGCACCACTTTCTCTGTGGGTGTCAATTTTACCATCAAAGCATCCACGATTTGCTTTGAAACCTGCTCTTGCATATCAAACACATCGGCCAGTTGCCCCTTATACGTCTCTGCCCAGAGTTGTGCATCGCTTTCGACATCAATTAGCTGAGCAGTAATCCTAAGATTGTCTTGGAATTTTCTCACACTTCCTTCCATGATGTAGCGCACCCCTAATTCTCTGCCTATGGTTTTAACATCTTTCTTGGTCCCCTTATATTGCATAGAGGTCGTGCGGGAGACTACTCTTACGTCCTTGAGTCGCGAAAAGCTTGCAATAAGTTCCTCTGTCAGCCCGTCGCTGAAATAATCACTTTCTTTATCGGGACTGATATTATCGAACGGCAGAACCGCAATTGCTTTTGTTTTTACTGTTCGTTCTGCAATGTCAAATTCGCTTTTTACTTCCTGAAGATTCTCCAAAAGTTCTTTAGTGGTCTGATATCTTTGGGTACAATCTTTTTCAAGCATTTTGAACACTACCGAATCTATCTGATGTGGGATTCTGCGATCCAGAGCGCTTGGAGCCGGAGGATGTTCATTAAGTATCAAGTAGAACAAGGCCGATTGATGCTCAGCCTTAAAAGGTAGCTCTCCGGTCAACATTTCGTAGAAAACAATGCCTAAGGACCAGATATCAGTGCGCTGATCCATTGGCTTACTTTCTACCTGCTCTGGAGACATGTACGCAGCAGTTCCGACAGTACTTGATGTAAGGGTTAGTCTGTTGGTCTCATTTAGCTTTGCCAATCCAAAATCTAAGACTTTGACCTGGTTCTTAGAGTTAATCATAATATTGTGAGATTTGATGTCACGGTGCACAATTCCATTTTTGTGCGCCTCATGTAATGCCTGAGCGATTTGGATAGCGTATGTAAGGGAATCGTTTACCTTCAGCGGGCCACCGCGTATCTTCTGTCCCAAAGTTACCCCATCCACAAATTCCATTACTATGAATTGACGTTCCTCTTGATATTGGATATCGTGAATAACGCAAATATTCGGATGATTGAGAGCTGATGCGGCTTTGGCTTCCTGTAGAAAACGCTGTCCTTCAGTACTATTGGCTGCAAAATGGGACGGTAGAAATTTTAATGCTACGAGCCGGTTAAGCTTCAAATCATGGGCTTTGAAGACTACGCCCATCCCCCCTTCGCCTATCTTTTCTAAGATCTTGTACTGAGAAAAAGTTTTACCTATCATAATTTCACCTTCCGCGACTGTCAGGCACTGGACTCTTTTTATAAATTAACAAAAACTCGCTTGGCTGTCAATCACTAACCCAGGAAATCATTCACCCTTCTAAAAGGTCTTACACAATTCATAATGCTCTCGTATGGACTAAACCATACTGACCCCTGGGGGTTGAAACGTGAAAAAGCTTGTTGCGGGATTGTGAACATCTGGCAATATGGAAGAGAGAGGTAACCGACCCGTTCCCTGTTCCAACAGGGGTTGTGCTATCATGGGTGTTTTAGGGTATCATGGGGTGACTGATTCTTGCCAACTCACTAGATAATATCAAAAAGTGTTAAGTGGAAAAAAGATAGCGGGAGGCTCGATTGGGTTCGATGCCCATCAACCGCTTTTGATTCAGGTGATTTATCCTTGCAGTCAGACACTACCTAAACTACTCATACTCCAGTGAATCCACCCGCAGCTCTTTTCCGGCCCTTACCTCCAAGGGGCCTTTAGAGCAAATCGGGCAGGTTATCTGTATCTCAGCGGAGTGGTAGCTATGCTGGCAGTAGGGGCAGCTTAATTTTAGGGGGATTTCCACAATCTCCAGCTGGGCAAAGGAGATTTTGGATTCTCGTTTAGCCACTTCAAAACCGAATTGCAAAGCCTCGGGACTCACTCCCGCAAGCTGGCCTAAAAGGACTGAAATCTTCAGAGTCTTGATCGGCTCTTTTACTTCGGCTAGTCGCCGCTCGACCTGTTCAATTAAGTCCTGGGCAATCCCGACTTCGTGCATCTCAGCATATCCTGGGCAACAGATCTCCTACCGGCAGGTCGATGATTCTTTTGGTGGAGAGAGTAGTTTTCAAGTAGACCAACCCTTTAGGTTCTTCCACTATCTTGCCGATGACACAGGCATCACTTCCCAAAGGGTGCTGCTTCAGGAGACCCAACACAATCTCGGTAGATTCAGGCGCCACCACAATTACAGCCTTCCCTTCATTGGCCAGATGCAGGGGGTCAAAACCCATTAGCTCACAGATTCCTCTGACTTCTGGTTTGATAGGCAGCAGGCTTTCGGTTATCTCTACCCCGAAGTCTCTTCCTCTGACAATCTCATTTAAGGTGGCGGCCACCCCTCCCCGGGTGGGGTCTCGCATAAAACGGATTTTTGCTCCCAGGCTCCAGAGTGGCTGTAACAGTCCAAACAAAGGGGCACAGTCACTTTCCAAGGAGCTGGTCATCGGCAGATTCTGACGGGCCACAAAAACTGAGGCGGCATGGTCTCCGATGGTACCGGTCACAATCAGCTCATCCCCGACTTGGATTTGCTCGATAGAAAGAGAGGACTTGATTCTGACTACGCCGATACCGGTGGTGTTGATGAAGATTTGGTCAGCCCCCCCTTTTTCTACTACCTTGGTGTCGCCGGTCACTATTTGGCAACCAGTCTGAGAGGCCATCTTTTGCATGGAATCGATGATTTTATTAAGGGTTTCAAAAGAAAAACCCTCTTCCAGAATAAAACCACAGGAGATGGCTAATGGCTGGGCTCCCACTACGGCCAGATCGTTGATTGTGCCACAGACAGCCAGTTTGCCAATATTTCCTCCTGGAAAGAAGATCGGGCGGACCACATAAGAATCAGTAGAAAAGGCCAAGAGATTCTCTGAAAGAAATAGCACCGCTGCGTCTTCTAAGCGGTCTAAGATGCGATTTCCAAACTTAGGCTTGATCACCTTTTCTATCAGTTCCCGGCTAAGCAGGCCGCCGCTTCCATGAGCCAATTTTATGAGCTCTTTGGCTTTTGAATCGGTCTTCAAATTAGGCGCTGACTGAACTTTCATTTAGCCTACCTCTGATCTGATATGAAAAATGCGTGCCACAAGTCCCTTCTGAAGAAACCATACAGGGACCGATCGGATGTTCCGGATGGCAAAGATTACCAAAGAGAGGACATTCCTCTGGCTCCTTCAGGCCCATAATGATAGCCCCACAGATGCACCCTTTGTGCTGTCTGGGCTTAGGAATCTGAGAGGGATAGACCACTTCTGCGTCCCAGTCCGAATACTTCTCCCGCAGGGCTAAACCGGATTTAGGGATTATCCCCAGACCGCGCCATTCAGAATCCTTTGGCAGGAAAACTTCCTGCATAATGGCCAGGGCAGCCCTATTTCCATTTTCTGGAACCGCCCGGCGGTACTGGGTTTCAATTTGGCATCTCCCTTCTACTATCTGCTTATATAACATACAGAGAGATTCCAATATATCTACCGGTTCAAACCCGGAGATTACTCCGGGTAAGTGCTGGACTCCGGATAAGAATTCATACGGTTTTCTGCCGATAATGCAGCTGACGTGTCCGGGCAAGATAAAACCATCAAGATTCAGAAGAGGGTGGGCGGCAATTTTCTCCAGGGCCTCTGGTACGGTCTTGTGTCCAGAGAGAACCATAAAATTATGCAAATTGGCTTTTCTGGCAGAGAGGATAGAATAAGCCACAGCAGGAGCAGTAGTCTCGAAGCCTATTCCCAGGAAAACAATCTTTTTGTCCGGATTATTTTTTGCCAACTCCACCGCTTCCAGGGGAGAATATACTAAGTGTACCTTGCCTCCCTGAGCCTGCGCCTCGGCTAAGGAAGAATAAGACCCCGGGACTTTAAACATATCTCCGAAAGTGGCCACAATGGTCTGGGGTTGAAATGAATACCAGATGGCTTTATCTACAAAATCGTTAGGGGTAACACAGACCGGGCAGCCCGGTCCAGAGATAAGTCTGGTCTTCTGGCAGAGCAGCTGTTTAATGCCTGCTCGATGAATAGCGACCGTGTGCGTACCGCAGACCTCCATCAGATTAATCTTATCCGGAAGTCTGTTACACAGGCTTTTCACACAGTAGATTAAGGCTTTGATTTTTTCTTTCTCGTTCTCGCTCATTTTTCGTTGAACTCCACTATCTGCTTGAAAAGCTCCAAAGTTGATTCACCTTCTTCTGGAGAGAGTTTCTGAATGGCAAACCCGGCGTGGACTATCACGTAATCCCCATACTTGACCCCATTGACCAGAGAGATATTGACCTTCAGGTGGACATTATTTACATCCACCCAGGCCCACTCATCTGTAGTTTTGATTACTTTAGCCGGAATACCTAGGCACATTGTTTTTTCCTCCGATTGGCGATTAGGGCTTGTCCGACTGAAAGTCCACCATCATTGATGGGAACCAACGAGTTGAAATATACCTCAAACCCATCCTCTCTCAAACTGTGATAACATCCTCCCAATAAAATGCGGTTCATAAAGCAGCCGCCGGACAGGCAGACCCGGTTTAACTGGTGTAGTATTCTCAATTTCTGGCAGACCGAAACAACTATAGCTATTATGGTTGAGTGGAATCTGGCTGCTAGGCGGGATTTGGGAGAGTTATCCTTTAAGCCTCGGACCATTTCCTTTATGGCTGGGCCCAAGTCGATCTGTCCGGGATTTAAGTCAAAGCGAAGTGTAAAGGGATACGGTTCGGCTACTAGACCTTTAGCCAGCACCTCCAAGGCAATTGCTGCTTCTGCTTCATAGGTGATTTTCTCACGATAATTCAGAATCACACTTACCGCATCGAAAATTCTTCCCAGGCTGGAGCAGAAAGGGGAATTAAGACCGGACCGGAGCATCTTAATCAGAGTCTCGATTTTAGCTTTCCCCAGTTCTGAAATCAGCGGCAGATCCAAGTTGTAGATTTCCTCGCCGAATACATCCCACAGGAAAGAAACACTCATTTGGGCCGGCCTGAGAATTGCTGCTTCTCCGCCTGGCAGGGGGAGGTATTTGAAATGCGCTGCTCTGTGGAAGTTATTGGCGTCTCCCACAAAAAACTCTCCGCCCCAGATTTTCCCATCCCAGCCCAGACCAGTGCCGTCAGAAGCAACTCCGATGACTGATCCCTGCAGATTATGCTCAGCCATACAGGAAGCTATATGGGCTTCATGATGCTGCACTCCGATTCTTTTGACCCCTTCCAGGTTTTGGACAAATTTGGTTGCCAGATACTCCGGGTGTAAATCGTGGGCGGCAATCTGGGGTTTGATTTCAAAGAGCTTTTGATAGTGCCGGTAAACCTCCTGATAAGCCTGGAAACTCTCCAGATTTTCAAGGTCGCCGATATGCGGGCTGAGGAAAATGTCATTTCCGCGGGCCAGGCAAAAACTGCTCTTGAAATGTCCTCCGGCTGCAAAAATCGGCAAATCAAATTTTTCTGTGATGATTAAGGGCCGGGGTACGAACCCTCGGGACCTGCGCCAGGTTACTGGTTTTTCAGAAACTAGGCTGACCACCGAATCATCGCAGAATCTTTCGATCTGCCGGTTATGGGTGAGGATTCCATCTGCCAGGCCCCGAACGTTTTCTTGAATCTCTTCATCCCGGTACCAGATTGGCTCTTCAGACTTATTGGCGGAAGTCATCACCAGAATCATACCGGACTTCTCCAGCAGCAGATGTTGTAAAGGAGCATAAGGCAGCATTACTCCCAAGTATCCTAAACTCGGAGCGACTTGACTTGCCACCGGACAGTTTTCCTTTTTGCGCAGCAAAACGATTGGTCTTTCAGCGGACTCTAGGATTTGTAGTTCGGTCCCGGTCACTTCACAGATTTGCTTAACAGTCTGGACATCCTTCAGCATTATAGCAAAGGGCTTGGCCGTTCTTTTCTTTCTGGCTCTCAAATTACTGACCGCTACTTCGCTTGAGGCATCACAGGCTAGGTGGAAGCCCCCGATCCCTTTGACCGCGATGATCTCTCCCTTCTTGAGTCTGGCAACCGCCTCATCCAGTGGTTCAGCTCGGCTAAGACTCCCATCCAGAGAAATGAAATTTAAACTAGGCCCACAGACCGGGCAGGCATTGGGCTGGGCATGAAAACGGCGGTCAGCAGGGTCATCATACTCCTTTTGACAGTCAGGACACATTTGGAACTGCGACATCGAGATCAAGGGACGGTCGTAGGGGAGGTCTCGAATTATGGTGTAGCGCGGCCCGCAGTTGGTGCAATTAGTAAAAGGATACTCGAATCTTCTGTCAGCTGGGTCAAAAATCTCTTTTTCACAATCCGGGCAGGTGGCGATATCAGCCGGGATATGGAGTTCCAGTTCTTTCTTGGCAGGACTCTTGCCAATTTTGAATTCTTGGTAGTGCTGAAGCGGAAGGATCAGCTTGTGAATTTCTGTAAGGTTGGCGGCTGGCGGTTTTTCCATCTGCAGCAACTCAACAAATGTATCTAAGTTCCCTGGGTCTCCTTCCAGGTCGATCACAACTCCGGCCGAGCTGTTGAGAACTTCCCCTTTCAGATTCAGCTTCTGTGCCAGGCGGTATACAAAGGGCCTGAAACCCACCCCCTGAACGGTCCCTTTTACCAACAGCCGAAAGTGGGCAGGACTCGCTCGTACTGCAATCCGGCTCTTTTGGGAGACGCAGTCACTCAAGAAGAGCCTGGATCGAATCATCGACTGCCCTCCTCTCCAGAGGCTGCTCCTACGCCTGTCTTCAGCCAGGATTTCACCTGTTCGATTATCATCTGGGCCACTTTGGGGATAGAAGCCTCGACTGAAGGTGTACATCTTTCAGAAAAAGTGGAGCAGTCTCCGACTTCCACCGCAAAAATCACGATTTCCTCAGGCCGGGGTATGCCCATCTGGTCTGCCAGAGTCAGGGTTCCGGCCAGAGAGAGATTGTGAAAGTTTCTTAGGTAAGGATTACTTTCTAAGTCCGACATTTTGAGAGTTGAGATTGTACCAGGCGGATTCTTCTGCCAATTGACCGAGTCAGCGATGATGACTTTCTGGAAACCTGAAATGGTATCCAAGAATCCAAAGCCGGCTAAAGAGGATTCTTGGTATTCTACATCTGGATGAGCAAAAAGAGAGGAGGCTTCTCTGACTGCGTAAATTCCTACACCATCATCAGAGAGAATGGGATTACCCAAACCCAAGACTAGGATTTTTTCTCTTTGTTCTGACACAAACTCCCCTCATCTTAGAAACGCTCAATCTGGTCTAGGACTTCTCCCTGGGGTGATAGAATTCTTACCTGTAAAGGCATCTCTCCGGGCAGGGAATGGGTGGCACAGGCAAGACAGGGGTCATAGGCCCGGAAAGCCATCTCGATCTGGTTGAGTATCCCCTCCGTTATCGTGGTACCTCTCTTAATCAGCCCCTGGGCCGCCTTCTTAATCGACATTGAGATGGCAGCATGATTGTTAGTTGTGCCGACTATCAAATTCACCTTTTTTACTATCCCTTTCTCATCTGTGACATAGTGATGGTATAAAGTCCCACGCGGAGCCTCCACGCACCCCACCCCTTCGTCCGGAGTGGCGGTAGGAATGACCCTGTAATTCCGGCCAGTTATTTCCGGGTCTTGAGATAATTCCAGAGCTCTTTCAGCCGCATAGAGCAGCTCTATCACCCGGGCCCAGTGAGTAGCCAGGGTAGCCTGGACCGGTTTACCTCCTAAGGTTTTGTAGAATCTTTCATATTCGGCCTGGGCTAAAGGAGTGGCCATGCCATCCGCAGCATTCAGCCGAGAAAGGGGGGTGGCCTTATAAACACCTGAATCAGGACCATCCACAAAGCCTTTCCAGCCGATTTTTTTCAGATAGGGGAATTTCAAGTATGTCCAGGGCTCCACGTGCTCTGCCAAATGATTTAGGTAGTCTTTAGCTTCAAATCTGAGTAATTCCTTGCCGTTAGTATCTACCACTCGGATTTGACCGTCGTAGAAATTTACATTATTCTTCTTATCCACTGTCCCCATGGAATGAGTCTTGTGGGCATAGGTGTCAGATAAGATTAAATCTAGGTAAGCCTTGTTGGCCAGAACCACATCATCCACAACTTTAAGAGTAAATTTGCCGAATTCCACCATCTCTTTGGCATACCCCTCGATTTTTATCCTCTCTTCTTCGGTGATTCCCTTGGCCATTCCACCGGGCAGGGCGGTCACCGGATGAATCGCCTTTCCACCTAAGATGGTCAGAATCTCATGCGCCATGGAGCGGGTGTGTATCACCTTTTTGCCAGCCTCCAACCCAACTTTTCGGATTACCCCTAAGATATTTCTCTCTGCAGCCGGAGCATCTGGCCCGACCACAAAGTCCGGCCCGCCTAAAGCATAAAAGTGGACGGTGTGGTCGGCTACAAAAAAAATACTGTATAAGAGCTCCCTGAGTTTTTTGGCAGTAGAAGGTATTTCTACATGATAGACCGCATCGCAGGCCTTAGCCGAAGCCATATGGTGGGCCTCCGGGCAGACACCGCAAATGCGCGTTAGAATCCGGGGGAGTTCTTCTACCGGCCTTCCTTCGCAGAACTTCTCGAATCCTCTCAGTTCTGGTACCAGAAAATAGCAGTTGGCCACCCTTCCCTGCTCGTCTAAGAAAATGTCGATCTTGCCATGCCCTTCTAATCGCGTAACCGGGTCGATAGTTATCTTTTTCATCTTTTGTTCCTCCCCAGCATAGAGGCTGCCAGGCTGAATCTGTAGAAAGTTCCGACCGGATCGGCAATGGAGCTGACAATCTGCTCAATCTCATCCGGGTCCTGAGAGTCAATTACTGAACTTAAAGCAGCCATCATCTTGGCCCCCTGATCCGGGGATTCCGGCGGTGCTCCATAGCATCCCCGGCAGGCCACCCCGGCGCTGACGCATAAGGCACCGCAGCCAGAGCGGGTGGCTGGCCCGCAGCAGATGATCCCCTGGTCTAAGAGACAGAGTCTCTCATCTGGCATAATCTGATGCGGCCGGAAGAACTGCCGGATTTTCTTCTCTTCTCTGGTGCGGGGGCATTCGTCACAACAGGTCTTAACACCGGCACCTAAAACCGAGCCCGGGGGAGGAAGAGGCTTACCCTGGATGATATGCTCCAGGACTGCCCAAATCTGGTGAGGCTGAGGCGGACAGCCGGGAATATAATAATCCACTGTCACCACAGCATTCAGAGGGGTTAATTTTTCATAAAACTCCGGGATCTCCAGCTCACCTTCCGGCACCTTGGTCCGGGGCTGAGGATAAGTGCCATTGGAGTTGTCAGTACTAGGATTGTCCTTATAGACTCTTTCAAAAATGCTTTCCTTAGAATATAGATTAGCCAAGCCAGGGATGCACCCTTCCTGAGCACAGGAGCCAAAGGCTACTAAGACTTTGGATTTCTTGCGCAAAAGTTCGGCCATCTCCTTGTTTTCCGAAGTGCGGATTCCGCCGTTAAACAGACAGAGGTCTATCGACTTATCCGGCATAGCCTGGACATCTTTGTATTTGGGGTCCATGGCACAGGGCCAGAAGACTAACTCGAAATTGGCGTCCACCTCCAAGATTTTTTCTTGGATATCCAGAACCGCTATCTCACAGCCGCCGCAACTGGCGGCCCAGTATAAGGCCAATTTGGGTTTGCTCATATTATCATCCCCTTAGACATTGACTGCCTCTTGGGCCTGCAGGTTCAGAGGACCCAATTGCCGGATAGTCTGGGTCAATTCATCAACTACTCGAGCGTACTTATCCCCTTCAGAAGCAGAAATCCATTCGATTCTGAGGCGCCGTGGGTCAATCCCTTGCTCCTTTAACATTCGTTTTAGAAAGACAGAGCGCCTTAAGGCCTTGTAATTTCCCTCAGCATAGTGGCAGTCCCCGGGATGGCATCCGCCAATTAAGACCCCATCTGCCCCAGAGGTAAAAGCCTTCAGTACAAAAGTGGGATCCACCCGGCCAGAGCACATCACCCGGATGGATCTGACATTAGGAGCCATTTTCATCCGGGAGACTCCGGCCAGATCCGCTCCAGAATAGGAGCACCAGTTGCATAAGAATCCGACTATTTTGGGCTCGAAATTGTTCATACCAATACCCCTTCAATTTCAGAGAAGATCTGTTGATTGGTGAATCCTTTACCAATGATAGCGTTGGCTGGGCAGGTGGCCACACAGGTGCCACATCCTTTGCACAGGGCTTGGTTGATTACCGATACTTTTTTCTCTTCGTCAAAAGAGATGGCCAAGTAAGGACAGACACTATTGCACATCCGACAGCCGGAGCAGAGCTCCTCTTGGACTTGGGCCACGATCGGGTCTAATTCCACTTCTGCCTTTTGAATCAAGGCTAAGATCCGGGCCGCGGCTGAAGCGGCCTGGGCCACTGTGTCCGGGATGTCCTTGGGGCCCTGGCATGTGCCGGCCAGGTAGACCCCCTCGTTCATCGTGCTCACGGGCGCCAGCTTCGGGTGCCGCTCCATGAACCAGCC
>Ga0209002_10004406_pt1 | contig 11086 bp, 10 predicted proteins | sample Rifsed16ft2_FD_184010 | JGI IMG/M metagenome (GOLD analysis project Ga0209002, IMG submission 184010) | Soil microbial communities from Rifle, Colorado, USA - sediment 16ft 2 (version 2) | ecosystem: Environmental > Terrestrial > Deep subsurface > Rock core/Sediment | place: Rifle, Colorado...
GCTTGAAACTGCTACCGTGCATCTATGGAACCGGCCGCTTGAAGTCCCTCGCAGCGGCAAAGATGTTTGCTTCTTTTTCTAATCCGCTAAGGGCCTAAACGGCGGCCAGCCTCTCAAATTGAATTCCCGCTGGAACTCGGGGGTAGCCTCTCTTTTATTTCAGGAAAGGTTTCCCTCGATTAAGTAGGCCGACAAGTCCATCAGGCCGGCTAAAAGATAAGTATGGGAAATTTACCCTACCTGTCTGCCCAATCCCATAATTTTTAAGTTTGGGGGCAAAAGAATACGACTAACCCAATGGGGGCGTTGAAGATATTTTCCAAAGAATTGGCCTGCTGGTTGCGGTTTAAATCACTGGAAAAATGGGAAAGGAGTTGGTGTCATGGACAAAAAGTTATCGCTTCACAAAAAGTTGCTATTTTCCAAAGCCGGCCTTTCACTGATTGAAATTATCATTGCCCTGTTTATCGTAGTAATAATTTCGACGTTTGCCCTGCGGGCTTACTTGAGCGCCCACAAGGTGGAAGGCGTCCAAGCCTCCATCTCCGACACCCAACAAAATGCCCGCGCCAGCTTAAACTTATTGACCGACCTTTTCAAAGTGGCCGGCTCTTTTTTGCCGGCCGGGCTGCGCGGCATCGAGGGGACCAATACCAACCCTGATACCGTCATCATCCGTTTCACGAACCAGTCGGGCACCCACTTTGTGCAGAACACCATCGCCGCCGGCGGTCGCTGTCAACAACCCCCCCGGGTTCTTCCTCGCCTCCCGATCCCCGAGCGTGATGATCCCGAATGGCCCGCCGGAAGTCCTTCGAGCCGCCACAGCCCGATTCAATATCGGGTGGGTCATCCTCGACGCCAATCGGCCGGAGGGGCTGGCAGGGCTGTATGAGACCCCCAGTTCGGTAACGTGGCTTCACTTGGCCCGGCGCGTGCAGGAATCGCGTGGGGAGGACATTCTGCTGCTCCGGGTATTGCCGGAGGGGGTGGAGCCCTGAACGCCGCGTTGGACGCCCGCCGCTTTGCGTGGCCCACCGCCTATCTCGTTCTTGCCGCCCTCGCTTGCAGCCTGTATCTCTTCGCCGCCCGTCGGGAGTTCGGGCTCGGGTTCCCGCTGGACGACGCGTGGATCCATCAGACCTACGCGCGCAATCTGGTGCAATACAGGGAATGGTCGTTTCAGCCTGGGTCTGTCAGCGGAGGCTCAACCTCACCCCTGTGGACTTCAATGCTGGCAGTCGGAGCGTTGCTGGGGCTGGACGCGCGCGCCTGGGCATACATTCTCGGGGCCTGCGCACTCGGATTGACGGCCTGGGCGGCGCAGAATTGGCTCGTTCGCCGTGTGCAGACCCCGAGATGGGGTTGGATGGTGGGGATCGCCGTCCTCTTTGAGTGGCATCTCGTCTGGGCCGGCGTCTCCGGGATGGAGACGATCGTCGAGACTCTCCTGATCGTGCTCGTCTTCCTTCAACTGGAGGCCAAGCCAATCCAACCGATCCGGCTTGGAGCCTGCCTCGGCCTGGGCGCATGGATCCGACCGGACGCACTTACGCTTCTCGTTCCCGTCGCCTGGCTGCTGGCGACCGACCGGGCTCCGATCCGAGGACGCCTACGGCGGCTCGGCCTCACGCTGCTCGGGCTGGCTTTGGTGTTCGTCCCCTACCTGGTATTCAATCGACTGGTTGGCGGAGCCTGGTGGCCGACCACCTTCTACGCAAAGCAAGCTGAGTACGCGGTTCTTCGACAGGCACCGCTCGTCTCCCGGCTGTCCGCTCAACTGATCCAACCGATGATCGGGGTTGGCGTGCTCTTGCTTCCAGGCCTGGCGCTGGCCACGTGGCGCGCGTCCCGCAAAGCCGAACTGGGGCGACTGGCTCCTATTGTCTGGGCCATCATGTTCATGTCGTTGTATGCACTCCGCTTGCCGGTCACGTATCAACACGGTCGTTATGTGATCCCGACGATCCCCGTCATCCTGGTCATCGGGATCGAGGGCCTGGTCTCGACGGCCCCGTCCCAGACCGGAGCAGAACGCCGGCGCTGGACGAGGCTGGCCTGGCCGGCGAGCGCCGGCGGCGTGTTACTGGGGTTCTGGTTGCTCGGGGCGCAGGCGTACGCTCGGGACGTGTCCATCATCGAATCGGAGATGGTCGCCGCCTCGCGTTGGATCGCCTCGAATACCGATCCAGAAGCCCTCATCGCAGCCCACGACATCGGCGCGCTGGGATATTTCGGTAGGAGGTCGATCATCGATCTCGCCGGCCTCGCAACCCCCGAGGTGATCCCGATATTGCGGGATGAGGGATCATTAGCGGAGTACCTGAATCGGCACGGGGCGGATTACCTGATGACGTTCCCGGCCTGGTATCCCAATTTGACCGGCTGGGCCCAACCGGTCTTCCGAACCGGCGCGCCATTCAGCCCCGCGGCCGGAGGCGAGAATATGGTGGTCTATCGGTGGGAGGCGGCCAAGTTTGCTTCCCCCGGCACGTCTATGCTATACTCGCCCCACTCACGCGGCGGCAGGTTGGAGCATGGAAACGATACGGGTCATTATCGTTGACGACCATCCGCTTTTCCGGGAAGGCGTCCGCAACGTGCTCGATGCCGAGGAGGACCTGGACATCCTCGCCGAAGGAACCAGTGGCGACCAGGCGATCGAGCTCGTTCGCGAACACAGGCCGCGCGTGGCGCTGATTGATGTCAATCTCCCCAACATGAACGGAATCCAAGTCACCCGCCAGATCACGGCCGAGCGGCTGGGTACGTCGGTTGTCCTTCTGACGGCCTACGACGATGTCGAACAGGTCCTGCACGCCTTCAGCGCCGGCGCCTCGGCCTACTGTTCCAAGGACGTGCAGGCCGGCAAATTGGTGGACGTCATTCGACATGTCGCACGCGGCTTCTTTGTTGTCGGCGACCAGGTTTACGACGGGACTGGGCTGCAGCAGTGGCTGTTGCACGGGGTCGAGGCAGTCCGGCGTCCACACCTGGAAGGCGAGGTCGATGCCTTTGCGCCGCTCTCGCCGAGGGAGATGGAGATCCTACAGTACGTCACCCGAGGGCTGAGTAACAAGGAAATCGCTTCCCGTCTCGGCATCAGTCATCAGACCGTTAAGAACCACATGACGGCGATCCTCCACAAGCTCGATGTCGAGGACCGGACACAAGCCGCGGTCTATGCCTTGCGCCATGGATGGGTGCGTCTGCAGGACACCCGCAAGTGAGCGCGGCAAGGCGCGCCGGTAAGATGGAGGCTTCATGACAGAAGCCGTTGAAGTAAGCGAGCTCAACCCGCTGGAAGCATTCGTCGAGCACAGCAGCAGTGAGCTCGAGACCGTCCAGACCAAACTCAAGGAAATCGCGCTGCTTGTCGAGCAGAGCCAGGGTGAGGTGGACAAACTCGCCCAGCGAAACGCCTCGATCACAGCCCAGCTTCACCAACTTCAGGCTCACTTTGACACGGTGCCGCGCGAGGACATCCGCTCGGCCTACGAATCGGCCCAGGATGCTCAGCAGCGGCTGTTCACGATGCGCGGTCAGTTGGAGAAGCTGCAGAGCGACAAGGTCCACCTTGAACGCTACATCCAATATATCCGGGAAGTCATCACCCTGCTCGAAGGCGGGGCTGTTCCGACCCCCGGAGCCCAACCGGTTGGGCGGCCGCAGAGCGGTGTCGAGCAGATCATCGAGGCCCAGGAGGAAGAGCGGCGCAAGATCTCGCGCCAGATCCACGACGGCCCGGCCCAGGCGCTCGCCAATTTCATTTTGCAGACAGAAATCGCCACACGCTTGCTCGATAGCGACCAGGAGAAGGCGCGGGAGGAACTCAACAGCCTCAAGGCCTCCGCCTCAACGACCTTCAACACGGTCCGCGGCTTCATCTTCGACCTGCGCCCGATGATGCTCGACGACCTGGGCTGCATCCCGACGATCCGGCGCTACACTGAGGCCTTCAAGGAGAAGACCGGTCTGACCATGAACCTGGTCGTGACCGGGACGGAGCGCCGGCTCGAGTCGCACCGAGAAGTGCTGGTTTTCCGGGCGGTTCAGCAGCTGCTTGGGAATATCCGCGATTATGCCCAGGCGACCCAGGTCAAGATCCAGCTCGACATGGGCGATCACCAGGTCCGGGCAGGGGTAGAGGACAACGGGAAGGGTTTTGACCTCGAGACCCTGACCACAGGGGACGGTCAGGGGCAGGGGCTAGAAATGCTGCGCAAACGGATCGAGCAGGTGGGTGGGGTGATGGAGATCGACAGCCCCCCGGATCAAGGCTCGCGGATCGTTTTCTGGATCCCGACCGGGGACTAGTGGTTTCCCGCAGCCCTGCCTTTTCCGCCTGAGCTGAAGCATGGGAAGGGCATCGGAAATAGGTCCTATTGTCCATGGGTCGGGCCTCCCTCTATAATGGTGACAGCCTGGAGCAATAGCGGGCGAGTCTTACACCGAAAGGAGGTGAGTGGCATGTTGTTCGGACCCAAGGAAAGAGGTCAGGGCTTGGTCGAGTACGCGTTGATCCTTGTTTTGGTCGCCGTCGTCGTGATTGTCATTCTGGCGTTACTCGGACCCGCCATCGGCAACGTTTTCAGCAACATCGTCAACAACATCTAAGAACTCGGTGGCACCATGTGACAATCGACCTATCGACCACCTGCCGATCGCAAGGGAGCCCTATCAGCGATAGGGCTCTTTTGTGTAAAGTGCCTCAAGTCGGCGCCCTCGGGGGCCGGCTGGCGAGGCTGCCTTGACTTTTGATTCGGAAACAGTATCATAGCTTCGCCCACCGGCAGCTCTGCCGGGTTCGGCCAGACAAGGAGGCGAAATGCGCCGTGGCCGCCTGTTGATCCTCTTCGCCCTGATAATCCTCTTTGGGGCAGTCGCCGTATTCCTGTTTCTGCGGGGTGTCACCCAGCAGGCTACTGAAGCCCAGGGTACGCCGGCGGTGCCGAGTGACATGGTGGAGATTGTGATCGCGGCCCAGGACATCGCCCGTGGGGCTGAGATTCCTCCCGACGGCGTGATCGCCGCCCCATTCCCGGCGGACTCCGTGGTGGAAACCATGCTTACCGACATCGGCCAGGCCGTCGGGAGGCGAGCCCGCTTGGACATCGCCCGCGGCATACCGATTACCGAGAACATGGTTACCGACGCCCCCGGCACGCTGCTCGGCACGGGCTCGATCGCCTCCATTGCCATCCCGCCCGGGATGACCGCCATCGCCGTGCCGATGTCTCGTCTGTCCGGCGTGGCCTTCGCCTTGCGCGACGGAGACAGCGTTGACGTCGTGGTGGCCATGCTCTTGGTCGACCTCGACCAGGAGTTCCAGTCCCAAGGACCGGACAACACGATGCACTTCATCGATTCCGGAGGGTCGATCATCACCGGGACGGCTTGTGCTGAGATCACCCAGGATGAAAACGGCCTCACGTGCACCAATCCCGAGAGACCCCCGGTGGGTCGGGTAGTGACCGATCCGGAAACCGGTATCCAGCTTTATGCCGTCCCGTCCGAGAACCAGCGCCCGCGGCTTGTGACTCAGCGGCTCGTCCGCAACGCCACCGTCTTGCATGTCGGGACCTCACCCTTGAGTGATGAGCCCGCTCCAGTCGTCGTTGCCACACCAGCAGTGGCCGAGGAGGCGGCGGGCGGCCAACAGGCCGGCGCTGCAGCCACGCCGGAACCGGAGCCGGACATCATCACCTTGATCGTCTCACCACAGGACGCGCTGGCATTGAACTGGGCCATGAAGGCCAAAGTCGATATGACCCTGACGCTGCGCTCGCCGGGAGACACGACAAGCATCGAGACCACCAGCGTGACACTTCAGTACTTGATCGACAACTACGGTATCGCCGTACCCTCAAAACTCCCCTACGGGTTACAGCCGCGGCTGGATGAGATCATCCCACCCGTTCTCGGCAACGACGCTTTCCCGGCGGCACCGTAGCGGTCAAGCCCGGCGGGACGGGTCCTCGAGGTCGGAGAGGCAAGGCAACCCGGGCAGGGCGGCGTGGTCGTCGCTAGATGGCAGGGCAGGTATACGGTGGAGCGCAGGTAAGCTACGGAGAACAGGGTGACCGAGAGCGAAGGGGACAATATCCGCCTGTTGATCGTCGACGACATTGCGGAAACGCGGGAGAACATTCGCAAGCTTCTGCAATTCGAGACGGACATTCATGTCGTCGGGTCTGCGCGCTCCGGCGAGGAAGCCATTCAGTTGGCCCATGATACCCAGCCGGACGTTGTCCTCATGGACATCAATATGCCGGACATGGACGGCATCGTAGCCACAGAAGCGCTATTGAAGGACGTTCCGTTCGCCCAGATCGTCATCCTTTCCGTCCAGAACGAGCCCGATTATATGCGCCGGGCGATGCTCGCCGGTGCCCGCGACTTCATTGCCAAGCCACCTTCCGGCGATGAGTTGATTTCGACCATCCGGGTCGTCGCTGAACGGGCGCGCGAACAGCGCAAGGTCTTGGAGAAGCCGGCCCACGCCATGGTCCCGATGGAACCGGGGGGCGTGTCCGGGCGCTCGCAACGGCCGCAGGGCAAGGTCCTTACGGTCTACAGTGCTAAGGGCGGCGTGGGCTGCACCACCCTGGCCTGCAATCTGGCCATCGGCCTGAACACGGAAGAGACCCCGGCGGTCCTGGTGGACGCAAACCTCCAGTTCGGGGATGTGTCGGTCTTCATGAATCTCCAGGTCAAGAACAGCATGATCGATCTTGCGGCCCGGGCCGACGAGATCGAGCCCGACATCGTCGAAGAAGTGCTCATGACCCACGAGTGCGGACTGCATGTCCTGGCGGCACCGCCGCGGCCGGAAATGGCCGATGAGATCCATGCCGACCAGGTGCGCAAAGTCCTCCAGTACCTGCGCCGGACCTTTCCGTACGTGATCGTCGATACAAGTTCGACGATGGACGACATCACCCTGGCCGTGCTCGACGTCACCGACCTTTTGGTGGCGGTGGCCACACCCGATATCCCTTCGATCAAGGACTCACGCCTGCTGTTCGATCTATTGAACGTCCTCGAATTCCCGCGCGAGCGTCTGGTCTTCGTATTGAACAAGATGGACCGGAAGAGCGGGATCACGGCGGAGGCGGTCTCGGAGAACCTGAAGCAACCCGTCGATGGGGAGATCATCGCCGATGAACGAGTGGTCGGGCCATCGATCAACCGCGGCGTGCCGTTCCTGCTCGGCGATCGCAGCCGGCCGCCGGCGAAGAATGTCATCGAGCTTCTTGGCGCGATAAAGCAGAAGCTGGTTCAAGAGGCGGAGGTAGGCGAGGAACAACGTACCCCGGAGCGGCAACGGCTGTTCGGACGCTAGGCCGGGGGGTGGGGTGTTGAGCGCCTTCAGGAGGTAACCCGTGTCGCTGCTAAAACGCATTGAAGAGGGCCAGGCTCAGCCGGCACCGACGCCGCGGGAGGTCCCCGCCGCCGCTCCCAACGCCGCTGGCACCTCACGCCTGAGCGGGCTGAATGCCCGCAGGGCCAACCCGCCGGGAGCCGCCCAGCGGGATACGTACTACGACCTCAAGACCAGGGTTCAGAACAAGCTGCTCTCCGAGCTCGATCCTTCGATGGACGTAAGCCAGACGGTCGAGGTCCGGCGGACCATCGAGGAGTTGTTCGAGAACATCCTGGCCGAGGAGAAGATCGTCCTCTCCCGGCCCGAGCGCCGGCGTTTGTTCGAGCAAATCGTAGCCGAGATCCTCGGTCTCGGGCCTCTGGAACCCCTCCTGGCAGACGATACCATCACCGAGATCATGGTCAACGGCTCGAAGAACATCTACATCGAGCGGTCGGGCAAGATTCACCGCGAGCCGGCCTCTTTCGAGAGCGACGATCACCTGATGCGCATCATCGACCGCATCGTGGCTCCCCTCGGCCGGCGTATCGATGAGTCCAGCCCATACGTCGACGCACGCCTCACCGACGGCTCGCGCGTGAACGCCGTCATCCCGCCGATCTCTCTGGTCGGGCCGGTGCTGACTATCCGTAAATTCGCCCGAAACCCGATCACCGTCGAACAGCTCATCGACTACGGAACAATCAGCGCCGAGACGACTGAGTTCCTCAAGTCCTGCGTGATCTCGAAAATCAACATGGTCATTTCCGGCGGCACGGGTTCGGGCAAGACAACCATGCTCAACGTGTTGTCGCAGTACATCCCCATCGACGAGCGGATCGTCACCATCGAAAACGCGGCCGAGCTCCAGCTGCGGCAGGAACACGTCGTCACCTTGGAGTCGCGCCCCCCGAATATTGAAGGCCGGGGTGAAGTCACGATCCAGAACCTGGTGGTGAACTCGCTGCGGATGCGCCCCGATCGAATCATCGTCGGGGAGATCCGCGACGAGGCGGCCCTAGACATGCTCCAGGCGATGAACACCGGTCATGATGGATCGATGACCACGGCCCACTCCAATAGCCCGCGCGACACCCTGTCACGTATCGAGACTATGACGCTCATGGCGGGGATGGAATTGCCCGTGCGGGCGATTCGAGAGCAGATCGCCGCCGCCCTGGAGCTTGTCGTTCACTTGGAGCGCATGCGGGATGGAACGCGCAAGGTGACCCATGTGGCCGAGATCCAGGGGATGGAAGGCGACGTCATCACCATGACCGACATCTTCGTCTTCGAACAGACCGGATTTGAGAACGGGAAAGTGATCGGCCGACTCAGGCCGACGGGGCTGCGACCGAAGTTCATGGACAAACTCGAGCAATCCGGAATCCACCTGCCGGCGGCGATCTTCGGCGTTGGGGAGAGGGTGCGGTACTGATGACAATAGATGCCAACATGATCCTGTACCTGGGCGGCGGCCTTGGCCTGGCCATGCTGATGATCGGCCTGCTTGTGTCCGTCTTCGGCAGGCAGTCGGTGGTTGAGGAGCGGCTTGGCCGGTACACCGAAGCCGGGGGGTTGACGTTCTCCAACGAGGGGGCCGAATCCGCCGTCGAAGGACCGAGCGCCTTGAGCGACTTTTTTAACCGAATGGGCGAGGGGACCGATCTCTTCGAAGGGATTTCGAAGAATCTGGCGCGGGCGAACATCAAGTTGCGCCCGGCGGAATACCTTGCCGCCATCGTGGCGTCGGCCGTCGCTCTTGGCTTCGTCGGGCTGGTTCTGGGAGGGTCCATGCTGGTGGCCATCCTGGGGTTGATCATTGGCCCGTTTGTCCCTGGCATATACGTCAAGATGGCCCAAGGGCGCCGGGTCAAGAAGTTCGACAACCAGCTTGGGGATATGCTCAATCTAACGGTCAACGGACTGCGAGCAGGCTACTCCACCCTCCAGGCGATGGAGGCCGTCAGCCGCGAACTTCCGGCGCCTATGTCCGAGGAGTTCCGGCGCGTCGTTCAGGAGATGCAACTGGGCATCCCGATGGAGGAGGCCCTCGATCATCTGATCCGACGCATCAGCAGTGACGACCTCGACCTGGTGATCACAGCCATCAATGTCCAGCGCGAGGTCGGGGGCAACCTGGCCGAAATACTGGACACGATCTCGTTCACAATTCGCGAGCGAGTGCGCATCAAAGGCGAGATCCAGGCTCTTACCGCGCAGGGCCGTGCGACTGCGTGGGTCATTTCAAGCCTGCCGATCGCACTGACGTTGATGCTCTTCCTCGTCAACAGGGAATACATCATGGAGTTCTTCAATCCGGAGACGAGGTCCTGCGGCTACCCGTTGCTGGGCCTGGCCGGATTGATGATCGTCAGCGGTTTTGTCGCCGTCCAGAAGATCGTGAACATCGACATCTAGGGCGACAAGGTCCTGGCGTGGGTCCACTCTAGAGCCGGACCGACGGGCCGGCCCGGGATGGGCCGAAGAGCAGTGGTAATCACGAAACGGAGCGAAACATGGCTGGACTCGGTGCTGTGGGATTTGTTCTTATAGGGGCGGTCGTGCTGGCGATCATCCTGGTCATCGTCGGTATTAACGCCCCCGAGGCGCAGGACCCGATTCAGGACCGACTGGCCGAGTTCAGCGTCCGCGAGGAACCGATGACCCTGGAGGAGATCGAGCTCTCGCAGCACTTCTTCCAGCGGATCATCCTGCCGTTTTTCAACCAGGTCGGGAAGGTTGCCTCGCGGTTCACGCCGCAGGCAACCTTGCAAAGCGCCCGCAACCGGCTCGAAATGGCCGGGAACCCGATGCACCTGGATCCGGCGATATTCCTGGTGTTCCGCTTTGTCCTGGCTTTCCTTTTCGGCGGGATGGTCTTCCTCGTCTATCTGGTCTCCGGGCGCAACTGGCTTCAAGGGCTCGGGCTTTCGGTCATCTTCCTGCTGATCGGGTTCTTCTTCCCCGATCTGTGGTTGTCGGGGCGTGTCGCCGCTCGGCAGAAGGGGATCTTTCGGGCCATGCCGGACGCTCTGGATCTGCTGACCATCTGCGTCGAGGCGGGCTTGGGCTTCGACGCGGCCATGGCCAAAGTGAATGAAAAGTGGGACAACGACTTGGCCCTCGAGTTCGGTCGGGTAATCCAGGAGATTCGCCTGGGTAAGCTCCGCCGGGATGCGTTGCGCGACATGGCCGAGCGCCTTGGAGTTGGGGAGCTGACGAGCTTTGTGGCGGCGGTCATTCAGTCGGAACAGCTCGGTGTGAGTATGGCCAAGGTTCTGCGGATTCAATCCGATCAGATGCGGGTCAGGCGGCGCCAGATGGCTGAAGAAGAAGCCCACCAGGCGCCGATCAAGATGATCTTCCCGATCGGGCTCCTGATCTTTCCATCCATCCTGATTATCCTGCTTGGCCCGGCCGCGATGAAACTCCTTAGATCCTCGCTGGGGGCCATGCTTCGATAACCAAGGTCTTTGCTCAGAGGAACCGCCTGGGGGGAATTCACAGATCATGTTACATTCTTTGGCCCGCCCCCGGCTTCGCTCTTTGCAGCGCTGGCTGGAGGCGGGCGTTGATTTGGTCTTCCCGCCTCGATGTGCCGGCTGCGGTGCCCCCGGCGCGGAGTGGTGCGCCGAGTGTGACGGCCGGCTGGCGCGGATCCTGGCGCCGGTCTGCACGAGGTGTGGCCGCCCGATTGGACGAGGGCGGGTCTGCCCG
>Ga0209002_10004409_pt1 | contig 11085 bp, 11 predicted proteins | sample Rifsed16ft2_FD_184010 | JGI IMG/M metagenome (GOLD analysis project Ga0209002, IMG submission 184010) | Soil microbial communities from Rifle, Colorado, USA - sediment 16ft 2 (version 2) | ecosystem: Environmental > Terrestrial > Deep subsurface > Rock core/Sediment | place: Rifle, Colorado...
TCTAATATTCCTGCCAGCGGGCATTGACGTTCGAGAGCAGGCCCCACATGGCCCAGTTGACCAGCATGGCGCTTCCACCATAGCTCAAGAAAGGCAAAGGTATTCCAGTCACCGGCAGAATCCCGACCGTCATGCCTATATTAACGAACGATTGAAAAGCCAATACCGTGGTAATCCCCCAGGCTAACAGACTGGCAAAGCTGTTTCTAGCTTTTTGGGCTGTCAATACCCCCTTATAGAACAGAAAGATCATAAGCGACAGAATTAAAAGACACCCCCCCATCCCAAATTCCTCCCCTAACACTGAGTATATAAAGTCGGTATGCTGCATCGGCAAAAACTCCAGGCGCGCCTGGCTGGAATTGAGGTATCCTTTTCCTAAGACCCCTCCTGAGCCTATGGCCACTTTAGATTGAATGAGCTGATACCCGGCCCCCCGGGGATCTTTACGGGGGTCAAGAAAACTTAAGATTCTGTCTTTTTGATAGTCGTGTAATCTGTTCCAGAGCAAGGGAGTGATGATGCCTGCTCCCAAGTTCAAAAGGATTATAAAGATTCCCAGCCATTTTCCTGGCCTGATGTAGAAAATGGCTATCAATACTCCCACGAAAAATATTCCCCAGCTAATCCAGTGAAAGGCCAAGGGCAGGCTCAAAAGAGGAGTTACCAGCAAGAATATCAAATAAACAGAAAGACCGGACCAAAACAAAAGAGACAAGGCTAACGCCAGAAAAATCAGAGAGGTCCCCAGGTCAGGCTGTCTTAATACCAAAAGCATTGGCAGAGCTGCCATAAGTACCGTGATAATAACCCAGAGGAAGTCGTGAGATGACTTTTTGGGATAGGCTAAGAAACGTGCCAGGGCTACTATGGCAGCCAGCTTCATAATCTCACTGGGTTGAATACTGAAAGGACCCAAGTTAAACCATCTGGTGGCTCCATACTTGGCTGAACCCAAGAAGTATAGGGCCAGAAGCGTAAGCACTCCCAGGGCGTAATAGAAATAAGCCAGGATTTCATGGGTCCTGAGTGAAATCCGGTAAGCAAAAATGAAAACAATAAGTCCTAAGATTACCCAAAGAGCCTGTTTGGCAAACAATATTCTCTCCAGGGAGTTTAAAGAGGCGTGTTTAGCACTATAAATCAGTGCCACGCTGAGCAGAGACAAAAATAAAACCGGTAGAAAAGTACTCAGGTCAAACTCGATTTTCTTCATTCTCAAGTCCACTCTTGATCTACTCTGGTGTCTTGGGGGCCTCGGCTAACTCTTGCCGCGCTTGTAAGTAGGCGGCTATAATCTCCCGCGCCATTGGTGCAGATACATCACCTCCGTGTCCAGCATTCTCTATCAGGACGGTCACTACGATTCTTGGGTTCTCAGCTGGGGCATAACCCACGAACCAAGAATGGGTGTTTCCGTGGGGATTTTGAGCACTGCCGGTCTTACCAGCCACATCTATCCCGACTAGTCGGGCTAGACGGCCAGTCCCTCCTTCTTGGCTGACTACCGCAAGGCAGGCCTGGCTAAGAAACTCCAAGGTGCTCTTAGAGAATGGCAGGCGCCCGATCACAGTTTTTTCATATTCCTGGACTCTCCCCTGTCTGGATATAATCTTTTTGAGCAGGTGTGGTCGATAGATTATGCCGCCGTTGGAGAGTGCCCCAAAGAATGAAGTTATCTGCAGAGGCGTAGTCAGAAACTCTCCCTGGCCAATAGCCAGGTTTAAGGCTAAGCTCTTAGTCCAGCCCCGCTTCCCAAACTTTTTATCGTAGTATCCTGTGGTGGGCACAAATCCACGGCTTTCCTCTGGAAGATCAATCCCCAGTTTCTCACCGAATCCACACCGTCTGGCGTAGTCAGCAATCAGGTCTACCCCAGCTTTCAAACCTACCTGGTAAAAATAAGTATCGCAGGAATGTAAAATAGCCCCCTTCAAATCTTGGGTTCCGTGTCCTTGGGGATCCCAGCAGCGAAAAAATCTCTTCCCAAATTGGTAACCACCGTTACAGGGCCGAAAAGTGGTGGAAGGGGTTAAAAGTCCCGTCTCCAGAGCGGCCCCCGCTACCAAAAGTTTCAGGGTTGACCCAGGTGGATAGGCACTCTGAGTAGCTCGGTTGAGCAGGGGATGATTCGGATCTTCCACCAGATCTAGCCACTCCTGGGGACTTAAAACTGAGGCAAAGGAATTCGCATCAAAACCTGGTTGGCTGACCAGACAGAGTACTTCTCCGCTGTTTGGTTCCAGGGCGATTACACATCCGCGCGGGTATTGTGCCAGAAGGGACTCAGCCCGGGCCTGCAATTCAAAATCAAGGCTGAGAACCAGGTCCAGGCCCGGGGAAGGGAGTTGATCTTCTTGATCTGGCAATTTTCCAATTACTCGCCCGCTGGCACTGACTTCATAGAAATCTACCCCATCTCTGCCTCTTAATAGCAGATCGTACTCTTTTTCAATCCCCATCTTTCCCACCCTGGCTCCGGCTGACAGCTCCGGTCTTTGTTTATCTTTCAATTCATCCTCTGATATCTCGCTGACATATCCCAGCATATGGCTGGATCCTTTTAACTGGGGGTATTTTCGGGTAGGTTCATCCTGAAAGACAACTCCGGGCAGATTCTCACTTTGTTCGGCAATCCGAGAGATTGCTACGAAGTCGGCCTCTCGCACAACCGGGATGGGTTCATGGGCCGAGTAGCGGCGGCTCTCCAGCTTCTTTTTCAGCCAGGTTGAGTCTAAACCCAACATATTTGAAGCCCGGGAGAGAATTTGGGTATTGCCCCTGATCTCATACGGAATAAGGGCCACTGTAAAACTAGCCCGGTTGGTGACTAATTGTCTTCCCTGCCGGTCATAGATTAGTCCCCGGAAGGCTGGCCGGGGGAGACTGCGAATCCGATTTTCATCTGATATCTTTTTATAGTAACCTGCCTTCACCACCTGCAAAGACACCAAGCGTCCAGCTAAAATAACAAAACCAAAAAGAATTATGTACAGAGCAATCTTGGCTCGGGTTTCCCTAGGCCAATGCATATTAAACCGGTTGGGGTTGGTACTGTTTCGGTTTAGTCATCAACATGACTATAGCGGCTACTGCGGTAGTATACAGGGCGGAAAATATAGTGGTTCCCAGAAGGACTGAACCGATAGCTGACAATTCAAACTTGTGCATGAAGAGATACCGCAGAATATCGTGGCTTATTACTGTCAAAAAGACCAGGAGCATCTTAGAATATATGCTTTCTACGAAGAGACTCTCCTTGAAGTATCCCACTCCATAACCCAGGGTGCCCATAATCAGTGAGCCCAGACCCAGCCAAATCGGGTCGGCTACGTCTAAAAGCAGACCCAGGCCAAAACCAAAGACTATGCCTGGTCTGGACCCCAGATTTAAGGTCACGTAGATAAGTAAAAGAAGGCCCAGGTCTAATCTGGCAGGCCCCAGCCTGAGAAGCTCGGACAGAAGAGTCTGGTAAATGACGATTACCAAATAAAATATCATAAACGTCAAAACCCGGGAATAGGCTATCTCTTTGAGACGGGCTCCGCTCATTCTGGGTAAGTTTTGATTACAAAGAGTTCTTCCAAGTTATATATATCAGCATAGGGTGATACTTCAACGGTCTTGAAGAGTGATTCTCGATCCTGCCCTACTTTTATGACTCGGCCGATTTTCAGTCCTGCCGGGTAGATGCTGCTTAAACCAGAGGTCACGATTTCATCTCCTTCCTGCAGGTCGGCATTGCTGGGAACATAATCAAGCTTTAAGAGCTGACCGGTCTTCCAAGAGACGATTCCGGTCACACGGCTGCGCTGAACTAAACAGGAAAGCTTGAAGCCCGGGTCAAATAATAATTGAACCGTAGAAGTCTTGTCAAAAGCCTCCGTGACTTTGCCAACCAGACCGCGCCGGTCGATGACCGGCAAATCCCGCAGTACTCCTGATTGAGAGCCGGCATTGATGTGGACGGAGTGCAGGCGAAAGATTGGATCTCTGGTCACCACCTCGGCTGGAATGACTTCAAAATCCAAAATACTTCGTAATTCTAAAAGCTGGCGGAGACGATGGTTCTCCAAGCGCTGCTCCTCTAAGATGCCATTTTCCACGGTCATTCCCGCAATTTGCTGTCTGAGTTTTTGATTCTCTAAGTGCACCTGATATAAACCCCTTACCTTTTCTCCGGCTTGCTGAAAGGGGGAATAGAGGACTTGCCGGATTAAACCAGTTACCAGATCCTTTTTAGGTTCGGAAAGAGCTAACAGCGTAATCGAGATGGACCAGCAAACTAAAATATACCAGTTGGTCTTATTCTTGGAGAAAGGCCCCAGAACCGGGAGCATTCTTATTTGGTCTATTCGACCGAATCTAAGATTTCCAAAAGCTCTTTAGGACTGAAGATTTTCAGCATTCTTTCGCGAACCTGTTCGTTCTTCATAACATAAGAGAGTCTGGCCATTACGTTTAAGTGAGCCCCAATGGCATCTTGGGGCGCAGCAATCAGGAAGAAAAGATGCACCGGTTTACGATCCATCGCCTCGAAATCAACCCCAGCTTGGGAGCGCCCGAAAGCTACCACTATCCCTTTAACAGCTTTGGTCTTGGCGTGCGGAAAGGCAACTCCATAACCAACTCCAGTGGTTACCAGTTTTTCCCTCTCCACTACTGCTTTGTAAAGTTCTTCGCGATCCTTGACCAACTTGGACCGACTGGTAAGGTCGACCAGTTCATTAATAATTTCGTCTTTGCTTTTACCTTTGAGGTCGAAGGAAATCAGATTCTCTTCACAGAACTTGGACAATTTCATTCTACTGCTCCTTGGGTGCTAAAACTTTTCGGCTTGATCTATTAACATAATCGGCACTCCCTTTTCGACTGAATACTTGAGTCGACACTTTTTACAGACTAATTTGCCCTGCTCGACAACGTAATCCAACTCCCCTTTACATCCAGGGCAAGCTAGAATTTTCAGGAGTTCGGGCTTTATCATAAGATTACTCACTGGCTTAGGACTTCAATGAATTGACCCATTACCCTGAATTTGTTAATCCGGTTGGCAACCAGCTGACTGGTTGGAAGGGTCAGCAACTCCTCAAAGGCTTTCACAACGCACTCTCTGATAATTCGGGCCTGCTCAGCCGGCTGGCGATGGGCACTTCCACCGGGCTCAGGTATCACTTTATCTATTACTCCCAGCTCCAAGAGGTCACTGGCAGCCGGCTTAAGGGCCTCGGCTGCCTGAGGTGCTTTGCCTGAATCTCTCCATAGAATGGCAGCGCAACCTTCCGGGGATATGACCGAGTACCAGGAGTTTTCCAGCATATAGACCCGGTCACCAATACCAATGCCTAGGGCTCCACCACTGGCACCTTCCCCAATGATGACAATAACTATGGGAACTGGCAGAACCGACATTTCCCTCAAGTTCCGAGCAATGGCTTCAGCCTGACCTCTCTCTTCTGCTCCTACTCCAGGATAAGCTCCTGGTGTATCTATCAGGATTAAAATGGGGAGCCTGAATTTGGCAGCCAATTGCATTATGCGCAGAGCCTTTCGGTATCCTTCCGGATGGGACATTCCGAAGTTGTTGCGTAGCTTCTGCTTGGTGTCTTTCCCCTTTTGCTGTCCTATGACCACTATTGGCCGATCGTCTAATTTGGCAACCCCCCCCACTATGGCTTTGTCGTCTGCGAAGCCTCTATCCCCGTGTAATTCTAAGAAATCTGTGGTCATCAAATTGATGTAGTCAAGTGATTGGGGTCTTTTGGGATGTCTTGCTAAAAGGACTCGCTGCCAGCGAGAAAGTTTGGAGTAGACCTCTCTTTGAACTTTCTCCAATTTCCTTTCCAAAATCAGGATTTCATTGTCAAGCTGGAGACCGCCATTCACAGAGAGATCCCGCATCTCTTGAATCTTGATTTCAATTTCTGCAATCGGTTTTTCAAATTCCAGATAGGTGCCGTTCATACCGCCATCCTTTTGCTCCGGGTGTGCAGCTTGTATCCTAATATATACGAACAAAGCGAGGCAGCCAAGGTCAAGACCAAGACTAGACTGAAGATAGGCAGAATCAGCCTATGCCCGGCGGTCATCAAAAGCAAGCTTAAGCCGGAAAAGAATAAAGAAACCGTATAAAGCAGCAAGACAGCGGTTTTCTGTGATAGGCCTAGGTCAATGAGTAAATTATAGATGTGGAGGTTGTCAGCCGCGTAGAATCTCTTCAATCCTGCTGTCCGGCGCACAAAAGAAGAAACAGTTTCCAGCACCGGAACTCCTAACGCCACCAAAGGGACAAACATTGCTACGGCAGTGTAGCTTTTAATCGGGCAAGTCAAGGATGAGATAGCAAACAAATAACCTAGAAATAGGGAGCCGGAATCTCCCAGGAATATCTTAGCCGGAATAAAGTTGTATCTGAGAAATCCGAGGCAGGCGGAAAGCGCTCCTGCCATCAGGAAGGCTACCAGACCAGCTTGGTAATGCAAGCCGACAACCAAGAGGGTAGCTGCCGCTATCGCAGAAACTCCGGCTGCCAGGCCGTCTAAACCATCAATCAGATTTATTGAGTTCAAGAGTCCAAGAAACCAGAGTAAGGTTAAAGGCCATGAGGCCCAGCCCAGTTCCAGCGGATGCCACCCGGGAATGAATAATAACCTGATTTTGACTCCGGCAGCTATCAAAAGCAGCCCCACCAAAGACTCAATCAAGATCTTGTCACGGAATCTAATCGGCTTCAAATCGTCCACCAAACCTAAACCGAAGATGACAATTCCTCCCAATGAAAGCCAGATTATCAATTTTCCGTACCCGGATAGAATGCCAGGCCAAAGTACGTACCCAACTGTCCAGGCTATTACACAAGAAATGAAAATAGCAACTCCTCCCAGGTGAGGAGTGGGTTGAGGGTGAGTTTTTCGCTGGGAGGGGAAGTCCAAGATTTTCCTTCTATGACAGAAACCTATAATTACAGGTACAAGAGACAGGGTCGAAGCCAAGGTCACCAAAAAGAGGGTCAGATAGAGCAAGCTTCTCCTTTAGGTTTTGAGCCAGTGGCCTAAGCTGACCGTCCCCAGCCGGAGCCAGATTCCCAAGAATACCAGGAGTTGCGTGAGCTTATTACAATCATAATGCTTTGTAAAATAATAATACATACTTTTATGGTGCTCCGCCAGCATTTTTATTTTTTTTTGACGTACACTCCGGCCATTTCTGTGAAAGATTGTCACCAGGGGGTAATAGACCACTTTCCAGCCGGCTCCCTTGGTTCTTTTGCAGAAATCTACATCTTCCACGAACATAAAGAATCGAGGATCAAAGTAACCAACCTTCCAAAAAACTTCTCTGCGGATTAACATACAAGAGCCGGAGACCCAGTCAACTTCACCGGGTTGGTCTAAAGGGAGGTCCTTGCGCATATATTTACGGGACCAGGGGTTGTGGGGTATCAAGCGATTCAAGAAAGATTGATTGTTAGAGAAGGCCGTACTAAAACTCGGAAAACTTCGGCCAGAGTACTGTCTATCTCCGGAGGGATTTTGTATCTGACATCCCAAGATACCTACCTTTCTGCTGCTGTTCAGGAATTCTACCATTTTTCTGAGGCTGGCGGAGGCAACTTCAGTATCCGGGTTCAATAGGAGTACATATTCTCCAGTAGATTCGATTATCCCTTGATTGGCAGCCTGGGCAAAGCCGAGATTTTTGGAGTTCTGGTAAGTCTTAATCTGGGGAAACTGGGTCTTCAGAGTTGCCAGGGATTGGTCGCCAGAATGGTTATCGACTACAATTATCTCCCAGGAATCCGGTATTCCTGCCAGTCCTGATAGACACTTCCGCAGCTCTTCTCGGACATTGTAGCTGACAATTATTACAGATAACTCAAACTCGAGGTAGCTCAAATCTTACCCAGCCAGGAGAGAATCCGCAGTTTCCAGACCATCCACATCGCCTCCCGCACTATTTTCTTGGACATCTTAGACTCCCCTTGTTTGCGGTCCACAAACACGATCGGAATTTCCAAAATCTTAAACCCTTTTTTCCAGGCCCGAAAGCTGGTTTCAATTTGAAAGGAGTAACCCTCTGAGGTAATTTTGTCGAGCTCGATTTTCTCTAAGACAGTCCGGCGGTAACACTTAAATCCCCCGGTGGAATCCTTGACCGGCAGGGCAGTGATCCAGCGGGAGTACAGATTGGCAAAATAGGAGAGCAGAAGCCGGGACATCGGCCAGTTCACTACATTAACCCCGCAGATGTAGCGGGATCCTATGACTAAGTCTGCGTTCTCAATAGCGTTCAAAAAATCTGCCAAGTACTTGGGGTCATGAGAGAAATCAGCATCCATTTCGAATATATAGTCATACTTCTGTTCCAGGGCGTACTTAAAACCAGCCAGGTAAGCCTGGCCCAAACCCTGTTTTTTTTGCCGGTGCAGAACAAATACCTTTCCATTCTGCTGGGATATTTTAGCCGCAATTGCCCCGGTGCCGTCCGGGGAGTTGTCATCAACTACCAAGACGTGCAGTCTCGGATCTTGCTGCAAGATTTCCGGGATGATTCGCTCGATATTCTCCCGCTCATTGTAAGTGGGGATTATGACTAGGGCCTTCATACCTGGGCGGTCCCGGTTTTATTTTTCCGGGTACGTTGAAAGAACAAGTTACCACTGATTACGGCCAATACCCCGGCCAGGGTGAAAAGGGTTATTTTCTTCCCCAAATAATAGTACTCCGGTTTAAATACAAACTCAACCTGATGCTTTCCTGATTCCAGCTGGATGGCTCTGAAAGTATAGTCGGCTCTGTGGACTTCAGTTTCTTTCCCGTCCACATAGGCCCTCCAGTCCGGGTGATAATTGTCCAAAAGCACCAAGAAGCCGGGCTGGTCTAATTCCGCTTGTATTCTGACCTTCATCGGCTGATACTCAAGAAAAGAGAGATTGGAGTGAACAGAATCCATTAAACCGACTAGGTCCGGCTGCTTCTCCAGGATTACAGTCTGCCGGGGATTATAATCCGGGCTGGATAGGCGCTGAAGTATTTTATCTGACTCTGGTATTACTTCAAATCGTGAGGCCATAAAAACCCGGGGGAGTACGTGGAGGTTTTCGTAGATGTAGAACTTTCCCTTCTGAAGTTCTCGAAAAGCAGGATGGCTGGTCGGCCCTTGGGTAATTACATATTTGGCATTTACCAGATTCAAGAAGTTAAGATTCGACATTAGGTTGTGGTAGTCCACCATGCTGGTCTTTCCAGCTCCCAAGAACTCATTATATCTCTGCAATTGGTTGCCGTGCTCTCCGGCCACGCTTTGTAAATCAAAAAGCATTAGGTAATTATCGTTGCGATACTGTAAAGGAAAAACTCGGAATAAGGTTTTATCTGGCTTGAGTCTCTGGGTCACTTCGTCGGCGCTAAAATAAATCTCTGGAGGAGGCACGGTCTGTATAAATTTACTTTCTACCAGCCATAGATCAAGCACTGTCACCACTGACAAAATTATTCCCGCTGCCAACAGCTTCAATTTCTCTCGAATGAGAGCCGATAGCACTCCACCAATGACCAAGCTCAACAGCACATATTTCCACATTCCCGCGATAAACTTGGGAAAATTAGCCTCTAAAGCAGCAAGCTTATTAGGCTGGTTACTAATCAAGTCGGCCAGTGTAGATTTGATTCCAGAAGAACCGATAGACACCAGAAGAGCTGTTCCTATCACAATACCCATAAAGATCAGAATCAATCTGCTCAACCCTTTGGAATTTTGCCTGGATTTGATCCGGTCAATGACAGTCTGAAGTCCTAAGGCTGAGAGTACAACACCCGAAAAAGCAATCAGAAAGAAAATCAGGCTGGGAGCTCGGAATTTCTTAAATCCGGGGACCAAATTATAGTACAACTTATAAAGCGGGGTGTGGCCTCCCCACGCCACAGTAAAAGAAAGTAGTATTATTACCAACAGAAACCAAACCAATCTGTTCTTTCTGCCCAAGAACACTCCTGTAAAGGCTAAAAAGATTACGGTAGCACCCAAATACTCAGAGTGCAGCTTGAAGAAATTTCTCCCCCAGTAAGTCCCTTGCCCCACAGATGAACCAGAGAAGTCCGGCACAGCTAAGTTTATAGTTTCTTCCGGATTCATGGCCCAAGAAGTGGAAAATTCATAGCCCCTCCCTTCCTCTCCGCCTCTGGGGGAGAAGGGAATATACTTGTAGAATGGTAAATATACAATTGCGGAAAGAAGGAAACCAACCGCCAAGAAGATGATAAAATAGCCTGATAGTTTTGCAGTCTTAGCCCCGTTTTTAGACTCCCTTAGAATCTCCCTCAGCCTGAATAGAAAATAGAAAAAGACGAAAATCAGAAGATAGTAGTTCATCTGCACGTGAGGTATCAGAAGGATAAAACCCAGGCCCAAACCGGCTGTTAAAAAGCTCGCCAGTGTTTGCCTTTCCAGGGCTAGCTGCGTCAAATACAACACCACTGGCAGGAAAGCGATGACAGCCATCCTCCCCTCGTGGCCCGCATAGACGTGGGAGAGTATTATGCCAGAGAACATATAGGACAACCCCCCCAAAAAGGTTGGCCAAAACGACAAGTTCAATAGTCTCAGAAACTGAAAGGTAAAAAAACCTGCAATCACGGAATGAATTGGGTAGAAATAGGCATTCACTAAGTGCACCGGCAGAATCCACCTCAGTGCCAAAGAAATCAGATAATAAGTGTCCCCGGGATTAGCAAATAACGGTACGCCGCCATAGATATGGGGCATCCACTGGGGTATTGCGTGGAATTGGATAGTATGCGATTTAATAAACTGTTTCATCATATATGTTCCAGCCAGCCAGTCCGTTCCAAAGACCATATGTGAGGCGGACAGGACCTTTCTATAGAAAATCAGAGTCAGAATGATATAGATAGCTGCCACCGTCCAAGGACTTTGCAGCCAGTTAGGTGTACTGACTAATGAGTCAATTCTGACAGTCTGGGGTTTGAGTTTGCCCTTCATCGATACTCAAGCTTTTTGGTTCATAGCCCGCCGACCAAGTCGATCAGCATCAGTACGAACAATTAGAATCTCTATTGTATTTGC
>Ga0209002_10004411_pt1 | contig 11083 bp, 8 predicted proteins | sample Rifsed16ft2_FD_184010 | JGI IMG/M metagenome (GOLD analysis project Ga0209002, IMG submission 184010) | Soil microbial communities from Rifle, Colorado, USA - sediment 16ft 2 (version 2) | ecosystem: Environmental > Terrestrial > Deep subsurface > Rock core/Sediment | place: Rifle, Colorado...
ACCATCAGCCCGCCGCCGCCCGGCTGCCACTTGTCGCGGCTGGGGTGGTCGGTGAGCGAGCGGACTTCCTGCCAGCTCGCCCCGCCGTCGTCCGTGCGGAAGAGCGCCCCGGGGTCGACTCCGCACCAGAGGACGTCGGGGCGCGCGGCGCGGTCGGGCGCCACGTGCCAGATGCGGTTGAGCGTCAGCCCGCGGTCTGGGGCGAAGCCCAATCCGGTGCTGGCCTTCTGCCAGCTCTTGCCGCTGTCCGCGCTCACCTGGAGGTCGTTCCCCCACCAGGTGGTGTTGATGGCGGCCCAGAGCTTCCCCGAGCGCGGGTCGCGCACCAAATGGTTCACCTCCCAGCCGGGGAAGAACGGCCCCGCCGCCCGCCAGCTCTTCCGCTTCCGGTCGCTGCGGAAGACGAATCCGCCCTTGCGGGTGCCGACATAGAGACGCACTTCCCGGCCGCCTGCCCGCTCTGCTTTGGCCATCGCGCTCCTCCCCCCTAACGCCCCGGCTTCCGCGACGGTGTGACCTTCTTGCGCCGGAGCGTCATGAGGAGTTTCATTTCGCCGCCGTCCACCGACTGGTGGTAGCGGTCGGTGGAGGAGGTGGGCGTAATGTCGGTCACGACCACCTTCTCCTGGATCTTCTTGTCTCCGGCCGAGTACTCGCTCTCCCACACCAGGTCGCTGCCCTGCCAGCGGCCCCGCGCCAGCAGGCCGCCCGGCAGCAGGCTGTTCACCCAGAACATCTTGTAGACCTTTTCGCCGGCGTCCCAGGTGACAATCCCTTGCGCCCGGAAGTTCCGCCCCAGCGGGCCCGACGACCGGTAGTCGCCGATGAGCGAATGCCCGCCCGGGCCGAGCCGGTATGTATCCCGGCCGCGGCCTTCGCCGCCCGCGCTCCACTGACTGGGCTCGTGCTTCTCCCTCACCTCCCAGGTGCCCACGAGCCTTGCGGCGAGCTTTTCCATCTCCGGCGCCGGCGGAGGCGCTGTCAATCCCTTTTCCTTCTTCATCGTTGACGGTTCCTGCGTCGCTCCGGTCGCCAGGCCTAACAACAGGGCGGCGCCCAGCAGCGCGGCTTGGCCCGCGTTCATGGCTTTTCTCCGTTCGGGCAGGCAGCGATTCTCGCCGAGGAAACAGTGTCGAGGCAAGAGCCAAGTTGGCCGCCGGGGTCAAGCCTGCCGGACGCGCCGGACGCTTTACCGCGCGGGCGGGTTGCGGTAAGCTGGCGCGACCTCGACCGCAACCGTGAGCCCGGACACCATCGGCAACTACCGGCTGGAAGCTCCGCTCGGCGAGAGCGGCCTGGGGGTGGTCTACCGCGCGGTCGCCTTGGACACCGGCCGCGTGGTGGCGGTCAAGCGCGTTTCCCCCGACAAGTTCGCCGACGCCGCCGCCCGACGGAAGTTCCTCGAAGAAGCCCGCGCCGCCCAGCGCCTCTCCCACCCGCACCTGCGCCAGCTCTATGAAGTCGGCGAGAGCGGCGACAATGTGTACCTGGTCATGGAGTATCTCGAAGGGGTCACGCTGAAGAGCTTGCTCGTGAGCGGGCGGGTGGAGGCGGAGACGGCGCTCGCCTGGGGCGCGGAGGTGGCTGCGGCCCTGGCCGCCGTCCATGCCGCCGGCGTCGTCCACGGCGACCTGCGGCCCTCGCGCGTTTTCGTGACCAGCCAGGGCACGGTGAAGCTCCTGGAGCCGGCCCTGTGGCGGCTGGGGGTGCCGGGCGGCGCCGACCTGACGCAAGACCCGAAGCTCGAACCGGCGCGCGCCGCCGCGATGGCCCCCGAGCAGCTCCGCGGCCGCCAGCCCGCCGCCGCGACCGACATCTACCAGCTCGGGCTGCTTCTCTACGAGATGGTCACCGGGCGCCCGCCTTTCCTCGGCCGCAACGTGCAGCAGACCGTCCACTGGGTGTTGAACCGCGCGCCCGACCCGGTGGGTCCCGAAGCGGCGGGACTCGACGCCGTGCTTGCCCGGGCGCTGGCCAAAGACCCCAAGACGCGCCTGGCCAGCGCCGCCGACTTCGCCGCCGCCCTGCGCGCCGTGGCCGCCGGGGAAGAGATTCCCGCTGAAGTTGCGAAGGCGGCGGGGCCCGCCGTGGTGGTGGTGGTGCGCTGGACCTCGTCACTCTGGTGGGGAATCGGCGCGCTGGTGGCGCTGGCCGTGGCGTGGTTCGCCTACCTCGCCCTGACCCGTCCGTGATGATGAAAACCGACGAAGGCCTGAACAAAGGACTGGCCACCCGCATCCTGCTCGGCCTGGCGCTCGGCGGCGCCGGCGGCGTGGTGGCCCACGCGCTCTGGGGCGGGTCGGCGTGGCTCGCCTGGGTGGTCGAGAAAATCACGCAGCCGGCCGGGCAGATGTGGTTGCGGGCGCTGATCATGATTGTGGTGCCCCTGGTCTTCACTTCGTTGACGCTGGGAGTGGCGGGCCTGGGCGACATCCGCAAGGTGGGGCGGATGGGCTTGAAGACGCTGGTCTTTTTCCTGGGGGTGACGGCCTGCGCCACCATCATCGGCCTGGTGCTGGTCAACCTGGTGCAGCCGGGCGCGGGGCTGCCGCCGGAGACGCGGGAAGAGCTGCTCGGGCGCTTCAGCGGCCAGGCGGCGAAGATGAAGGAAGCCGCCGGCCCGGTGAGCTTCGGCGTCGAGCTGCTCGTCAACATCGTGCCGCGCAACCCGGTGGCCGCCGCCGCCCAGGGGGACATGCTGGGGCTGATCTTTTTCTCGCTGCTCTTCGGAGCGGCGCTGGGGCTGCTCCCGGCCGAGCGCGCCCGGCCGCTCCTCGGGGTGTTGGAGGCGGTGGGCGACATCGTGGTGGTCATCATCGGCTGGGTGATGAAGCTCGCCCCTTACGGCGTCTTCGCGCTGCTGTTCAGCGTCACCGCGCTCTTCGGCTACGACATCCTGCGCAAGCTCCTCTGGTACGTGCTGACGGTGCTGGCGGGTCTGACCATTCACTTCGTGCTGGTCTATTCAGCGCTGGTGCGGTGGCTGGGGAAGATGAACCCGGTCGAGTTCTTCGGGCGCATCAAGACCGTTGTGGTGACGGCGTTCTCGACGAGTTCCTCGAACGCCACCCTCCCCACCACCATGCAGGTCACCGAGCGCAATTTGGGCGTGCCCCGCGAGGTGGCCGGCTTCGTGCTCCCCCTCGGGGCCACCATGAACATGCACGGCACCGCTCTGTTCGAAGGGGTGACGGTGCTCTTCATCGCCCAGGTCTTTGGGGTCCACTTGAGCCTGGGCGCGCAGCTCATCGTGGTGGCGATGGCGGTCATCACCGCCGTCGGCGCCGCCGGCGTGCCGAGCGGCGCCATCCCGCTGCTGATGGTGGTGCTCCAGGTGGTGGGCCTGCCGCCCGAGGCCATTGCCCTGGTGCTCGGGGTCGACCGCATCCTCGACATGTGCCGCACCACGCTCAATGTGACCGGCGACGTGGTCACCTCTCTCTATATCGCCCGCTCCGAAGGCTACAAGCTGAAGCCGGAAGTTTAAGGCTCGACTCGCCCCCTCCAGGCCTGGTCAGGTCGTTTCCGCAAACCGCAAGGGACTGAAGGGCGCGAGCGCGAGGCGCGGCTTGCGGTTGAGGATCGCTTCCGTCATTAGCTCGGCGGTGAGGGGGGCGAGCAGGATGCCGTTGCGGAAGTGGCCGGTGGCGACGAAATAATTCTTGATGTCGGTTGCGCCCAGGATGGGCAAGTGGTCGGGCGTGTCGGGCCGCAGGCCCGCCCAAGCCTCGACGAAGGGCAGCCCGGCTGCGCCGGGCGCGATTTCCACCGCGGCAGCCAAGAGCCCGCGCAGGCCGCTCGGCGTCACGCTCTTGTCGTAGCCCGCGTCCTCCATCGTACTGCCGACGAGTAAACGGCCGCCACCGCGCGGCACGAGATACCCGCGCGGAGAGCGCACTACATGCCGCAGGAAGTCGGGCGCGGCCTCGAGCGCCAGCATCTGCCCGCGCACCGGACGCACCGGCGCGTAGCGGCGCCCGAGCGGCGGCACCGTCCCCGCCCAGCAGCCCAGCGCGTTCACCACCGCGCCCGCTTCGAGCTTCTCGCCCGCCGCCGTGCGCACGCCGCGCATCCGGCCTGATTCAATCCACCACTCGGCCGCCGGCGCGCCGGCGCGGAACTCGACCCCGGCGCCCACCGCGGCGACCAGTAACGCTTGCAGGAGGCGGCGGTTGTCCACCTGGCGGTCGCCCGGGAGGAAAAGCGCAGCGACCAGCTTCTTGTTGAGCGCGGGCTCGCGTTGCTGCGCCTCTTCCGGCGCGAGCGCCTCGCCAGGCAGGCCGGCGAGTTGCGCGGCCTCGTCGACGCTGAAGGCGACGAGCAGAGTGCCTTCGCTCCGGTAGCCGAGCGGCTCCTTGATCCGGCCTTCGAGCTTCTCGATCCAGGATGGATAGAGCGCTGCGCTCACCGCGGCGAGCTCGGTCTCGGCCGGGGCTTGCGCGTGCTCGGAGGTCGGCGCCAGCATGCCCGCCGCCGCCCAGGAGGCTTCTTCGCCGGGCTGACCGCGGTCGAGGACGAGCACGGCAACTTTTTCTTCCGCCAGGCGCAGCGCGAGCGAGCAGCCGATGATGCCGGCACCGGCGATGAGGATGTCGGGCTTGGGCATGGCTGCCAGCCAGCATAGCAGATGGGGAGCCGGAGCGTTTCGTCGGCACCGTCAATTCCCGTATCGGGAGCCACTCCCATTCTGAAACAAGAATGACTGCACTATTGCCTGCAATTTTGCCTTTTTTGCCCCGATTGGAGTAGGATTCTGCCCCTAGGGGTTGTTTCCATTATGGAACCGTGCTTGCAAAGACAACCTGCCAAGACGCTTGCCACGGGGTTGGTGGGGCGGCGGCCCGGGCAGGGCACTCGCCGCGACTCATGCGAGGGGACAACGCGATGGCTGTGAGCGAAGACGGCCGGTCGGGCGGCCAGGGCTGGGTGGTGCTGGTAGCCGACGACGAGCCAGCGGTGTGCGGCTTGTGCCGCGAAGTGGCCGAGTCGCTCGGCCTGTCGGTGCTGGAAGCGCCCTCGACCGAGGAGGCGCTCGACAAGCTCGACCGCGAGCGGGTGGACCTGGTGCTGGCCGACCTGCGCATGCCCTCGGCCGGCGGCATGGCGCTGCTCGAGCGGGTGAAGCAGGCGCACCCGCAGGTGGAAGTGATCCTGATGACCGGCTACGGCTCGGTCGAGACCGCGGTCGAGGCCATCAAGCGTGGCGCCCGCGACTACCTGGCCAAGCCCTTCCACGTCGACGACCTCAAGGCCAAGCTCCAGCACGCGCTCAAGGAGCTCGAGCTGACCCAGGAGAACCGCATCCTGCGCGAGCAGGCGCGCGGCCAGCCGGGCTTCGGCGGCCTGATCGGCACCTCGCCCAAGATGCAGCGCCTCTACAAGCTCATCCTCAAAGTGAGCCAGAGCCGCCACCCCGTGTTGATCCTGGGCGAGAGCGGGACGGGAAAGGAGCTGGTGGCGCGCTCCGTCCACTTCCTGGGACCGCTGAAGGAGAAGCCCTTCGTGCCGGTCGACTGCGCCGGGCTGGTGCCCACGCTCATCGAGTCGGAGCTCTTCGGCTACGTCAAGGGCGCCTTCACCGGGGCGCTGCGGACGAAGACCGGGCTGATGGAGATGGCCCACGGCGGCACGCTCTTTCTCGATGAAATCGCCGAGCTCTCGCCCGACCTGCAGGGGAAGCTGCTGCGCGCCTTGCAGGAGAAGGAGATCAAGCCGGTGGGCGGCACCGAGCGGATTTCGGTGGACGTGCGCGTGGTGGCCGCCACCAACCGCGACCTCGACCCCGCCATGCGCGAGGGGCGTTTCCGCAAGGACCTCTACTACCGCCTGAACGTGGTCACCCTGAAGCTGCCGCCCCTGCGCGAGCGCAAGAGCGACATCCCGCTGCTGGTGCACCATTTTCTCGAGCGCTTCAGCGACGCGGCCCGGCCCGTCAGCGGGATTTCGGAAGAAGCCCTGGCGCGGCTGATGAGCTACGACTGGCCGGGTAACGTGCGCGAGCTTGAGAACGTCATCGAGCGCGCCCTGGCCCTGGGCGCCGGCTCGGTGGTGCACACGGTGGACCTGCCTTCGAACCTCCAGGTCCCGCCCGCGGCTCCCGCGCCAGGCACTACGCCGCGCGAAGGCATCCTGCCGCTGCGCGAGCTCGAGAAGCGCGCCATCCAGCAGGCGGTCGAAGAGCTCGGCGGCGATAAACTGCTCGCCGCCCGCCTGCTCGGCATCGGCAAGACCACGCTCTACCGCAAGCTCAAAGAGTACGAGCTCGAAACCTAGCCCGTCGCCCGCTTCCCTGTTTCGTGCGTCGGTTTCATTTTGAAACCGGCGGCCTTTCCGTCTCCTCCCTAGAGACCGTATCTCGTTGATCTGGATGGTCTTTTCTTCGCAGGACTCTGGCCACCAGACTGCTTAGTCGAGCGAGTGAGCACGCCCGCAGGACGAGGGGCGCCGAGGCAGGAGCCGAAGAGGATGGGGACACATTGGAGGAGGCTGATCTTCATCGCAGCCTTCGTGCTGGCGGATGCGGTCATCTGCTGGGTGGTTCTGCGGCGACCCTTCTAGGAACGCACCCCGATGCCGGGCTGGTTGGTACGCAGCGATCGCGTTCGGGCCTTTGAGCTGGCAAGCGACCTCCTGCGCCTAAGCGCCCGGCAAGCTCCGGAAGAGTTTTTCCAACAAGCCTGCGACTTTCTGCGGCGCCTGTGGGAGGCCGACGGGGTCACGCTGTGGCGGCTGGACGCGGGCGGGCGGGCCTTGCAGCCCCTGGCGGCCTCGGCCCCGGAGTGGGAGTGCTTCGGAGATTTGACGCTCGAGGCCTTTCCGGAGCTCGACCGCGCTTTGCCCGAAGGGGAACCGGCGTGGCTGGCCGAAGGCGAGGCGGGCCGGCGCTTGCTGCCTCCGCCGCTGAACGAAGCGGCCCGCCTGTTGGTGCTTCCGGTTCTGGCCGGCGGGCGCGCCCAGGGCTGCGTCCTCGGCGGCTTCGCCAAGTCCGCCGCCGAGCCCGCCGCGGAGGAGCTGCGACTCGGGGCGGTGGTGGCGGCGGCGCTCGGGGGACGGCTCGAGCAGGTGGGGTTGCGGGAGGTTTCGGAGCAGCTCGAGCGCCAGCGGGAAGCCTGGCGGCGGGCCGAGAGCGCGCTGTGGCGCGCCTGGGCCACCGGCTCGGAGCTGTTTCGTCTGGTGGCCGCTTACCGGGAGCTGGATGCGGCCGAAGCAGCGGCCCTCTACGAGCGCGAAGGCGACACGCTGCGGCAAGTGGCGGCGGCGGGCGCCGCTCACTGGCTTCCGACCGAGCTTCCGCTCGGGGACGCCCGCTTTCCCTGGGAACAGGCCCTGGGCGAAGCCCGCGGGCTCACGGTCGCGCCGGAAACGTGGGCGGCGGCGCTGGAGCCCTGGTCGGCCTCGGCGGTCCTCCCGACTGGGGACGCTTCGGTGCGCTTGCTGCCGCTCGTGCCCGGGCCGGGCGACCCGGCGGGGCTGCTGGTCGAGTGCGGGGGGAATTGGCCGGAGAGGCCGGAGGGAGAAGAAGAGGGCCGGCTGCTGCTGCTCCTGGCGGGGGAGATACTGGCGGGGCGGCGCCGGCGCCGCGCCGAGGAGCAGCTCGAGCGGCGCTATCAAGTTCTTTTCGACCACGCCGGCCAGGGCGTGTTCCTGCTCGCGGCCGACGGCGCGCTGCTCGAAGCCAATGCGACGCTCCTGCACTGGACCGGCTACGCCCCCGGGGAGCTTCCGGGCCGCTCCCTGGCCGATTTCCTGTCTCCGCCCGACTGGGAGCCGGTGGCCGGCTGGCTGCGGACGCGCCGCCCGCCGGGCTTTCGTGGCCGGTGCCGCTGGCGGCTGAAGGCCGGGGCGGAGAAGGAATTCGAGCTCGTGCTGCTTCCGGCCGGCCCGGCCGGCGGCGCGCCGGTCCTCGGGCTGGTGCAGGACGCGGCCCGGGAGCACAAGGCTGAAGACGCCTTGCAGGTCAGCGAAGCCCGCCTGCAAGGCCTGCTCGACTCCATCCACGACGGGGTGTGGTTGCTCGACGCCGAGGGGCGCATCGCCTATGCCAACCACCGCTTGAGCCAACTCTTCGGGGTCCGGCCGCAGCAGATTGCGGCCGGGCGCACGCAAGCCGAGGCGGTCGAAGAGCTCAAACCCCACCTGCAGGCGCCCGACCAGGCGCTCGGCCACTGGGCGCACCTCGAGGCGCACCCCGACCAGGTCTGCTGGGACGAGGTGGATCTCCTGCAACCGCGCCGGCGCGTGCTGGAGCGGTTCGCGCGGCCGCTGCTCGACCTGCAGCACCGCCTGGTGGGGCGGGTCGAGGTCTACCGCGACATCACCGCCCAGCGGGTGCTGGAGGACAAGGTGTTGCAGCGGGAAAAGCTGGCCTCGCTGGGGCAGCTCGTCTCCGGCATCGCCCACGAGCTGAACAACCCGCTGACCGCCGTCGCCGGCTACGCCCAGCTCTTGCTCGCCGCTCCGCTCCCGGCGGAGCTGCAGGAGAAGGCGCGCCTGCTGGTGCAGGAAGCCCAGCGCGCCGGGCGCGTGGTGCAGAACCTGCTGCTCTTCGCCCGCGAGGCCAAGGCGGAAAAACAGGCCGTGGACCTGGCCGAGCTCCTCGAGCGCACCCTCTCGCTGCGCGCCTACGAGCTCAAGGTGGCGAACCTCCAGGTGGCGCGGGAGTACGCGCCGGAGCGCGTCAGCGTTTGGGCCGACCCTCACCAGCTGCAGCAGGTCTTCCTCAACCTGCTGCTCAACGCCGAGCAGGCCATCCGCAGCCAGCGCGACCAGGGCACGATCCGCGTCCGGCTGGGCGGCGCCGCCGATGGGCAAGCCGAAGTCCGGATCTCCGACGACGGCCCCGGCATCGCCCCGGCGGTGCTCCCCCATATCTTTGACCCTTTCTTCACCACCAAGCCGCCGCGGGAAGGCACGGGTCTGGGCCTGTCCATTTGCCAGGCCATCGTCAAGGAGCACGGCGGCGACATCGGCGTCGAGAGTGCGCCGGGCGCAGGCGCCACCTTCATCGTGCGGCTGCCCCGGCACCGGGTGGAGGCGTCCCGAGGCCTCGGGAGCGCGGTCGCGGTCGCTCCGCCTCCGGCCCCGGGGCAGGAAAACGGCTGGCGCATCCTGGTGGTGGACGACGAGCCGGCCGTAGCCCGGCTGATCGCCGACGCCTTGAGCCAGCAGGGATACGAAGTCCGCGCGCACACCGAAAGCCGCCGCGCCCTCTACGAGGCTTTTGAGCAGCCCTTCCATCTGGTCATCTGCGACATCCGCATGCCGGAGGTGGACGGCCCGGCTTTCTACCGCGCCCTGCGCGACCGCGAGTCCGGGCTGGCCCGCCGTCTGCTCTTCACCACCGGCGACACCCTGGCCCGGGAAACCGCTGATTTCTTGGCCGAGGTCCGTTTGCCCTTCCTGGCCAAGCCCTTCCGGGTGGAGGAGCTGCGCAGCCGCGTGCGGCAGCTGCTCGCCGACCTGGACAAGTCATCGGCGGGCAACGGAGCCGCCGCTCCGCCCCCGCGCGCCGCGCGCCGAACCGGCCGCCCGAAAGGAGCCTAGAACTCGATGGGAAGATTGAAGGCCTCCCGGTCCGGCGAAGGAGTCCGGCGGACAGCGCGCGAGAAGAGCGGGTCGCCGGCCGACCTGGCCCGCGTGATCCGGCACGAGGTCAACAACCCGCTGACCGGCATCCTGGGCAACGCCGAGCTGATCCTGGCGGACGGCGCCGGGCTTCCGGAAAAGACCCGCGAGCGGCTCACCACCATCATCTACCTGGCCGTGCGCCTGCGCGACGTTTTGCGGGAGCTGGAGGAGCGCCTGCGCGTCGGAGACGACTCGCCCGACCCCGGGCTGCCTGCCCGGCGGCCGGCGCCGCCCCTGGCGCGCCCGGTCGCGCGCTGACCCTAGCGGCGCGGCGGCTGCCCCGAAGCTTCGGGGCGGCGCCGCTCGAGCTCCCCCCGCACGTGGCGGACGAAGTCGGGGTGGACGGCGTAGCCGAGCGTGCGAGCGATTTGCAGGTGGTAGGCGGCTGACTCGAAGTCGGCTTTCATGGCGTAGGTGACCGCCAGGTTGTTGTGGGCCAGGCCGAAGTAGGGCTGCAGGTCCACCGCCGCCCGGTACTCCTCGATGGCCTTTTCCAGCTGGCCTTTTTCCCGGTGGATGTTGCCCAGGTTGCAATGGGTCTCGGGGACCGTCGGGCGCAAAGCCAGCGCTTTCTCGTAGGCGGCCTGGGCGTCGTCGAGCCGCTTCTGCTTCTCGTAGACTACGCCCAGGTTGTAGTGGACGTCTTCGCTTTGGGGAGCGAGCTCGCGGGCGCGCGCGAAGGCGGCCAGCGCTTCGTCCAGGCGGCCGAGCTCGAGGCAGGCGACGCCCAGGTTGATGTGGGCCTCGGCCCAGTCGGGCCGCTCCGCCGCCGCCCGCTCGAATTCGGCGCGGGCCTCGGCGAATTGCGCCCGCTCCAGCAGCTCGATGCCGCGCCGGTAGTTTTCTTCGCTCATCGGCTTCGCGCCCGCACTTTACATTGCCGGCGCCTTTCCCTACTATCTACTATCATAAAAGCGATTTCCCGCTAAGCGAGCCCGTTCAGCCGTGAGCACCCGCGCCGCTCCGCACCTGATCATGATTGACCCGAGCGGGGCGCGCACGCAAGTCGCCATCAGCAAGACCCCCCTCACCATCGGGCGCTTGAGCGACAACGACGTATTGCTGCAGGACAGCCGCATCAGCCGCCACCACGCCGCCATCGTGCTCGAGAACGGCCACTACGCCGTCGAGGACCAGAACAGCCGCCACGGCACCTTCGTCAACGGCGCCCGCGTGCAGGGGGCGCGGGCCCTGAAGAACAACGACCGCATCGAGTTCGGCGTGCCCGGGTCCTTCGCGCTGCTCTTCGTCAGCGAAGAGCAGTCGCTGGCGACGCTCCTGCAGCGGGTGGAGACCCCTGCCGCCACCTCGGCCGGCACCACCTCGACCGAGCTGCGCAGCCTCAACCTGCTGCTCGAGGTCGGCCGCTCGCTCCAGGCCGGGCTCACGCTGGACGAGGTCTTGAACACGGTGGTGGACGCCTGCCTGAAGGTGACCGGCACCGAGCGCGGCTTCA
>Ga0209002_10004413_pt1 | contig 11082 bp, 13 predicted proteins | sample Rifsed16ft2_FD_184010 | JGI IMG/M metagenome (GOLD analysis project Ga0209002, IMG submission 184010) | Soil microbial communities from Rifle, Colorado, USA - sediment 16ft 2 (version 2) | ecosystem: Environmental > Terrestrial > Deep subsurface > Rock core/Sediment | place: Rifle, Colorado...
CGGGTCCGATCCTTGTGACGTCCCCAAGTTGGGCCGTAGCAATCGTTGAATTCGGTCAGCGCACTGTTTGGATAGGTGTTGTCGCCCAGGGTGAAAACGGTGCCAGAAATGCCATCGAGAAGTTGGGCGGTTGACTCGTCCTGGGTCCAACTACAGCCGGCAATATCGCCCGCCCCGACAAGGACCGGGTCAGCTGTTTGCGCGAGAACCGTTCCAGGCGTCAAGAAAGGATTTTCCAGCGCGAGTCCGCTAAAGACGGTGAGTGCGGAAACAACGATAAATACGTGTTTCGTAAACTTCATCATCGCAACTCCTTCCCAAAAAACAATCACCGAAAAAATATTGGCGTCAACGAAGGCAGAGATATGTATTAGTTTGTCGCTGGGAAGACTCTCTTCAGTGTCGAAAACGATGTGTCTCCAATTTCCCGCCTATTCATACGAAATCAATTAACGGTGAGCCCTCCAATTTTTTGCTTACAATTCACCGTTCCAACCAGGTATTTTCAGTACATCATTATAGCGATTTGCAAATTTATTGCAATAGGCAATTGTCTAGTGCCCGTACCATACTGGGTTGGTAGATTTGCAGAGTGACTGTTGCCTTCACCCTCAGGGTGGTTCGCGAAGGTGACAGTCGCTTCCTTACAAAAGCATAGCGTCCTTACTCAAACAACTTCGGCTGATCTTTCCCAGTTTCCTTCTTTGCCTTCTTGAAGTTCAGCCCGCCGCGCGCCATATCGGGGTAACGCGGACCTTCCTTCCCGCTCAGCAAATCTTCAACGGTCAAAATCTGTATCTTGGGGAATGCGCCGAACTGCGAATCGCAGAAAAGCCTTGCGAAGGTTCGCAACCTTCGCAAGGCTTTTTTAGTCGTCATCCAACATGTAATTTTCTAGTCTTTGCATGATCTCATTTGGAATTTCATCTTCCACAAATTTGCGATATTCTTCCGGCGTTTCAAATTGCTCTCTCACAAATGCGGCGTCGTACAATATGCCTTTACGGAGGCCGATGAATTCACGGTAGTTGCTGTATTGCCAATCTTCAGGCTTCTTGACAAGACCTGCCAACACAGGATTCAGGTGAATATATCGGGCAATGTGAAAAAGATAACCCGTTTCGTCAATGATGATGCTTTTGGCTCTGCCTTCAAAGAGCGTGCCTGAGCGATTTTCCTGCCGATTAAATGCCTGTGTGTAACTGTTGAAGAGTCGTTGCAAAAATGGACCGATGGTGCCATCTTCTTCGGCGCGGATGAAGAAGTGATAATGATTCGGCATCAGGCAATAGGCAATGAAGGTGATCGGATATTTGGGGAGAAACTCTTTGGCGCGGCGCAGAAGGAAGCGATAGTTTTCATCGCTGGTGAAGATTTTTCTCTTTTGCACCCCGCGATTGTAGATGTGATAGTACTGACCGGCAATATGTTTCATGATTACCCTGGAACGTTGCGAAGGTTCCAAAACCTTCGCAACGTTTATGCATCAAACAGCTTCGGCTGGTCTTTCCCTTTTTCCTTCTTTGCCTTCTTGAAGTTCAACCCGCCGCGCGCCATATCGGGGTAACGCGGACCTTCTGTTGGAGGGGTCAAGGTCACAAACAGCCCGATCTGCGCTTTCGTTCAGGAATTTGCGCATGGAGGCGATCATCTCAGAAACATCCGTATTTGGTTGGTGAAGTAACTCGTTGTATTCCCGCTCGGCCTGTTCGCCCCATGTCCACGAATCTTCAAAGGCGGTCACCTGCGCTTCAGAAGAATGTCCTTTGGGTGTTTTGAGATAGACGTTATAGACGCGCTTGGAATTGAATGGGGGATCGAGATAGATCAGGTCAATGGATTCGTCCGCGATGTGTTCGCGCAGGATGTGGAGGTTGTCGCCGTAGTAGAGAGTGTTCATGAGTGAAGTATTCCAGTGTCAGGTAATGTGAATTTCAAGGAAAATAGCGATATATATCCTTACGATGCAAAAAACGAACGAAAATCACTTGCCCACCTGAAACGTCAATACCAATTCGATAATCCCCCAGTCGTATTCGATAAAAAGTATCATAGCCCTGCATTTTCTTCAAATCCGCCACATCATTAACGGTTGCAGCGGATTTTACTTCTTCAACAATCTTCTCCATTTGTTTGAGCAGGCGTTTGTTTCTGATTTTTTTCAAATCCCGCGCGAAACTGTTTTCAAAGAGAACCTTCATGTTTTAACCCCGCAAGACTGATCGAATTTCTTCCTCGCTTACAAATTCATTTTTTCGTCCTTCGCGGATCGCGTTTGCAAGTCCAATCTCTTCGAGCGCTTCAACTACAATGGCAGAAAACATGTCGCGGCGTTCATCAAACAGTTCGATCAGAGTTTGTTTTAACAAAATCTTGAATTGCTTTTCATCTAAGGATATATTTGCCATGGAGACACCTCTTTTGAAATTATAGCACTTAAAAATCCTCTATCACTTAGCCCCATCCTCGCCGCCGGGGACGGCGGCTTGAGCGATTTAAGATCGATCAAGATTATTGTTCTGCTGTCCGCACCGTTTCGACGGCCAAACGGCCCAGCAGGAAGCGGACGTGATCGCGTTGAAGGTGGTAGAGGATGCCGCCGAACAACGCGCCACAGGTAGCTATGATGAGTCGCAGGAAGCTGGCGCCCGGCCCGGCTTGAAATCCAACGAGGATTTCCAGTATGATCGCGCTCACCATTCCCACCAGCAGAAGCCGCGGGAAGTCGCGTCTCCAGGCAAGTTCGGCGCGCCCACGCCACTCTGCTGCAACGTACCCCAATACGGTGAAAGCGGCAAGGTGTTCGATCAGCCGGATATTCACGCGGAGGTTCCCCTGCGCCAGTGGATCCATCAGGCCGAACGTCCCGTGCCACGCGCCAATAGGCTGGGAGGGCGGCCAGAGTGCCTGGAGGAGCAAATAAAGAACAAAGCCCGGGATCAGCCGGATGAGTGTCGCGCGCTCGAAACGACGGTTCGCATATGGTTTGAGAATGGCGGCCAGCGCGGCGGCTAAGATGGCTATCCCCGCCAGGCTGGCTGACCCGGCAAGGGGATGGGACGGCAGGCTTGGCCCAATACCCACCAGGAACCAGGCGCTCGCGGCGAGCGCCACCCGCCAGAGAGATCGCAAATTAACCGGCCCCCACCACTGCTGGAAGACATCGCTGAGCACGACAGCTCCGCACACGCCGATCAGGACGGTGAGCAGCCAGCGGTTCAGCGCGCCATCTGGTCTGAGGCGGTTCACCCATAGTAATGGCACCAGCAGGTAGAGCAGTCCCATCAAAGGCACTTCGAGCGCCAGACGGCCAACCATTCCCGGGGTCATGGCGATGCGCGCAGCCAGCACGTCATACAAGCCGGCTCCAATCCCGGAGCCCAATGTATTCATCGCTACATCCACAACGGAAGGCGTCCGCCCGGGGATGAAGAATTGCCCGGCTTCAATCCCGGCGCTGATCGCCGCCCCCAGCAGGATCGCAGTGTGCGGACGGCCCTGACCCAGGCGATACAGGAACCCGACCGGCAGGAACAGCAGAACATTTGCCAGCGCGTCGCGTGGTCCGATGTGAAACGAGAGCTGGAGGTGCCCAGGCAGAGCAAGGGAAAAAGGGTTCCACGTCAGGAGAAAAATCACCAGGACAATGTAGCCCAGCAAAGCAGCCGCCAGCCTCCTGCCGGTTGGGTTGGGGATGAGAACCGTCTTTTCGAAGGAAGATATTTTGGCTCCAATGGGTAGTAAAACAACTTCGTGAGTTGCATGACAGCCCTGTTCAAACAAACGTCGCGATCTCCTCCAGCGATTTCTTCTGGATTACAGGCACCTGCGCATCTTCGGCAGGGTAACCCACCACTAACAACAAAAACGGTTTTTCATCGGGAGGTAGGTGAAGGATATCGTTCAAGAATCCCATCGGGCTGGGCGTGTGAGTCAGTGAGACCAGTCCCGCGTTGTGAATGGCAGTGATCAACATTCCTGCGGCAATCCCAACGGACTCATTCACATAATAATTCTTAACTCTGCGGCCGTCCGGTAATTCGCTGTGATTTTTTCCAAAGATGGCAATCAAATATGGAGCGGTGTCAAGAAACGGCTTGTGCTCATCTGCGCCGATCACTGCCAGGGCGTCCAGCCATTCCTGTGGCGCGCGGCGGTGATAGAACTCTGCTTCCTCCTGTTCCGCCGCGATGCGGATCTCGCGTTTGACTCTCGGATCGCTCACGACGACGAAATGCCAGGGCTGCAGGTTGGCCCCGTTGGGTGCGGTGCCGGCGGTGAGCAGGCACTCTTCGATGATCTCACGCGGAACGGGTCTTTCCGAGAAGTTCCGTACGGTGCGGCGTCTCTGCATCTCCTTGCGGAAGGCTGTTGCGCGTTGTTTCATTTCTTCGATGGGATATTCAATGTAGGAAGAGAGGGGTTGGAAATTTGCTTTTAACATGGTCGATCCTCATACTCATAGAAGAAGCAAGGTTTTGCCAGTATAGCATAATCATCCTCGTGTTTGTTTCTTTTTGTAATCTTGTCATATTCTTCACATGATCTTTACAATCGCAGGGTATCCTTTGGGCACAGTAAAACAGCAAGCCGGGAACCAATCCCGGCCTGTAAAAGGAGAAAACAAAATGAAAAAGACAGTTTTGATCGTTGCGCTGGTGGTACTGGCTCTCGGCGTGCTGGGTGTGGGGGCGGCTTTTGCGCAGAGCGGGCAGCCACCCTATGGTTCGATGATGATCGGCGGACGCGGCTATGGCCCGATGCACGATTACGTCGAACAGGCGCTGGCCGCGAAACTTGGCCTTACCGAAAATCAGGTGGAGGATCAACTGGCGGCGGGCAAGCCGATGTACCAGATCGCGCTCGATGGCGGCATCAAGCAGGAAGACCTGGCGAACTTCATGAACGAGGTCCACAAGGATGCGTTTGCCAAAGCCGTCAAAGATGGCGTGATGACGCAGGAACAAGCTGACTGGATGCTCCAGCGCATGCAGAACACGTACCAGAATGGCTATGGGGCGGGCAACTGTCCGATGCACAATGGGCAGGGCGGCGGTGGGTCTGGTACTGGCACGAGGCGCGGCGGTGGCGGCTACGGACCTGGAATGATGCGTCAGGGAACACAGAACCCGTAATCATTGAAAACGTCCCGCAGGTTTCCTGAGATCAAGGATGTTTCCAGGAAAAAGCCTGCGGGACGGTAGTTTCCCAAGTGACAGTCACTTTTGCAAAGCGAGTGACGGTCACTTTTTGTTTCTTATACCCAACCCATTAATCGCGCAAGACTTGCAGTTAGGAATGTCACCACGAATGCCGTGCCCAATGTGATGAGCACACTCACAGCCACCCATTTATAACTCTTTGTTTCCTTATAGATCGTAATGATCGTTGTCGCGCATGGATTGTGAAGAAGCGCAAACAGCATCAGGTTTATGGCGGTCAGCATGGTCCAGCCGTTGCCGTTGACGAGCAGATCGTAAATGCCTGTGCTTGTGCCAGGTCCATTGATCATCATGCCTGTGCCCATGTACACCATCATCATGGTTGGGACAACGATCTCATTTGCAGGGATGGCGACGATGTATGCAAGCAAAATCACGCCGTCCAGACCTAATAACATCCCAAGTGGATTTAACCAATCTGAGATCGCGCGAGCAAGGTTTGTGTCACCCGTATGAATATTTGCAAGGATCCAAATGATCGCGCCCGCGGGAACAGCGGTCTGCATTGCGCGCCACAATACAAAGATGGTACGGTCAATGATGGATGTATATAAAATGCGGCTGACATTGGGTCTGCGATAGGGCGGCAGTTCCAATGTGAATGCGGATGCTTCGCCTTTCAAGACCGTTCTGGATAATATCCATGAGGCGAGGAAAGTGAACGCGACGCCGATCAGGACCACGCCGACAACTGTCCCGGCGGCGATGAAGGAGGTCAAGGCTGGGGAGAAGGATGCGGCCACGAAAACAGTAGCCAGCATAATTAAAGTCGGGAAGCGCCCGTTGCATGGGACAAAGTTATTCGTGAGGATGGCGATCAAGCGTTCACGAGGAGAGTCGATCACGCGAGTCGCGATCACGCCTGCTGCGTTGCATCCGAATCCCATGGCCATGGTCAGGGATTGTTTTCCGTGGGCGCCTGTTTTCTTGAACATCCAATCCAGGTTGAATGCCACGCGCGGAAGATAACCAAGGTCTTCCAAAAATGTGAAGGCGGGGAAGAAGATCATCATCGGCGGCAGCATCACGCTGACCACCCATGCGAGAGCGAGATACACACCGTCCCAAATGAAGCCCGTGATCCACCATGGTATTCCAACTTGATTGAAGAGCGCGCGCCCATAATCACCGATGCCAAATAACACAACAGCGAGCCAACTTGACACAACGTTCGCGCCTGAAACAGTAAGCCAGATGACAAAGCCAAGCAGGAGCAGCATAATTGGCAAGCCTGTATAAGGAGATGTGACGAGACGATCTATCTTTTGGTCGAAATCGTATTTTTTATTCGATGTAGTTTTTACAGCACGCTTCGCGATATTTTCTGCTTCTGTGTAAAGTGATTTCACGATCTCATCGCGAAAACCTGTGGAAAGACCGTTTCGTAATGATTCTGCTTTTGCTAAAATTTCATTCGCTTCCATATTATTTTCCTTTGTATACTTACTTCTTGAGCGGAGTGACGAGTGCTCTTCGAGGAACGAAGTCGAAGGACAATTTGATGTAAAACTTGACTGTCCTGAAATTCCTATCCTTCGACTTCGCCGCACACACCTGCCCTGGCGGGCGGTGCCAGGGAGAACAAGCACATGCGGCTCCGCTCAGGACGAGGGGTATTTATTGCCTACCCTCAACCGACATCTTCGCGCTGAATTGCACATCTGCGCGTTGTTGACGTGAGACAATGTCACCCAGCTCGCCAGTGGAGAGAGCTTTCTGCACGCGCGCATCACCATCCAGCAAACGGATCGCGAGCCAGCGCGCATTTGGAATCCCAGGCGCCATTTGTTCGATCATCGGCACAAGTTCACTGACGGCTTTTTGGAATTCAGGTGTACCGCCCACACGCAAAGGTTTGGTTTCTATCTTGCCTTCTATCACATCCGCAACCGCGCCCAATAAAGTATGAACACCTTCACCGCTTCGCGCAGTAATCGCAATGGCAGGGATGCCGAGATCGCGGCTCAAGGAACGCGCATCCACTTCGAGGCCTTTTCGTTTTGCTTCATCCATTAGATTGATCGCAACCACAACATGCTCGGTAATTTCCATAACCTGTAAAACAAGATTTAGATTTCTTTCCAATGATGTTGCATCGGTCACAACAATTGTGCAGTTTGGCTGTCCAAACAAAATAAAATCGCGTGCCACTTCCTCATCCTGTGATGCTGAAAGCAGCGAATAAGTCCCAGGTAGATCAACCAGTTTGTAACGCATCTTGTTGAATTCAAATCCGCCTTCGGCGCGAGTTACGGTCTTGCCAGGCCAGTTACCTGTGTGCTGCTTCAACCCAGTCAGCGCATTGAATAGCGTGGACTTGCCCGTGTTCGGATTGCCAGCCAATGCAACCACGCGGTCGAAGTCACCGACCTTGATTCCCATCTGCTCCAGTTGCGTAAAGGCGGGACAGGCTTCGCAGTGTTCGCTTGGTAAAGATATTTTTGTGTTTGTCATATTTCCTCATCTAAAGCATGATGAACACGAAGGTCGCAAGGCTACTCCCTTGAGTCCCTTGTGTTTAGTTAAATCTCGGCAGGAACCTTCCTGTACGTTCCTCGTATTTGCAGTATTCGTCGCCAAATTGTTCGATCATTGCCTGCTCTTCGGTATCCACTCGTAATGCGACCAAAACCCCGAACAAAATTGTTGGAATGAAAGTCAGAATGATGTTACCGGCCAGCAGACCGCCGCCCAAATAATTCAAGAGATAAGCGGTGTAAATGGGATGCCTGATCCATTGGTATGGACCGCTTTTCACCATTTTTTGCCCTTCCATAGTTACCACGAGTGAATTGAAACTCCTGTCAAGGTGGTAATGCGCAGCGCCCAGCAGCGTAATGCCGACGAAAAGCAGGAGAGCGCCTGCCCATCTAACCGCCACGGGGTATTTCAAGGCGTATGCAAAGTTAAAGACACCTGGAAAGAATATGTACTCCGCCCCAAATACTAAAGCAACCAGTGCGGCGATACCGCCCGCGATCAGGCTGGGGCTTTTCTCCCGGATGGTCACTTTGCCTCTTCCCTGTTTTGCGCGCAACTGGGAGATAACCCTGATGCTGAACATGGCAATAAACGATAATACGAAAAGCCATCTAAATACACTCTCTGCGTTCACCTGAAACTCCTTGCGGAACTTTATATTTAACTAACAGGCTTGACCCATATTTGCGCTGCCTGGTCTTTTCGCAATGCGATCAATGTTCCGCGAATTCGATACGCGCGCGGGTCGCCAAAAAAGTTTTGCAGTTCAGGGTAGATCATCGTGCCCGGCGTCAGCCCCAGATCCAAAAATCGTCTGCGTGTAAAACCTTGCACGGCTTCATCCAAAACCACGATTTCGGCACGCTGGTCATACGATAACTCAGCCAGCGGGACCGCGCTCGCTTTCGATATTTCACTTTCGGGCAATGCGGCAACACTTACATTTGCGGCCACCGCAGGTGCAAGCCGATATTCAGTTTCTCCATCCGTTAATAAAATCCGTTTTGGGCTTCGATCCAAAATGCGGATGGTTTGTCCCAAACGGAGTCCTGCCGCCAGAATCTGTTCAAACGCGATCGCAGGTTCATCTTCAAGGTGCACGATTCTTACAGGACCCTCAGCCTGCCACGCCGTCAACGGCATTCCCTCCGCCTTGAGCAGAGTCCCCTCACGGGTAGGGATGGGATCGCCATGTGGATCACGCGTCGGATGTCCCAGAGCCGCATCCAGATCATTGAGTTGTGTTTCAGTCAGAGAGTGTTCTCGGCGCTCGGATTCGCTATGGATTTTTTCCAAAGGCATGCGTGCTTCATCTGTGAGATAGCGTTCCCACAAACGATGCGCGCGGACAACGTGCATCGCCCAGCGTTCACCCTGCGTGGTGAGTTGCACATCCGAGCCGCGTGATTCGAGCAGACCTTGAGTTTCCATATCCTCGATAAGACGGGTGACACGGCCGCGTGGGATATCCAGGGCCCCCGCCAGAGATTCTGGGGAAGCTTGTCTTCCATGTTGCTCGCGGTCGAGCAGGTGCTTAAGTGCATCTTCCACCTGCTCACGTTCTTGTGCGATGCGATAGGTTTTATAGATCGCAACTAATCCAACGCGCGGAAGAAATATTGCCGCAAGTAAAACAATCGCTATGCCGATCCAGAGTGTTGTATTCATATTTATCTACTTCCTAATTTGGGTAAAAAACGACCTGTGCGTTTCATATACTCGCGGTAGTCATCGCCGAATTTTTCGATGAGATTGGCTTCCTCCTGCGGCGTGCGGATTGCCATGGCAATGAACGCAAGCACACCCAGGGTGGCGATGAACCAGTTATCTGCCATCATCCCAAAGGAGATAAACATGGATGAGCCAACTGTATAAAGCGGATGGCGCACCCAGCGATACGGTCCGCTGGTGACCAGGGTGTGTTGTTTGCGTGTGGCGCTGGTGGGAGAAATGCCGCTGCCAATACTGCTGAACAGCCAGTAAATTAAGCCCGCGCATACGATCCCGAGCGCAACACCAAGCCAGCGTACCCATTCTGGAAGCCCAATTTTGGACCATGCCATCCAGAGAGGGTTGAGCAGGTACACGAGCGGACTAAGCCAGAGAACCAGCCCGCCGACCTTTATGACTGTCATCATTGCTGTGCCGTCAACTTTGCGGGAAATTTTTTCGCCTGTGTCTTTGTCCGCTTTGCGCCGGAAGTAGGATGAAATGCCCACGCCTGTGAAAAGGATGACGGCGGCTAAGATGCGGAAGATGTTTTCGTTCATAGTTGTTTCCTTTGTTGTTGATGTCATTGCGAGGGCGGTGTTCTCGAGAGTAGCGAGATGCCCGAAGCAATCTCCCTATTTGTGGAGGATTGCTTCGTCGTCTCGGTCTCGATAAGGCTTTGCGATGAACGCTCATCCCTACTCGACCAGCGGCTCCTCGCAATGACGTTAGACGCGCGGCAGTAATCGCCCCGTTCTTTTCATATACTCGCGATATTGATCGCCAAAGTATTCGAGCATGAGCGATTCTTCGAAGCCGATGCGTGAGGTGATTTCAAGGATGGTCATGCCTGTCCACGTAAGACCGACCAGCCAGTTGGCCGAGATAAAAAGAGTCGACCCCATGATGAGGAGAAACGCGGTGTAAATGGGATGCCTGATGGACTGATAAGGTCCGCTTGTGATCAGTGACTGACCTTTCATCATTCGCGGCGTGTCGCTCCAGTTCCTGCCAAGGGTATTTTGTGCCCATTGGAGCATTGCAAACCCGAGCAGGGCAATGCCAACACCTGTCCAGCGCAGCCAATGGGGAAGCGACCAGGAAGCCCATGAGAGCCAATCTGGTTGGATGACATAAGTGATGACGGCAATGAATCCCACAAAGCCCAGAATGCCGGCAATTTTCGATGGCAATCCTTCCTCGCGCTTTTTGAGCGTGTTCTCTTCCCTGCCGTGCTTACGAACGTAATAGCCGCGATGGGCGGCAAAAACGATAATTAATGCAGGTAATATGATCCTAAAAACGGTTTCGGTTTCCATTGTTCCCAACTTCCTCGCGGTATGTCATGCTGAGAGAGTGTTTCTAAGTCAAAATTCACCACAGACACTTGCACCAGCACGCAAGTGCAGGTGTAAACACGGATGAACACCGGTGTTTTGATGAAAGCCCTGCTCAAACCGCAAAAAATCCTTTTTATCTGTGTTCATCTGTGGTTAAAAAAGATTTTCAAAACACTCTCTGAGTCCTTTGCTTGTGCTCAGGGTGACAACACATAGTGTTGTCAACTTTCTTCCACATAAATTCTGCTTGTAATATTTAATCCAAGTACAGACGACTTGTGTCGGATCTTAATCGTCAGGTTGTGGTCGAAGGGTGAGTAATTCGTAAC
>Ga0209002_10004414_pt1 | contig 11082 bp, 12 predicted proteins | sample Rifsed16ft2_FD_184010 | JGI IMG/M metagenome (GOLD analysis project Ga0209002, IMG submission 184010) | Soil microbial communities from Rifle, Colorado, USA - sediment 16ft 2 (version 2) | ecosystem: Environmental > Terrestrial > Deep subsurface > Rock core/Sediment | place: Rifle, Colorado...
GGCGGGTACGAGACGCCGGCGACGGCGGAGTTGATCGTCCACGCGGTGCCGTTCCAAGGCCACATCCAGAAGCCGTCGGGGCGCGTGGACTGGCCGGACATCCCCGTGAAGGACTGGAAGTAGCGCCACGTCTCGGTGGCGGGGATGTCGTGTTGGAGGATTCCGCCCGCGACGGAGGTGTTGATCTCCGTCCCGCCCAGGAAGTCCGCGTCGCTGTCGAGCGCGAGGCGGTCGGCCGTGGCCCCGGAGGCTGTTCCGGCGACCGACGCGGTGTCCGAGGCGGTCCACAGGCCCCCCAGGGGTGTCGTGATCGTGACCGTGAGGGCCGAGGCGCCAAGGGAGAGAGCAAGGACAAGGGCCGGCGCGAGGGCAAGGACTGCGGACGCGCGGCGGGCCAGTGCATCGGAGCGGTGGGCACGTTTGGACATGGACACGACCCGTCGTGCGAGAGCCCCGCCGCTAGATAAGGATTCCACCCGGAGCCCTCGAATCGACGCACGGTCGCGCGGGCGATCATACCTTCAAATGGGTTGAAGGGAGATCGAGCGGCAAGGGCCGACCGGGGCAGGCTGGGGAGGCGGGCAAGGTGAAGGGGCCAGCCAGCGCGGGCACGGTCTCCTACGCGGCCGAGCTTGCACCGAGCCGGTTCGGGACCCACCGGATGATTGCCGCGAGGGTGGCCGACGGCGCGAGGGTGCTGGACGTGGGGGCCGGCGAGGGCGCCCTTGGGGTCGAGCTTAAGGGCAGGGGCTGCAAGGTCGTCTGCCTCGAGGTCGACGAGGCGCGGGCTGGCAAGGCGCGGGAAAAAGGGCTCGAGGTCGTGCTGCGGAACATCGAGTCCGCGGGGCTCGAAGACTTGGGGCGGTTCGAGGTGGTCGTGTGCGCCGATGTGCTGGAGCACCTCCTTGACCCGGCGGCGGCGCTCCTCAGGGTCAAGGCGGCGCTCGCGCCGGGCGGCAAGGTGCTCGCCTCGATCCCGAATGTCGCATTCTATGGCGTACGCCTGCGGCTGCTTTCAGGGCGCTTCGACTACACGGACACGGGGATCCTCGACCGCACGCACCTGCGCTTCTTCACGCGCAGGACGGCGAGGGAGCTCTTGGAGGGGGCGGGCCTGAAGGTGACCTATGAGGCGATCACGATCGCGCCGCCCACGAGCGCGGTCCCGGGAATTGTCTCGCGGTGGGAGCGCCTCCTCGAGAGGCGCGCCGCGGGGGTTGCCGTCCACAAGGCGCTTTCCGTGGCGCCGGGGTTCTTCGCAAGCCAGTTCGTGTTCGAGGCGGTGCCGGGGGGGCCTTAGGGCCGGCCGCGGGGCCGACTCACGGGTGCTGGGACTCGCGGAAGAAGAGCCAGCGCAGGACGCGGCTGTCGGGCCCGAGGGAGCGGATAAAGGCGCGCTCGGTCGCCAGGCGCTTGCGGTTGCGCCAGGCGTAGCGGATGGCGTGGAGGCGGCAGTGCGTGTCGGCTCGGCCGTGGCGGACGAAGCCCGTGCCGAACCGGAGCGCGAACATGAACCAGCCGCGCAGGCGCGCGCCCGCGGGGAAATTGCGAAGGAGCGTGAGGAGGACGTTGCGGTACTGGATCTCCATGAGGGCGAGTTTCGGAGAGCGCGCGGCCGAGAGGCTGCCCTTGTGGTGGACGACGGCGTCCGGGACATAGAGGCAAGAAAAGCCCGCACGCTGAGAGCGCAAGGCGAGGTCGACGTCCTCGGAGTACATGAAAAACTCCTCGTCGAGGGCGCCGACCTTCGCGAGGACTTCGCGGCGCCAGACGGCGGCGCCGCCGCAGGGCCCGAGGACCTCGGAGAGAGGGGGGTTCTCGGCCAGGGGCCGCTTCCACTTGCGGTCCATCGCGCTGCCGTCCCAGAAGGCGACGATGCCCGTCGAGTTGATCGTGCCCGGCTCGTCGGTGAAGCGCATGCTGCACATGAAGGAGCCCGCCTCGGGGCGCTGGCGGGCGAGCCCGTCGATGCGGGAAAGGACGCCGGGCTGCATCTCCGCGTCGTTGTTGAGGAGGTAGAGGAGCTCGCCGCGGGCCACCTCGAAGGCGCGGTTGCAGCCGGCGGCGAAGCCGATGTTGTCGGGGAAGGGGAGGAGGCGGGTCGGGAGGTCCTTGTGGTCGAGGATCCACGCCTCGATCTCGGCAACGGAGCCGTCGGCCGAGCCCGAGTCCACGACGACCGCTTCGACCGACGGGTGGCCCTGGGCGCGCACGGACTCGAGGGCCTTCACGGTCCAGCCGAGTCCGTTGTAGTTGACGAGGACGACGGAGAACCGTAGTGACGGCTCTGGGCGCGCGCGCGGGGCGGCTTCCACAAGCACGGCGAACCCCCTTAGGCCAAATAGACTTCGGGGGGCGGGGGTGCAGGCCCCGCCCTGTCCACGCCCTTTTCTCCATGCCGCTGCTCACCGCTCGGCCTGCCGGCGACGCCCTCTCGTTTGGACCTTGGCGACAGGTTCCTGCTGCGGCTCCGCCAAGGATCCCCGATCTGGCACGCGCGCCCGCGGAACCTCCCGCATCAGCATCTTCAAGAGAACCCGCGGTCCGTGGCGCGAACTTGGGTTGATTTGTGGAGCGGGCAAGGTCAGGGGCGTTTTACGAAAGGGAGTTGAGGATCCTGGACTCGGACAACTTCGCCCCTCTTGATGCGGCCTGACCAAGGCCGCCCTTCGCCGCGCCCCGCCCTCCCCACGGCGCATCGCCGAGGGGGCTAGCTTGTAGCCACCTATAGCGACAGGCAAATATCTATAAGTCCCCACGCCACACAAGGGTTCATGTCCGCCACGACGACGGTCCAGATCGACCGGACCCTCAAGGCCCGCCTCGACGCCATGAAACTCCACAGCCGTGAAAGCTACAACGACGTCCTGGAACGCATTCTGGAGGACCTGGAGGACATCAACCCCGCCGCAATGCGCCGCTACGACGAGATCTTGCGCGCGGTTAAGGCCGGGAAATTCAAGACGGACGAGCAACTGCGGCGCGAGTTGAGCCTTTGACGACCTTTGCCATAGTCTGGTCGGCCGCCGCCGCCGGGACGATGAAGAAGCTCGACGGCCCCGTCCGACGCCGTATCCATGCCAAAGTGGTGCAGGCGGCCACCGACCCCGGGCGCTATTCCATCCGCCTTGTCAATTCACCGTACAATCGGATCCGGGTGGGCGATTTTCGGGTCATCATCCACATTGACCGGAGGGCGATCCAAGTGATTGTCATCGACGTTAAGCACAGGAGCCTCGCCTACGGTTGACGCCTGACGGCACCCCCACGCGGGGACGGGCAAAGGGGACAACCAGCGAGGGTGCACGGCGGGCGGAAACGCTCCAAAAATGACCCGCGAGGGGAGGGCGGCGGCCTCTACCGTGCGGGACGGCGGCCAGGCACAAATGCCGGGCCACCATCTCGCCTCTGGAACGAGGGCGACTGGCGCCTACGTCCCGTGCGCAGGGCGGCGCGCCCCAAACCTTTTTCGCGCGCTTGGGGCTACGCACGCTGGAGCAGCCCTTGCCAGCGCCGCCGCGAGCCCGCATCGCGATCATCGGGGGCACGGGGGTCTACGACCCGGCGCTTTTCACGAATGTGCGCCGCGTGAACCTACACACGCCCTACGGACCCACCTCGGACGAAATCGAGGTCGGCAAGCTGAAGGGCCTCTCGGTGGCGTTCCTCTCGCGCCACGGGCGGGGCCACAAGCTCCCGCCGCACAAGGTGCCCTACCGGGCAAACCTCTGGGCGCTCAAGCAGCTCGGCGTCGAGCGGATCGTGTCCCCGTGCGCCGTCGGCTCGCTTCAGGAGAAGATCCGGCCGGGGGACATCGTGCTCGTCGACCAGTTCATCGACTGGACGAAGAGCCGAGACCTTACGTATTTCGACGGGCCGAAGACCGTGCACATCGGGGCGGCCGACCCGTTCTGTCCGGAGCTCAACGGCGTCCTTTGGAAGAACGCGAAGCGACTGAAGCTGAAGGCGCACAAGGGGGGGACCTACATCTGCATCGAGGGCCCGCGCTTTTCGACGCGCGCGGAGTCGCGCATGTTCCGCCAGTTTGCCGATGTGATCGGGATGACGATGGTCCCCGAGGCGCAGCTTGCGCGCGAGCTCGGGATGTGCTACGCGTCGATCGCGACCTCGACGGACTACGATGTCTGGGCCGACCGGCCGGTCTCGGTCGAGGAGATCCTGCGGGTGCTCGACCTGAATGTCGCCAACGCGAGGCGGCTCATCGAGGCGGCGGCGCCGGAGTTCCCGAAGAGGCGCGCGTGCCCCTGCAAGGACGCGCTGAAGGGCGCGGAGCTTTGAGGGGGGGTCAGCTTGCCCGACGGATTTCGCTGCGCGCTCGTCTCCTGGGGCGAGGTCGAGGCCTGGGTGGAGACCCTCATCGCCAGGATGGCGAAAGACGCCTTCCGCCCCGAGATCGTGATCGGGATGGCGCGGGGAGGGATGGTCCCCTCGAGGCTGATCTGCGACCACCTCGTCGTGAAGAACCTCTTTACCGTAAAGACCGAGCACTGGGGGCTCACGGCAACGCCGGACGGCAAGGCCAAGCTCGCGCAGGCGCTCCAGACCGACGTGCGGGGCAAGCGCGTGCTCATCGTGGACGACATCACGGACACGGGCCAGTCCCTGACCCTGGCGCGCGACCATGTGGCGGCCCTGCACCCAGGCGCGCTGAAGAGCGCGACGCTGCTCCACATCACCCACTCGCTCATCGCGCCCGACTATTTCGCCAAGGAGGTGACGAAGGAGGAGTGGACCTGGTTCATTTTCCCGTGGAACGTGCGGGAGGACCTCCGGAACATCGTGCCGAAGGCGCTCGACGAGCCCTTGAGCTTCGCCGAACTCGAGGAGGCCCTGAAATCGCGCTTCCACATCGAGCCGCAGCAGGCCATGCTCCGCGAGACGCTCGCGGCCTGCCAGGAGGCGGGGACCGTTCGCGGGGCGGGCGGCCGGTTCGTGAGCGCGGGGAAGTGAGGTGCCAGGGAGAGGGCGGGCGAATGTCGCTCAACATGGGGTTGGGGGTTTTCGGCGCAAGATTGATGTACGGCGGCGCCGGATCGAGCGGAACGCCCTGGGGGATGGGTCGATGCCTGCGTACCGAATTACCGCGCGCGCTCTTGAGCGCCAGCTTGTCGGCGAGAAGGTCTTGAAAGAGTTCGAAAGCCTCGAGGACTGCTCGGTTGGCGGCCCGGCCCTGTCGGTGGCCGAAGCACCGGGGCACCCAGTCGTGCTCGTGCTCGAGGAAGACGAGGGACCACACGCAGCTTCCCCGCGGCCGCAGTGAGCCCCGCGAGGGGCCTCAGGCCGGCGGCGCGTCCTTGGACGCCTTGACCTTCAGGCGCCCGCCCGCGTACTTGCGAAGGTGGTCTTTCTCCTTGATTTCCTTGAGGAGCCGCGAGAAGGTCTGCGGGTGCTGGAGCATGTAGGAGGCGAAGCTCCAGGTCTCTTCCTTGAGGTTGTTTAGCAGGTCGCAGTTGTTCGTGCACACGGCGCAGAACTCCTCGTGCTTGAGCCGCTGGCGCACGGACTTGGCCTTCGCCCCCTCCCAGAGGTCCTCCATGGGGCCGTCGCGGACGTTGCCCATCTTGTAGTCGGGCCCCAGCAGGTGGCAGGGGAACACGTCCCCTTCCGCGTTCATGTACATCGACTTCCAGCCCATGAGGCACGGGAACGTGCGGTGGCCGTGGAGGTAGATCGACCGCACGTTGTTGAAGTAGTACGCGTACGCGGGCTCCTTCTCCTCCATTTCCTTGAGGAACCCTAGCATCTCGGCAATGTCGGGGGCCTTGAGCTTCACGTCGGAGGCCATCTGCTCGTTGCCGAGGTAGTAGGACGAGATGATGGCGGGTGTGAGGTTCACGTGGTCGGTCTTGTCCTTGAGCCCCTCGTAGATCTTGCGCATCTCGCCGACGTTGAGGGCCGTGATGATCGCCTCGACGCCGGACTCGAGTTGGGGGTTTTCCTTCCCGATCGCCTGGAGGCGCCGCAGGGACTCAAGGCACTTCTCGAAGCCGCCGGGGATGCGGCGGATCTCCTCGTGCTTCTCGCCGATGCCGTCGATCGAGATGTTCACGTTGAGCAGGATGTCCTTGCCCTTGAGGTACTCGAGCATCTGGCGCGTGACCTTCTCGACGCGGTCGGGCATGAAGCCGTTCGAGGGGATTGCGATGATCTCGAGGTTCGGGAGGTTGTCGGCGGCGGCCTTGACGATCTCGGCGAAGTTCTGCCGCATGAAGGGCTCCCCGCCGGTGAGGTTGAGCCACCGGAGCTTGTTGAGGTAGGGGTCTTTGAAGACGCGGACGACTTCGTCGAGGGCAAGCTCGTTCTCGGGGACCATCTTCCAGATCGAGCACATGCGGCACCTTGAGTTGCAGGCCACGGTGGTCTGCATGATCATGAAGGTGGGGCGCTCCGGGAGCGCGGCGGCAAACGCGACGCGGAAGCCGAGGCCCTTCACGAGGCCGGGCAGGTTGGAAAGGACGGGAGAGGTCAAAGTGCGGGCCTTCTGGACAATCGCCGCACGTGCCCCCGACGGTATTTCAAGGTATCCTGAGGGTGTTCGGAAGGCGGGCCGGTGGCGTGGAAGCGAGGCATCTGGCTCGGTCATTTGGCGTCAGGGAGGGGGCGGCTTGGACGATGTCTTCCCTTCCGCTACAAGGGCCTTCAGGAGCTTCTCGTATTGGTCGATTGAGTGTCCGAAGCTGAACACCTGCTTGGCGCGGGCCGCGATTTGGGCGCGGTCGAGCGTGAGGAGGCGGGGGATGGCTTTCGCGGCCTCCTCGACGGTGCGGTAGGTGGCGCCGGCTTCGGGGGGGACGGCTTCGGGGGCGCCGCCGACTCCGCGGGAGAGGACGGGCAGGCCCGAGGCGGCGGCCTCGACCATGACGTAGCCAAAGCCTTCCCACAGGGCCGGGAAGAGGAAAAGGTCGCAGGACGCGTAGAGGAGTTGGAGTTCGCCAAAGGGCACGTTGCGGACGATGTGGAGGCGGGGCCCGACGCCGAGCTTTTTGGCAAGCCGGACCATGGGCCCTTCTTGGTTGCCGGCGCCGACGACAAGGAGCGCAGCGTTGCCGCCCGCGCGGTTGTAGGCGGCAAGGACTTGGACGGCCTCCTTGGGGTTCTTGCGCCCGGCAAGGCGCCCGACGAAGAGGAAGAGCTCGCGGGCGCCGTCCGCGTAGAGGTCGTGGAGGCCCTTGTCGCGTTTGGCCGGGTCGTAGGAATCCACCTCGACGGGCCCATAGATGCGCTCGACGTGGGGGCGCTCGCTGAGGTAGCGGCCGGACGAGGCCTTGGCGGGCTCGCGGCGCACGAGGCGCGCGTTGACCGCGCGCTCTTCGGCGTCGGACTCGACGACGACGCCGTCGGAGAGCATGAGCGCGAAGTCCTCGTATTTGTCGTAGAGGGGCGAGAGCCACTTGACGGCGAGGTCGTTCACGCCCGAGACGGAGAAGGGCTGGATGTTGGAGAGGCGCAGGTGCGAGCGCTCGCCTGCCCAAGTCCCCGACATGTGTGAGAGGATCGGGCAGGGGAGCCTCGCGTAGGCGTCGCGCGGCAGGAGCGTCATGTTCGACTGGACTTCGACGGCGTCGAACGCGTCCGGCCCCTTCGCGAGCACGGCCTTCACGGCGTTTTTCCCGAAGGACTTGGCAAAGGCCATGGGCGCTTTGAGCCACGGCACCTTGACGAAGCGGATCGAGGGGTGGTTCTCGATAGGCGCAAGGTCGTGGGCGCGGGTGAAGACGGTGACCGAGTGGCCGCGGCGAGCAAGGCCGTTTGCAAGGCCCCAGGCCAGCGTGCCCACGCCGCCCCAGTGGAAGGGCGGGTACTCGGCGGAGAGGAGGGCGATGCGCGTGGGCTGCACCCGGGCTTGGCCAAGATGGGCGGCTCTAATCTAGGTTTGCAGGGGCGTTTTGGTGCGAAGGCGACGCCTCACGCGCGCTGCTTGAGGATCCACCGTGACGCCTCGTCGAGGTCGGCGGCTTTGTGGTCGGGCGCGGGGCCTTCGCGGGCCTGCGCCTCGACAAGGTCGGAAAGGCGCGACGGCGAGATTCCGAGGCCGAAGGTCGTGTCGACGCGGACCGTGCGCACACCCGCGGCCTTGCCCGCGCCGACATCGACGGCGCTGTCGCCGACCATGTACGAGCGGGGGAGGTCGATCCCGCGCTCGCGGGCGCCTTGGAGGAGCATGCCGGGCTGGGGTTTGCGGCACTCGCAAGGCCCCCTGTAGGGGCGTTCGCCTTCGGTGGGGTGGTGGGGGCAGAAGTAGACGGCGTCGAGCTTGACGCCCTCCTCGGCAAGGAGCGCTTCGAGCCGGCGCTGGCCGACCCAAAACTGCGCTTCCGTGAAGATGCCGCGCGCGATGCCGCTCTGGTTCGTCGCGAGCACCGCGAGGAAGCCGGCGGCCTTGAGGCGGCGGATGGCGCCCGCGGCGCCGGGGATGAGCTGGATTTGGTTCGGCTCCCAGAAGTGGCCGTACTCGCGGATGACGGTGCCGTCGCGGTCGAGGAAGACCGCGCTCTTGAGGCCGGACATCAAGGGCCTCCCTTTCCGGCCTCTTCGACCGTTAGGACACCGAAGGCGCGGCACCAGGCGGCCGAGAATCGGTTGAGGCGGCCGTGCCACCCCTCGTCGAAGGGCGTGAGGCGGGAGGTCATGGCGAGCGTGACCTCGCTCTCGGGGCCCGTGCGCGAGGCGTCGACTTCCCGGTGCTTGCCGGCAAGCTCGCCGCGGCGGGCGAGCGCTTCGAGCATCGCGCGGATGACCGCGCGGTAGAGGGCGCCGCGGGGGCCGGAGGGGGCCGCGTCTTGGGCCGGCGGCGCGCTGGCGCGCGACCCGTCGGGAAGGACGCGCGCCGGCCGAGGCAGGGCAAGCGCGAGGACATCGGCGGCAAAGACGGGGTGCAGGAGCCAGCGGGTCCGAGTCGTGTAGTGGATGTAGAGCGTGAAGAGCCGGTTGCGCTCCCAGAGGTAGAGGATCTCGGGCGTGGTCGGCCGGCCTTCGGGGGGGAGCGCGTGGTGGATGGCGGCCTCCGGAACGAGGCGGACTTTGCCGCCGCCGATGCGCAGGCGCCAGCCGAGCGCGAGGTCTTCGGCGTACGCGATGTAGTCGGGGTCGAAGAGGCGCTCCCCCGCGGCGCTCTTGCGGATGGCCACACCGGCGCCCGAGCCGTAGAACACGTTCCAAAGTGTGAGCGGGACCGTCGTGCCGCAGTTTCGCCCGGCGACCGTGAGGGTCGAAAGGCTCCGGCCCTCGAGCGCGAAGCGGGCCGTCGAGTGCGCGTAGGTTTCGCCTTCGTTGAGGATGGGCGCGTGCGTGCAGGCGACCGCGCCCGAGGCGTCTTCGAAAAGGGGCGCGAGCAGCTTCTCGAGCCAGTCGTGGTGGACCCAGGTGTCCTGGTTGAGGAGCACGACGATCGGCGCGCGGGCGCGGGCGTACGCCTCGTTGTTCCCGCGCGCGAAGTGGAGGTTCTCGGCCATCTTGAAGAGCGTGACTTCCGGGTACTCACCCTCCACGATGGCGACGGTCTCGTCCTTCGAGGCGTTGTCGACGAGGACCGTCTCGAAGTCCTTGAAGGTCTGCGAGCGCACGGAGTCGAGGAGGCGGCGCACGAAGGGCGCGGCGTTGTAGGTCACGATGAGGAGAGAGGCTGCCGGCGTCATGGGGCGGCCTCGGTTGTCGGCGGAGGTTCAGGGCCCTGCGCCTCGGTCTCGCCGGCCTTCGCCCACGCGCCCCGCTGGGGCGCGGGCACCTCGACGGGGACCTCAACGGAGGGGGGGACCCCGATCTCGAAGGCGCGCGAGGGGTGGGTTTTCCGCCTGCGCCTGAGGAAGAGGGCGAGGCCGACGGCAAGGACGCCAAGGAGCACCGCGCAAATCTGCAGGCCGCCTCCAAGCAGCGCCTGCGCCTGGCTGCTTGCCTGGAGGGGGGGCGAGCGACGGAACTCGACCTCGACGGGGCCCGCGGGCTGCGCATCCTTCGACCTGCTGTTGTCCAGGTTGTCGATGAGCACCGTGTAACTGTCGAAACGGTTCGAAGGCGAAAACGTGAGGGCGGAGGAAGTCGTGTTCTCCGAGCCCTCGAGCGGAACAAACGCGCCGCTAGGGTACGTGCCGAGGGTGTCGACCGTGCGCACGATGTAGAGGTCAATGGCCTGCGAGCCGTTCACTACGCGCACGCTGCCGGTCCAGGGGCTCCCGTCGGGGGGAAGGAGGATCGTCTCCTGGTAGAACGCACCCGCTTGGACGACGAGCGTGTCCTGCTTGGGGGCCTCGGCCCCTGCCGCGGCCTGCGGGAGGACCAAAAGGGCAAGGAGCGCAAGCGTTCCAGCGCCCCGGAGCGGCCGCCCCGCCAGCTTCATAAAGGGGGTCAAGGATCGGCGGCCGATGTCCCGCCCGAACCCGACGCCGCCAGCCGCCGCAGAGGCGCCGGACGTCGTGACGCCGCTCCAGCAGATCCTCACGGGGACGCTCCTCCTCTCGCTCATCCTTTCGCCGATCCTTGCTTGGGGCCTCTACCTTTCGCCGCTCTACAAGGGGCAGGGGGCGCTCTACCGCGGGGACTACTTCCTCCTTGGGCTTGCGGCAGGGGTGATCATCTCTGCGGCCTTTTCGTACCTGTGGATGGCCGTGATCCCCGCGTACCTTGTGAGGCGCGAGGAGCGGCACGCGGCGCGCGCCGTTGAGGAGAAGGCCCTGAAGCGCGCGGCCGCACGCGCGCAGCGCGACGAGGCCGAGGAGACCCTGAAGGCCGCCCGCGCCGAAGAGGAGTAGGCGCCACAAACGCGCCCTCGGGCTCCTCGCGGGGCTTGCGGACCTTGCGGCCGGCGATCGCCTCGCAGGCGTCCACGATGTCGAGGAGCTGGACGCCCCAGGGGAAGACGAAGGTGTTCCCTTCGCGCTTGTAGGGAGGCCGGACTTTGCAGCACTTGACGAAGAGGTAGGTGCCGCGGGGGGCTTCCGGGTGGTGCGTGGCCGGGCAGACGTCCGTGAAGGCGGCAGGCTCGGCGGCGAAGACCTCGCGGAAGATGCGCACGGAGAGCTCGCAGCCCACAACCGCGGCCTGCGAGGCGCGCGCGTCGGGCACGGG
>Ga0209002_10004419_pt1 | contig 11077 bp, 11 predicted proteins | sample Rifsed16ft2_FD_184010 | JGI IMG/M metagenome (GOLD analysis project Ga0209002, IMG submission 184010) | Soil microbial communities from Rifle, Colorado, USA - sediment 16ft 2 (version 2) | ecosystem: Environmental > Terrestrial > Deep subsurface > Rock core/Sediment | place: Rifle, Colorado...
CGTCGTGTCGACCATCCGCTCAACGTGCATCGGCTGGTGGTTGAGCACGCCTCGGCGCCGGTTCAGGTGCCGCACGAAGCTGATCACGCCACCTTCGAAGTAGAGGTTCTTCTCGCGGTCGGTGCGCCGGTCGCGGAGGCAGATCCAGAGTCCCTTATTGAGGTAGGCGGATTCGCGCAACCGAGTGGCGATCAGGTCCCAGGAGAAGTCGAGCGTCTCGAACATCTCCGGGTCTGGCTGGAAGATGGTGCGGGTCCCGTGCTGGCGATCCCAGCCGGCAGTGAGACCGCGGTTCGCCTCCGCCGCGCCGCCCTGTTGGCGAACCGCGGAGGTGGGCTTGCCCCGCGAGTATTCTTGGGACCATCGCTTCCCGTCGCGCAGCACCTCCACCCGCATCTTCGACGAGAGCGCATTGACCACGCTCACGCCGACGCCGTGGAGGCCGCCCGAGACCTTGTAGCCGCCACCGCCGAACTTGCCGCCGGCGTGGAGAACGGTATGCACCACCTCCAGGGCGTCCTTGCCCGAGGAGTGCTTGCCGACCGGGATGCCACGCCCGTCGTCCACCACCTCCACCTGCCCGTCGGTATGCAGAGTGACCTCAATCCGCGTGGCGACCGATGCCATCGCCTCGTCGATGCTGTTGTCCACCACCTCCCAGACGAGCTGGTGCAGGCCGCGAGCGTCGGTCGATCCGATGTACATGCCCGGGCGCTTGCGCACGGCGGTCAGGCCCTCGAGGACCTGGATGTTGGCGGCGGTGTAGTCACCGACCGCCTTGGTGCGGCGGGCGCGGCGAGTCGGCTCGGCGCTCATCGGTCGGTTCCGCTGGCGGTGTATTCGGGGCTTGCGCCCACCGCGGATGCACCGGCGCTGCCGCGGCGGATGATGGCGTACAGCCGATCCAGCTCCTCGTCGGAATAGAAGTCGATCACGAGGCGCCCGCCCCGGCGCGTGCGCACGATGCCGACCTTGGTGGCGAGCATGCTGCGCAGCTGTGCCTCGAGGTCGGCCAGATCGTCGGTCACCGGTCGCTGGCGTCCCGCGGTGCGCGGGGCGCGACGCCGGCGCACCAGCTCCTCGGTCTGGCGCACCGACAGGTGCCGATCAAGGACGATCTGGAGCGCGGCACGCTGCAGATCGGGCATGGTCAGCGCGGCGAGCGCGCGGCCGTGGCCTTCGCTGATCCGCCCGTCGGCGATCGCGTCGCGCGTGTCGGGGGCAAGATCGAGCAGGCGGAGCGCGTTGCTCACCGCCACCCGACTCTTGCCGACCTGCCGCGCAACGTCCTCGTGGGTGAGGCCGAAGCGATCGATCAGTTCCCGGTAGGCGGCCGCCTCCTCCATCGCGTTGAGATCGGTGCGCTGCAGATTCTCGACGAGGGCGAGCTCGAGCGGCCCGGTGCCGTCCGACTCGCGGACGGTGGCGGGGATCTCGGTCAGGCCGGCCAGCCGCGCAGCGCGCAGGCGGCGCTCGCCCGCGATCAGCTCGTAGCGTCCGTCGGCGGTGACGCGCACGATGATCGGCTGCAGGATGCCATGCGTGGCGATCGATGCCGCCAGTTCGGCGATGCCGTCGTCGTCGAACTGGCCCCGCGGCTGCACCGGGCTGCGCGAGATGCGGTCGAGCGGGATCGTGTGTGCGCGAAGCTCGGTGGACCTCGGAATGAGCGCCTCGAGGCCGCGTCCCAGCCCATATGACCTAGCCACGCGCGGCCACCTCGAGCGCGAGTGCCCCGTACGCGAGGGCACCCCTGGACGACGGGTCATACAGGGCGATCGGCAGCCCATGGCTGGGCGCCTCGGCGAGCCGCACCGAGCGTGGGACGACGGTGTCGTACACGGTTCCGTTGAGATGGCGGCGCACTTCGGCGGCGACCTGCCCGGAGAGCCGCGTGCGACCGTCGAACATGGTCAGCAGCACGCCGTCGATCTCCAGGCGCGGGTTCAGGCTCTCGCGAACGAGGCGGATCGTATTCACGAGCTGGCTCAGCCCCTCCAGTGCGTAGTACTCGGTCTGGATCGGAATCAGTACGCCGTCCGCGGCTGTGAGCGCGTTTACCGTCAACAGCCCCAGCGACGGCGGGCAATCGATGAGCACGCGGTCGTATTTCTGGTCGAGCCCTGCGAGGCAGACCGATAACCGTCGCTCGCGCGCCGGCATGCCCACCAGCTCCACCTCGGCACCCGACAGCGCGGCTGCCGAAGGCACCAGGTCAAGTCCCTCCACCGCCGTACCGAGCGTCAGCTCGCTGATCGGGACCCGATCGATGAGCGCGTCGTACACCGATCGGTCGAGTGATCGCCGATCGACACCAAGCCCGCTCGTCGCGTTCCCCTGGGGATCCAGGTCGATGACAAGCGTCGAGGTTCCGGAGAGGGCCAGACTGGCCGCCAGGTTGACAACGGTCGTCGTCTTGCCGACGCCGCCCTTCTGGTTGGTACACGCCGTGACCCTGACCACGGCCGCTCCGCTGCGAGTTCAAATGGGCATCCCCATTCTACCAGTCCGAGGCTGTACCGACGGCTTATCGCGACGTTATCCACACTCCTCCGAGCACTGGTGTTTCACGTGAAACGCTCACCTCGCCCCGCGGTCGGACCTCTCGCATCGGTATACTCGGACCAACGCCCTCCAAAGCCGCCACGCCGACCCAGGGGACCCAGATCAGCTACACCGGCGCCCTGCTCGCGCTCCTCGTCGGGATCGCACACGCCGCCATTGCACCGGTCATGGTCATCGGTGGCGTGCGGCCGAATCTCGTGCTTGTCGTCGTCGTCCTTGTCACCGTCTTGCGCGGCTTTGGGCCGGGCGTCGCGTGGGCGTTCGTGGCCGGCCTCAGCGCCAATCTCCTCGTGCGCGAGCCGCTCGGCAGCATTCCGCTGGCCCTGTTGCTCCTCGTGGTCATCGTGGCGGCGGGGCAGCGGGTCTTCGGGCGAATGCCGTGGGTCTATCCGGTCGCGGCCGTTTTCGTCGGATCATTGTTCGCCGACCTGGTCGCCCTCGGCGTGCTGCGCCTCGTTGACCTGCCGCTTCAGGGTGGGATTCCATTCGACCTGCTGCTGCCGGCCGCCGTGCTGAACGCCGTCCTGGGCGCCCTGGCCCTGTACCCGGCGCGTCTGCTGCTGCTGCGGCTCGACGTGCCGGACCAGCCTGCCTGGTGACCGGCTGATGGCGGATCCGAACGAGGGCCGGTCGGACCCGCCTCGCTCGCGGGCCCGTTTCGTCGCTCTCTACGTGGTGATGGCCCTCGTCTTCTCCGGTCTCGGCGCCCGGCTCTTCCAGCTGCAGGTCGTTGAGGGGGCCCAGTACGCCGCACGCGCCAGCGCCGCGCGCACGGTCGAGATTCCGATCCGCTCTCCGCGCGGCCTGCTCTTTGACCGGGAGGGCCGACCGCTGGCGGTCAACATTCCGTCATGGACCCTGTACGCGCGCCCGGCCGACCTGCCCGCGCGCCCATCCGACCGATCTCGCGTCCTGTTGCGCACCGCGGATATGGCCGGTCTCCCGGTGTCGACCCTGGAAGCGCGCCTCCGGGCCTTCAGCGGTTCGCCGTTCGACCTCGTTCCGTTGGCCCGCGGCATCAGCCGCGAGGCTGCGCTCCTCATCGGTGAGCGCGCGGACGAGCTGGTTGGGATATCGGTAGACGTGGAGGCGGTCCGGCAGTATCTCAATGAGCAGGGGGAGGCGGATGGCGCCCTGCTGTCGCATGTGCTCGGCTACACGGGACCGGTCTCGCGTGACGAGTACGCCGAACTCGCCGCGGAGGGGTATCTCCGCGACGACTCCATCGGCCGCGATGGAGTCGAGGCCAGCTACGAGGAGTCGTTGCGCGGGACGTACGGCGAGCAGCTGTGGGAGCGAGATGCCTCGGGCCGCCCGGTCAAGGTGATCGAGACGCTCGCCGAGCCGGTAGCGGGCCGCAACCTGGTGTTGAGCATCGACGCGCGGATGCAGCGCGTGGCCACCGACTCGCTGCTGTGGGGGTTGGGCGTGGCAGGCGTCGCGCAGGGCGTGACGATGGTGATGAATCCGCAGACCGGCGAGATCCTGGCGATGGTCTCACTCCCGGCGTACGACAACAACAAGTTCGCCGGCGGCATCTCGCAGGAGGACTACGCCGCCTACCTGGAAGACCCCACGCTTCCGCTGCGCAATCACGCAATCGCGGACATCTACCCGCCGGGATCCACCTTCAAGCTGGTCACCGGCATCGCCGCGCTCGAGGACGGGGTGACCACCGCGTCACAGCGCTGGCCGACGTACGGCTGCTACCAGATCCCCGATGCGCCGACCGGCCAGTGCCTGTTCGACTGGAACCACGCGGGGTTCGGGCCGCTCAACATGGTCCAGGCCTATGCCAAGAGCTCCGACACGTTCTTCTACCAGATGGCGATCAACGTGGGGCTCGACCGGCTCGGCTTCTGGGCCGGCCAGCTCGGCTTCGGCGAGCGCAGCGGCGTGCAGCTGCCGGGCGAGTCGGCCGGGATCGTCATCAGCCGGCAGTGGGCGCAGTCGCAGGGTCGCCCCGATGTCTTCACCGGGGAGCTCGCCCAGGCGGGGATCGGCCAGAACGTGATCGCCGTCACGCCGCTGCAGTTGCTGAACGCCTACAGCGCGCTGGCCAACGGCGGGCGGCTGATGCGGCCGATGATCGTGCGCGGCGAGGCGGATGCGACCGGCACGCTGCTCCGGGCCTACGCGCCGGAGATCCTGCGGACCCTCCCCGTCGCCGAGCAGAACCTCCAGACCATGCGGATCGGCGCGCGCCAGGTGATCACTACCGGCCACGCGTACAACATCCGTGACCTCCGGCTGCCCGGCGCCCTCTCTGGCAAGACCGGCACCGCTGAGTTCGGCACCCCCGCAGCCGATGGGTCGCTTCCGTTCCACTCGTGGTTCGTGGCGTGGGTGCCATCGGCGCCCGGCGCGACCGATGCCGACCTGGCGATCGTCACGTTCAGCTATGCGGCAACGGTGCGGGGAAACGTCTCCCTCGAGGTGGTCAAGTACTTCCTCCAGCAGTGGTACGAGCTCGACCAGGACATCCGGCTCGACCCGCGCGACTTCTCGCTGGTGGCGGCGAACTAGCGTGGCCACCACCGTCACCGGCGCAACATTTGTTGATACGCTGCGTGGCCAGCGCTGGCGCGCGTTCGACCGGCAGCTGCTGCTCTACGTTCTGCTGCTGGTCGTGTTCGGCGCGGCCATGGGCTTCTCGGCCGACTACACCGTGGAGAGCACCCCCGGCGCGCTCTCTCAGACGGTGAAGACGCTCATCTGGGCAGCCATCGGGCTGACCCTCTTCTTCGTGGCGGCAAGCATTGATTACCACTGGCTGCAGATGCTCGCCGCGCCGATCTATCTCGCGGTGCTCGGGCTGCTGGCGCTGACGATGCTGGTCGGCACGAACCTGTTCGGTGCCCAGATGTCGATCACCGTGGCAGGCCTGGACTTCCAGTTCAGCGAAGTCAGCAAGGTGCTGATGATCGTGGTGCTGGCCAGCTTCCTTGCCGCGCGCGGAGAGCGGATCGGGAGACTGAGCACCATCGTCGGCGCAGGGCTGCTGATGGCGATCCCGGCGCTTCTCGTCTTCCGCCAGCCGGACCTCGGCACGGCGCTCGTCTTCGTCGCCATCCTGGTGGGGATGCTGTTCATCGCCGGTGCCAGCATCGGCTGGCTGGCGATCCTGTCGGGGACCGTGGTCGCCATGGCGCCCCTCGCGATCGGCGCGCTGCAGGACTACCAGCGTCAGCGCCTCTTCTGCTTCCTGGACCCGCAGACCGATCCGCAGGGGGCGTGCTACCAGCTCATCCAGGCGCTCAACGCGGTGGGATCAGGCGGATGGTTCGGCCAGGGATTGACCGCCGGACGGCAGAACCAGCTCGGCTACCTGCCGGTGCAGTCGACCGACTTCATCTTCACCGTCGTGGCGGAGGAGCTCGGCTTCGTGGGTGGAATCATGCTGCTCGGCATCTTCGCCCTGCTGGTGTGGCGGGTCCTGGCGATCGGCTGGAGTGCGCGCGATCGCCTGGGGATGATGGTGGCCGGCGGGTTGGCCAGCCTGCTCGTCTTCCAGGTGATGGTGAACATCGGGATGGTCACCGGGGTGATGCCGGTGACCGGCGTCCCGCTCCCGTTCGTGACCTACGGTGGGTCATCGATGATCTCGCTGCTGTTCGGGATGGGGATCCTGCAGTCGGTGCGGATGCACGCCTGGAAACCCACCTTCTGACGACCGGTCAGGCCGGCACCTCGTCTGGCGGCGCTGGAACGGCCGGATCCGGCGGGGCGGGCAATTGCGGAGTCTGGCCCCTGGATGTCTGGGCGAGGGCCTCGCCAGCCGGCACGCCGTTCAGGCGCCGGAAGGTGTACCGATACAGGTCGCGGCCGGCGGCCGTCACCGGGGCAGCCAGGATCGCGCCGCCGATGCCGAACAGGCCGGCGCCAACGACGAGCGCGACGATCAAGACCGCCGGGTGAAGGTCGACCGCGTCGCCGAGCACCTTCGGGACCAGCAGGTTGTTCTCCAGCTGCTGTATGGCGGCGTACAGGATCACCGCCGCGATGGCCGCAGCGGGGCTGATGGTGATCCCGATGAGCACGGCGGGGATGGCCGCAATGATTGGACCGATGATCGGGAACCACTCCAGGACGCCCGCGATGAGGGCAAGCACCAGGGTGAACGACCCGAACTCCGCAAAACCGACCACGGTGAGGATGGTGAGACCGATGGTCGTCGCGACAAAGATGGCGAATCCAAGCAGCAGCTGGCCGCGCACCCAGCGGCCACCGACGCCCGCGAGCAGTCGCAGGATGTTGTCGCTGTCATCCCGCCAGGCTGACGGCAGTGCTCCGGCGACGGCGCCCGGGATCCGCTCGCGGTCCTTCAGCATGTAGAAGAGCCAGACCGGGATCACCACCAGCCCAAAGACGAACCCGAACGTGCGGAACAGCGTCCCGACCGCGGGACCGAGGATCTCGCGGATCGCCTCACCGAATGCGGCCTCTCCCCGAACGATCGCCTCGTCGAGGATGGCGCGCAGGTCGTCCGGAAGCGGGAGGGAGTGATACCAGTCATCGATGCCGCGCTGCATCTCCGATAGCGCCGCCCCGAGCTGCGGCAGGTTGCCGATGAGGTCGCGCGTCTGGCGGGCGATTGGCGGGACGGCGAAGGCGACGAGCGCCCAGACGATCGCCACCACGGCGACATAGGCTGCCAGGATTCCCGCCCAGCGCGGCAGTCCGCGGCGCTGCAGAATCGTGACCACCGGGTCGAGGACGAATGCCAGCGCCACCCCGATGACGAAGGCAGGCAACGCACCCCTGGCCGACCAGATCAGCCACCCGAGCAACACCCCAACGGCCAGGACGAAGATGCCGAGCCGGTGCCGTCGCAACGCATCGAGGATGTCCCTCACGGGTCCATCCTACGACGCACCTTGATGTCGGTCATGCCGGGGGGCGGAGTACCATCGGAGATGATGAGCACACGACCGCCCGACCAGCCGCGTCAGCGCTGGCAGATCCTCTTCGCACGGCGCCACCCCGCCCTGCGCATGCGCCAGGCCGAGTTGATGGCCGAGTTCGAACGAATCTTTTCCGAGTCCGGGCTCCCCCTCTCGCGGACGAACGCCCAGCGGCCGCGGCCACGCCTGAAGTTCGCCGCCAACCTGCCGGTGGGAATCGAGCTGCGTGGCGAGGTCCTCGAGGCCTACTTCGAGGAGCTGGTGCCGATCGGCCGAATCCAGGCCGCCGCGGCTCTCTTGCCGGAAGGGCTCGAGGTGGTCGATGCGCGCGAGGTGTGGCACGGCTTCCCGTCGGCATCATCGCAGTTGCGGGCCGCCGAGTACGAGATCGAGGTGCGTGGCGACGAGACCCTGACCAGCGAGGCGCTGCGCGGTGCGGTGGTTCGGCTGCTTGCCGCGCCGCGCCTGATCGGCAAGCGCCGGCGAGGCGAGAGCGAGCGCCGCGCGGACGCGGGGACCCGTGACCTGCGGCCGCTGGTCGAGGATGTCGAGGTGCTGGAGGTCAACGAGGACGAGCATCGCGCGCTCCTGCGCCTGGTGCTGCGCCTCGACGCCAGCGGCGCCGGGCGCCCGGAGGACGTGGTCGCCTCCCTCGACCTTCGGCTGCGGGCCGGTCCGGCGGTGCGGACGCGGCTCCTGTTCGTTGACACCCCCCCGATCGCCCGGTAGACTCGCCGTTCCGCGGGCAGTACGTCGGCCCGCTTCGCCGTGCGTCCGCCCCGCGGACCACGCGACCGTTGAACCACCCCACTGGAGATGATCATGTACGCCGTCGTCAGCAGCGGCGGGAAGCAGTACCGGGTCGAGGCCGGCAGCACGCTCACCATCGAGCGGCTGGAGGTCGAGCCCGGTGCATCGGTCACCTTTGATCGCGTCCTGATGATCGCGGACGGCGACGACGTGACCGTGGGCACGCCCGTGGTACCCGGCGCATCGGTCAGCGCAACCGTGCTGGGCGAGACGCTTGGCCCCAAGCTGGTCATCTTCAAGTTCAAGCAGAAGGTCAAGTACCGACGCCGCACCGGGCACCGGCAGCACTTGATGAGCGTGCACATCGACGCCATTCACCCGACCTTGCAGACGGCAGCGGCAGCGGCCGCGACCGAGCCGGAGGCCAAGCCGAAGGCCGCCGTAAAGCCGAAGACTCCCGAACCGGTCGAAGAGAAGGCTGCCGCACCGAAAGCCGCTCGTCCGCGGACCCCGCGCGCGAAGGCCGCCACGCCCGATGTGGCCGCGACGGAGCAGCCCAAGCCGCGAGCGCGCCGCGCAGCCAAGCCGAAGGGCGAGGAGTAGAGGAACCAGATGGCACACAAGAAAGCCGGCAGCTCCAGCAGGAACGGCCGCGACTCGGCCGGCCAGCGGCTTGGCGTGAAGCGTGGCGACGGACAGCGTGTCCTGTCGGGCACGATCATCGTTCGCCAGCGCGGCAGCACCTTCAACCCCGGCGAGAACGTCGGCATGGGGCGGGACTACACCCTCTTCGCCACCGCCGATGGCACCGTCAAGTTCAGTCACCAGACCCGCGCCAAGAAGCGCGTCAGCGTCGTCGCTGGCGGGCCGTCGCCCGCCTGAGCGAGCCAGGAAGCCCAGGAGCCCCATGAAGTCAGAGATCCATCCGCAGTACCATCAGACCCAGGTGCACTGCGTCTGCGGGACCACCTTCACCGTCGGATCGACCGTCGAGTCGATCCGGGTCGAGGTCTGCGCGAATTGCCATCCCTTCTACACCGGCACACAGAACATCGTCGACACCGCCGGCCAGGTCGAGCGCTTCCAGCGCCGCATGGATCGCGCGCAGCGCTAGACATGTCATGCGCCGGCACCTGACCGGGTGGCCGGCGCGCCTGGCGCCGCACCTCATCTTCCTCGTCCCCGAGCTGCTGATGGCGGCCGGGCCGTTCGTGATCTCCTCGATTGCGCGCGCCGGCGAGCGGCCGCGATTCCGCATGCCCGACTTCTTCTACGGCGGTCAGGCGCTGATCGAGGGGGTCATGATGCGCGGCCGCACGACGGTCGCCATGAGCGTCCGCCCCCCGTCCGGCGAGATCCGCACCTACTCCGAGCCGCTGCCGTCGGCGATGACCCGCGGGCGCTGGATCAGGGTCCCGTTTGTCCGCGGCATGTTCGTCCTGTACGAGGCGCTGGTGATCGGCACGCGGATGCTGATGCGATCCGCGGCCATCGCCGCCGAGGGGGAGGATATCCAGGTCGGCAAGGGGACCATGGCCCTGACCATGATCTTCTCGATCGGCTTCGCGATCACCCTCTTCTTCGTGTTCCCGCTCTTCCTCTCCACCTTCGCCGAGCGTGCGACCACCAGCGACCTGCTGGCCAACCTCGCCGAGGGCGGGATCCGGCTCGCGGTGTTCGTGGCCTACATCGTCCTCATCGGGATGATGGCCGAGATCCGGCGCGTCTTCGCGTACCACGGCGCCGAGCACAAGGCGATCAGCGCCCACGAGGCGCAGCGTCCCCTCACCCCCGATGAGCTCGATCGATTCAGCACCGCCCACACCCGCTGCGGCACGACCTTCCTGCTGATCGTGGTGGTCGTCAGCATCCTCTTCTTCAGCCTCATCCCGCGGACCGGCATCCCCTTCCCGATCCTCTTCCTGTCGCGGATCGCGCTGGTCCCGGTGATCGCCGCCTTCTCGTACGAACTGGTCCGCTTCGGCGCAAGCCACTACGGCAACGGGCTGGTGCGGGCCGTCTACGCGCCGGGGCTGTGGCTGCAGTCGCTGACCACCCGTCCCCCCGACCACTCCATGCTCGAGGTCAGCATCGCCTCGCTGGAGTCGTGCCTCGCGGCGGATCGGGAGGCTGCCGCCGGTTCCGCCGCAGGCCCGGCGACGAGTGACGGCAGGAACACCGGCACCAGCGCGGACATGCGCGAGGACGGCTCCCGCACCGCCGACCGATGATCGATCGCCTCCGAGAGATCGAGGCGCGCTACGGGGAACTGGCGCGCGAGATGTCCACGCCGGAGGCCGCCACCGACCCGGCGCAGTTGCAGCGGCTTGGTCGGGAGTTGGCGCGACTTGAGCCGGTCGTGAATGCCGTGCGCGCATGGAACGCGGTACGCGCGGAACTCGAGGCCACCCAGGCGATGGCCCGCGACCCCGAGGAGGAGGTGCGTGCCATGGCCCGCGAAGAGCTGATCTCGCTCGAGGCGCGCGAGGCGGCAATCGGCGACGAACTCCGCGTCCTGCTCGTTCCGCGCGACCCGAACGACGAGCGCGGCGTGATCCTGGAGGTTCGCGCCGGCACCGGCGGCGACGAGGCTGCGCTCTTCGCCGCCGACCTGCTGCGGATGTACGCCCGTTACGCCGAGCAGCGGCGCTGGAAGCTCGAGCTGCTCTCCACCAGCGAGGGGGGCGGTGGCGGGTTGAAGGAGGCGATCGCCGAGATCGCGGGTGACGGCGCCTACTCGCGGCTGAAGTACGAGAGCGGCGTGCACCGCGTGCAGCGCGTGCCAATCACCGAGGCGTCGGGGCGGATCCATACCTCCACGGCCACCGTCAGCGTGCTCCCCGAGGCGGACGAGGTGG
>Ga0209002_10004421_pt1 | contig 11074 bp, 10 predicted proteins | sample Rifsed16ft2_FD_184010 | JGI IMG/M metagenome (GOLD analysis project Ga0209002, IMG submission 184010) | Soil microbial communities from Rifle, Colorado, USA - sediment 16ft 2 (version 2) | ecosystem: Environmental > Terrestrial > Deep subsurface > Rock core/Sediment | place: Rifle, Colorado...
AGCCCGCGTACAAATTATGGAGTTGAACAACGTCAGGGCGATCCGACCACAAGTCCAAAACGCGCCAGGAACCGGGATGGTCAAAATCCTCAATTCCTTGCCAGCGATTCAATACGTGTTCCGGATGAGCCATTTCATGCAGGAGCCGGCCCAGCGGTCCCACCCCGCGAGGTATCTTGGATTCCATGGATACTAGCGCATCGCCTGCCTGTTTCCAGGCACGCGCCCATTGGTCGCTTCGAGAGTGGGCAGGGATGGCTCTCACATCAGGATCCGCCCAGTGTCTAGTGCCTACTGCGAGCCTGGAAACATGCCCCCGGGTCTGATATGCTCTGAATAGGCCCCACGCGATGTTGGAAGGCGACCATCCCATATCTGCCCCGCTAATTTGCAGAATTCGAAGGGGATGGACGACTTGGGACATCAGGGAAACCCCTGTTGCCATTGATTGCTCCACGTGCTCATGAACCCTAGCCGACGCATTGGAAAACCCGGCCCCCATCCCCACATGACGTTCTCCTTGACGCAGGAGCGGCCTCTGTTACTTGAATCTTCAGTCATTCATGCGACAAAGCGTTGAGTCGGCCAAGGAGGTATTGACGTTCTCTTTCCAGAGCCATTCGAAACTCGGTTTTCTCGAACACGAGACGCAGCCCATCCACAAGCGTGAACTTTCCAAAGGCGGAAAGGGTATGCACGCCGTCTCGATAGCCTCCTCTCCGGAACGGCTCAACTGCTCGCACTGGTTCCTCCTCGAACTCCTTTGTCGTGAGCGTCCGAACGCGGTTGATGACGACCCGTTTCCCGTAGGTCCTTGAGGAATCCATGGCGGGTCTGTAGAGATGGCCCTTGTGGATGAACGGCGTCCCGGCGGGCCGAGTTCCGTTCAGGCCCCTCTTGACCGGATTCGAGGGATGGGGGCTCCAAGGCCCATGCAGGTCCCGGGCGTGCCAGAGATACAGCGCGGAGTGCGGCCCCAGATCCTGGTTAGTGCACGCGATCCACCAAAGCCCCGCGTAGGAGAAGATCGTTGGGTCAACGCCTGCGAAATCCGGGACCAAGGTTCCTACCTTCGTCCAGGAATCGGGAAATTCATTGGCCTTGTAGAGGCTGATTTCCCGAGCCTGATACGTCTCGGGGACGCAGTAGATGTCACCCTGCCATTCGAACACGTAGGGGTAGGACATGTGAAACGGCATCTCAATCGCCACCTTCCGCGAAACGGGAAACCCGTCCTCGGAGAGTTCGATTCTGGCTATGACTCCCTTGTAGGACCGATAGTCGAACTCCTCGCACAGGACGTACGCTCGCCCATCCCGGACGATTCCAAAGGGATCGGCCAAGTATCTCCCCCTGCCCGCGGGCATGAACCACCGCACTTCGGGCTGCGCTCCCGGCTCCAGGAAGATGTCGATCGGCTCCTCGACGATCCCAACGTTCCACTTTTGATGGCAAAAGAGGTCGTGGAACAGCTTCGCATAAGCATCCCGTCGTGTCTCTTCGGCGATGTATGCCATCTAAGGCCTCTGATTCAGGCAAGAGCGCCTGACCACAGAAGAAAATCGACCGTCGTATGCATTCGGCGCACGCTTGAGTCCCATTCTGGATATTCTCGAAGCGGAGGACGGAGGTATCTTTGGGAGTCCCCTCCTGCCGAGGAAAGTTCGACAAAACGTTCTGCAGAGGCTCACAAACGGTGCGTCTCCGAAGGGGACGATCCGTACTCCGACTCTTCCCAATCGACTCGCCGTTGTTCTCGGATAACATTGAGGGCAGGACATCAGCGCGTCGTGTCTGAGATTGAGTGCGACCGATCTCAGGCGGCGGGTGGGCCGGAGTCTGTTTCCAGGTCCCAGTCGTGTGATGCCGCTACATGTCCCCAACCTTTCGGGGGAAGTTTCCCAGAACCATAATAGTCGCCTTCCACGACATGAATCGTCACGGCGTCCTTGATGAAGTCGGCAGCGACTCCTTTGACGCTGCAATCGAGCGCGAGACGATAGGTCCCGGGTAGCATCGGGAACTTGTCGAAGCGGCAAAAAAACTTGCCGCGCTCCTTGATTTCAGCGAAGGTCTTTCCGAGGATGTCACTTGCGGCAACGAGCACACACGTTCCGTATTGATCGTAGAAAAACACACTCATGTCAACCTCGCGAAAACGCTGAGCGGCCTCGTAGGCGATTCCAAAAGTTACTGGACTTCCGCACACGATGGTATCGGATGAGCTCATCGCTCCTGATATGGAAACGCCTGTGAGACGCACCTTTCCCGTGCCCCTTCTGTCGGTCCTATCGCCGAGCGGAACGATAGGCAACCGATCATAGTTCTCTAGGTATTGCGTGATCACATCATTCACGTTGCCCGTAGCGAAGATCCGGCCATGATCCAGGCCGTACGCAACTGTGCAGAGATTCTGGATTGCCGCCATGTTGTGACTTACAAATATCACGGTCCGTCCTTCGCTTGCAACACCCTCCATCTTGCCCAGACACTTTCTCTGAAACGCAGCGTCTCCAACCGCGAGTACCTCGTCTACGATAAGTATCTCTGGCTCCAGATGGGCCGCGACAGCAAAACCGAGGCGAACGCGCATCCCATCGGAATACCATTTGACCGGGGTGTCGATGAACTTCTCGATCTCCGCGAACTTCACGATATCTTCGAATTTCCTCTCTATTTCGGCTCTCGTCATCCCCAGGATCGCTCCGTTGAGGAAGATGTTCTCTCGGCCCGTAAGCTCGTGGTGGAAACCTGTACCGACCTCTAAGAGGGAGCTGACTCGGCCACGGATTTGAGCCCACCCCTCAGTGGGCTCGGTAATCCGGGACAGCACCTTGAGCAGGGTTGACTTCCCTGCCCCATTCGGACCGATAACCCCCACGGCGTCGCCGTGCTGTACCTCGAAAGACACGTTTCTCAAGGCCCAGATGTAGTCCTTCGACCCCGGGCTAGAGGGTGCACCGGCGCGACCCGCCGGGTTCGACCCAGTTCTCCGAAAGCGGGAAAATACAGCGTGGGCGATCGCGTCTCGCAAGGTCTTGTAGGGAGCAATCTGCCCGATTCTGTACCGCTTCCCCAGATCCCTAACACGAATCGCTGGATCGTTGCCCATTGCTCATACCGTGTCCGCAAATCGGCGCTCCGTGCGCGTGAAGTAGAACAAGCCCGCTACGAAGATACCCGCTGCAACCGCGAGGGAGACAGCCGTCAGAGCGGGGTCGAGGGTGTATGCGCCGCCCAGCATCGCCCATCTGAATCCTTCCGTCACCCCTACCATGGGATTCAGGGCATACAACCATCGCCAGCCTTCGTCGACAAGACTCAGCGGATAAAAGATGGGTGTTGCAAACAGCCAAAGCAGAGTCAGGAACGGCAACGTATAGCGGACGTCACGATAGCGGGCGTCAACGGCCGACAGCAAGAATGCTATACCCATTGCCGCGAGGATCACCGCGAAAACAAAGAACGGAAACGCTAGGATTGCGATCGTTGGCACGACTCGGAAGTATAACATGAGAGTTGCGAGAACCCCGAGTCCGATTGTGAAGTCCACAAGACCCGCAGCCACAGCAGAGGCGGGTAGGAGGAGCCGGGGGAAATAGACTTTCGTGACCAGGCGTTCGTTTGCGACTAGACTTGTGCTGCCCTCGGAGAGACCTCTCGTGAACAGGTTCCACGGCAGGAGGGCCGTGAAGGCAAAAAGGACGAATGAAACGCCCGGGACCGAAATTCCCTTCAATTGGCCGAAAATGAAAGTAAACACAAGGGCCATGAAGAGCGGCTGAATAACGACCCAGATCACGCCAAGGACCGTTTGCTTGTAACGGACCTTTACGTCCCGCCAGACGAGGAAGTAGAGCAGTTCGCGGTACGCCCATAGCTCCCGCAGGTTGACGGGTACCCACCCGCGAGTAGGGCGAATGGTAACGACGTGCTCTGAAGGAAACTCTGTTGCCATGGCGTCACGCACTATGCTTCGGACTTTTGCGATTCTCGGGGCCGTGGGCCTACTTTATTCGGTCAGCGAACTTGGAATACTTCGAACGGCTGGCCACGCAGGTCTTCTCCCAATCCTATTGTGGGAAAGAGACGGATTCACGACGCGTCACTACCGGTGACAGGGACATTAACGTTACGCCGTGAGCCCCGCCACACTTTGGGCGTCATTGCAGGGGGCTTTCCTTTGAAGGTTGTGATAATGGTGACGAACGGCATCCACGACATCCTCGGCTCGACGACGGGCTCGCGCCGACAAGCCCCCAGGCGAGGCGCATCAGCGGTCAGCGAGCTTGACCGTCTCCGACGCGCTAGCGCCCCGTCCAAATCTTCCTCGAAACTTGGCCAAGATGACTTCTGCCACCTGGTCGGGCATAAGTGCTGTTGTATCAACGAATACCTCTGCAATTCCCAGACGCTCTGGGAGGCCAATAACATCGGGGTGGCGATTGTACATTCCAATCCAATGCTTCGCATCCCGGGCCGTTGGCCCTTTACCCCGTTCCGCAAACCTTACTCTCGCTCGTCTTATAATCACAGCAGGCCGGGCCGTCAGCCGGAATAACCTCAGCTCCCTTCCCTCGTCCGTTAGAATGTCAGCCCATTCCGACGGGTTCCTTGTGGCTCCCGGAAACCCTTCGCCGATCGGCTCCCCCCAGACCAATTCGAGGACGATAACAGGTTCAGGCCGTCCTCGCAGATCTTCGTAACGCGCTTGGCCTCCTGCATACCGTCGTTCTCCACGAGCCCATCCCTGATCGAGATCAATGAGTCCTTCCGGGCTGCTCCCGGTGAGTTCGAGTATTCTCCGAGCGGCTTCGGTCTTCCCCACCCCGATTGGACCGCGGAGAGCTACTGCGAGCGGATTCGATGCTCCCGGGGCGGTGTCTACAGGTGCAGGTAATTGGAGCCTCACAACTCTTCCACCAAGCAACTTTCAGGTCGGGCGGCTCTCCCTTCTTGTCGCTGGAGCCAGAAAAGCGTTCCCCGGATTTCCCAGGTGGCTGCGCAAGGTTCTCTATCGATTGTGAGGGATTCACCGGAGCCGCATTGTTGCTCCGACTCCGACCTCGCGACCGTCAACAAGGTCAAGCGGCCCAAGCCAATTCCGTTCCTGCTGCGCTTCTCCATTTTCGTGACCGCTCGGGCTGACACAAGAGGCAGGTTCGCTCCCGCTAGAAGTTCGGCGGCATGCGAACGGCCTGCCTATACATGCTGGTGTACTGAGGAAGAACCGCGTCCCATGAGAACATTTCCTCGGCTCGACGGCGGGCACACTCCGAGAGCTGCTTTAGGAGATCCGGGTCGGCCGCTAGCGAGCGAATGGCCTCGGAAAGTGCCGCTCCGTTGGTCATGTCCACCGCGACGCCGCCGTCGTTCACGAGCCAATTCATCCCGGCGTCGTCGTGATGGACGATCGGGAGTCCGCACGCCATGGCCTCGAGCAAAGCGAGACCGAAACCTTCGAACAGCGCTGCGTGCACATACAGGTCGGCCGATGCATAGACGCCCGGCATCTCTACATGAGGGAACGTGGCGAAGGAAACCCGGCTGCCCAGGGCCCGTCGCGCCATTTCCTTAAGAGAGGCGTCTTGAGGGGAGGGTTGCCCGACGACAAGGAGATGAACACTCGCCCGGACGCCTCCCATATCACGGACGAGGAAGTCGAGTCGTTTGTGCCCGCCATGGGGCCCGACAGTGAGCACGAGAAGGGCTTCTTCGGGAATACCCGAATCGCCGCGGAACGTGGTTCCACGAGATGGACGAAACCTCCCGACATCGACGGCATAGGGAACGAGCATCATTCTGGCAGGATTGATGCCGTAGGCCGTGGCCCGCTCCATCTCAACAGGGTTCACTTGCTGTATGAAATCGAAACGGCGGAAGTCGTCTGGGGGATATGGACCCCCGTTGCTGTACAGAATTCGGGGGCGTCTTCGTTCACCGTGGATCAAGTGTGCCAAGAGGGATGCGACCTGACAATCGCTCACATGGACGATGTCGAAAGCTTCCCTCTTCAGTCGTCGTGCGAGGGAGAGCGTGAACGTCAACTGTTCGCCGATGTAGGGATCGAGGAGGCGACCGGAAAGACGCCAAAGAGATGACCGCCGAGGGATGTTCCACAGGACGAATTCCGAGGATGCAGCCTTACCGCCGCCTTTGAACAGGACCACATCATGGTCACTCTCCTCCAACAAGTGCCGGAACAGATCCTTCGCAAAGGTCTCGAAGCCTTGACGGATGCGACCCAAACCCGGACAGGCGATTGCGACTTTCACGGTCCACCTACCCTACCGACGTTCCATACTGCGTGGCCCGCGCGTCCGGTCATCCAGGGTCCTAGGCCGGAGACGATTCGGAGTCAATCGAAGCATTTCGAAGGGATGTTTTATTCGCCGTCTCGGGAATACCAAAGTCGGAATGGACCGCGGAACGACCCGAGATCTTCTGGATGGTCGAACCGAATCTCCGCGAGTGTCCGTAGTGGTGCCCACGCACAACCGGTCGGCCTTGCTCGCTCGCGCGCTGCAGTCCCTAGAGACCCAAACGCTCGTCAAAGGCGCGTACGAGGTCATCGCCGTCGACGATGGCTCCATCGATGACACGGCAGAGGTTTGCAGAGCGTTCGGGCAAAGAGAGCGAATGAGCCTGATCTACGTGCGAGGTTCGCACGGGGGTCCCGCAGTGGCGAGGAACCTAGGAATCGCGAGGGCGCGAGGCGATATCGTTGCGTTCATGGACGACGACTGCGAAGCGATGAAGGGTTGGTTGGAACAGATTTCTGCCCCGTTCCGCGACCCGAGGATCGCAGGGGCGGAGGGGAAGGTGGTCCGCCATCCCGGCTGCACGCCCTTTACCCACTTCGTCGAGAACCTAAACGGAGGCCTCTTCTTGACGGCGAACATCGCCTACCGACGGGAGACGCTGAAGGTCCTAGGCGGATTCGATGAGATCTACGCGCACGCTGCAGCGGAGGATTGGGACCTAGCATTTCGAGTCCTAGAACGTGGCGGCTTGATCACGTTCTGCCCCGAAGCCATCGTCGTGCACACACCGGTCCCAATCACCGGCCGCTATTTCATGGAAAGGGTCAAAGAACGTCGATCTGCAGCTATGCTCTACAAGCGTTTTCCCGGATACTGGCAAGTAACAACCGGCCGCACTATGAAGCGATCTTTTGCGGAGGGAATCTTTATGGGACCCTTTGTCGAGGTTCGGAAATGGAGGCAGTACTTCTCGACGCATCTCTCAAAGCTGCCGCAGTTCCTGTTATGGCAGTTCCTGGCATCTTCCCGTTTGCTGGTCGAGTACGTTCGACTTCGCCACCTTGGCCTTGCGTAGGTCACCTGGTTGCGGTCCCAGACATCAGCTTCGTGCGAACTTCAAGTGGAATTCGTGACACTATCGAGCGAGTCCTCACGACCTTTTTATGCCTCCCGCCAAGCCACTACCCCAGAAGTAGACCGGTTTCACACCGCGTCGATGGCAAAAATCGGGAAATGAGTCATTCCAATCAACGTCATCCGACAACAACAAACCTCCGGGTCTCAGGTGAGGCCATACAGTTTCAAATTCGAACATCATCATTTCATAAGTGTGCTCACTATCGTGCAAGAAAATGTCTATGTTACCAAGGCTGTCCAGCACACTTGGAAGAAGTACTCGAGTATTCCCCTGATGGAGATGCCACCTCGAGCGAAGTGCTTCAGGAATCAGAAAACCAACGGACTCCCCAGGTGGCAGGACGGCAATCGGCTTCTTTCCAAGAGTTGGGAAATATGCTTCTTCGTGGTCTGGAAGATCTATGGAATGGAGTTCGCCCTCCCCGTTCCGGGCAAGGGCGGCAAGCAGAAACGAGCTTGATACCCCTGCGGCCACACCGGTCTCTACAATGATCCGGGGTTTGACGACCCTCACGAGAGCGTAGAGAATCTCCGCGCAATGGACCCATCCCAGAAACGGAAGTTTTGTTGTTCGGATGAGCACCTCACGAAGCTCACCTTGGGCACTACCTAGTTCGTCGACCGCCCATGAATCGTCTCGACCCAGTACCTGACGCATCGCTCGGCGAACCAGGGCGGCTTTTCCTCCAGTAAGATAATGGGCAACGGCGAGCGGATCCCGCCTCAGAAATTGCGAAATGAGGGGGAGATAGGTCTCTCGCAGACACATGGAATCTCTCTGTCGTCCTCACGCTTGTTCGTTAAGACTTCGACTTCTCTTGTTTGAAGACCCTCGAAGCAAGGACGCGCCGGCACCGAGACCGGAGCCATCAAGCATGCGCAGATGCGTGTTGGTAAACGGTCAGGAATTCCGAGGCGAGACTCCGCCAGCTAAGGCGGCCTTCGGCTAGGCGTCTCGCCGCACTCCCCATTGCCTGCGCGGTCTCTTGGTCATTCATCAGCCTCTCGACCCCGTGAATTAGTTCGGACGGATTGTTCCAGACCAGTCCGCATTTCTCCGCTTCCACGATTCGGGCGACGTCTCCCACATTGCTGCACAAGATGGGCCGTCCTGCGGCCAAGTAATCGCCAAACTTGTTGGGCCAGCGGGCCCGGTTGAACATGGTATCCCCCAGAGGCAAGACAAAGGCGTCGCAGGCGCCCAGGTAGAGGGGCAGCCTTGAGAACGGCACAGAGCCAAACCGGATGACCGCATCTTCTGCGCCGGGAGGGAGCAAGGGAGGAGACATCGCGATTATGCCAAGCTTCAGGGTGGGATGGGCCTTGCGCAAAGTCCAGAGGGCTGGAAGCAGCATGTCGAGGTCACGGGGGAGTGAACCCACATAGCCCAGAAGGTATGTCGACGGCGAAATCCGTAGTTCGCTTCGGCAGAGCTCCCTGTTCAAGGGTCGGATAGCGTCGCTCGGAGCGCCCGAGGGGATCAACCAGACCCTTTCCGGGGGGATTCCGAGCGAGAGGGCGCGATTTCGCAGGACGGTGGAAATTGCCGTTACTTCGTCCGCCTCCCGGTGTATGAATTCCTCCGCGGCGGTGTCCAATTGCGGCACCGGCCATGGACTTCGTTCTAGATTCCCGGTGCCATCACCTGTGATACCCCACCAATCGGCCCAGTCCGCTACAAGAGGACATTCGTTTAGGGTACGAGAGAGCATGGCGGGTAGCAGCACGTTGGGCCTGTGCTCGAAAGCGTGCACGATATCGAAGCGATTCCTTGCTATCTTGAGCATCCGATAGGGGATGCCCACGATTCCATAGCCCGAGCCAACACCGTATACGAGGTCGAGGAGATTTGGCGATTCGATCAGGGTCAAGCCATCAATTCGTTCTCTTCGCGGCATGATTCGTCGGTCGCGGGACACTGTGACGAGGCATATCTCGTGGCCGAGCCGTGCGAGCTCTCGAGCTAGGTGCCAGCAGCGCCAGAATGATGCCATGCCCCGTAGGTCGGCGTTCAGCATCAGGACACGCATGGGTCTCGCCTTTTCGTCAGCATGGCGTTCGAGAGTGCAGAAATCCTGAAACCTCAGCCAGTAGCCTCGCTTGAGCGTCCTCTTTCGAGTTCCTCAAGCAGGAGCTTGTGGGAGAGGCCTTCTCGGTTGATCCAAGGCAGTACGTATTCGTCCCGGTGGACGTCCAGATTCCACCAGTCCCTTCGAAACTCGTAGTGAGCCATGGGAAGCGATGCAAATAACGCGGGAAGGAGAAGGAGTGCACCTTGGGCGTTGCGGGCGTCGAATATCCCCAGGCGAAGGCCATCGCGTACTCGGCAGAAGGAATAGCGCAGCCGGAAAGGTAGCCGACGCTTCTTGGGGTCCTTTCCGGCGGCCCTGGCGGAAACCTTCCAAGACGCCGTTAGCCGACCTCGTGCCGCCAGGCGATAAGCCACGAGCTGATCCTCGTAGAAGTGGAGGTCGGGATATCCGCCGACTTCTTCGAGCATCCAGCGAGGGATGATGAAGAACCCCCTACAGACGAAGGCGCGCTGTTCGCCGGTCATCGGATCCCGTTCCACGACCTCGTGGTAAAGCCGCTTCGCCTCTTGCAGGGACACAAGTACGTCGTCCGTGTCGACGTGGGCGATGATATAGTCGCCTTCGGCCAACCGGAAGGCGAGCTGTCGTGCTTGGCCGATGTTGGTCTTTTCTGAGACAAACCTGAATCCGTGATTCTTGCACAGCTGTCGAAGATACTCCTGGGACCCGTCAGTGCTTTGGCCGTCGACGATGATGACCTCGTCGTCGCCGCTCAAGTTCGCAAGCAGAGACGAGGCCCAGCGACGGACGGTGTTTGCCGAATTCCAGTTTGCGACGCAGATTGAGTAGGTCTTCTTCATATGCGAATCCATGCTAGGGACCTCAGGCCATGTTTCGTCGCGCGCAGGTAGCACGGCCAGCTCGGCAGGAGCCGCACGAAGAAGACGCCTCAGGCACCGACAGGGCCGCCTACGAGACGGCGACGGCTGTCAACAGAGATTGATAAACCTCGAGGGTCCGCGCGGCGACCGCCGACCAACCCAGGCTTTTCTCGGCCTTCTCGCGAGCTTGCGTCGCGATGTCGGAAGCCCTCGCAGGGTCGTCGAGGAGTCCCCCGATTGCATCCGCCAACGGCTCGGGTTCTCCAGGAGGGACGAGAATGCTGTCCCGCCCATCCTCAAGCAACTCCCGAAACCCACCGATGTTGGTGGCGACGATCGCGCGACCGGAGGCGAGGGATTTGTGCAACGGTCCGCTCTGGTGAATCGCGTTGACGTAGGGCAGGACGACGACCTCGGAGGATGCGAGTAGACCCGGCACGAGGTGCCCCGGCACATAGCCCGTGGAGAGAAGCCGGTCCGAGATTCCGAGGGTCGCGGCCAAGTTCATCAACTCGCGGGGGTAGTCGGCTTCGTTCTTCAGAAGCAGGTGGTACCGCCGGGGGTCGCTCGGGATTCCTCCCGCGAGGACGAGAACGGTGTCGGGATGCGAGGCCTCGATCCTGTGCCAGGCGGTCAGGAGCGTCTCCAGCCCCTTTCCCGGCCGAACGAAGCCAAAGAAGAGAACGATCCGTCGGCCCGACAGCCCATAGGAACGGAGCGCATCTCCCGTCGGTGCGCGTGGGGAATACTTGTCCAGATC
>Ga0209002_10004424_pt1 | contig 11073 bp, 9 predicted proteins | sample Rifsed16ft2_FD_184010 | JGI IMG/M metagenome (GOLD analysis project Ga0209002, IMG submission 184010) | Soil microbial communities from Rifle, Colorado, USA - sediment 16ft 2 (version 2) | ecosystem: Environmental > Terrestrial > Deep subsurface > Rock core/Sediment | place: Rifle, Colorado...
ACTTCGTACTTTGCCTTTCGGTGAAGCCGCTTCCAGGCCCGTTTTGAAAGGCTTTCGGCAAGCACCTTCAGATTGGGCATCGCATCGATGCCAAAAACGAACTCCACTCCTTGCTCATCCCATCTATCCAAATGCTTCGTCTGCGTGAAGTCCGTATCTCCTCGTAGCGTCACCTTCTTGAATCCCGCTTGACGACACAGCTCGATGGCCTGGTCCAATCGCGCGCCGGCACCCTCGTGCGAGGGACGATTCCCACTCCGATTCACCAGAAACAGCGGCTCTTGAGTATTCGCAAGCGACACCACCAGCGGATGAAAGCCCCAAACACCCTTGTACGAAATGTCCATTCCCTCCTTGCACTCTCCCAGCGTTTCCACCAGCGTGCCGTCCACGTCTATCTTCGCCTCTTCGAAAAACTCTTCCGGCTGTTGCAACCAAACCCGAAGCCGCGCCTCGTTGATCGCCTTCATCAGAGACTCAATGTCCGCCTCTTTGAACCGCCGACAGAAGTCGCCTGCCGTCGTCGGGTCCGGAATTCGTTGCGCTCCTAGGGCGTCGAGATAGACCTCGTCGTTTCTCAATAGCTCCAGGTCCTCCAGACACGTGCCCCCAGACAAAACGTTATAGGCAATGTTCAGTACGTGATCCGATTCGTGGTAAGGCAAATGGACTTTCAGTACCTTTACCTTCTCGTCGATCGCCTCCACCAGCCCACTCACCTGTGTCAATTTGTGAATCGCACCCATGCCTCCGCTGGCCAATCCCCGCGTTCGTTCCGCCAGTTCGTAATGAATGTTGCTCGCCTGGAACATCGGAGCTTCTTGGGCCGGCCAATTCCTCTCCTTTAGCCGGCGTTCAATGCGACGCTTGCGATTCCTGAGCCTCTGTTGTCTACTCTTACTCACTCGAAATGCCTCCTCGGCGTCATAAAGGTTTGTTCGGTAAACTTCCTTATACGCCGTAAACCGAGGCATTTCGAGTACTTTTTTCTATCTAACCCGAATTTCTTCGTTCGATCACACTTGGTGAGGGACTAGTGCCACTTCGGTGACCCCGGATGTGGCACGCTTGGAGACGACGGCGGCTTCGGCGAGCCATTCCGGCTCGAGCGGAAGTTCTGCGGAAGACGACACCGACGACGATGAATCCGCCGACGACGACTCCGACGATGCTGACGACGACTCCGACGACGTCAGTGAGGACGACGATTCGGACGATGACTCCATCGACGATGACGAGAGCGAAGACGCGGGCGAATCCGAGGTCCAAGGGCTGTTCTTCGGCACGGAACCCTGCCCGACTGCCGACTGTGTCGTCGCCCTTCGGATCAAGGACACCCTCGTGGCCGTCACGAGCGAGACCGAGATCGTGAATCAGGCCGCAGGTGAAGCGCTGGTTTCGCCCTCGGATCTCGTGGCGCTCGTCACGGACCACCTTGGGCTTCCCATGAAGGCCGAGGGCGCTTCCGAGGGCGGGGTCCTGGTCGCGCAAAAGCTCCGCATCGACGATGAAATTCACGCGACCGGCGTCGTCGCCGACGCTCCGGGCTGCGACTTCGGTCTCGCGGTCCAGCTCGTGGAGCTCTGCTTCGGGCTCTCACCGGGAATGACGCCGCCTACGACCGGAAGCACGGTGCGGGTCGAAGGTCTCGTCCCGAGCGACTTCTCCCTTCCGTTTCTCGCCACCCGGATCGAGCCCTCGGACGACTGACGAGAGATTTTCATGGCGAGCGCAGCGCTTCGAGTCGTGTCCCAATCGAGCGAGGAGCCTCCGAGCGTCGCCGAGCCCGCAACGGGAGTCGAGCTTCGCGTCGACTGGCGGCGCCTGTCGTCGCGGGTGCTGCTCTTCTGCCTCGCGGCCGAGGTGGCGTTCGTCCTCCTCGATTACCACATCAACTACGGGCGCCTCATCGACGTCCCCGCGATGAGGCGCCTTTTCAATATCGCGCGCGAGGACGGCCTCGCCTCCTGGTTCGCCTCGACCCAGACGCTCCTCGTCGGGCTCACGCTCCTCGCGATCTACGCCGTCGATCGATTGCGAGGTTATCTGATCCTCGCCGTCGGGTTCCTGTATATGGCGGTCGACGACGGCGCCCAGCTTCACGAGCGGTTCTCGAGCACCTTCGACGCCATGGCCGAGCGATCTGCGCTCGCCGCCTGGTTCCCGAGCTACACCTGGCACGTTCTCTTTCTACCTCCCTTCGCCGCGCTCGGCCTCTATCTCCTCTTGTTCCTGTGGAGAAAGCTCGGTCGCACGCGGCCGCGGCTCCTTCTGGTAACGGCGATGGTCTCGCTCGCGGCCGCGATCGCCCTGGACTTTTTCGAGGGCCTTGAGGAGGAGCATCCGGCCAACGTCTATGCGGCTGCCGTGAGCCGTTATCCTTCGCTCGATGCCAGGTCGGAGCGCCGCTTCGGGCCCGCCGCGGAGGAGACTCTGCGCCACTTCTCGAAGTCGATCGAAGAGACCCTCGAGATGGGCGCGATGTCCATCCTGTGGTTCGTGCTCCTGGGCCATCTGGGATCGGTGGCGCGAGACGTGCGCCTCAGGAGCCGCTAGCAGTCAGTCGCGTTCCCGGCAGTTGATCCTCAGGATCTGTCCCGTACCGGCAACACCAAGCTGTCCATAGCTGTTGTTGGAGACAAACAGGTCACCTTGCCACTTTGCAAGACCTATGGGTAAGTTCAAGCCTGTGACGACCTCGGTCGACGAGCCGTCGCGGTTTTTGCGGATCACGCGGCCGGTCTCCGGAGTCCATGGGACCGTGAACGTCTCGAGCAGGTAGAGGCGCCCTCGAAATTGGAGCAAGTCGACCACCGGGTTGTAGCCGGACTGCAGGAACTCCACCGGGCCGCGAAAGAGATTCATCTTCAGGATATCGCCATCGAACGTGCTGATGAGCGCGTCGTCACCCTTTCGAATGATCCGGATCGGGGCCGGGTCGATTCCTGAAAGGTCGTGCAGTCGCTCGATATGGCCGTTTCGGGGGTTCACGCGGAGGATGCTGTTGTGATTCGTTTCGACGACATACAAATAACGGCCCACGGCGACCATCGAGTGGGGGACAACCGTCGGGCTCGCAATCCCCTTCCGGTCCACAGAGGGGCTCCACCTCGACCGGATTGGAGCGGATGAACGCGGTGATGTCGGCGACGTAGTCGAGCGAGCCGTTCTGGTCGACGCGGACGATGCCCGCGGGGTGGTCCGGCAAGCCACGGGTGCAGCCACCGCCCTCGGTGAGAACGTAGAACGTCTTGTCGATCCACGCGACGTCTGACGTGCCAGCACCTCGAGAGTTCCATCGATGAAGCTCGCGAACCCTTGGCTTCGCCGCTCGCGTTTCCGCGTGGAGCCCCAACGCGGAGCGGAGGAGCCGATACGCGGAGGAGATGATGAAAGCGCTCGGAATCCCCGTCTCCCCCGTCTCGTCGGCGAAAGAAGCTCTCGTGGACGCCGACCTCATCGTCACCGTCACTCCGGCGAGAAAGCCGATCGTGGAAGCCGCCCACGTGAAGCCGGGTGCCACCCTCATCGCCGTCGGGTCGGATGGGCCCGACAAGCAGGAGATCTCGGTCGACCTGCTCGCCCGCGCCGGCAAAATCGTCGCCGACAAGCTCTCCCAGTGCGCGAAGCTCGGCGAGATCCATCACGCCCTCGCGGCCGCCGGCATCACGGAAAAGGACGTTTACGGGGAGCTCGGCGACATCGTCATAGGAAGACTCCCAGGACGAGAGGCCGACGAGCTCATCGTCTGCGCCTCACGGGAGTGGGCGCGCAGGACGCGGCGCTCGCGGAGGTGGTTTGGAGGGAGCTCGCGTCAGCGGGATAAGTTCAGTCCACAAAGATTCCACGCGCCGAGAGCTTGGCGTAGACGGCGAAAGGTATCTACTCCTCGCCGCCCCCCATCGGGCGCCGAGCTTCGCTCCGAGTAGTGGGCCCGGCCACGGAAGCGGGGCAACGTCAACTTTGGCGGAGATTCTCGATTCTTAGAATAGAGCCGCTTAATAGCGTTACATAGGCTGTGTTGCCAATGAACTCCAGCGAAGTTGGCTGATTGAGATTATCCACCAGAATGGTAAACGTGCCATCATCGTTAACGCGAGCGAGAGCACCCGTATTTGGAAGCGCGGGAGAGCCTTCAAACTGCCCATTCCATTCCCCATGCGAGAGCACGTAAAGCGAGCGCCCAGGGTGAAACTCGACGTCGATGAGCAGCCTCAATCCCGATGCAACCTCTGAAGGCGTAAAGGATTTCCGCCCTAAAGCTAACACCTTACCAGTCGCTGGATCGTGTGGGATTGGCCCGGCCTGTGCCAGATATATCCTGTCACCCCAGATAGCGGTTCCTGTTGGGACGATATTTTGGAATGCTACTAGCTCGGAAATCTGGCCATCGACACTGACCCGAAGCAAGCGGTTGTGGTGTCCATCGACGACCAGAAGCCCACCTTTGTAGGCCTGCATCGAAATTTGTGCGCCTGTTGGAAGAAAAAATGGTACATCCGGCGGATTGTCGCTCGACCACTGGCCTATGTCTGCGATTATCGTGAAACTGCTTGGTCCATCCACCCGGTAGATGCCGACAATGTCTGAGCCGCCAATGTCGCTCGCTACCAATGTGACCATGGCGTAGGCAGTGTTGCCAATGAAGGCAACATCTCCAGGTCCGCCCTGGTCGTCTGTCAAAACGGCTTTCGGCAAACCACTGGCGAAGAGCGAAACATCACCCGTTTTTGGTTCGACGCGCCAGATCACGCCTTCCTGCCCATCAGGGACATAAAGTGCGCCACCTGGTCCCACCGTGCTTCCCAGCAAGAAGGTGGACAGGCCCCAGGCTATGGTGGTCACGGTGATTTGTTTTTTGTGTTTAGGCGCGGCGAAAGTAGATTGGCTACTCATCAATAGGATCGCTAAACTCGCAAGGCCAACTATGATCTTTTTCCGGTTCATAATTTCTCCCTTCGGCTCTATAGGTTCTCGGTAATTAAGCTGCTCGATTTATGAAGTTGGTAGACGAGTTTATTCCCGAGGGCGCGGCCTGGGCCCACCTCGACATCGCCGGCCCCTTCATCCTGGAGAAGCCGTGGAAGTACTTTCCCGAGGGAGCGACGGGATTCGCGGTGCAGACCTTCGTCGACCTCGCCGAGAAGTTCGAGAGCTTAACATGAGCTCTCCTCTCGCGTCGAGAGCGAGCAGCATTCGCACCACCGTACCGTAGCTTTCGACTCCTTCCGGCCCTCAGCGCGCGAAGGTAGCCGTTGTTTACGTCGGCCGAGAGCTCACTCACCACGCCGCGATATGCTCCCAGAAATCCCGCATGGCCTCGACGTCGGCCAGGGGCCCGCTCCCGAGCCGATTCCAGGCCGCTTCCACCTTCTCCCGAGGAAGGTACTCTGAGGCTTCGCCCAACAGGTACTGCGTCGCGAAGAGGTAAGCGGCGTAGCGCAGATAGGGAGTGGCGTTCTCCCGCGAGCACACGAGAAAAGCGGCGAAGTTCGCCTCGCCCTCGTGAGTGATGCCCCGCTGGGCTTCATGAGCGGACGTGGGCTTCCCCCTAAAGTAACTACGCAAGCTGCCGCCAGGAGCCACCTTGAACCCTCGTCGTCCTTCGTTCTGTGATCGGGCATCGGCCCCATGGGAGTAAGGCGCGAAATCGCGCCGAGAAGTGCCAAGACCGCAGGCGGGCCGGACAAATTGTCCAACGCCGCTGGCGAAGTCGAATCCGCTGTGATAAATGAGCCGGAGGAAAGCGGTGCTGACGCAGATGAAACCGCTGAGTCAGAAAAGCGTCACCGCCTTGCTCAACGCTTGGAGCGAGGGTGACGGAGCCGCGCTCGAGGCCCTCACCCCTCTGGTCCACGACGAGCTTCATCGGCTCGCCCGCGCCTACATGTCCCGGGAGCGGCCGGGCCATCTGCTTCAAACCACGGCGCTCATCCACGAAGCCTACGTAAGACTCATCGACTGGAAGAACGTCGAATGGAAGAGCCGCGCGCACTTCTTCGGGGTGGCGGCGGGCATCATGCGGCGCATCCTCGTGGACTACGCCCGCTCACGGAAGAGCCAGAAGCGGAACGGCGGGAAGACGCGGGTGTCGTTCGATGAGGCCGCCGTTTTCGCCGCGAAGCGCAGTCAGGACTTCCTCGCGCTGGACGAGGCGCTCAAGGCCCTGGAGCGCATGGACCCGCGAAAGAGTCAGACCGTGGAGCTGCGCTTTTTCGGCGGGCTCAGCGTGGAAGAAACGGCGCAGGTGCTCAACGTCTCGGCGCGCACCGTAGCGCGCGAATGGAACCTGGCGCGCGCCTGGCTTTATCGCGAGTTGACGGGTCCACAGGGGGGCTAACTTAGGACGGCTGTTTCCGGAAACCTCATAGAGATCTGGCGCGAAGAGTTGGGACCATGAAGGCTGAGCGCTGGGAGCGGGTGAACGAGCTTTACCACGAGGCGCTCTCGCGAGCGGGGGGCGAGCGGGAGGCGTTCCTCGCCGAGGCCTGCAACAACGACCCGGAGGTTCTTCGCGAAGTCGAAACCCTGCTCCGAGCGCACGAGGGAGCGGGGAGCTTCCTCGACTCCCCGGCGCTCGAGGTGGCAGCCCAGGAAATGGCCGAGGACTCCTACATCGGAAGAACCCTCGGTCACTACGAAGTGCTCTCTCGCGTGGGCGCGGGCGGGATGGGAGAAGTCTATCTCGCCCGCGACTTGCGCCTCGGTCGCAAGCTGGCTCTCAAGGTCCTGCCGCGGCTCTACCTTCGGGATCGGGAGCGCGTTTTACGCTTCGAGCAGGAGGCGCGCGCGGCCTCCGCCCTGAATCACCCCAATATCCTCACGATTTTCGAGATCGACGAAGCGGACGGCGTCCGCTTCATGGCGACGGAGTACGTGGAGGGGCAGACGCTGCGAGAAAAGCTCGCGAGCGGTCCTCTCGAGGTGAGAGAGTCTCTGGAGATCGCGATGCAGGCGGCGTTGGCGCTGGAGACCGCGCACGCCGCCGGAATCGTTCATCGGGACATCAAGCCCGAGAACGTGATGGTGCGTCGCGACGGATACGTGAAGATCGTGGACTTCGGCATCGCGAAGCTTCTGGACCCCGTCTCCGTCGAAACGCTGGCTCGCCCTACCCCGCTGCGGGAAGTCCACACGGCGCCGGGGGCGCTGGTGGGCTCTTTGGGGTACGTGTCTCCGGAGCAGCTCGAAGGAAAGAGTGTGGACGGCCGGGCCGACGTCTTCGGTCTCGGCGCCGTTCTCTACGAGATGTTGTCGGGACGTCGGTCGTTCGAAGGAGAGACGTCGCGCGAGGTCGTCATAGCCATCCTGCACCGGGAGCCGCTGCCGCTGTCGGAGCTCGGGCCGGAAGTTGCCCGAAAGGTCGAGCCCGTCGTGAAGAAGGCTCTGGAGAAGGACCGCGACCGGCGCTATCAAGGAGCGAGGGAGCTCCTCGCCGATCTCCGGACTCTCTCACAAGAACTGGACCGGAAGTGGAGCGGCGGCGAAGCTGAAGGCCGGGCTGCAACCACCACGCCCTCAATTCGTGGAGCCAGGCGAGCGCTTCTGGCCGCGTCTCTGGTTGGCGCATTGCTCCTGGCAACCCTTGCCTCCCTGCTGTGGTTGCGGAGCGAGCCCGTCCCCGTTCTGTCCAACCCGGTTCAGGTCACGCGGTCCATTGGCGCCGAGGCCTACCCGAGCTGGTCGCCCGAGGGAGGAAGACTGGCCTACCACCTCAGTGTGACCGGCCACGAGACCACCTTCGACGTCTGGGTGGCTCAGGTGGCAGGCCGCCAGGCCGTGAACCTGACCGAAGACCACTCGGGGAACGACCTCTACCCGAGCTGGTCGCCGGACGGAAGCCAGATTGCTTTCTGGTCCGACCGGCAGGGCGGAGGCTATTTCGTGATGCCGGCTCTAGGAGGCCCGGCTCGCAAAGTGAGCGAGCAACGGCTCGACTGGTGGGAGGCGACGAGACCGGAGTGGTCTCGAGACGGAAAAGAGCTCGCCTGCGTGGGGAAGGCAGAAGGTGCGAAGGTGGTGCGTGTGGTCTCCCTCACCTCGGGGGAGTGGCGCGAACTTCCGTTCTCAGGGCGAGAAGGACTTCTGGATATGAGCTGGTCTCCCGACGGGCGCTACCTCGCAGAAGTGAACGAGCTTGTCCGAGAGGCTTCCGTGACCGAGCTTCGCGTGTTGCGCGTCGAGGACCAAGAAGCCTTCTCCGTTACCGATCGCCGCAGCAAGGTGTTGAGCCCGAGCTGGTCCTCCGATGGGCGGTACCTCTACTACGTATCGAATCGCGTCGGAACCATGGATCTCTGGCGCCAGAGAATGAGAGACGGTCGACCCGCAGGGAAGCCAGAGCAGGTGACGGCGGGAACGGGGATGACGAGCGCTGTTTTCTCACCTGACGGCAAAGGGCTCGCCTATTCTCGCGGACGAGTCGTGAGCAATCTCTGGCGAGTACTCATCTTGAAGGACCGTCCGGCAACCTGGGCTGATGCTCAGCAGCTAACCTTCGACGACGCGTTCATCGAGTCGCTCGACGTCTCACCCGATGGGAAACGTCTTCTTGTGGACTCGGATCGATCCGGGAACCATGATCTTTGGAATTTGCCAGCGGAGGGCGGCGAAATGGAGCAGGTCACGACCGACCCGACTCCCGATTGGGCTCCCGCCTGGTCTCCCGACGGAGAGGAGATCGCTTTCTACGCGTATCGAAGCGGTAACCGGCAAGTTTGGGTGCAGCCAGCCGCGGGTGGCCCCGCGCGTCAATTGACGAAAGGAGAAAAGGAGAGCGGTGGGCCCTCGTGGTCTTCCGACGGTCGGACCATCCTTTACACTCTTTCGGGAGCCGGAAACGAGGAGATCTGGACGGTTCCCGCCTCCGGGGGCGAGCCCCGGCCGATGATGATGGAGCCGGAGTACAATCCCCACCCCCGCTGGTCTCCGGACGGAAATTGGCTTGTCTTCTTCTCGAAGCGGTCGGGCTCGAACGGACTCTGGAGAGCCAGAGCGGGCGGCCAAGATCCGAAGCTTCTCGTCGAAGCGGAGGCCTATGCGGCGCGCTGGTCACCGGATGCGAGAGCGATTTACTACCTGAGAGTGGGCGAAGAGGCTACGAACGTCTGGGTGGTGGGAGTCGATGGGCAAGGGGAGCGTCCGGTGACGGACCTCCGTGGGAGGCGTGGAAGCCCTGGATTGGCCCAGGTCCCGCTCGCGACAGACGGCTCTTACCTGTACTTCACTTGGCGGGAAGAGCTCGGCGACATCTGGGTCGCGGATGTGACCTATCCAAGGCTATGGCATTGAACTCTCTCCCATCACGCCACCGCACGAGGGGCTCCAGCAGGCGCAACTCACAAGCGGTGAGGTGGTAGTCCGTCGCCTCCATGGGTCGCATCCTTCGCAAGTCGGCGTGACGCAGTTGGAGCAGGCCGGATGGATAGCGCCCCCAATCCGCTTGCCGGACCTCACTGATTTCCCTATCCTGGCAACTCCCGCGAACGGTAGCGGTATGGAGCTGCGCTTCGTCGACTACGCCATCCTCGGCATCTATGGGGTCTTCGTCCTCGCGGTCGGGTTCGCCCTCAAGGGACGGATGCACACCAGCGAGGATTTTTTTCTCTCCGGCCGCTCGCTTCCGAGCTGGGTGACGGGACTCGCCTTCATCGCCGCGAATCTCGGCGCTCTCGAGGTGATGGGCATGGCGGCGAACGGCGCCAAATACGGGATGCTCACCAACCACTTCTACTGGGTGGGGGCGATTCCGGCGATGGTGTTCCTCGCGATCTTCATGATGCCGTTCTACTACGGGAGCCGCGTGCGGAGCGTCCCCGAGTATCTGAAGCTCCGCTTCGACGAAAGGACCCGCGGCCTCAACGCGATCTCTTTCGCGGTCATGACGGTCGCGATGTCCGGCATCAACATGTACGCCATGGCCATCGTGCTGAACTTGATGCTCGGCTGGAACGCCCACGCGAGCATCCTGCTCTCGGCCACGATCGTGCTGGTCTACATTTTCTTCGGGGGCCTCACTTCATCGATCTATAACGAGGTCCTGCAGTTCTTCCTCATCGTCTTCGGACTTCTGCCGATGGCCATCCTCGGCCTGACCGAAGTCGGAGGGTTTTCGGGGCTCGAGGCGCGGCTTCCCGAAGGCTTCGCTCACACCTGGTCGGTGCTCGCCGATCCGGACCAGAACCCCATGGGGGTCGGGTTCTTCGGTACGCTCATGGGTCTCGGCTTCGTGCTCTCCTTCGGCTACTGGTGCACGGACTTCCTCGTGGTCCAGAGGGCGCTCGCCTCGAAAGACCTCGAGGCCGCGAGAAGGACGCCGCTCGTCGCCGCCATTCCCAAAATGCTCTTCCCGCTTCTCGTGATCCTTCCGGGCCTCGTGGCCCTGGTCACGATTCCCGAGGAGCTGGGCGAGAACTACAACATGAGCTTTCCCCTCATGCTCGCGCGCTATTACCCGCCCGGCCTCCTCGGTCTCGGGCTCACGGCGCTCCTCGCGAGCTTCATGAGCGGGATGGCGGGAAACGTCACCGCGTTCAACACCGTCTGGACCTACGACATCTATCAGGCCTATCTGCGTCCGGGTCGGCCGGATGCGCACTATCTCGCTGTCGGGAAAGCGACCACGGTTTTCGGCACGCTCGCGAGCGTCGCCGCCGCCTACCTGGTGTTCTTCTTCAACAACCTCATGGACTACATGCAGCTCCTGTTCTCGTTCTTCAACGCACCCCTCTTCGCCACGTTCCTCCTGGGGATGTTCTGGGCGCGGGCCACGGCGTCGGGCGCCTTCTACGGTCTGCTCGCGGGAACGGGAGCCGCCGCGGCGCACTACCTGCTGGTGGTCGCGGGTGCGCTCTCCTATCGAAGCGACATGGCCTCGAACTATTACGGGGCCATCACCGCCTGGACGATCTGCTTCTTCGTCACGATCGCGGTGAGCCTCGCGACCCGACCCAAGCCCGTCGAGGATCTGGTCGGCCTCGTCTACTCCGCCACGCCCCGGCCCGCGGAAACCCGGCGGCTCGGCTTCACGAGCCCCGCCGTACTCGCGATCCTCGTTCTCGCGGGTGCTCTGGC
>Ga0209002_10004428_pt1 | contig 11066 bp, 9 predicted proteins | sample Rifsed16ft2_FD_184010 | JGI IMG/M metagenome (GOLD analysis project Ga0209002, IMG submission 184010) | Soil microbial communities from Rifle, Colorado, USA - sediment 16ft 2 (version 2) | ecosystem: Environmental > Terrestrial > Deep subsurface > Rock core/Sediment | place: Rifle, Colorado...
CAGGAATATGTCCTCGTCCTGCGTTGTCCCACGGAAAGCGAACTGAAACAGCTCAGGCAAGGTTCAAAATTGATCTCCATGCTGCATTATCCAACCCGGCCGCAACGGGTTGAACTTTTGCGCTCGTTAGGCGTGGAAGGTATTTCGCTTGACTCGTTGAAAGACGACAATGGACGCCGTCTTGTCGAAAATCTAAAATCGGTGGCATGGAACGGGCTGGAAGTCGGTTTTCAAGTACTTCGGCGTCTGTATCCCGCGCCCGGCATGGAAGGCATGGATCGTCCTCCAATTCAAGCAACCGTATTGGGGGTTGGCGCGGTTGGTATGCATGCAGTTCAAGCCGCAAGCCGTTATGGCGATATGCAACTGTGGCAGTTTATGGCAAAGCGCGGCATCCCAGGCGTGCAAGTTACAGCCGTAGACTATGATGTGGTTAATCATGAAGAAACCATGCGCGCGATCCTCAAACGCACGGATATATTGGTGGATGCAACTCAAAGACCCGATACAAGTAAATTTGTTGTTCCAAACGAGTGGGTTGGTTTGACGCCTGAACATGCGGTTCTTGTGGACCTTTCAGTTGATCCCTACAATTTCGACATTGACCCGCCCGAGGTAAAAGGCATCGAGGGCCTTCCGCAAGGGAATCTTGATCAGTATGTGTTCGCGCCGAATGATCCGGCTTATGAGCGCGTACCAGATTCGGTGTCCACAAAGAACCGCAGGCACGCAGTCTCGTGTTATTCATGGCCCGGGCTTCATCCCAAGGAATGTATGGAGTTGTACGGCAATCAACTGCGAACCATCCTGCGCGTGCTTATTGAAAAAGGCGGCATACAACATATTAATCCCAAGGGCGGATATTTCGAGCGCGCCATAGCGCGTGCCATGCTGTCTCGTTGGGCAGGCTCTGAAAAATCGGGGTTCATCAGAACCGCTGAAAAACGAACAGAAAAGAGGAATGAAGAATGAGCTTACCAAGATCGATCGGTTTCCCCCGCATGAAACAGGAGCCCGGCGAGAGACGCGTGTTCCTGCCGGAGTTCATCCAGTTCATTGCAAGCCTGGACGTGAAAGTTTACATTGAAGAAGGTTATGGCTCCCGTTCAGGTTTTACATTTGCAGATTACAAACGCGCCAGCCCGAATGTATTTATGTGCAGTCGTGAACAGGCTTTTCAAAAAGACGTGGTGTTGATTCTCCGCTCGCCCAAACCTGACGAATATAAACTGGTCAAACGCGGCACAACCCTGGTATCCATGTTGCATTACCCAACGCGGCCGATCCGAATCGAACGATTAAAGGAATTTGGCATCAAGGCAATTTCACTGGATAGCATCGCAAACGACAATAACCTGCGCATGGTTGAAAATATGAAAGCCGTGGCATGGAACGGGTTGGAAGCCGCCTTTAATTGGCTTGAAAAGAGCTGGCCCGGGCTTATCCGCCCAGATAAAAAACCGATCAACGTCTTAATTCTGGGTACTGGGATGGTTGGCAAACATGCCATAGAAGCCGCCACAAAGCTTGGTAATGTGGAACGCAATAATGACCACATCGATTCCAAAGGACCCGGGGCGGTTGCCCTTTCAATCGGCAGGAATGTCGCTTCAAACCCCGAGACGATGAAGACACTCATGGGGCAGGCAGATATGCTCGTGGACGCCACCCAACGCCGTAACCCATCCAACCCTGTGATTCCCAATGACTGGATCGCCTGGCTGCCAAAACATGCCGTGGTTGTTGATCTGGCTGTGGATCCTTATACGCTCGATGCCGACCCGCCGGTTGTGCGCGGACTCGAAGGCATTCCGCAAGGGAATCTTGATCAATACGTTTTCCCCGCGGACGATCCCAAATGGGACAATCTGGTGCCTGAATCGATCCCATCCAAACAGCGCCGTACAACTGTAACGTGCTATTCATGGCCCGGCGTTCATCCCGAAGCATGCATGTTACATTACGCCCAGCAACTCGAAGCTTTTATTGAGATCTTGTTTGAAAAAGGCTATGACGGTCTGTCATTGGATGGCACATATTTTGAACGTGCGCTCTCGCGCGCTACTTTAAAGACATGGCTGCAGCAGGCAGAGGCTGAGAGTGCTTCCTTTTCTGTAAATGATTCAGGGACCGATTAGATGATGGAGATAACTGCACAGGGACCTCTTGATTGTGACACTGCCCCTCATGCCATCATTCAACAATCATATTTCAACTTCTTCGGCAGGAAGTCAAAATAATGACAAACCTGTTCGATCACCTCGTCTTTCTTTACGGGGAGGAGCAAGCCCCGCAATTGATCAGCCGCGTTGAAAAACTTATCGCGGACTATCGCACGCGAATCTCCGCGCGTGATGGCGAACTGACTGAACGAGACTCCATCCTCATCACCTATGCTGACCAGGTCCAATCGCAAAATGAAAAACCACTACAAACACTTGGCGCATTTTGTAAACAGTACTTGAAGGATGTTATCAGCGGAATTCACATCCTGCCGTTCTATCCATGGACATCGGACGATGGTTTCTCGGTTGTTGATTATCGCCAGATCGATCCCGCACTCGGTGATTGGGACGATGTCTCGTCCATGCAGAGTCATTTCCGCCTGATGTTCGATGGCGTGATCAATCACGTCTCATCGCAAAGTGAATGGTTCAAGGGCTTCCTGCGCGACGATCCGCGTTATCGCAATTACTTTATGACAGTGGATGGAGAACCTGATCTTTCACAGGTCGTTCGTCCGCGTGCTTTACCCTTGCTCACATCGTTCAAAACCGCCTCGGGTGAAAAGCGCGTATGGACAACATTCAGCGATGACCAGATTGATTTGAATTATCAGAACCCCGAAGTCCTGCTTGAAATCCTTGACAGCCTGCTTATGTACATCGCGTGCGGCGCGACCTTTATCCGCCTCGATGCAATTGCCTACCTGTGGAAGGAAATCGGCACAGCCTGTATTCATCTTCCGCAAACGCATCATGTCATTCAATTTCTGCGCGCCGCTTTGAATGAAGTTACTCCGCATGTTCACCTCATCACTGAAACGAATGTGCCACACACCCATAACATTTCCTATTTCGGCGATGGAACGAACGAAGCCCAACTCGTGTATAACTTCGCCCTGCCGCCGTTGACCCTGCACACCTTCCACACGGGCGACGCGCGCAGGCTATCGAATTGGGCGAAAACGCTGACTCTGCCATCTGATAAGACGACTTTCTTCAACTTCCTTGCCTCACACGATGGGATTGGGCTGAATCCTGCGCGAGGAATTTTATCCACCGCTGAAGTTGAGGCACTTGTGGACAAAACCCTCGAACATGGCGGGCTTATCTCCTACAAGCACAATGAGGATGGTTCACAAACTCCGTACGAGATGAACATCAATTATTTCGATGCGCTCTCGAATCCGAACGGGAATGAGTCGTTGGACTTGCAAGTTAGCCGCTTCATCGCCGCACAAGCCATCATGCTTTCGCTCGTCGGCGTGCCTGGGATTTACTTCCACAGTTTGTTTGGTTCGCGCGGATGGCTGGATGGCGTAAAACAGACGGGACGCAACCGCACGATCAACCGCGAGAAGTGCGATCTGCGATTCCTGCAACGCGAACTTGCAGACTCAAAATCATTACGTGCGCGCCTCTTTGCGCGATACCGTGAATTGCTTTCTGCTCGCAGAAGTTCTCCTGCGTTCAATCCGCATGGCAGGCAAAAGATATTGGATTTGCATCCTTCGGTGTTTGCGCTTGAACGAATCTCGTCGGATGGAACATCAGGCGCGTTATGTTTTCACAACGTCAGCGCGCAAAAAATTACTTTCCCCACTTCTTATGAGTCAGTGACAGATCTTTTCACAGCTCAACCTTTACAGATTTCACAAATCTCCCTCGACCCTTATCAAACTTTATGGATGAAACTATGACAGACACTTTACATCATATCGGCTTTGTTTCCACTCGCTTCGCAGGGACGGATGGCGTCTCGCTCGAAACAGAAAAATGGGCAACTATATTGGGGCGGCTGGGACACAGATGCTTTTACTTTGCAGGTGAATGTGACCGCCCTGCTGAGCAAAGTCAAATTGTGCCTGAGGCGTTTTATCGTCATCCCGAAATCGATGCAATTAATCGAGATGCGTTTTCAGGAAGTTGGACAGTGACAAAAGAAGCGCGCGCCGCCCACCCCGAGATTGCCGCGTTGTACAAGGATTCCTTCTCCATCTATATACGCCCGCCGGCAATGACTCGCCGCGTGAATGAACTTAAGCGGTATTTCAAAGAGCAGTTATACGAATTCGCGCATCGCTTCGATTTGGAAATTCTCATCATCGAGAACGCTGTGACGATTCCCCTCAACCTGCCGCTTGGTCTGGCGCTCACGGAATTTATCGCGGAGACAGGTTTCCCCACCATCGCGCATCATCATGATTTTCATTGGGAGCGCCAGCGCTTTCAAGTCAATTGCGTGGGAGATTATCTTGCAACTGCATTCCCGCCCAACCTGCCATCGATTAGACATGTGGTCATCAACTCGATCCAGGCCCAGCAGATCGCTTCGCGTTATGGCGCGACCTCGCGCGTGATCCCCAACGTGATGGACTTCGACTCCCCGCCACTTGATCCCGACTCCTACACCCAAAGCGTCCGCGCGGACTTTGGCATTCAATCTGGCGAATACTTTTTCCTGCAACCCACGCGCGTGATCCAGCGCAAAGGCATTGAACATGCTGTGGAGCTGGTACGCCGCCTCGAACTCCCTGCCAAACTTGTGATCTCGCATGCCTCAGGCGATGAAGGCTCAGATTACGAGCAACGTGTGCGCGAATACGCTCACCTGCTTGACGTTTCCGTCCGCTTTGAATCCGATCAGGTGCAGGATGAACGTGGTTATACAAAAGATGGCAAAAAGATTTACAGACTCGGCGATATATATCCTCATGCTGACCTTGTTACCTATCCTTCGAGCATTGAAGGGTTTGGCAACGCCTTTCTTGAAGCCGTGTATTACCACCGCCCGATTTTGGTAAATAACTATTCCATTTATGAAGTGGATATCAAACCTAAAGGTTTTCGCGCAGTCTGGTTTGATGGTTTTATCAGCAAAGATACGATCAAGATGGTATGCGAGATTTTACAAAATCCCGCGCAGGCGCAGGAATGGGCGGAAGAGAATTATCAACTTGCAAAACGATATTTCTCCTTCACAGTTTTGGAGCGCCGCTTGCAATCCATTCTCGCAGATTGTTTGGGGGGACAAATATGAACATTGCCATTCTGCATTACTCGGTGCCACCCATTGTCGGCGGCGTGGAAGGTGTGATCGCGCATCATGCACGCCTGATGGCCGCGGACGGAATGTCCGTCCGCTTGATTGCGGCGCGCGGCGAATCGTTGGGGGAAAAGATTTCGCTCACTTCAATTCCGCTCGCTGATTCGCAACATCCACGCGTGCTGATGGTAAAAGAGCAATTGGATCGCGGCGATGTGACTGACGATTTTGGCCTGCTGTGCAATGATTTAACTTCTCAATTACAGGTTGCCTTATCAGGTGTGGATATTTTGATCGCACACAATGTCTGCTCGCTGAACAAGAACCTTGCCCTTACTGCCGCGTTGCATACATTGCACACTGCAAAAAAACTTCCGCGTCTGATCATGTGGCATCACGATCTCGCGTGGACTACGCCACGTTACATCCCTGAACTTCACGATGGTTATCCCTGGGATCTATTACGCACGGATTGGGGTGGGACCTTGCATGTCGTCGTCTCAGAGCTGCGCCGCAGAGAATTGGCGGAATTGATGAAACTTGACCATGCGTCCATACGCGTAATTCCCAACGGCGTGGACACGACGCGCTTTTATAAACTTGAATCGCAAACTCAAACGTTTCTTGAGCAGACGCGCGTGATGGATGCCGCGCCCATTTTGCTCCTGCCTGTGCGGGTGACGCCGCGCAAGAATATCGAGCTGGCTTTGCATACGCTGGCGGAATTACACAAACACTTTCAACAAGCCGCGCTCGTAGTCACTGGTCCGTTGGGGCCTCACAATGCAAGCAACCAGGAATACTTTGACTCGCTCCTACAGCTTCGCACACAGTTGAGCCTGCAGGGATCGGCACATTTCCTGGCTGAACTGTCGGATTCTTATTTACCCGATGAAGTGATCGCGGATTTCTACCGTATATCAGATGCATTGATATTACCCAGTCGCGAGGAGGGATTCGGTATCCCGTTGATCGAAGCCGCGTTCAGCCACCTACCCGTGTTTTGCGCGGACATCCCTCCCCTGCGCGAGTTGGGAATGGGCGACACGACCTTCTTTTCAACCGATGCAGACCCCGCCGCCCTCGCGGGCTTGATCGCGGATCACTTTCAAGCCGCCGCCCCGGCGCGGCTCGCCCTGCGCGCCCGTGCCGCCTTCCGTTGGGAGGCGATCTTTAATCAACACATCGCACCCATGTTGAAATAGTTTCCGCTCTTTCGGGGGCTAAGCCCTCGAAAGAGCGTGGAAGTGAAAGGACGAGTCTCATGCAAAAACATTCTGTATTTACGCCCATTCACACCATACTAATTCCTTTTGTGCATGAGGGACCTGGCGCGCAAGTGCTGGAAGTGGCGCGCCATTTGGATGCAGAGATCATCCTGGTGGGCGTGGTGATAGTCCCATCTGAACAGTCACTTAGTGTGGGTGCGGTTGCCGCGCGCGCCTTGCGCAAGCAATTACGCCATTATGGAAAGGATGAACGCATTACAGGAAAGGCGCAGATCATTGTCTCGCATCAACCCTGGATGGAACTGGCAAGTTTTTTGCAGGATGAAAAGCCTGACTTGCTCTGCCTGGAATGGGATTCGCATTTCCATGCCTTGGGTGTGACTGCGAGTGACGTGTTGACGCGCCCTCCGTGTAATGTGGCTCTGGTGCGCGGCAAATTGCCGAACAAGCCGAAACAGGTGCTCGTCCCGGTGAGAGGCGGTCCTCACGCAGAGTTGGCGTTACGCGTGGGTCTGGGCCTGCATGCAAAAGGCGTAACCGCTCTGCATCTGCGCCGCACGGACGACCCGGAGGCGGGGAGCGACGCACCCTTCAAAGGCCTCGACCGCGTCCTGAAGCAAATGCCCGAGGTGCAGAAGCAGTTCACAGTCACGGATGACGCGGCGCAGTTTATCCTGGAAAACGCCCAACGCGCGGACGTCATTGTTCTCGGGACGACATCCCAGCCCGCCGCTAGTTCGGCCTCCCTCGGACCCTTCGCCGACCGTATCCTGCGCGAGGCACCCGGCGCGGTCATCGCAGTAAAAAGCGGACGCCCATTACCTCAGGCAAATTATGATGAAAGCGCGGGCGTGCAAGCCATATCCATTCTTGTGGATAAATGGTTCGCGGAGAATACATTTCATGCAGATGAATTCAAACAACTGGATGAGATTGTCGCGCTTAAGCGTGAACAGGGAGTGACTATCAGCCTTGCTTTACCCGCGCTCAATGAACAGGAGACGGTGGGCAAAATCATTGACGTCATTAAAAAGGAATTGATTGACAAAGCGCCGCTGCTGGACGAGATCGTGTTGATCGATTCCAATTCAACCGATTCCACGCGTGAAATTGCCGCACAGGCGGACGTGCCTGTTTACATTCACCAGCATTTGTTGGAACGATTGGGCGCGCGCGACGGTAAAGGCGAAGCCCTGTGGAAAAGCCTGCTCGTTACACGCGGGGATATCATTATGTGGATTGACACCGACATCGTCAACATCCATCCACGCTTTGTGTATGGCATTCTCGGACCATTGCTGATCAACCCACAGGTGCAATTTGTGAAAGGCTTTTATCGCCGGCCGCTGAAAGTGGGTCAGAAGATGCAGGCAGGCGGCGGCGGGCGCGTGACCGAGTTGACGGCGCGCCCTCTGCTGAATCTTTTTTATCCCGAACTCTCTGGCGTGGTGCAACCGCTCTCCGGCGAATATGCGGGCAGACGTGAGGCCTTGGAGAAAGTGCCTTTCTTTTCAGGATATGGTGTGGAGACTGGTATGTTGATCGATATCTATGAAAAGTACGGTTTGCAGGCCATCGCGCAAGTGGACTTGTTGGAACGCATTCATCACAACCAGCATTTGGAGGCATTGAGCAAAATGTCTTTTGCCATTATCCAAACGGTAATGCGCAAACTGGAGAGTCGCTTTGGGCGCGCAGTGTTGGAGGATGTGAACAGGTCCATGAAGTTGATTCGTTATAACAACAAAGGATATTTTCTCGAAGTCGAAGAGATTGCCGAGCGCGACCGTCCACCCATGATCGAACTGCCCGAATATCGTGAACGGCTTCGGCTGTTATCCCACAGTTGATGGAAAGTTCGGCCCTCTCATTCTGCGCGGGCATAATGAGAGGTAGGTTTTTGAGTATACTAAACACGCAAGGAGACGAAATGGATATGCTGGTGGCTTGTACAATTGCAAGTATCCTGTATACTATTCCTTATAATTGGTCCTAGTCAGTTACTGGAGGCTGTTATGGATACTCCTTCAATAAAATTATTAATGCTTGCGGTCGTGCAGGAGCAGGACCTGGATACAGCGAACCGCGCACTCGAGCAACTGGGCCTGCCTGTTGTGTTTTTTTCCAGTGCGGGCGGGTTCCTTGGGCGTCGTAACGTTACGCTGTTGATCGGATTGCGTGAGGGAACAGAAGGGAGTGCGCTCAAGGCTTTGGAAGAATCGTGCCGCCAGCGCATCGAGTATCTCACCCTTCCATTGGAAGGTTCGCCTCTCCCCATGCCCGCGCCTGTTCCCGTTACCGTGGGCGGCGCGACCGTTTTCGGGTTACCTGTTGAACGGTTCGAAGAGCTCTAGCCAGGAGTGTGCCTCATGAAAATGATCATTCTCATCGTCAAAGACCAGGACTCAGATGGAATCACGCAGGCCCTCACGGCTGAAAAATATCGCGTCACGCGTGTGGCATCCACCGGCGGATTCCTGCGGAGCGGGGTGGTAACCCTTCTGCTTGGCGTGAGGGACGAGCGCGTCGAGTCTGCCCTGGATCTGATCCGTAAAAAACTAACTCCTCTGCCATCAGGCGAAAGACGCGCGACGCTTTTCGTTGTTCCGGTTGAAATATTCGAACAGGTGTAAAGTCACTCCGCCGGAAACAGCTTCTATCATCAACGAACACCTTGCGGGACATCTTACCAACAGAGGGAAGGGACTTTTTTGGCATTTGCGCGTCTTATTCGCTGAATATCTTTTCATCTCAAAGAGTGCCGCACGCATGTCCGACATGCGACACTCAACAAGAATTTGATTTTTGCCCGTATTTTCCTGCAAAAGTTTAATGATTTATGCAACAAGCGGTAGAGGACCAAATTGTGAATTCAGCTCGTAAGTGCAACAACTGAATGATAAAACACTTCAAAAGGTGTTTTGAAACGCAGGGTTTTTCGTGGTCTGAAATTGAGTCTTGTCATAACCTGTTCAAGCTCTTTCTTGGAAACGGATTGGAAGTCAGATTTCTTTGGGAAATATTGTCGGAGCAAACCATTCGTGTTTTCATTGGTGCCGCGTTCCCAGGGAGCATAGGGATGTGCGAAGTAAAATTTGAGTTCAAGTATTTGAGCGATTTGTTCGTGGTCAGCAAACTCTTTACCATGATCGGAAGTCAAGGTCTGCACTTTATTCTTGACCGGTAATAACATGCGACAGACTTGCTTCCGCACGGCTTGTGCGGTTCGCCGTTTCACCTTGCTCACCAGGGTGAAACGGGACTTGCGCTCGGTGAGCGTCACGATGCCGCTGCCCGCCCGGAGGGGGTCGAGGAGATATGATGAGGCGTTCTGGAAGGAGTTGCTGAAAGGAAATGCGAGGAGAAGCAAAGAAGAGAATTTGAAGGAGTTGGGATTCTAAGCGACTACCATGAAAATCGAACGTCTGGCTTTCGATTTTCATGGTATTATTTGGGTATGATTAAGCGTACTTCCATCCTTTCGACGATAAAAACAGCACTTGGACGTAGTCGTATCGTAGCCCTCATTGGACCGCGTCAGAGTGGAAAAACCACACTGGCTCGTCAGTTTGTCCGCCCGGACTCGGTCAACTATTTTGATCTGGAAGACCCTGTCAGTCTGGCAAGATTGGAGCAACCTCTTACGGCCTTGCGGGACTTACACGATGTTGTGGTTATTGATGAAATCCAGCGCCGCCCGGATTTGTTTCCCATTCTGCGCGTGCTGGCAGACCGCGAGCATCTTCCTGCACGATTCCTGATCCTGGGCAGTGCTTCACCTGAACTCATACGTTCATCTTCAGAGTCACTGGCGGGACGGGTGGAAACAATTTCCATCAGTGGTTTTAGTCTCGCAGAAATTGGCATTGACTCGCTTCAGCAGCATTGGTTGCGCGGCGGGTTCCCGCTTTCATTTCTCGCGGAAAACGATTCCAATAGTTTCGCGTGGCGTAAAAATTTTGTCCAGACTTTTGTGGAACGCGATCTGCCGCGCTGGGGTGTGCAGATCCCCGCCGGAAACCTGCTTCGTTTCTGGACGATGATATCTCATTATCATGGACAGGTATGGAATGCCGCCGAGCCTGCGCGTTCTCTGGGGGTTAGCGAGCCAACTGTGCGCCGTTATCTGGATATTCTTCAAGATGTCTTCATGGTGCGCATCCTGCGACCCTGGCATGCCAACCTGAAAAAGCGTCAGGTGAAAGCGCCGAAAATTTTCTTCCGTGATAGCGGACTTTTGCATTATCTGTTGGGGATTCGCACTCCCCATGATTTGCAGACACACCCGAAAAGCGGCGCGTCGTGGGAGGGATATGTAATTGAAGAGGTGATCAAATCGATCGTACCTGACGAGACCTATTTTTGGGGGACCCATAATGGCGCAGAGATTGACCTGCTCCTGCTCAAAAATGGACGCCGCCTGGGGGTGGAATGTAAACGCGTAGATGCGCCGCGCCTGACCTCGTCCATGCGAAATGCTCTTGAAGACCTTCAACTGGATCAATTAGTAGTTATTTATCCGGGCGATCGGTCATACCCCTTGATTGAAAAGGTTACTGCTGTTCCCCT
>Ga0209002_10004429_pt1 | contig 11066 bp, 11 predicted proteins | sample Rifsed16ft2_FD_184010 | JGI IMG/M metagenome (GOLD analysis project Ga0209002, IMG submission 184010) | Soil microbial communities from Rifle, Colorado, USA - sediment 16ft 2 (version 2) | ecosystem: Environmental > Terrestrial > Deep subsurface > Rock core/Sediment | place: Rifle, Colorado...
TGATGACCATGATCGCCGACACCCTCTACAGCATGCTGGCCCAGAAGCTCAGGGGCTTTGAGCAGTGCGACGCCCAGAAGATATTTCGCCATTTTATCAGGGGAAAGGCCGATGTGGACATCACATCCGGCGATGTGCAGGTGACTTACCCCCGCAGGGCGCATAACCCGATCCTTAGAGAGGTTCCCTGGCATCGACTGCCGCAGTCCATCTCTTGGCTCGATGGCGCTAAACTGAACTTTAAGTTCCAATAACGGAGGTATCAAAATCTTATCCCAAAATGACGGTTATAGCTCCGCGAAAATCGGTGATAAGGCATTTCTTTTTTTTATGCACTTGATAAAATTGCCCGCCTTTGTTAGCTTGGGCGCACAAATCGGCGATCTGCCGGGGGAGTTTTTTCTGCTTGGGGAGAAATTTTGTTTAACCGTATAATTACTAAAATGGCCCGTCGGGAATTTGCCCGCGTGATGAGATTCGAGGAAGGTAGAAAACCGGAGATTCCTCCCGGAGATCCCTTGCCCCGTCTCCTCTACCTGCATATCCCCTTTTGCGAAAGGCTGTGCCCTTACTGTTCATTCCATCGCGTGCCCTTCCAGGAAGCTTTGGGCCATGAATATTTCGCCGCTCTCAGGAAGGAAATTCTGCTCTATAAGGAAAAAGGATATGAATTCCGCGGCGTATACGTTGGCGGCGGTACGCCTACGGTCATGATCGACGAATTGGAGGAAACCCTGAACTATGCGGAGAAGTGTTTCCAGCTCAAGGAAATCTCCGTGGAGACCAATCCTAACCATCTGACGGAAAAACACCTGAGAGCCCTGAGACGGGCCGGTGTAAACCGTCTTTCCGTCGGCATACAGAGCTTCGACAATGGCCTGCTCAAGGCCATGGACCGTTACGAAAAGTACGGCAGCGGAGAGGCCATTGCCGAACGGCTGAAGGCAACCCTGGGATATTTCAAAACCTTAAATGCCGACATGATCTTCAACTTTCCCTCGCAGGACCTGGCCATGCTGGACAGGGACCTGGACATACTGACAGATCTCGGAATAGACCAGATCACCTACTATCCTCTCATGGTTTCCGATGTTACACGCCAATTGGTAAAGCGGACACTGGGGAAGGTAGATTATGGCAAGGAAGGGAAGCTTTACCGACAGATCGTAAAAAGACTGACGCCAACCTATGCCTTTTCCTCCGCCTGGTGTTTTTCCAAAAAAAAATCCTCTTTCATTATCGATGAATACATCGTTGATTACGATGAATATGCCGGGTTGGGAAGCGGTTCCATAGGATATCTCAAGGGCGCCTGTTACGCGAACACCTTCGATATTCCCCGCTATATAGCCCTGATCAACCAGGGTGAGTCGCCATTGTGGGCGTCCCGTGATTTCACCATGAAAAACAAGATGCGCTATGATTTTCTGATGAAGCTCTTCGCTACGAAACTTGATGTAACGGCCCTTCAGAAGAAATACAACGGTAGTTTGTACCGGCGTCTCTGGCCGGATATTCTTGCTTTTTACATCATCGGCGGTTTGCAATACAAAGCGCCTTATCTTCGTCTGACTAAAAATGGACATTACTTCTGGGTCATCATGATGAGGGAATTTTTTATTGCCGTGAATAACTTCCGGGATTATTGTCGGGATGGCATCGCATCGTGACGAACAAGGCCGGCTCGGCAAAAAAGATGGGGAAAATAGGGCAGAGAGCAGCATGCTGCTCCGATACGGATGTCCGAAAACGATGCCACTTAGAGCTTGACATGGTCAGGTATTTCGGATAAGAACGCAACCCCAGCATAAAGAAAATGGAGGGTTCCTATTGGCAACACATAAATCTGCGGAAAAAAGAGCTTTGCAAAATGAAAAACGCCGGGTAAGAAATGTCGCATTGCGGTCCGGCATTAAAACAGGCATTAAGACCGTGCTCGCGGCGGTGGAAAAGAAGGACGTGGAGGAGGCAACAAAGTCTTTAAAGAATGCCATACCGGCGATCGCCAAGGCTGCCGCCCATGGCGCATTTCATAAAAAGACCGCGTCCCGCCGCATATCGAGGCTGACCAAAAAAGTAAATGCCCTTTAACTGCTCAGGTTTTTGAGGCTGAAGGCTGTTAGTCGTTTAATTTTCTGCGGTAATATATGCCGTGACACTTAAATGTTTCCGGGCGCCGCTTAATCATGTGTCGCTTAATCATGCCGGCATGACACCTCGGCTACATCCCGTGCTCGTACTTCAGATGGTAGTGCTCATGTGTGCCGAGCTTTACGCGTTCATCGTAATAGAACTTGTAATACCCTTTGACAAAGTGACTGCGCTCATTATGGCATTCACGGCACACATGTTCTGGCGGCGGATATATCAGCCCCGCCTCTCTGGCAATAGATGTCCGGAATGAAGGATTCTTTGGATTCATCACCGTCCTAACATATGACCCCCCATGACCATGGCAAGCCTCACAACCGATTCCGGCCATCTCTGGCGTCAGCTCGATGGAAACAAAACCGCCCACTAATCCATAACCGGTGGTGTGGCAGGGCAAACAGGTTTCATCATGCGTGTAGTCCTTCTCCGGATCGAGCCCTACCAATTGCTTCTCCTTGGCCTTCTGCCCAGGATAAAGCACATTGAAGCTGTTCGCCATCCGGGTCTTTTTCCACGATGCATGTTGTTCCTTGTGACATTCTTTGCAATTGCCTACACCGAGGAGCTGGCCCTTCGTAATATGATTATACTCGCCCATACATAAATAGATTATTACTCCCACTACAAGTATCGCAAATACTCCGGTAATCGGCCAAGCGTATTGGGGAATCTCAATATGCGTCTCACTCGTTTCAGCAGCGTCCCTTACTTCGCTCTCTTCAGTCGTCATAACCCTCCTCCTTCTATTATGACGTGGTCAAAAGCATCAACAATAATAGATAAGAATCAATCGCCTTTATTGAAGTACTCCATTATATTTATTAATTCTTTATCCGTAATCTGCTGCCACTTTATATTCTTTTCTTTCATCCTTCCTATCATCTGGGGGCCATGATTCCATAATGCCGTGGCCATATAAATAGGAGACACAAGTCCTTTTAGACGGGCCAGATTGGGAGCCTCTTTTTTACCAGACCCGTCTTTCCTGACATCGTGGCAAACGTTGCACTGTTTCTCCATGAATAGTTTTTCCCCCGCGGCTCTGTCTCCAACAGGGTCAAAGTAGCGGATAGAGAATAGATAGGCGGTAATATTGGCGATATCTTTATCAGACAGCTCCGGAACCTTAATATTTTCCTTCTCCATCGCCTTTGACATTTCTGGGAAGTGATTCCACATAAGACCTGCAAACTGACCTATTGTTGTTGGAAAATCTTTTTTCATTATGCCCAGATTAGGTCCCGTTGTCGTTCCTGTTGCCTGTGTTGCATGGCACCTTTCGCAACCCTTTTGAGAAAAAACCTCCCTTCCCTCTGCCGAATCGCCTGGTGCGAGAGAAACCTCGACTTTAGAAAGTTTAAGGCTCTTTATGTAGGCAATGATGTCTGCAATATCACTCTTTCCTAATTTTGGCCAACCGAAGCTCTCTTTATCCATCAAATGTTTCATTTTTTGTGCATGGTTCCACATCATCTGCACCCAGAGGATAGGATTAGTTAATTCCTTCCACACTGCCAGATCGGGGCCTATCTTGCCTCTACTTTCTCCAATGCTGTGGCACTCCGTGCATTTTTTTGTTTTCAACACTTCTTTGCCTCTGCCAGCGTTACCCGGCTCATCCAGAGAGCGGATGAAGTATAAATAAGCAAACATATCCGCCATTTCTGTCTCACTAAGCCTATTAAATTTCACCCATTTTTCTGACATCTTCTCCCACATTTTTGGTGCATGGTTCCACATCTCCGCGGCCAAACCGGCGGATGAAAGGTGGACAGAGAGGTTCTTAGACAGATCAGGTGCTATTATAACCCTTCCCTGCTCACCCATACCATGACACTGGCTGCAACCCCTTTCGGAAAATACATGCCAGCCTCTCTTTGCATCCCCGGGAATTATATATTTATTTTCAGCAAGAGCTGACAGGAGATTCAAACCGCATATAAGCAAGATTACGATAAAAATGACCATTTTATTAAATTTCACTTTCATTGCTCGCACCTCCACTTTCAGGAAAGTTCTCCTGGCCTTCCTTTATTGCGGTGACAGTAATGCTTACCGCATCCCAGAGCAGGGGTGATCGGAGTTTACATTGATGTTTGATTTATCAATGTGTCGTTAACTTTTTATCACTTATAATGCAAATTTCCAGCGGTATAAGCCAAAAGCTAACGACACCGCTAATCCAGATTAGGGTAGAAAACTCATAGCCGCCCCCTAAAAGGGGGTCTCTTAGTATCATACGGGTCATCCCTGTTCCCGCTATGGAGAGGCTCACTATGACATTTGCTAAAATAATAAGATGTTTTTTCATTACTTAATCCTCTCTGCTTCACCGGGATGCGGGAGTTCTATTATCGGGAAGAACTTCATAAATACGAGATAGCCACCAATAACGAAGCCGAACATTCCGATAATGACTCCCCATTCGTATAGAGTTGGCGTGTATGTCCCCGTGGGGAAGGGCAGCATTGGGCGCATTAGTGAAGGCACCACGATGAGATAGCGAGTGGCGAAGAGGGCTATATTTATCGCGCTAGCTCCAGCAACCGTCACCCAAAGCGTGAATTGACGATTGAAGATTGTTTGGTTTAAAAAAAGCATAAGGTAGCCCATAAGGAGAACGGTTTGTGACGGCCAGAAAATGAAGCTGAAGTCGCCCTTAAACAGCGAGCGGAAAACAATCACCTCGCCTATCGGCGGGCTGTAGATATAGGTAAGGTACTCGGACAGGCAGAAATAGATATAAAGCAGTGTCATCCAGCACAAGAATCTAGCGAGGTTTCTTAGCCCTCTAAGCGAAAGATATTCCTCCCAGCCGAAGACCTTGCGGATTAGCGCTGCCACTATGACGAGGGTGGCAAAACCATTGTTGATCGCTCCCAGAACGAAATAGGGCGCCATGAAAGGATTGAACCACCCTGCCCTGGAGCTGTGCAGACCAAAGACGAAGCCATAAACAGAGTGTACTGAAACCATGATGGGAATGAGGGCGATAGACATCCACCACAGAGTTTTCTCGTGTCGCCTTCTTTCTTCTTCAGTATCCTCATAGCCTAGAGCCAATAGCTTGTAAAACCGGCGCCACTTCGGCACCAGGTCGGCACAAAGGGCAAAATCTCGGCGCATTGAGAGATAGAGATAAACGAGACTGGCAAAAAGATATGTTGAGATAACCGTGGCTGACCAGACAAAGGGCGCCTGCACACGCCCATATCTCATGACATTGAAGAGAAATCGCTCGGGTCTACCGATATCTATCGTGATAATGCAAACCGCCGCCGGCAAACAGAACATCGTCAATAGTTCAGCTATTCTGGCATATGGTTTTAGATAGTCTAATTCGAGCAGGCGTGTGGCGGCCGAAACGCCAATCCCCACGTGGCTGACACCGATGAAAAAGATGATACTGGCAACGTATAGCCCCCATACCGCTCCCACTGGTGTGGCTTGGCCGGTGACACTGCCATGGCCCCCTTCAATCTGAAGATAAAATGTGTAAATATACATGCTAACCATGGATACTACCAAACCGACCAGGGGATAAATGACTCTACCCGTCGCCAGTATCGGGCGTAGCAAAGTTGTATCCGGACTCACTCTTCTCCCTAAGGTAGCCATTTCTTGCCTCGCTTAATATACCATAAACTGGGTTTGGTATTGAGCTCCGCTAAGAGCTGGGAGCCCATCTCTGCCCTTAGTAATGTGGACACCTCGCTTTGGAGGTCATTAAGGTCACCGAAGTGCCTGGCGCGAACCGGGCATACCTCGACGCAACGGGGTAGCTCCCCCCGCCGGACTCGGTGGACGCAGAAAGTGCACTTCTCGACCACACCCAGGTAGCGGACCGGTACCAGTGGGTTTACCTTGTCGGGAGGCAGTGTGCCGGGTAGCCAGTTAAAGCGTCGAGCGCTATAGGGACACGCGACTACGCAAATTCGGCATCCAATACACCTATCGTAATCCATCAAGACAAAGCCATCTCTGTCTTTGTAGGTTGCTCCCACCGGGCAGACCCTGACGCATGGCGGATTGTCGCAGTGCTGACACTGCACTGCCAGATACCACTTGCCTTCGCTCGGGGAGCGGGTATAAGCCGTAGTAGCTCCCTCTTTAAGCTCCTGGATGGAGGCGTGACCCATGAAACCTTCCTTGGCGGTGAGCTCGAATATCTCTATCCAGGGTGGGGCAATGACGTCTGGGATATTGTTCTCTTCCTTACAACCCCACTGGCATGTTCTACAACCAATGCAGGCGCCGGCATCTATCACTAGGGTGAATTTGTTGCTGCTGTTAGCTTGCGTTCCCAAACCATCGGCCACCCGTGCCTTATCTTTCTTTTTCACCCCTTGTTTAATTTCCTTTTCGTTTCGCAGGGTAAAGGGAAACCAGGCATATGTGCCTAGTAGAACCCCTCCGGGCAGACCTGCCGCATATTTGATGAACTCTCTGCGATTCATCCGCTTCACGACTGTTCTCCTTTCCCCATCAGCTCTACGCCAACGGCCACCGCAAATAATAAAAACAGGCCCAGCAATATCAGTAGGACAGGCGAGTGTTTCGATGGCGGGGGTTGAGGCGCCGGGTGTGGTTTGGTGATATTGGCCAGCACTATATGTGGTTGGTGGGGATTATGGCAATCAGCGCACTTTTCTGTACTGGGGCCGGGGATCCCATGGGTTCCTGCCTTCCAGGCGTCATAGCGCTTTTGGTGGCACTGACCACAAATCTGTGGGTGTGCTGTCAGGGGGACCGGGGTGCCATCGGCCAACCGCAGCGTTTTCATGTCGGTGCTGTTGTGGCAGATATAGCAGGCTGCGTTCTCCGAGCCCAAGACAAGCTTGTCATGAGCCTCCAGCTCCCTAGGGTGACAGCTAAGACAGTCTAGCTGGGGAGATGCTACCGCAACACTCGGAGCTGGCACTATTAGGAAGCCCGTAACCACGATGATTATCGCTATGGCTCTCATTGGACTACCCTTTACAGGGCTCCGGGTTTGGCCTCGGAACCAAGGATAAAGCACTGACGATATCTATCGGTAGTGGGATAATAGTGCTATTCCGCTCACCTGAAATCTCAACCAGGGTTTGAAGATAGCGAAGCTGGAGAGCATCCGGTTGAGCATGCAGAATCTTGGCGGCGGCTGCCAGGTTGGCCGCTGCGTCTTTTTCACCCTCGGCGTGGACAACCTTAGCCCGTTTCTCACGCTCTGCTTCAGCCTGACGGGCCATAGCCCGCTGCATGGCCTCTGGCAGCAGAACATCCTTTACTTCAACCATCGTCGCCCTGACCCCCCATGGCAACTCGGTTTGCTCGTCAATAATCTGTCGCAGTCTCAGGTTTATCTGGTCACGATGAGCCAGCAGCTCATCAAGCTCTGACTGCCCGAGAACGCTTCTGAGGGTAGTTAGGGCAAGCTGGGTGGTAGCATTCCGGTAGCTTTCAACATTAACTACCGCCTTCACCGGGTCAATCACCAGGAAGTAGACTACGGCATCTACCTTGACGGTTACATTGTCCCTGGTTATCACCTCTTGAGGCTCTAACACCATGGTGATGATGCGAAGGCTGACCTTAGTCATGCGATCAACGAGGGGAATAATCATGTTGAAGCCGGGATCCCTGGTTTCCTTCAGTCGTCCGAAACGAAACATCACCCCCCGCTCATACTGTTTAACAATCTTAACTGATAGGGATAACAAGGTTAACACTATTAAAACGATAAGAAAGATAACCCAAGAATCCATTTTTTACGTCCTCCTTTTTTTAAATAGTCGTTTACGGTTCTTTAGTTTACATGCCCACTATCTTAATCAATCGCCTTTATTGAAGTACTCCATAAGATTGATTAATTCATTATCAGAAATCTTCTGCCATTTTATATTCTTTCCTTTCATGATTCCCATCATTTTGGGCCCATGATTCCATAATGCCGTTGCCATATAGATGGGAGATACCACCCCTTTTAGTTTAGCCAGATTGGGGCCCTCTTTCTTACCTTCGGCATTTGTCCCGACATCGTGGCAAACGTTGCACCGTTTCTCCTGGAATACCGTCCTTCCCGCAACTTCATCACCGGCAGGATCAAAATAGCGAATTGAGAACAGATATGACGTAATATTGGCTATATCCTGAAAATACAACTCCGGTACTTTGATATTCTTCATCTGCATCTGGCTAAACATTCCGGGGAAGTGATTCCACATAAGACTTGCAAACTGACCTATCGTCGGTGGAAAATTATTCTGCCGCACACCCAGGTTAGGCCCACTTTTTATCTCCGCTCCCTCGGTGGAGTGACACTGCCCGCAACCCTTATGAGAAAAAATATTCTTCCCTTCCACCGGATCACCCGGTGAAAGAAACATTTTCCCCTGAGAAGGTTTCTTATTAAGGCTTGATATATATGCAATGATGTCTATGACATCATTCTTTCCCAGTATGGGCCAAGGCTTCGCATTTTGGTCCATCACACTTTTCATTTTCAAGGCATGGTTCCACATCATCTGCAACCAGAGTATCGGATTAGAAAATTCCGACCACTTAGCGAGGTCGGGACCGATTTTGCCACTTCTTTCTCCGATGCTATGACACTCCGTGCACCCTTTTGTCTCTAATACCTCTTTGCCTTTATCAGAGGAGCCCTTCTCATCCAGATAGCGGATGAAATATAAGAAGGCAAAGATATCTGCCATTTCTGTTTCCTTCAGCTTGTTAAATTTTAACCATTTTACCGGCATCTTCCCCCACATTTCCGGTGCATGAGTCCACATCTCCGCAGCCAAGCCCGTGGAAGAAATGTGGGTAGGGCGGCTCTTGGACAAATCAGGCGCCATAATGGCCTTCCTACTTTCACCCATGCCATGACACTGGATGCAACCTTTTTCGGAAAATACATACCAGCCTCTCCTAGCATCCCCGGGGATGAGGTATCTATCTTGAGCAATGGTATTAGAGAAATTCAACCAACAGGGAAGCAATACTGCCAGAAAAATGGCCTTTTTTATCCATTGGGCTTTCATTGGACTAACCTCCATTCTCCGGAACCTTTTGGCAAAGCAAGAAGCCCTAAAAAAAGTGATCTCATTTTTACGACAATTATTAAGACATTCAATAGAATTCTTACGTTACTAATGTGAAGAGGGTTCACACATGATAGGAAATTGCCGAAATTACTTTTTGATTTAAAAGATTTACTTGGCAATGCAATGAAAAGGGAGGCTAGTTGCCTTTAGTTTGTTAGGTAAGGATAGAGAAGGATCGAACTATCTTTTGTTTATATGAAATAATATAACTTCCTAATAATTTTCATGCTTCGTTGGACCCGTGCCGGGCATGGGGGTTATTAAGATGTTAAAAAACGTTCCAGCGTCTTGAGACAATCGTTTATTCTTACGCCTTCTTCCGAAAGAACATATCCTTTCCCTATGTTCTGATCTATAATGCCCGCCTCTTTTAACATCTTGAGGTGAAAGACTACCTTTGTATGATCTTCTATGCCCAGATTTCGGGTAATGTCCATAAGACGTGCGCCTTTGTTACGTTGCAGCAGTTTCAAAATGTTTCTGCGTATGGGGTTGGCAAGCGTACCGAACGTTTGATCGAGATCCATTTGCTTTACAGACTCTTCGAATTTCGCTTCCTCAAGGACTCGCCCTATCGCTAACAGAAGACTATCCATTATAAACGGCTTGGAGACATAGTCGCTTACGCCTCCTTTTATGGCGTCAATTGCGTTTTCGATAGACGCAAAGGCGGTAATCATGATAACTTTTACCCTCGGGCGCAGACTTCTTATATCGACGAGTGCCTCAATGCCTTTTTTCTTCGGCATCATGTAATCGAGAAGTACGACGTCGAACTCAACTAAGGCGAGCTTTTCACATGCCTCTATTGCCGATGCAGCACTGTCAATCTGGTATCCTTTTTCCTTAAGGACTTCGCTGAGGTGACTTCTTAACTCCGCATCGTCATCTACGATAAGTATCTTTTTCATAATATTCCTTTGTTTGTGGGAATTTTAATGGTTACGGTCGTCCATTCTCCCGGTTTACTAGTTAATTCTATAAATCCATGGTGCTGACTGATGATGCCATAACTCACGGAGAGCCCCAGACCCGTACCCGATCCGACGTCCTTTGTTGTAAAAAATGGTTCAAAGACCCGCAACTGGTTTTCTTCAGATATTCCGTGGCCTGTGTCGGTTATGCGCACTTCGATCATACCATCTTTGGATAATGATCTAATGTATAGTTTTCCCCCTTCCGGCATTGCCTCGATGGAATTTGACAGGATATTTATGAATACCTCCTCAAGCTTTACCGAGTCTCCCATGACATCCGGTACGGAAGCAAGCTCCTGAGTAAGGGCGACATTGTGCAGTTTGTATTGCAAAAGGGTAAGGGAACTCTTTATTGCGTTATTAATATTAAGAAGATGGAAATGCCCCTCTCTCGTGTGGGAAAATTGAAGCAGCTCCCGGGCTATCAGCGATGCCCTGCCAATATTATTTTCTACAGCACTCAGTCTCGAAACTACATCATTACCAGTTTCGCCGTTGATTAATTTATTTTTTGCGGCCTGAACTCCCAGCAATGCATTTGTGAGGGGATTGTTAATTTCATGAGCTATGCCTGCAGCAAGCTGGCCTAAAGAAGATAATTTTCTGGTCTGGACGAGAAAGCTCTCCTGTTGCGTTATCTTCTCTCTCATTTCAATATCAAAGATGTTCAACGCTTTACAAATGAAATAGGTTATAATAATAGCGGCCACGCCACGAAGAAGCTCGATGCGAACAGGTACAAGCGGCATCGTATAATAGGGAGAAAATATCCCTGCAAAAAAGGCGTAAAATGAAAACGTGACGCCTGCGTAATTCAGCCACCGCGAAACTGGTCGGCTCAGGTAACTTATTTCCC